>OLPN01000841.1_pt1 | contig 30298 bp, 36 predicted proteins | sample 1672601 | NCBI WGS metagenome assembly OLPN01 (sample SAMEA3136704, study PRJEB25190) | human gut metagenome | reverse complement strand
TCGTGATAATTTAAAGTTCTCCATACTCAAGGACTTTCCGATCAATCTTCCTTCTGCTGAAGAACAGGGGCAGATTGTTGCTACACTCGATGGAATCGAGCATTTAATTGCGTTACGTAAGGAAGAGATTGCATCTTTAGATGAACTCGTGAAATCCCGATTTATCGAACTGTTTGGTGACCCTGTTTATAACACGAAGAAACTTCCAACGAAGCGATTGGCAGAATTGGGATCGCTGGACAGAGGAAGATCTCAACACCGTCCCCGAAATGCGCCGGAACTGCTCGGCGGCCCCTATCCGCTAATTCAGACTGGCGAGGTAGCAAATGCAGGGCTATATATCACAGGGTACAGCAACACATATTCAGAGCTTGGTCTCAAGCAAAGCAAGATGTGGAAGGCTGGAACGCTTTGCATAACCATTGCGGCAAATATTGCGCAAACATCAATTTTAACTTTTGATGCTTGCTTCCCGGATAGCGTAGTTGGATTTATTCCCGGAGATTCGATAAGCGCGATATATATGCACTATTGGTTTGGTTTCTTCCAAAAAAAATTGGAAGAACAGGCACCACAGGTTGCACAGAAAAACATAAATCTTAAAATTCTTTCTGATCTAAGTGTAGTTGTACCAAATCAAGAGCAGCAAAAAGACTTTATTGCCTTCGTCGAACAGACCGACAAATCAAAATTGGCAGTTCAGAATGCACTTGAAGAACTCGAAATTTTGAAGAAATCCCTTATGAAACAATATTTTGGTTGAAAAAAGCCGGTGTAGGATGATGGTACACTAATAATTTAAGAGGTGTACTATCATGAAAAACCGACTAATCGCAGAAATTACCCGAAAAATGCTCCCTTGCTTGGACAATGCACAGATGGAGCAGCTCCAGGATGTGCTACAACACTGTTTGTGGGGCATTCAGATCACCGAAAATCCCGATGCTGCAGTACAGCAAGAGAAAGAAAGCAATGTGGATCTGCTCAATATGTTCCTTTCGGCAAAACGTGTGGAAGGATGTAGTGACAAAACACTCCACTACTATGAAAACTCCATCCGAAGGCTGTTCGCAGCTGTAGATTGCCATGTAACACATATGCAGACCGACGATCTGCGAACATATCTGTCCGATTACCAACAGCAGTCGCAGTGCAGTAAGAGCAACATTGACAACATCAGGCGTATCCTGTCCAGCTTCTTCACCTGGCTCGAAGATGAGAATTATATCATTAAAAGCCCGGTGCGAAGAATTCACAAGATCAGATCAAGCCAAACGGTAAAGGAAACCTATTCTGATGAATCACTGGAAACCATGCGTGATCAGTGCGGATGCCTTCGGGATTTGGCTATGATCGATCTGCTGGCATCCACCGGAATGCGTGTCGGCGAGCTTGTAAGGCTGAATATTGACGATATAGACTTCGAAAATCGTGAATGCGTTGTATTCGGTAAGGGCAGCAAGGAGCGACCGGTATACTTTGATGCGAGAACAAAAATACACCTAAAGAACTACTTGGAGAGCCGAACGGATGAAAATCCCGCGCTTTTTGTTTCACTCCTCAGTCCGTATAACAGGCTTGAAATCAGTGGCGTGGAGGTACGACTAAGGAAGCTCGGCAGAAGGCTCGGAATAACCAAGGTGCATCCTCATAAGTTCCGAAGAACGCTTGCAACCCGCGCAATAGACAAAGGAATGCCTATTGAACAGGTGCAACAGCTCCTCGGCCATGCGAAAATTGATACCACGATGCATTATGCAATGGTCAGTCAAAACAACGTGAAGATCTCGCATCGAAAATACATTGGCTGATTGCCAATCCCGATTTATCGAACTGTTTGGTGACCTCGCATCACCCGATTGCAAGTGGGAAACCAAAAAACTTGTTGAAACTTGTGTAGCTGCAGATGATATAAAGTGCGGCCCGTTCGGTACGCAGTTGAGCAAGGATGAGTATGTAGATTCCGGTGTAGCAGTTTGGGAAATTCCCCAAATTAACAGTCTATTTGCAACTCTTCCAACGCATTATCTTACAGAAGAAAAAGCAAAGGAACTGGATGCTTACTCTATAAAAGCCGGAGATATTGCAATGTCACGTAAAGGAAATGTTGGCAAATGTGCAGTGTTTCCCATAAGTTTCGCATCAGGAATAATTCATTCGGATGTATTAAGAATTCGAGTGGATGGCAGTCAAGTATTACCACTGTTTATGATGCATCAACTACATTATAGTGGTTCAGTTCAGCATCAGATTGAATTGGTAAGTGCCGGCGCAATAATGGCGGGAATTAATGTTACAAAACTCAAACAGATTTCTGTGCATATTCCACCGATGCGTCTTCAACAGCAGTTTGTAGCTTTCGTCGAACAGACCGACAAATCAAAACTTTGCGGTGAGATGGAGGTGGCAGCATGAGAGTCAAGCTGAAGGATGCCTTCAATCTCCAAATGGGAAAAACACCGTCTCGTGCTGATTTGTCCCTATGGGGTGGCAATAATAAGTGGATTTCCATCGCAGATATCGGATCAGCGAAAAAACACATATCTTCGACCAAGGAATGTATCACAGATGAGGGCGTTTCACGTAGCGGAATCAAGGTGGTTCCCGAGGGAACCGTGATTATGAGCTTCAAACTGTCCATCGGAAAGACTGCAATCGTGTCCGAGGATATGTACACCAACGAAGCGATCATGGCTTTCATTGATAACGGCACCTACTGTATCGATCCAAACTACTTATACCACCTTTGCTGTGGTACGGATTGGACACAGGGTGGCAATAAAGCAGTAATGGGGCTTACCTTGAACAAGGCAACTCTTTCCGAAATGGAAATCGAATTGCCAACAATCGAGGAACAGCGCGAAATTGCCTCTATATTGGATCAATTAGATGCAATTATCGAGAAAAGACACGACGAATTGAATATGATCGAACAGCTCGTCAAGTCCCGATTTATCGAACTGTTTGGCGACCCGATTGCGAATCAGTTTGGCTGGGATACAACCAATATAGGTGCAATTGTCACTGAGGTGAGATATGGCACAAGCAGACCTGCTGTGGAGAATGGTAAATACCCGTATCTCCGTATGAACAATTTGACCTTTGATGGTCATTTGGACTTAAAAGATCTGAAACGCATTGACATACCCGAAGAAGAAATCGAAAAGTGTATTGTTCGAAAAGGTGACGTTCTGTTTAACAGAACAAATAGTGTTGAACTTGTCGGAAAAACTTGCGTTTTTGATCTTGATGAAGAAATGGTCATTGCTGGATATATTATCCGTGTCAGATTAGGACAGAAAATGATCCCGACTGTATTTTCAGCCTTTATGAACAGTCAGCCCATAAAGGAACTGTTCCGTGGCATGGCAAAGGGCGCAGTAAACCAAGCGAACATCAATGCACAGGAATTACAGAGCATACGAATTTACTTGCCCCCAATAGACCTGCAAGAGCAGTTCGCAGCCTTCGTCGAACAGACCGACAAATCAAAATATTTCGCTTGCCAAACACTATCGTTTTTATTAAAATTAGCAAATAATCTACAGTCATGGAGGGAGAAACAGTATGACTATTGATTTATTAAAGCAAAATCTCATAACAGCAGCAGAAATTAAGGATGCCGCGGAAAGGGTGAAAGCCTACCGAGGTGTTTTAACTGATGCCATTGACTATATCTACGAAAGCACAAACACGCACAAGCCCGAAAAGGCATCCCTTCTCGAGCTTGTAGATAGTGATGTGCTGGCTAACTATGTCCAGGATAGTGATGTGATTAACTCCCTCCATTATGTCCGTATCCTTGGTATGAATGCCGAGCATGATCAGAAGATCAAGAAAACTGCCGACAAGCTTGCATACGATAACCTTGCATATTTTATCGGACTGATCGAAGCTCAGGAAAAAGGCACTCGTGCTCAATATCAGAAACCGCCTTATATGAGCGAGGCAAACACAAGAAAGCTCTATATCGACCTTTACCTCAAAGAAGCCGGATGGGATGTACTCGACACGGAGAACGTTGCCATTGCCGGAAAAGCCGGAATTGAGATCAAAGTCGAAGGTATGCCGAACGCCCAAGGCATTGGATTCTGCGACTACGTTCTGTACGGTCGAGATGGCAAGCCCCTTGCTATCGTAGAGGCCAAGAAAACAAGCGTATCTCCCGAAAAAGGTCGCCATCAGGTGGATCTGTACGGCGAGTGCATGAAGGCAATCTACGGCTACAAGCCGATCCTTTACTATACCAACGGCTATGTGACCAAGGTTATCGACGGTATCTATCCCGATAGAACCGTGATGGCATTCCTCACCATTGACGAGCTTGAGCTGATGATGCAGCGTAGAAACCGTGGAAATATCACGGATCTCAAGATTAGCGACCGCATCACCAACCGTCCATATCAGAAAATGGCTATCACAAACCTGTGCGAGTGGCTCAATCAGAAGCACCGCAGAGGTCTGCTCGTTATGGCTACGGGTACCGGAAAAACCCGTGTTGCCATTTCTCTCGTTGATGTTCTTTCAAGAAACAATTGGGTAAAGAACGTCCTCTTCCTTGCAGACAGAACCTCGCTCGTAAACCAGGCGAAGAAGAACTTCGCAAAGCTGCTCCCTAACATGAGCATCTGCGAGCTGTCAGGCAATGAGGAAAAGGACTATAATGCCCGTCTCATGTTCTGTACATATCAGACGATGATCAACTATATCGATGCAGAGGATAAACGCTTCACATCCGGTCGCTTCGATTTGATCATCATTGATGAGGCACACCGTTCCATCTTCAACAAGTACGGCTCTATTTTCGCCTATTTCGATAGTCTGCTCGTAGGACTTACTGCGACGCCTAAGAGCGAAGTGGATGCCAACACATACCGCATTTTCGGATGTGAATCCGGCATTCCGAACTTTGATTACTCCTTGGAAGAAGCAGTCAAAGACAAATACCTTGTAAACTACAAATCGTTCAGCAGAACCACGAAACTGCTGAAGCGAGGAATCAAATATAATGAGCTGACCGAGGACGAGAAACGGCAGCTCGACGAATACTTCGTTGACGAGCCGCCTACGCCGGACTTTACTGTCTCGGAAAAGGAACTCTTCAAGAAGATATTCAACAAGAACACCTGCTGTGAAATTCTCGAAGAACTGATGCAATACGGCATCAAGACCAACGGCGGTGAACTGCTCGGCAAGTCTATCATCTTTGCCTATAATCACCATCACGCACAGATGATCGTTGATTGCTTCCACGAATTATACCCGGAGCATCCGGCGAACTACTGTCAGTTGATCGACAACTACGTGAAATATGCGGATGATCTCATTTTGAAATTTGAGAATGACGATGAATTCCGCATCGCAGTATCCGTGGATATGCTCGATACCGGCATCGACGTTCCTGCTGTCGTGAACCTTGTGTTCTTCAAGCCCGTAAAGAGCAAGATCAAGTTTGTGCAAATGATCGGTCGAGGAACACGTCTGTGCGATAACCTCTTCGGAGAGGGCAAGGATAAGACGCACTTTATCATCTTCGACTACTGTGGCAACTTTGAATACTTCGATGCCCATCCCGACGGTACTGACGGTATGGGAGGAAGATCGCTGTCTCAAAGACTGTTCGAGGTTCGCCTCGACATCCTCCACGAACTGCAGCGCATTGAGTATCAGGAACAGGAATTCGCACGAAGCTACTATAACAAGACGAAGGATCTGCTCCACGCAGCCGTGTATAAGATCAAAGGACACAGTGCAAGAATGCAGGTTCGCGCCGAGATGCAGTATGTCGATAAGTATAGCGACTACGCAACGTGGGAATCCGTATCGCCTCTTATGGTGAAGGAAATAAAGGTTCACATCACGCCCTTGCTCGATAGCGGTTTGGAAGGATTCGATCTCTCCATTGCCTTCGATATCCGAATGCTTGACATCGAACTGTCTATGCTGGTCCAGGGCAACACCGGAATGGCAACTCGTGATGTTAAGACCGTGCGTCAAGTTGCTCAATACCTGCTGACTGAGAAAGCATCCATTCCGCAGGTCTTTGCCAAGGCAGAGCAGCTCAAGACACTCGTGAGTGAGCAATTTTGGGATGCTCCGTCTCTTGAAAAATTGGAACAGCTTCGTGTTGACGTGCGCGACCTCATGCAGTTCCTCGACAAGTCTCCGAAGAAACAGATCGATGTCAATATCGACGATACCGTCGAGCCTTCGGGATACGACGGCGGTGATACTATTATCGATATCAGAACCTATCGCGAGAAAGTCTTGGACTACCTCATTGAGCATTCCGACAATGAGGTGATTCATAAGATTCAACGGCTCGAGCCGATCACCAACGAGGATCTGAAAGCCCTTGAAAAAATCTTATGGGAAGAACTCGGAACGAAAGAGGAATACGAACAGACAACGGATATCGATAACCTTGCCGTGTTCGTTCGCAGCCTCATCGGACTGAGCCAGGAAGCCGTTAATGAGAAATTCGGCGAATATCTCAACGGCAATGTTCTGAACGCACAGCAACAGGAGTTTATCAGGGCTATCATCAATTATGTAAGAGAAAATGGCGATATCAGCCGCGAGGATCTCATTGAGAAATCGCCCTTCGACAATTATGATATCCTTACACTCTTCGGCGATAATATCACAAGCGTACTGACCATCGTCGGTATTCTCCACGACAGTGTAAATGTAGCAGCATAATAGATTAGAGTCGACTGAATGTTATATACCTATGAATTAACGCATGTCGAACGCATCTTAGAAAGCGTCGCATTCGTGCGGCGCTTTCTGCAACAAAGGGAGAGTTGGTTTGAACGACAAGGAATTTCTTGATGCAATGGAACACATTGTGTCAGCTCTTATGGAGAGGGGCTACGATCCGTATGCACAGCTCACCGGTTATGTTACGGAGAACGAGCCTACATATATCACCAGCTATAAAGGGGCGCGACAGCTCATCCTCACCCTTAACAAAGAGCAAGTGCAACGGTACGTGGAAAGGATGATGAAATGAACCCATCAACTTACATACCAATAATCATTTTATGGATTATCATATTTTATGTTATTTTCCGCAATCGGCGGGCAGTTGTCGCAAGACAAATCATCAAGAAAAGAAAAATGGAGGGCAATACCAAAATGAAAGAGCTTGCAAAGAGATTTATTGATAAAGAATGCGTGATCTCCTCCTTTGATGGAAATCACCAGTACGAAGGCATCATCAAAGAGGTAACTGACGGAGCTATATTGGTCGAGAAGGACGGCAAGATCGAAGCACTTAATCTCGATTTTGTAATCCGCATTAGAGAATATCCGAGAAATAAAAAGGGCAAGAAAAAGTCTATTGTTTTAGATTAATACAACAGGAGGAAATGTTATGGAATGCTTTATTACGACAACGATAGTGGGAATTATCCTGTGTGTGCTCGGTTGTGTGAATATGACGGGTAATATATCTTCTCTCCATTGGTATCACAGACAGCGTGTTACTGAGGAGAACAGAAAGCCCTTCGGTAAACTCGTAGGACTTGGTACGCTGACGATCGGCGTTGCTATAATTCTATTCGGTATCCTATTTTGGATTTATGAAGTGGCTTTGATGGAATGGTTGATCATCATGGGTTCAATCATTCTTGGTGTTGGAATTATTGCCGGACTTTGTCTCAGCTTCTATGCAATGATCAAATATAACAAGGGTGTTTTTTGAGGAGGTTCGCTATGGAAAAGACAACAGTTGGAACCGTAATTTCTGTGAAGAAACAATGGTGGCTGAAGGTCAATACGAAGCCAGTAAGGATGCACGCTCTTGACGGTGCGACCTTCCCACACATCATTACCGTAAAATATTCCGTGAACGGTCAGGAATATACAAGGAGAAAATGGATCAAAGCCTGCGATACTCCTCCGGCTTTGAATTCGGAAGTGACCGTGATGTATGATGAATATAAACCGAGCAAAAGCAAGGTTCTTTGATTATGGAAAGTTAGGAGGATGAACTATGGGATACTGGTTCTTTATGCTGGCGATGAATTTGCTGTTTCCTGCCATAATGATTATATCGGGTGGGTACTTTATGAAGAAGGCACCGAAGGAGATCAACTACATATTCGGTTACCGTACCAATATGTCGATGAAGAATAAGGATACTTGGGAGTTTGCCCACAAATATATGGGCAAACTGTGGTTTCGCCTTGGTTGGATGCTGATTCCCATTTCGGTTATTCCCATGCTCTTTGTCATTGGTAAGGGTGAGGATATTGTTGCTACGGTCGGTTCAATTGTGATGGTTATTGATTTGATAATTCTCATAGCACCTATTTTCCCAACAGAAAAAGCACTCAAAAAGACCTTCGACAAGGACGGCAACAGAAAGGCAGAATAAGCGATGAAAACAAAATGGAAAGATACACCGCCGCTACATAAGGTGATTACCGTATTTTCGGTTATCGTCAGCCTTGCAGTTGTAACGTTGGCAGTATTACAAATATTTGATATATGGACACAGGCGATCAATCTGTGCATTCCTCTGATGGGAGTCAATCTGCTCTGTCAGACTTATATACAATGGAACACAAGCCGCAAGACTGCATGTTTCAGTCTCGGCTGTGCAGTGTTTGTATTTGCCTGTGCAATAGCGGTTTTCTTTATCAAGTAACAGGAGGTTGTATATGGATAATTTCTTTGTGCCTGGCATATTAGGCGTTATATTGATCGTATTAGGCGTTATGAATATGAAGGGTAATATATCCTCGCTTCATTGGTATCACAGACAGCGTGTTGCTGAGGAAGATAGAAAGCCATTCGGTAAGCTCGTAGGACTTGGAACGCTGATTATTGGAATTGCATTGGTTATATCCGGGATTTTGTTTTGGATCTCGGAGGTAACTGCAACGGAGCTATGGTTGATCGTTGGTTGTGTTATCACGGTTGTGGGAATTGTTGTTGGTCTGGTCCTCAGCTTCTATGCGATGGTTAAATACAACAAAGGTATTTTCTAAGGTAAACAATATGAACTCTGTTTTTAAGGATAAATTAAAGTCATACTTTATGATTACTTTTTTCGGTATTCTTGCGGGATTTGTAGTTATACTGTTCTGTGAACTGCCGGATAATGATTTATGGTCGTTTTACTATTGGAGTGCCAGCACATTCGGATTTTGGATGTTCAGCACTTCGCTTATTGTGCTGTTCAGCGAAAATAGGAAGTGTGCAGCCATAAATGCGGGCATTTATATCTTTCTGATGTTCTTTATAACAACAGTTTACAAATCTTTGAGTATGTTTCAGGATGGTGTGACACCTTTCCATTCTTTGGGTGAGTTAACTCTGAACCATATAGCCGGATGGCTTATGTACAGTGCCCCTGCTGCGATCCTGTGTGCTTGTTTTGGCCTTTTGTTATGGTCCGGTAGGAAAAATACCGTATATGGTAAGATCCTTAAAGCACTCCCTGCAATTTTCATCCTGATAGAAACAATTATGATGTTCTACTATGTATTTGCTACTCACACGAAGTTATTTTCTGCATTGTCAGATTTAATATGTCTTGCTGTATATATAGTTGTTTACCTTTTACATTTGAATAAAGAAATATTTTGAGAGGTGATGTAGTAGTGAAAAAAGTATTTTGTTTGTTGATGATGGTATGCATAGTTTCTCTTTCCGGTTGCGGCGATAGCGTGGCTGCGATTGAAGACTACGAGTGGAAAATGCGAACGATTATGAGCAACGATATTGAAGCTATTCAAAATGAAGACGAACTTGTTGTTGCGGTTGGAGAGGCAGACGAGTTGTATCCCGATACAAAAATCGTGGATCTGAAACTGGTTGCCAAGGATGGCGCCATTACGCTTACCGATGCAACAAACAGTAAAACTTATACCGGAACCTATAAGGTGCAGCAGAAAACACCAAAAGGAACCGATTACGAAGTGACAATTGATGGAATCAAGGGATATGCTACAGTAGCTCCGACGGAATACTATGACGGTTCCGAGGTTCCTACGTTGCCCATCAATTTGGGCGAGTATTCCCTTTACTTTACCCCTGTTGAATAGGAGGTTTTACTATGAAAAGCATTAAGCCCGGACGTGGCCCATCAATGATGGGCGGTGTGGTTGGAATATTTATGATTGGGTTCGGTATCCTCTGGACCGTCATAGCTGCCCAGGCAAGCGGTATCTTTGCAATCTTCGGTGTTCTGTGGACTTGCGTTGCCATTGCAATGACCGTCTATAATTTCAAGAATGCCACGGGGAAAAACCGACACTCGACCTATGATATTGTTGACAGCGAGGAAGAACCTGATCCGCTGAACGAGCGCTTCGGTAATCCGCAAGCTACCACAGAGAAAAAGAACGACGTAGATAACAAGTTCTGCCCGTATTGCGGAACACCCGTCGCCGGTGATTTTGAGTTCTGCAATAACTGTGGCAAGAAACTGCCGTGAGCAAAGGAGCAAATGATATGAAGAAAGAGAACGTACACAAATTTTTGTTTGGGATCTCTGCTCTCTTGGTATTGGGCTTTGCAGTGCATACCGTTGTAGATGGCATCAGATATGACAGTATGCTGACCTCCTTTCCGTTCTACGCTTTTATAATCGCCCATGCGGTTGAGTACCTTGTACCGGCACTTATTATCTGTGTTGCCGGATTGATCTGCAAGAAGAAATTTGCAAAGAAAGAGGATTAACAGAAATGATATTAGAACTGAGAAACATAGAAAAATCCTTTGGTGAGAAGAAAGTCCTTACCGGAGTTTCATTCAAAGTTGAGGGAGGCAAAGCCTTCGGACTGCTTGGCAGAAACGGCGCCGGCAAAACTACATCTATCCGTATTTTAATGGATGTGTTTCCTGCAAACAGCGGTGAAGTGCTGATTGACGGTCAGCCCATCGATTACAACAAAATCGGCATTGGCTATCTTCCTGAAGAAAGAGGATTGTATCCGAAGAAGATCATCATTGATCAGCTCACCTATTTTGCAGAGCTGAAAGGCATGAGTCGCAAGGCAGCTGTGCAATCAATCGATTATTGGCTCGAAAGACTTGGTATGACCGAGTATCGCAACAAAAAGCTTGAAACTCTTTCAAAAGGTAATCAGCAGAAAATTCAGCTTATTACTGCTCTCGCTCACGACCCCGATATTGTTATTCTTGACGAGCCGTTTTCGGGTCTTGACCCTGTAAACGCAATGCTCTTAAAGGACGTGGTTAAGGAACAGATTGCGAAGGGTAAAATTGTTCTGTTCTCCAGTCATCAGATGAGCTACATAGAAGAATTCTGTGACAGCATTGCCATTCTTAACAACGGTGTTGTCGCTCTGCACGGTGATTTACACGACATTAAGCGTGACTATCCCCGTAACCGCTTGGTAGTCCGTACAGAAACCCCCGATTCCATCATTGCTGATTTTGGTTCTTCCTGTACGGTTATGGAAAACGGCAGCTTGATGCTTCGCCTCGCAAATCCTTCCGAAAAGAAAGCTACTATGACTCGCCTTGTAGATAATTACGATATTGACGAGGTAAAGGTCTTTGAACCTTCCCTCAATGATATTTTCGTAGAATACGCAGGCGATGCCGCAAAGGAGGACTAAGCGATGAAACAGTTTGGAAAAATACTCAAATTTGAACTCAAGAATTATGCCAAGAATAAAGCATTTGTCGGTGTTACGATCTTTTTGATGGTGGTAATCGCTATTGTTATGTTCTTTCCTCGGATTACCGCCTTGTTCGAATCAGACGATCCTTCCGATACCACCGCAGACCTTTCCGTTATGCTCGTAAAGGCGGATGATCCTACACAGGCGGATATGGTAAAAGAAACGTTTGCCGCATCCTTTACCGACTACGACGTACAGATTACTGACGCAGAAATCAGCGTGATCAAGGATAAGATCACCTCCGGTGATGTAGAGTGCGCTTTTGTAATGACCGGAGCAACCTCATTTACCTATTACGTTGATAATCTTTCGATGTATGATATGAACCCCGATATTGCCACTGGTGTCCTACAGCAGATCTATCAAATGAATGCGATGATTAACGGCGGTATGTCCGCTGAAGACGCTGCCGGTGTTATGAGCATTCAGATTGACGGCGAAGTGGAAAGCCTCGGCAAAGACCAGATGCAAAACTTCTTCTATACCTACATTATGATCTTTGCTCTGTATATGGTTATTCTGCTTTACGGTCAGATGGTGGCAATGAGTGTTGCAACCGAGAAAAGTTCCCGTGCTATGGAGCTGCTTATTACCAGTGCCAAGCCCATCAATATGATGTTTGGTAAGGTTTTAGCGGCTTGTATGGCAGGTCTTGTTCAGCTTGTTGCCATCTTTGGCTCGGCACTTGTGTTCTATAACGTGAACAAGTCCTATTGGGGTGATAACGGAATCATTGACTCGATCTTTAATATTCCGACGGATCTGTTTGTATATATGCTCGTGTTCTTCTTGCTCGGCTTCCTCATTTATGCGTTCCTCTACGGTGCGATTTCCTCCACGGTTTCCAAGCTGGAGGATATCAACACAGCCGTTCAGCCGGTAACCTTCCTATTCGTTATTGGGTTTATGGTGGTTATGTTCTCAATGAGTAGCGGAAGTGTGGATAACATACTGATGCAGATTTGCTCTTATATTCCTTTCACATCACCGATGGCTATGTTCACAAGAATTGCTATGAGCACTGTGCCTTGGTATGAGATTGCGATCTCCATCGGTCTTTTGGTTGCGTCTACCTTTGGAATTGGTGTACTGTCTGCTAAGATCTACCGTGTAGGTGTTCTTATGTACGGAACATCTCCCAAGATCGGCAATATTATTAAGGCTGTTTGGAAGGCATAATATGAGCGCAACGATACTTGTAACAGAAAGGCTCATCCTCCGTCCTTGGTTGGAGGATGATGCCGAGGAATTATATAAGTACGCAAGCGATCCCGATGTTGGCCCGGCTGCAGGTTGGTCTCCGCATACAAGCGTGGATAACAGCCGTGATATTATTAGTACCGTTTTATCTGCATCCGAAACATATGCTGTTTGCTTAAAATATAGCGGAAAACCTATTGGTAGCATTGGGCTGCATCGCAATGATCTTGCAACTGATGAGGACGAATACGAGCTGGGATATTGGATCGGCAAGCCCTTTTGGGGGCAGGGTCTCATCCCGGAAGCATCTCGTGAGATTCTTCGCTATGCCTTTGAAACACTGAAAATGAACCGCATTTGGTGTGGGTATTATGACGGAAACGAAAAATCACGTAGAGTACAGGAGAAACTTGGCTTTGTATATCAGCGTATGACCGAAGGGATTGAAGTAAAACAATTGAATGAGATCCGCACAGGTCACAGTAACCTTATGACTAAGAAACGCTGGCAAACGGTAGAACTGTTCAGAAGACAAAAGACCCTTTTGGACACATTCCTTGAAAAGAATGCAATTACAAAGGCTCAATACGATAAAAGCCTTGGCGATTTGCGAGAGAAGATGGGAATGCATGGGGTAAACTAAAAAACGGAGGTGTGGAAGGATGAGCAAGAAAACCTATATAGCAATCGATCTGAAATCCTTCTACGCCAGCGTGGAATGTGTTGCCCGTGGACTTGATCCGTTGACTACCAACCTCCTCGTCGCCGACGTTTCCAAGACCGAGAAAACTATCTGCCTTGCCGTGACTCCATCGCTGAAAGCACATGGGATCTCCGGCAGAGCGCGACTCTTTGAAGCGGTGCAACAGGTCAAGATCACTAACGCACAGAGAAAGGCAAAACTCCGTGGAAAGGACTTCACCGGCTCGTCATATGACGATACCGAGCTGAAGAAAAATCCCTTCCTGGCCGTGGACTACATCGCAGCTCCGCCGAGAATGGCGTTGTACCGTGAAAGCTCTGCCAAGATCGTGGCGACCTATCTCAAATACGTGTCGATGGACGATATCTACCCCTACAGCATAGACGAGGTATTCATCGACGCAACCCACTATCTGAACACCTACAAGATGAATGCTCACGACTTCGCTCGAATGTTGATCCAGGAAGTCCTAAAGACAACCGGTGTCACCGCTACGGCAGGTATCGCCGAGAATATGTATCTGTGCAAGGTGGCTCTTGACATCACAGCCAAGCACATCCCACCCGATAAAGACGGTGTTCGGATCGCCGAGCTTGATATGATGACCTACCGCAGAACGCTGTGGACACATCGTGACCTCACCGACTTTTGGATGATCGGCAACGCCACCGCAAAACGGCTCAACGAACTCGGTCTCTACACAATGGGCGACGTTGCCCGTTGCTCCCTTGCCGATGAGGATCGACTCTACCGTGAATTCGGTAAAAACGCCGTCTACATCATAGATCAGGCGTGGGGCTGGGAGACTGTGGACATTCCGAGCATCAAAGCATATAAGCCCGAATCCACAAGTGTAAGCTCCGGTCAGGTACTGACTCGACCGTACACCTTCGATGAAACCAAGATCATCGTTCGTGAGATGATTGAAAACGTCGTTCTTGACCTCGTTGATAAGGGAATGATGACCGATCAGATCGTCCTTATGGTGGGCTACGATATAGAGAACCTCACCGATCCGAAGCGACGAGCCGCCTATCACGGAGAGATCAAGACTGACCACTACGGCCGCCAGGTACCGAAACACGCAAGAGGTACTGCAAATATGGGTAAGCATACCTCATCCACCAAGCTCATCACAGATAAAACCTTGGAACTGTTTGAGCGAATCGTGGACAAGAAACTGCTGACTCGTCGCCTTACCATCTCGGCAAACCATCTGCTTTTTGAAAGCGAGGTAGACACCTCCTCCGCAGCCGAGCAGCTGACGCTCTTTGACGATCCCGACGAGATTGAACAGAGAGAACAAGCCGAGCAACGAGAAAAACGGATGCAGAAGGCGGTCATCGATATAAAGAAACGCTTCGGCCCCAATGCGATCCTCAAGGGAACAAGCTTCCAGGACGGAGCAACCGCCAAGGAACGCAACGAATCCATCGGCGGTCATAAAGCATAGCAGCCGATAAATAAGAATTTGACGGAGGTGAACGTTATGTTTGAAGAATTGTTTATAAGAAAAACTGTTGATATTCAAAAAGCAGTGATGTTTGGCTTTGTGCAAAATAATAGTAACTATATTTATGAAACAGACATACTTGACGGCACATTTCTTCTTCAAATCATCATTACCCCCGATGGCAACATAGATACGAAACTGACCGAAAAAGCAATCGGTGATGAATATGTGCTGTATAAAACAAATGCTACGGGTTCCTTTGTGGGAGAGGTCAGGAACGCTATTGAAGCTATTCTCAAACAGGTGGCAGATCAGTGTTACAATACAGAAATTTTCAAGTCTGCACAGGCAAAAGAAATTATTTGCTATGTTCGTGAGAAATACGGTGATGAGCTTGAATTTTTATGGGAGAAGTTTCCCGATAATGCAATCTGGCGGCGTAAGGATAATAAGAAGTGGTACGGTGCTTTGCTGACAGTCAAGGCAAGCAAATTAGGTCTTGATGACGATAAGCCGATTGAAATACTCGACCTTCGTATCAAAACCGAAGATATCGAAGCAACTGTTGACAACACTCGATTCTTCCCCGGTTATCACATGAATAAAAAGCATTGGTATACCCTTTTGCTTGACGGTTCAACACCAATCGAGGAAATTTGTAATAGGATTGATGAGAGCTATATATTAGCGAAAAAATAGGAGATATTAAATGAATATCAAAATTAAGATTATCGACAAAGTTTACGAAGCAGACATCAATATTCCAAATGAGCCGTTCTCTCTGTTCGGACGAATGATTCCGTCTTACGTAGACAGCAAGTGGAGCTATACGACCGAGAAATTTGATACAGTCACGGAAATGTGTTTTCCTGACGAAAATTACAATTATGATGAGCTTGCGGAGAATCATATCTTTGTCGGTGCTTACGACGGCGACAAGTGCATTGGACTTGCCATCCTTCGTCATTCGTGGTTCAAATATATGTATCTCTACGATCTGAAGGTCAGCAAAGACTACCGCAGACAGAATATTGGTGAGTTGTTAATTGAAAAGGCAAAAGAAATCACCGTGCAACACGGTTATAACGGACTTTATACGCAAGGACAGGATAACAACCTTGGAGCGTGTTTGTTTTATATCAAGCGTGGTTTTGTCATCGGCGGCTTGAATACCAACGTATATAAAGGCACGAAACAAGAGGGAAAGGCAGATATATATTTTTACTGTGATGTGAATCAAATATAAGATTGACAAATTCCAATAAGTCGAACAGAAGGAGGTGCAGTATGGCCGAACAATTTCCGTATGAGGACATCGTGAATATGCCTCATCATGTATCAAAGAAATATCCACAACCAACAATGGCAGACCGTGCTGCACGGTTTGCTCCCTTTGCAGCCATCACAGGATACGAGGAAATGGTGCTGGAAGAAGCCCGTGTTACCGATGATCGTATAGAGATGGACGAAAGCTCCAAAGCAGCTCTCAACGAGAAGTTGAACATGATCCTCGAATTTATTGACGAGCAGCCGGAGGTTAAGATCACCTACTTCGAGCCGGACAAGAAAAAAGCCGGAGGTGCCTATGTCACCGTTACAGGAACGGTGAAACGCATTGACGAATATGAGCATCTTGTCATTATGACCGACGGCAAGAAAATCAATATCGACGATATTTATAACCTACAAAGCGAGTTGTTCTATTCGCTTGGGTTGGAAGAATGAAATATGAGATACATTGAACTGGAGGTGCTGTAATGAAGAACAGAAAACTTACAAGGGTATTCACTGCCTTACTCTGTGCTGTATTGGTGATGATGGTCTTCCCGATTACTGCGAGTGCCGATACCGGACCGAAGCCATCTGTACGGATCACCTTTGAGAATCTTGGCACTGAAGAATGCTGGGGTACACTTCTTTCGAGCAAACCAAGCACCGGACCTTCATCTGCTTGGAACGGCAACGAAGAAGATGCACAGCATAACGAAAATCCAAATGGATACTATTCTTATCAGAAATTTGGTTATGATATTTGGAAAGCCTTTGTAGACTACGATGAGAAAGATGACTATTATTTTCTGCAAGAGGCATGGCAGATCAATGAAACCAAAGAACTCGCCTGGACATATTATCCCCCTAATGAATTCAAGATACTTCTGTATTTCCCCGAAACTGGAGAATACGCTGTTAGTGGTGTTTATGAAAGATACGCCTTTGACAGTTACTTCACCGTAAATATGGATGGAGTAAAACTGTCCGTTGATTACAACGAGGAACTAAGTTCGGATGACCGCTTGAACGCCTATAAGTCGTACAACTACGGGGTAGAGATCGGCTCCCTTGTGGCTCGTATTCTGATTACGATCATCATTGAAATGGGAATTGCACTGCTGTTTGGTTACAGAGAGAAGAAGCAGCTCCTGCTCCTTGTCGGAGTAAACAGCGGTACACAGATCATTCTCAATGTGCTGCTGAATATTATCAATTACAATTCTGGCGAGATGGTATTTGTAGTCTTCTATGTTCTCTTTGAGTTGGTAGTATTCGCAATTGAGGCAATCTTGTTCTATCATCTCCTCAATAAGATCAGCATTAAGCAGAAACCAAAATGGCTTGCCGTTGTTTATGCCTTGGTTGCCAATGCTGTATCCTTCGGAGCAGGTATGATGATTGCTGAATGTTTGCCTGGCATATTCTAATTGGAGGTATTGACATGAAAAAGAAAATATGGCTAATACCAGTTGTCTGCGTTGCGTTAATTGCAGTATTATGGCTTTCAGGACTTATCCCTAAACAGATTGCCAGGATTGCTGGAACAAACTATGTCAAAGAGCATTTTCCCGAGATGGAGTTGGAATACAAGGGCGTTGAGTGGGCTGACGTGTACGGTGACTTTCTGATTTCCTTTGAGGATAAGGACGGAAACAAATATAGTTGTGTGATTGGCCCATCACTATTTCCAACGTCGTTAGGACAAGGTCTTTTCGCTATATCGGACTACTATAATGAAAATTATGGTTTGTCAAATGTCGGTGGTGCAGATGGCCCCGAAACCGTTTACAGCAATGTGGCAGTGAGTAAGACTGTATCAGACGATCAAGAATCCTCATACGAAGTCAGTGCATATTTGCCTGGTACGGATTTTTCAACTATAGGCCAATCCCTGTCTGATAAGATTGAGCAAGAATGGAACACATACAACAGTATGACAAAAGAACAACAGCTTACATCAAGTAAACTCTGGGGTTTGGTTGGCATCCAAGTGGACTCATGGAACGAATGCGAAGAAACGATTGGTTTTGAAGTCTTCAATCCTATCGAGCCTATAGGTTGGCTGAACGCAACCGGATATTTCGGAATGGAGAGTGCTGATCCTAATACAGAGGTGAAGCATATTCTGATCAATGCCAATACAATGCAGACAGCGACAAATGTAGATGGAAACCTTACTGAAATTACTATTTCTTCGGGGTATGCTTCTGGTAATGCTAAAATTACGCTAACGGCAACTCTACGTGCTAAAGCCGAAGCGCACACCACTGGAAGTGTTACTAATGGTTATGCCACGTATGAGCAAGAAACAGTAAATTGCGGTTCCGGTATTCCGGTTCTTATTGTGACTACAAACGAATCAAACAACACTGGATACTACAACGGCGATTATTACGATCCTACAGCCTATTGGGTAAAAGATGGTGTATTCTATACGCTTCGAGTTTTCGGAGAGGAAGTAGATCAGGATGAAATCCGAATGGTGCTTGATCGTATTCTTGCAGAGATATAACTGATTTGAGATTTTTGAAAGGCATCGCTTTGTTGCGATGCCTTTTCAAAAAAGTTTCAGAAATTATAAGACCAACGCAGAAAAAAACGTACTTAATGGGTGAAAGCGCTTTTAGGTCAGACAAGGGAGGTGAACAACATGGATGATCTGAGAATCATAGAACTCTACTTTGAGCGTGACGAACAGGCAATCAAGGAAACAGATGTGAAGTATGGCAAGCTCTGCCACAGTATCGCTTATAACATTCTGAACAACCATGAGGATTCGGAAGAATGTGTCAACGATACATACGTGGGAGTGTGGAATGCAATTCCGCCTACAAGACCGAGTAATTTTATGTCCTTTGTCTGTAAGATTGCGAGAAACCTGTCTCTGAAGCGGTTGGAGTTTATGAAGCGTGAAAAACGGTCAGCGGATGTAATGTTGTCCCTGGATGAACTGGAATCGGTACTGCCGGATGATCGGTATGCTCCCGATGTAAGCGATGAAGAGGTCGGTAAGCTGATCAGCAAATTTCTCCGCGTGCAGAAAGAGGATGTCAGAAACGTCTTCATTCGCAAATATTACTTCTTCGATTCCATCGGAGATATTGCAGAGCGCTTTGGGTTTACCAAAAGTAAGGTCAAAAATATGTTGTTCTACACCCGAAACAAACTAAGGGACTATCTCATTAAGGAGGGCGTTGAAATATGAAAATACCGAGATTTTCTAATGCCATCGGTAACCTCGATGAGGATCTTGTCGAGGCGGCAGCAGAATGCAAGAAAAAACAAAATCATTTGCTCAAATTGGGTTCAATAGCAGCCTGCTTTGCCGTGATCATTGTTGTAGGCGCGCTTGTTCTTCCATCGCTTTTAGGCGGCGAACCTACACCAGGAGGCACAAACGATAGGTATAAAGACATTAACATTATGGCAGACGAATCAGGAATTGTATGGCCATGGGAATATCAAACCGTTTTTGAGAAATACACTGAAGTAACAATTGACGGTATTGTATACCGAAGTCACGGTCGCCTTGTGTCTGAAGAACTCCTTGGCGATTTGATTGGAACATATACCGTATTGGGCATTGACGAAATTGAAGGAGATAGATACACTGAAAAATTTGAAGTGTATCAGTTAAAATATGCCGATAAGAGCCAGCTTGTCGCCGTGAGGATGGAAGGTAGTTGTTATACCTTCAAGAGGGATAATTATGAACCTCCGCACACGCTCGGTGAGCTCTTCAAGCTGGTAGACCTCCCAAAAGCAATTGAATTGAAGCGGTTCTCTGTAAACGGCGACAGTCCGAACAAAAAACACTATACACTGAGCAATGATGACTATGTATGGGAAGTTCTTGCCGGATGCGAAAATGCACCATTTGTTGAGGATGAGAAATGGGTTGCACATGATAGAGAGTATTACAGTTTTACGATCACATCTGAAACTCTCGGCGTATATAAAGTTGCCATGTATGTTACTGTAGATGGCTATCTGTGGACAAATGCTTTTGATTACCAATACCTCTTCAATATCGGAGAAGATGCAGCAGGTAAGATTATCAAATATGCAAAAGAGAATTCCACCGAAGCAGATTATGAGCCGTATCGGAATACCATTGTCGGCAAGATCACGGAGATAACCGATGAGTATATCCTATTAGACGATTCCATTCTCTGCACCAATCCCGATGATGGAATCACTTATAAAATCCTTCTTAATGATCTGCGCATCTCCCGTTACGCAGAAAGCGGAACTATCCGAGTGGGAGAAAATGTTCAGATAACCTACGAAGGCGAAATTGACGAATCAAATATCATTGACAGCGCCATTTCTGCATCCGACGTGGTAATCTCCGGCGGAGATGTTCTTATTCCCGAATAAAGGATATCTAAGGGCATCGCAGAAATGTGATGCCTTTACAAATGGGTAGAAAAAGTCATAATTTTATGATATAATATTACTTAGAACAATTCCTCCGAAGGAGAACGAATATGGCAGACAAAAACAGACCGCTACACATACTGAAATACCTGTGGGATCATACCGATGAAGAACATCCCGCAATTATAACGGATATACTCGCGCATCTTGAAGAATGCGGCATCCACACCAACCGAAAGACGGTTGCCTCGGATCTTGCAGATCTCCAGGACAGCGGCTTTGATATTGTCTGCAACAAGAGCCGGCAGAACCAGTATTTCATCGGCAGCCGTGCATTGGAGCTTGCCGAGCTGAAAATGATCGTAGATGCAATCCAGGCGGCGAAATTTATCTCGGAGAGTAAGAGCGTGGCTCTCATTGAGAAGGTCTCGTCATTTGCAAGTCCGCATCAGGCAGAGCAGCTCAAGCGACGCCTCTATGTGGAAGGTAAAGCAAAGACCACGAACGAAACCGTCAACTACACAGTGGATCTGCTCCAGGCTGCAATACAATCGGAAACTGCCGTGGAGTTCCAATACACCGAATACACGGCAAGAAAGAAGAAAGAGTTGAAGCACGACGGCTATTTGTATCGCTTTTCGCCGTATGACCTGGTGTGGAACAACGACTGCTATTACATATTCGGATGGTCGCAGAAGCACGATAAGATCGTCAAGTTCCGTGTGGATCGAATGCATCAGCCGAAGCTGTCGGCGGTGGCCTATCATCCCCGACCGGAGGATTACGACATCAGCGACTACTGCGAGCGAGTCTTTATGATGTACGAAGGCAAACCGTGCAAGGTGAAACTCTTGTGCGATAACAGCCTTATGAAAGCGATTATAGACCGTTTTGGTGAGGATGTGGAAACACATATCCATGACGATAATTCCTTCTCTGTTGTGGCTGAGATCTCCGCAAGTGCCACCTTCTATTCGTGGCTGTTTACATACGGTGGCAAGATGAAGATCGTAGAGCCGAAGGCAATTCGAGATGAATACGAGCGACGGCTCAACGAAGCTCTCAAAAACAGATAACGCAAAAAGGTGGGTGCAAATACGCCCACCTTTTTTCAATCTTCCGAAAACCTATTGCAATAAAACAGATGTTCGATTATAATATGCATACGATGTTCAGTTAAAACTGAACGGCTAAAGGAAAGGAGTGTCTCCATGAAGATCAGTCATACTTTTGGAACATTCATTAAAGAAAAAAGACAGCAGAGAGATATCTCTCTGAGAAAATTTGCAGATCAGATTGGAATATCGCCGGTTTACCTCTCGAACCTTGAAAACGACCGTATGCCCGCCCCGAAAGACGAAGTCGTTTCTACTATGGCAAGATTACTCCTTCTGAACGATACCGACACCGCAATGCTTTATGACCTTGCTGCCAAAGCCAAGAGCAACGTGACGGTATCGCAAGATCTGCCGGAATACATAATGGACAAGGACATAGTCCGAGTTGCACTGCGAACGGCAAAGGATGTGGATGCCACCGATGAGGAATGGCAAGAATTCATTGCCCATTTAGAGGAACGCAGGAGGAAGATTCAGGAGGGCAAATAATGACCGAAGTTAAATATATCAGACCGGAGCTGATTGAAGCCATAGCCAGGAACACGCTGAAGAATTACGATGCCAGCCTCATACTTGGCTATGAAGCAAAATCTGTTCCCATTGAGGATATCATCGAAAGTATGGGCTTGTCGTTGGAGTTTCAATATATCCGTAAGAACGGCAGAATCCTCGGAGAAACCGTATTCGATGATGACTACGTTCCCATCTACAATATGGACGAAAAGCGGTATGAGCTGATCTTTGTAGAGCGAGGCACTATTATCTTGGATGCCAGCTTGCTCCGATGCAGAACCCAAGGCAGGCTCCGTTTCACCGCAGCTCATGAGCTTGCTCATTGGCTGATCCACCAAGAACTCTATTCAGGAACCGGTGATACCGCAGCTATGGCAAAGAGTATCTCGAAAAGCTCCGACGCGGACAAGTATATAGAACGGCAGGCAGATATGCTTGGAAGTGCATTACTGCTTCCCATGTGCCAAGTTAAAAAGGCGTTTTATCGCTTATCGGGTGATGATCGTGTTTTGCAGTTGGCAACGCAGTTTGGTGTATCAAAACAGGCAATGGAAATCCGACTGCGCAATCACCATCTGATATAAAGCCGATAAAACGGCTTTTTTTACCCATAGTGTTCAGTTTTTACTGAACACAAAAAGTACCCGCTTGATTATATCAGGGAAAAGTTGAAAAAAATGTCATTTTCGAGGACATAATCTAACAAATTTCATGGTGCATTATTTGTATAATAAAGGCGAGGATAGGATCGAATTATACTGATACCGCTGACTTTTTATCGCAAAGAGGAAAAAGTGCGAGGTGGATCTGTGAAAAACAAGTTCAGTTTTATCGGGAAAGGTCGAACGATTATCCTCGAATTCAAGACAAAGGGAGTGATCGGAATGCTTATTATCGAGCAGATATATGAGTCGAGCGACATCAAAAGTGATTTTGTAAGATGTCCCTCATGCAAAAAAGGACGCCTCTGCGACAAGCCAGCCGGAGAGCGAGCAACGGTGATCGCCTTGAAACCCGATCACGTCGGAAGGACAAGCAGTAAGATCATACTGAAATGTCCCAAATGCGGTCAAAAATTTATGATCCACCTACCAAAAGAATAAATCTATGATTATGTTTCGTACATAGTTCAACCGCCGGACACGCTGGATCAATCCAGTATAGCAAGCCGGAAAAGAGCCTGCATCCACCTTAAACGGTGAGAACGAGGACTTTCGAGTTAGGGCATGACAAACAGCTTTTAGGCTGTATTGTTATGCCCTTTTTCTATTGCATCCTTTCTGCCTAAAAGCGGAAAGGATGTTTATGTTTAAGAGAACCTATACCGTTGGATGCCGCGATCCTCCCGATCAATCGTTTTGAACATTTTCAAAAAACGATTGATTGGAGGTAATTACGGTGAAAAAATATGCACCGAGAAAGGTTTTTATATTAGAGAACGGCGAATACGTCGAATTAACTTATGAGGAATTCGAAAGCCGTAAAGCAAATGATCCCACCTATGAAGATAGGTATTTTATACCCGTGCAGGGATTCCTGTTGGAAGTCAGCCAGGAATGTTACGAGGATTTCTACCGAGCAAAGGAAAGAGAGAAATATCTCCGAAAGCTCAATGCGAAATACGGATTGCTGTCCATTGACGCCTTTGACAATGAAGATGACAACGGTACTGACTACATACAGGCTGAAACCGAAGATGTAGCCGAAACAGTCACTCATCTGCTTATGCTGGACAAGCTCCGCTCGGCAATACCCTTGCTGTCAGAGAACGATCAAGAACTGATTCAGGCTTTATTTTTCAAAAGGTTGACCGAGCGCGAGTACGCAAAAGAATGCGGTGTTTCGCAGGTGGCAATTCATAAGCGCAAGAACAGAATATTAGCAAAACTCAAGATTTTTTTAGAAAATTAAAATTTTGAGGTTATCAGCCCCTTCACTTTTTCCTTTGGACAAGTGAGGGGGCTTTTTCTGTAGGCCTCCGATGCTCCTTGACAAGTGAATAGTACAGCACACCGACCACTTTCCCTCTGCTGTCGGCAAAACCGGCAAGCCACATGAGCGAACGCGCAGGCTTCACCCTTTTTCTTTTGGATAGGAACCTGTCGCCTTCAGGACTCAGACGGTACGGCGCACCCGTAACGAAGGCGATGACAGGCAGAGGTATTAAAGATACTTGCGTTCAGTCAATAGGTCGAGCGTTGAAGCGGTCGCAGAGCCGTGAGCCGTCGCAACCAATGAGAGCGCCCCGCAGCGATCCTGGGGGTGGTGAGATTCCAATGAGGTCAAATGCATGACCGGTGGGTGCGTTCCCGTTAGCCGAGGGATGGCGTGGTTCTAATATCGGCAAAGCACAAAACGATTGATACTAACAACACAAGGCGGTCGTTTGCACTCAAAAGCATTCGACCGCCTTTTTTACTTATAATGGAGGCCAACAATGAACAAGAATGTAAAGCGCGGCGAAATTTATTACGCCGAATTAAGTCCTGTGGTCGGCAGTGAGCAAGGTGGTATCCGCCCTGTCCTCATTCTGCAAAACGACACCGGTAATAAACACAGCCCCACCACTATCGTGGCGGCAATCACAAGCAGAAAAACAAAAGCAAACCTACCCACCCATGTGCCATTCACGGCAGACTGCATGAAAAGCGAATCTATCGTCCTGCTCGAACAAATCAGGACCATCGATAAATCCCGTCTTGACGAGTACATCGGCAAAATTGATAAGAAAACAATGGGCGCAGTAGACAAAGCCCTTATTACCAGCTTCGGAATCAAATATATGGAGGTGTTACTGTAATGAGCGACAAGAAAGCATTTGCATATTTTCGAGTCGGCAATGCCGAGCAGCTCAGCAATACAACAGACAATCGGGTTTTCCTCTATTGTCGGCAATCCTATGATGATTCGCACTTTATGAATCAGCAGCAAGAACATCTGCTTCGCCACTGTACGGATAAAGGATATCAGGCGGCAGGCAGTACGGCCGTTGTAGCCAGTGCCAAAGATGAGAAGGAAAATATGCTTCGCCTTGCAGAACGCCTAAAGGCAGAAGACATCAAGACGATGCTCATCAGCGATCCCTCTCGTATCTCATTAGACCCTAACGATTTTATTGAGATCGTCTCTGCCTTTCATAAAAACGGCGTAACGATTGAATACCAGGACGGCGACGGCAACACACGGAATCTGTTGGAGGTGCTGGAACAGCTCCGAACAGCAAACCTAAATCTTGCAGAACCGGAATGTGATGAGGACGAAGAACAAGATGAGAGTCCTCGCATTCAGATGTAGGAGGTACGAAATGAATACCACTGATAGAAATAACGCTTCCTTCGCCTACAGCGTAGGACTACTGAAAATGCTGCTCGAAATGCAGCTCATTACCAAAGAAGAATATAAGAAAATCGTTCGCATCAGCGCAGCTCACTACGACGCAGAAAAAATATGTGTCTGAAAAGCAAATTCTGCGGATAGTCGCTGGACTGTTCCGAACTCTCGTGGTAGTGTTTGTGTTGCCAAACGGCAAACAACACAGCAGGGCTAACCTGCGGAAAGGAGAAACACATGAAGATTACGGAAATCACCACCGTAAAGCAACAGATAACCACCAAAATCAGATTGGCAGCCTATTGCAGAGTATCAAGTGATTCCGCAGATCAGCTCCATTCCTTCGCCGCGCAGATTCGGTACTACAGCGAATACACGGCAAAACATCCCGAATACGAGCTTGTCGATATCTACGCAGATGAAGGTCTGACAGGCACCGAGATGAAAAAGCGTGACGAGCTGAACCGACTGATCCGTGACTGCAAGAAGGGTCTCATCGACCGCATCATCGTCAAGTCGGTATCCCGATTTGCGAGAAACACCGAAGAACTTCTCGTCACTCTGCGAATGCTGACCGATCTTGGAGTCAGTGTGTACTTCGAGGAACAAGGCATCGACAGTAGCAAATTGAATATGGAAATGATCGTAACATTCCCCGGTATGGCTGCGCAACAAGAAAGCGTGAACATATCGGGGAATATGCGTTGGAGCTACCAAAAGCGAATGCAGTCGGGCGAGTTCAACTGTACCTGCCCCGCATACGGCTTTGACCTCATCAACGGTCAGATGGTTATCAACGAAACCGAGGCGATAGTAATTCGCCGAATATTCAACCTCTATCTGCAAGGCTTCGGAATGCAGGCAATCGCCAATATGCTCAACGAGGATGGTATACCAAGACGGTACGGACACACTCACTGGTACAGCGGCACCATTAAATATGTACTGACCAACGAACGGTACATGGGAGATGCCGTCCTACAAAAGAAATTTACTACCGAAACCCTCCCGTTCCGAAAGGTACGGAATAAAGGACAGCTCCCAAAATACTACGTGGAGAACAGCAATCCTCCCATCGTCAGCCGAGAAACCTACGAAGCGGTGCAAGAGCTGATGCGATCAAGACAGACAAGCGAAAGAAAGGTCAACACCTATCCGCTGTCAACCAAGCTGAGATGCCCCGAATGCGGAAGGAGCTTCCGAAGGATTGTCACAAGAGGTACAGCCTACTGGACCTGCTCCGGCAGATCGGCGGGAGCCACCGACTGCGATAACCGCAGAGTCCGAGAGGACATGGTATACGAAGCCTTCACAGACATGGTGATCAAGCTAAAGGCAAATCAAGCAGACCTGCTCGGTACACTGATCCGACAGATCGAAGCAATGCAAGACCGCACAAGCCGAAACCAGGAACGCATCCGGCAGATAGATAAAGAGATCGCCGACCTTGGTGCGAAGAACCTGGTCATCACAAGACTTCACACAAGCGGAGTCCTCGATGCAGCCGACTACGCCAAGCAGACCTCAGAGATCGGTAACCGCATCACCGACCTGCGGATCGAACGGAGAAAGAAACTCACCGAGGATGAGGACGATATCCTCCTCGACACCCTCAAGGCGCTGAACGGAATCCTCGAAGAATATGAACCTACAGCCGAGTTCGACAACGACCTGTTCGAGCAGATCGTGCAAGACATCACGGTAAACGACAACACACAGATCACCTTCCGTCTGCTGGGTGACATCCAACTGACCGAAAAAATCAACGAGAAAGGACGGTGCAAATCCGCATGAAAAACAGAACCCTACCTTACGGCTACCAATGCTGCAACGGCATTACAGTACCACAACCCCAAGAGAGCGAAATCGTCAAGCGGATCTGCGAGTCATATCTCAACGGACAGTCTCTGCTGACTATCGCCTCATGGCTCAATGAAGAACAGATCGAATATATGCCCGGAGTCATCGGTTGGAACAAAGCAAGACTCAAAAGGATCATCGAAGATGAACGCTACCTCGGCAAAGAACCCTATCCGGCGATACTCGCCGAAGAAACCTATACGGCAATGCAACAGATCAAGGAAAAGCGAAATACCCAAAAGGATACCGACCGCAAAACCGACATCTTCCAAATCGCCGTCCCTGTTAAATGCCCAAACTGCGGTAAGCGATTGATTCGCAGACACGATAGCCGATGCAGGATACAGCAACGGTGGATCTGCGAGAACAAAGACTGCCGACTGCTCATTGAGGTAGCAGACACCGACCTGCTCGAAACCGTCAGTGACATCCTCGCAGGCATAACACCCGAAAGCATCCGAGTATCCGAGCCAAGTAATAACGAGCCGAGCATCGAAGTCAGACAGCTAAACAACGATATCTCAAGAATGCTCGGCGCTCCGCAGATCGATAAGGATGCCCTACGGAAAAAGATGATGGAATGCATCAGTCAGAAGTATAAAGACCTCGACGAAGAAGCTCATACAGCAAGAAAGCTCCAAGCCGACTTCGACCGAGCCGACAGCGAGGACTACAAGAAAACACTCAATAGAACGGTCAGCGAGATCATCCTGTATACCGACCTAACGGTGGGCATCATCCTGCTGAACGGACAGCTCATAAGAAAGGAGTAACTACATGGTACAAGCAACAACGGTTAGCCCACCGAAGGTGGTCAGAATCATAGAGCCGACGATCCCAATCCACGAAACGGTCAAGACAACATACCGAGCCTTGCGAGTGGCAGCCTACTGCCGAGTATCCACCAAGCAAGAGGAACAGCTCCACAGCTACGAAACTCAGGTCAAGCACTACACCGAACGAATCCAAGCGGAAAACGGATGGATACTTGAAGGCATTTACGCCGACAAAGGCATCACCGGAACGAGCTACAAAAAGCGTGACGAGTTCAACCACATGATTCGCAGATGCAAGCAAGGCAAGATCGATATGATCATCGTGAAATCCATCGCCCGCTTCGCACGAAACACCGTGGACTGCCTCAAGTTCGTCCGAATGCTGAATGACCTAAATGTGGTCGTGTACTTCGAAGAACAAGGCATCTACAGCAACCAACCTGGCGCGGAGTTTTATATCACCATCTACGGCAGCATCGCGCAGAGCGAATCCGAGAATATCAGCGCGAACGTTAAATGGGGCAAGGCACGGAGTGCCAAGGAAGGCAACGTGCCATTCCACTACAAAAACTTCCTCGGCTACCGTAAGGGTGCAGACGGAAAACCCGAAATCGATCCCGACGAAGCGGAAACCATTCGATTCATCTACGAGCGCTTCCTCGCAGGCGATAGCCTATCGGGGATCGCACAAAAGCTCAACGACCTGCAAGTCCCAACACCGTCGGGCAAGGGCTTATGGCAAAACTCCACGATCCAATCCATCCTCTCTAACGAGAAATACAAGGGTGATGCCATCATCAACAAGACCTACATCAAGGACTGCCTGTCTAAAAAGGTGATGGTCAATAACGGAGAACGTCCGAAATACTATGTAGAGAACAACCATCCTGCCATCATCGATGCGGTAACCTTCGGCAGAGTCCAAGAGGAACTGGCAAGGCGATCCGGCAAGCCCAAGACCAAGCAGGTCGGAACAAAGACCGAGCAAGGTAAATACTCAAGTAAATACGCTATGACCGAACTGCTCGTCTGCGGTGAATGCAAGACACCATACCGCAGATGCACATGGACGGTAAAAGGACAAAAGAAGATCGTGTGGAGATGTATCAATCGGCTTGACTTCGGCAAAAAATACTGCCACAACTCACCGACTGTAGAGGAAAGCATCCTACAACGAGCCGTCATGAGAGCGATCATGGAAACGGCACAGCAAAACCTCGGTGTGCTGCAGACTCTGAAAGTACACATCGGAATGGGCTTGCAGTCCGAACAGACCGAGGACAACAGCATGGAACTGCAAATCCGAATAGCGGAAATCGATGCAGAGTTCAAAGCAATGCTCGCAAAAATATCCACCGATACGGTGGATGCCTTCGATGAAGAAAAAGCCAAACGACTCATGGATGAGAAAGCACGTCTGCAACAGCAGCTCGGCAACATCCGAGATGGTCAGCTCAAGAGAGAGCAAACCCAATCCCGACTCGACGATATATACACCATCCTGGACGGACTGAAAAACCGACCGATGGAGTATGATGAGCAGATCGTAAGACAACTGCTCGAATGCATAACGGTAGATTCCAAGGAACAGATTACGGTGATTTTTGTAGGCGGTCTCAAAGTGGTGCAGCCACTGATCGACTGACGGTGGCTCACCACCCACTAAATTTGAAAGATCAAGATTGATTGCTGTTCAAAACTCCTTGCTCCCAAACGCAAAAGAAAAAGCAAGGAAATCTGAACCCCCCAGTCCAGCTCTGACAATAAAAAAAGCGCGTAAAATAAGGCTTTTTACGTACCGGATAATTATGGTGAGGGTTCGAATTCATACGCAAAAACAGCAAAAATATCTTTTTTGTAGCCCATAGACACAAAAGACCGTAGATTTTCTGCGGTCTTTGTTTTTTTATACATTCTTTCAGCAACCAAAAGAGAGGTTTTGCAACTGAGTATAAGTAAACATAAAAAACAAAATGTGAACAAAAATAATTCGGGATTGCGTGTTTACAAACTGGTAAAAATGTGTT
>OLPN01000824.1_pt1 | contig 30621 bp, 37 predicted proteins | sample 1672601 | NCBI WGS metagenome assembly OLPN01 (sample SAMEA3136704, study PRJEB25190) | human gut metagenome | reverse complement strand
TAGCACAGCGAAGCATCACGAAGGGTAATGAAGAAAAATCAAAAAAATTCCCGACAATGAAATCCCTCGGTGGAGCTGACAATAAAAAAGATCAGGCTGCTGAATCTGCTCCGGTAGAGGAAAAGAAGGAAGAGAAAATTGATTTTTCTAAAGTTGAAATTGAACCATTGTTCAAAGAGTTTGTTGACTTTGATACATTCAGCAAATCAGATTTCCGTGCAGTAAAAGTTAAAGAATGTGTAGCAGTTCCGAAGAGCAAAAAGCTTCTTCAGTTCACACTTGATGACGGAACTGGCGAAGATCGTACTATTCTCAGCGGAATTCATGCATACTATGAACCAGAAGAACTGGTTGGTAAGACACTGATTGCGATCACAAATCTGCCACCAAGAGCAATGATGGGAATTGATTCTTGCGGAATGCTTCTTAGTGCAATCCATGAGGAAGAGGGAGAAGAAAAACTTCACCTTCTGATGGTTGATAATCATATTCCGGCTGGTGCAAAATTGTACTAAAGTTAAAAAAGATCAAGAAATTACACTTGATTTTGAGGTTGTATATAATTTTTTACAACAAATGTACAACAAATAGTCATATTTACTCGATTTAGAGTGAAGGTATATGAATTTTTATATTTTCTAAATTATATTGAAACTATCAAGAACACTTTTTAAAAGTAAAATTTTAAAAGGTGTTCTTTTTTTATTTTTAAATCATGTAAATCCAAAAAGAAAGAGGAATTCATATGAAAGAAGATAAGTATTTTGATATTGAAAAAAGAACAGAAATAAGAGAGACAGCGAGAAAATTAAGAAGACAGTTTCTTAGATATCAAGAGGCAGAGTTGGTTTACAGTATGACACATAGAAAGTTGTTGGAAATTGCAGGAAAGGCGGGAGCAATTTATAGAATAGACAATACGGTGCTTATTAACAGGGATATTTTTAATGAGTATCTGGAACAGTTCCGTGAGCCTAGTACATTAGGGGAAGAACCGGAGGAATAGAGCAATGAGCGGACAGGCATGGAAATATTCAGACCAATTAGACGATATGGATTTAAAAATGATGAAACGTGATTTTTTTACTTATAAGATAGGGATGGATTATTACGGATTTAGTATTCGACCATTGATGCGAATTGCACGTGAGGCAGGAGCTTTTTATAAAATCGGAAAAATAGTATTGATTAATAGAGAACGCTTCGATGCATATTTGAGAAAAACAAGATGTAAGGAGGAAAAGTTCAATGACTAAGAAAGATTTGTGCACATATCAAGGAAAACAGGTGAAAGAAAAAATGACTGATTGTAAAAAGAAATTTGTTCGTTATAAAGAAGGAGCAGAAATATATAGTATTGGACTTACGAAATTTCGGAATCTTGCAAAAGAAGCACAGGCGATATACAAGATTGATGGAATGGTATTGGTAAACTGTGAGATTTTTGAAAAATTTTTAGAGGGATTTCATTTATAAGGAGTGGATTGAAGGATGTGTAAAATAATAGCAATTACAAATCAAAAAGGTGGATGTTCAAAAACAACCAGTACAGTAAATATTGGAATCGGACTTGCAAGAGCAGGAAAAAGCGTTTTATTGATTGATGCAGATGCACAGGGAAGTCTTACTGCAAGCTTGGGATTTAAAAGACCAGATGAGATAGGAATTACATTGGCGACTATTATGGCGAAAACGATCAATGAAGAAGATATTGAGTTAAAAAGAGCGATTTTAAAGCACGAAGAAGGAGTTGATCTAATTCCAGGAAATATTGAATTATCTGGTTTGGAAGTACAACTGTCAAATGTTTTGAGCAGAGAACTGATTTTAAAAGAATTCGTTGATTCGATTAGAGAAGAATATGAATATATTTTGATTGACTGTGCTCCATCTTTGGGGATGATGACGATTAATGCACTGGTAGCTGCAGATGAGGTGATAATTCCGGTGCAGGCAGCATATTTGCCTGTGAAGGGATTACAGCAGTTGATTAAAACAATCAATATGGTAAAAAGAAGATTAAATAAAAAATTACAAGTAGGAGGAATTCTTCTTGCAATGGTAGATTATAGGACAAACTATGCAAAAAATATTTCTGCGCAGCTATATGAAGCGTATGGAACGAATGTGGGGTTATTTAAAACCTATGTACCGTTATCTGTAAAAGCTGTAGAAGCAAGCTCTTTGGGAATCAGTATTTACAGACATGATCCTAAAGGAAAAGTAGCACAGGCGTATGCACAAGTAACAGAGGAGGTATTGTACAGTGAGAACTAAGAAAGATGAAAAATTCAAACTGGAATCAGTCGAAGAATTGCTTGGGGTTGTAAATGAAGAGTCTGCAATGGATATTGAAATTAGTAAGATACAGCCATTTAGGGCACATCCATTTAAGGTTCTTGATGATGATAAAATGCAAGAACTTATAGATAGTATATCTGTGAACGGAATATTAACACCTGTATTAGTCAGACCATTAGGTATGGACACGTATGAAATGATTTCAGGACATCGTAGAATGCATGCAGCAAAAATAGTAGGGTTAACTAAAATACCAACGATTATACGGGAAATGACGGACGATGAAGCGGTAATAAATATGGTTGATGCCAATGTGCAACGGGAAGAGTTATTACCAAGTGAAAAAGCATTTGCATATAGAATGAAACTAGATGCTATGAAAAGACAGGCAGGCAGACCGGGGAAAAATAATGTGTCCCAAAATGAGACAAATTTACGATCAGATGAAATTTTGGCAAAAGAGATAGGGTCGAGTAGAAACCAAATTCAAAGATATATTCGTCTGACAGAACTTATTCCAGAATTATTAGATATGGTGGATCGAAAAAAATTACAGTTTACAGTTGCAGTTGATATTTCTTATATTGATCCTGTAGTTCAGCAATGGTTATATGAATACATAAGAGAAAATGGATTTATTAAGCCTGCACAAGTGATTGCGCTAAGAAAATATCTGCAAATAGAAAAGGTCAATCAACAACGCATGATTATGATTTTAAATGAAAATATGCCAGGTCGTACATCGATAAATAGAAAGATTACATTTTCGGAAGATAAGCTTTCAAAATACTTTCCACCATTCTATTCACAGTTGGATATGGAAAATATAATGATTGAATTGCTTGAAGAATGGAAGAAGAAGCAAGGAGAAATGTAAAAATACAGTTGATGCTATTCAGAATGTGTTTAATAGTAAACTTCTGAAAAAAGTAAATAAGATAAAAGACAGGGGGAATTATATGGAACAGAAAGCGGAATTTCACTATTTCTATGGTGAAGAAGCAGATATGCATAGTTTTTATCGAATTCCTAAATTACTATTTACCAATGATTATTTTAAAGCGTTAAGTAACGATGCAAAAATTCTATACGGATTGATGCTTGACAGGATGTCATTATCAATGAAAAATCAATGGTTTGATGAGGAAAATAAAGCATATATCTACTTTTCTGTAGAAGATATTATGGAATTACTTAATTGTGGCAAAAATAAGGCGGTTAAGACTATGCAGGAATTAGATAGAGAAACAGGAATTGGACTGATTGAAAAGAAAAGGCAGGGACTTGGTAAAGCAAATATGATTTATGTGAAAAATTTTGTTCTGAATAATAAAGTTAAAAGTCAGTCGGATAAGAAGTTTATAAAGCAAACAAAAGGCGATAAGGACGGTAATATGGAAGTTTACAAATCAAACTTCAGCAGGTTTGAAAAACAAACTTCGAGAATCCCACAAGATAAACTTCAAGAAGTTCGTATTTTAAACTCTAATAATAATAAATTTAATGATACTTACAGAAATAATATAAAATCTGTTCATATCCTATCTGAGGAAGGAGAATGCAAAAATAGAGGGGCGCGATATGAAGGGATAGATGATTATGCTGCTACTAAGGAATTGATCAAAGAACATATTGAATATAATGTCCTGATGCAGAATTATCCAAGTAATCAGGAACTTGTTCAAGGAATTTTTGAACTGATTCTTGAAACAGTTTTGTATACCGGAAATAAGGTTATTATTGCAAGTAACGAATATCCGGCTGAAATTGTAAAAAATAGATTCATGAAGATAAATTATATGCATATCCAGTATGTGATGGAGTGTTTACGAAAAAACACAACACAGGTGAAGAATATCAAAAAATACTTGTTGGCAGCATTATTTAATGCGCCAGTAACAATGCAGGGGTATTATCAGGCAGAAGTAAATCATGCAATGCCACAATTTGCAAATAACAAATGAGAGGAGATGTAGGTATGCTATTTCAGAAGTGTTTGAAGAAAATTATTGTTTTTCCAGTAATTATAGTTAATATCGTATGTTTATTGTTGGTTAAAATTCTCGTGTCTGTTTACGGGATAGCACATGGAGTTGCTTGGCTTTTTATTTTATGTTTCTGTATTGCAGAAATAGTAATCTACAGAGATATATTACAGGTATGTATACTGGGAGCAATTGGAATTTTTAGTTTTATAATATTATCTGCAGGTACGTTTGTTGAGGCGGTTTTAGAAAGAATAATTGCAACATTATGGAGGGCATAGGTGATTAGAACTGTATTTCTTTTATGGAAAGCAGTTCTAAAAATAGTTGAAAATGTAGGATATGACAAAACGTGAGAAAGTATAGGTATTCTTACGTTTTGTTTTTTATAAATTACACATAATCACCAGAAACCAGTACAAATTCTAATATATTATGAACTATTTGACCTGTATTCAAAATTTTTGCTTCAAATGGTTTTTTCCCAAAATTCATGATGTGCCGTAAATTGATAGTTAGATCTTTGTGGTTACTAATTTCCAGAATCCATTTAGCACAGTTATCACCACAAGTGGCATTGAATACGTTGTTATTTTCATCAAATGCCATTAACATTAAAGTTTTTACACCGCCAGATAGCTGTAGTGTTGATATAGGACCTAGAACAGGACTTTCAATTAAATGCGTACCGATAACGGTCGATTTGTCTACATCAAGTATCATTTTTTTGGATAAAGGATTGGTAATCCATTCATTCTCATATGTGTTATCAAAGAATGTTGGTGGATGAAAAATGGCATTATCCATATCACCTAAATATGTAGATAGCATAGTTTTATTACCTCTTTAGATGGTGAATTTATATCAATGCTATTATAAGTGTGAATAGAATTTATTTCAAGAAAATATTTTTGATAAGAGCAAGTGGAGAATTTTCAAGATAGATATTAGCAAAAATGTTAAAATGCCGTTAGATATTTAGAGTTCAATTGTTATATTAGTGTAGACAAAAATGGATGGATTAAATGAAAATTGTGAAAAGGAGAATGAAGTGAAAGAAGTAGTAGCGTATGTGAATGTAACGCATGAAGATTGGGATGAGCAGCTGGTGAGTATTTTACAATATTGTAATAGACGTGAAGTAAAAATAAACAGGATTTATTATGAAAGAGATAACAGCAATTTTAAAGAATGGAAAAAGTTATGCGATTCTATAAATGGTGAGCAGGCGTGGAGTGAGATTATAGTTTCGGTATATTGGAAAGTATTTGAAACACATAAAGAATTTAAGAAAAAAATAGATGATTTAAATCAGTTGGAAATTAAAATAACATCTGCAGTAATATCAAATGATTTTGAATACTTATTAAAGCATAATAATGTTTAGACAAAAATATTAATGTAACTGTAGAATTAGTTATTTATAAATAATTTTTCATTAAATTAAAGTTGGTAAGGAAAGTAGGAGGTTACTTTTCATTTTGAATGATATCGTAAGCTTCTAAAAGTGCTTCTTTTACGGCATGTTTGATAATGTTTGTACTGGAATTACTACAAAAATAAAAATAAGAATAATTAATAGTATCATTTTTAACTCCATAAAAATCTTCTTTCTAAACAGTTTAATTGTCTCAAATTTATATAAAACTGTTTTCAGTATAACATATTATCGGCAAATGTAAAGAAGGAAAATAAAAAGTCTAACAATACAATGCTTATAACTTGAAAAAATCAGGAACTTTTTGCTGACGAAATAATAAAAAGGACATATAAAATGATATTTGTGACATTTAGAAAAAATTATTATAGAAAAATGATAAAATAAACCAAATAAAAATTACAAAGAAGGAGGGAAGACTAAATTTAAGAATTCTTATCCGAGACAAAGGGAGTTCCATAAAAGAGAAGTCATTGTTTGGAAAAAGAAACTAATTAGAAGAAAATGAAGACTGTTAAAATTTTACAGTAGAAAGGATGAACAATGAAAGCAATTAAAAAGAGTATTGAAAAAATTATTCTATGTGTACTGGCGAGCATGATGGTTATTGTAATGACAGGAAATTCAGCTTTTGCTGCAGGGACTTCTGAAACAGAAACGCCTCCTACATTACAAGAAATGAGAAGTTATTTATTAAGTATTGGAACGGAAGAAGAATTTTTAAATGATATTGATGAGAATAGGATTGAGAAATTATATTGGACATGTGTAGGAAAAGAAGTGTCTTTTGTGGGATATGAAAAAGAAATCGTTGAAATCCAAGATGGAGATCCAAGATTACGTGGTCAAATTGCTACGAGTAAATTACAATTAGGAATGGCTGTATACGAATTTACTGCTAATGGGGGGACGATAGTAACTGGATTAAATGTTTCTACTTCATATAAATGGCTTTCGGATCCTTTTTTACATTGGACAGATGCGCATACATTTAATTTTGATGGAAGTAAATTTAAGATTGGTGGAATATATGCAGAATCTGGATATCAGGTGGAAAAGCTATGGCTTAGAGTAGATTCTGTTGATGCACCAGCAAAAGCAGTGGATGGTGGAATTGGTTGGTACTTATCAATTGCAAAAGGAGATTTATCGAACTCTTATACAAATAGTGGAGGCGCAGAGATCTATCTGATTCCACGATCTGGAAGTGAGACCAAAGCATCGTTGAGTTCGAGCATGTATTATGGATATGCACATCAAACAGCTTTAGGATCAATTTCGTTTAATGTAAGTGGAATTGGTGTATCATTTGGAAATGGCTCATATGATTATCAGACTAAAATATATAATTACTAGTAAGTGGTGCAGATTAAATATGACAAGAGTAATATAGTTTTGTGACAATGTAATTTTAAGGAAATAATGAATAAGGTATGAGAATGAGGAGCAGAAACGATTTGGAGCTGCTCCTTTGAATATATTTTATTTTGATATCTCAGCAATACGATAAGAAAAATATGAAAGTCTTATATGATTAAAAATCAATAAAGTTATGTCATAGGTTTATAAAGTAATAATATTAATGAAAAAGTTGAATTTTCTGTATTTATCTCAATTGTTCCATTATATTTTTCGATGATACTTTTTATAGATTGCAGTCCATAGCCATGCTTAAATGAAGAATGTTTAGTGGAACGAAAGAAATAAGTATTATCCGAACATAATGTATGAGAAAAGGAATTTGTAAAATGAAAATATAGGCATTCCATTTTATAATGTATACTTATCTCGACAACTGGTTTTTGGCAATTGGAAGTAATAGCAGCATCAAATGCATTATCAAGAGCGTTGCCAATTAGAACACATAAATCTACATCATCAAATGGAAGGCTTGAAGGTACATTTAAATCTGTGGAATAAAGTATGTTATGTTCTTGAGCTAATGTGGTTTTAGAATTTAATAATGTATTTATCAAAAGGTTATTGCAATGGATAGAGGTTGCAATGCCAAATTCGTGTTCGTTAAGTAATTTATTTATAAAGTTTATAATATTTTCAGTTTGATTTTGCATAGCAAAGCCACGTAAACTGATCAATTGATTTTTTAAATTGTGACGTTCTTTTTGAAGATCAGTGTTATGCGCTTTTTGGAGAGCAAATTGAGTTTGATAATGATCAATTTGTTGTTGCATAATTTGATTGCGTAGCATAATAGCAGTTGTTTCTGAAAGCTTATCATAAATTATAAAGTGAGATATATTTATGATGAGTAAAGATAATGTAGCTATAATCAGTATCATGGAAGGTAGCATAGAAAAATAGAATAATATCCATACAATAATAATACTGGAAACTGTAGTTATGAATAAAATTGACCAATAAAATAGTGTGGGCTCATTATATGCTGATTGCTTTTTGCGTATTACAATTGCATGCAATAAAGATAACATAAGTAATTTAGAGATAAGTGAGCCAACAGAATTATAACCAGTTTGATTATAATTTAAATAAGATAGTAAGAGTGAAACTATTATTTCAATAAACATTGCTACAGTTTGACCAGATACACAAATGAAAAATATATTTTTTGCGGATCCGATATATAGAGATTTACAAAGTAATATTGTAAAAAAACTATTTAATATAAGAGTGATGTATGGGTTATGTATATGTGTTAATCCATGATAATTTAATAAGTAGAAAGCAATCCAAATGATAAAAATAATCAAAGGATGCAGGTTACGTTTTTGGAAAAAAGTATTGAAAAATGAATTTAGTATCCATAGGTAAAATAATGTAATAATAATTATCATTTTATAAATCCTCTATCATATGTAAATATTGAGATTGAACTTTGGCTTGAAATTTAGCACTTACTTGCAATTCAATATCTGGAAATAAAGTAATGCTAGAAAGACAAACACTTTTAATATAATAAGGGTTAATTAAATATGATTGGTGTATTCTTAAAAAATTAACATTGTTATTCTGCAAAGAAGATTCAATCATATCTAATTTCCCAATATGACGATATACATCACTTTGAGTATGGACAAGTATGTTCCGTCTATTACTTTCAAAATAAGTAATATCATCTAGTAAAAGCCGGTATGATTTTTGATTAAAAGAAAAAATATAATATTCGTTTTTCAAATTTAATTTCTTATATGCGGCAAAGAAATATTTTTCAAATAATTTATGGTCAATTGGTTTGGATATAAAACGAAAAGCTTCAACTTCGAATAGCTGTTTATAATACGTTTCATATGCGGATACATAAATAATTAAACTGCGGTGATTAAAATTACGAATAATATGCGCAGCTTGAATACCATCTAAATCTTTCATTTCAATATCCAAATAAATTAAATCATATAGTTTTCCTTGCTTTATCGAAGTACAGAGAGAGTTTCCATCAAAAAATACACTAATGCTTAAGGTAGTATGAATTTTTGTACTAAGAGAAAGTAATAAATGTTCAATTTCACTAGTTGTAGGGAGATTATCATCGCAAATGGCAATGGTTAACATAGTTATTTTTTCGTATTCCTGTCAGAATAGTAGTCAATCATTGCAAAAATAGCATCTTTATCAGAGGTAGAAAGTAATCTTAACTTACTTGCATATTCTGCAATACGAGGAGGAAGATCTGCGCGAGACATTATAGTGGTGTAATTTTTATGATCTGTCTTATATAAAATGTAATCAATAGATACATTAAAATAATCGGATAATTCTATTAATACCTCGGAACTTGGTATAGTTTCTTCAAGTTCAATTCTGCTGATTGTATTTTGAGAACAACCAATAATTACAGCTAATGCTGTCTGTGTTAGATTTTTTGATAAACGCAGTTCTTTAATTCGTGTTTTCATAATGATATAATCACCCAACTTTTTTATATATCAGTTTAATGTATTAAATGTATATTTATACTCTTTACACGCTAGGAAATATCGAAATTTGGATATCGTAAAAAATGTGACATATTTATAGCTATTTATGACATATTAGGAGAAAAAGTTAATTCGTGGTATATACTTTTGACAAGGAGGGTGAAAAAAGTTATGAAAAAATGGATTAAAAAAATTATGAACAATAAGTCTGTTCTTAACACATTAATGGTTGTAAGTTGTTTGACAGCAGTTATGGCTAAAGATGGTTTTTGCTTTTTTATCTACCATCAGCCAAAATTTCCAGATGCACTAAAAGATAATGAATAACTTATGGAAAAAATAAGTAGAAAAATTGTGCAATGTATTGGCGAAAATATAACATTAGATAATAGTCAAAAAGAAATTATAAATTTTGGTTTACAAGCAACATTAGAGATTAGTCTGAATTTGCTTATAAGTATATTAGTCTTGTTTGAGTTACATATGATAAAAGAAGGTGTGGTTTTCTTTTTGGTTTTTATTCCACTTAGAAAATATTCGGGCGGATATCATGCGGATACATATATAAAATGTTTTATTATATCGATTCTGACACTAATAACTATAATGAAGGTCAGTAATGTGCTTAAGCTTTCTTACATAATAGTGTTTGCGTTAATAATCATAACAAGTTGTATATTGTGGAAAATTGGACCGGCATGTGTGGCAGGACGACCAGTATCTAATCGAGAGTATTTACTATTTAAAGGAAAATTGAGTAAGACGCTTATTTGTATTATTTTTTTAACAGTTTTTTTTATACTGATTAAAGAAAAGGTATTTTTAAATGTTATTTTTTTAAGTATATGCCTTGATGCTGTTACTGTAGTTATTGGGAAAATTAAATATCATCAATAAACGTGCTGATGAGAGAGCACATTGAGAGTAAATCAATAATATTATATAAGCACAATTGTAATAAAATATGGAGATAGTGCAATCAGGTTAAAAGGTTAATAAGAGTCAATGAATTGTAAAAGCTTTAAAAAGCAATTCATTGACTCTTATTTTTTGTCTAAAAATAAAAAGTATTTTTCAGGTGTTGTATTTTATACTTTTTTCTTTTGGATAAGTAGGAGTGTAAATATTTAATATTTCAAAACAGGCAACGCAGAGGGATCACAGATTCCCCGTCAAAAAAAACGGGTGGATCTGGGAATTTTTTGTGTTGTCTGTTTTATACAGACTGCCCGTGGCTGAAAAGCGGAAAGGCGGTTTGTATGTTGACATTAAAAGAAGTGAGAAGCATGATAAGTGAAAATTATAAAGGAAGAATGTTGACAAGGAAACAGTTACAGGAGAAAGAAATTGTTGTAAAAGAAAAGATTGATAAGGATACGGAAGTAAGTGTTTATGAGAACGGGCTGGTGTTATATCAGTCAGGGGCACGTTATAGTGTATTTCCTTTGGCAGATTGTGGAGATTACATCTATGAATTTAACAGGAGTAAACCTATTTCAGCAGAATTTTTTGAAAATGAAAACTGGTATATGCGTTTGATTCTGGAAGGAGAAGATCTACTTGTAAGAAATCAGGAAAGGTTGGATTCCGTGCATAAAAAAATTTCCTATTGTACTGAGACTTTTTCGCAAGAGGAATTAAAAGATAAGACGCAGGATTTACTATCAAAGATAATTGAAAGAGAAATGTGTGAAGAAATTTTATCAAGAATGAATGCCCGGCAAAAGTTTGCAGTGCTTTCTTACTATGTGGAAGGGAATTCACAAAAAGAGATTGCAGAGAGGATGAAAACGACACAGCAAGCGGTTGCAGGACTTATCATTCGGACAGTAGATCGGATCAGAAATGAAATGAAAAATGCGGATGGTGAGATGGAGGCTGAAAAAAATAAAAAGTGTACATTTGGTGTTGTATTTTAGGGCAAAAACTTTTGGTTATAGTGAAAGATAAAACTTTCATGTACCTTGAAAATTAAATAACCTGCCCAGAATGATACTTAATCTGAATGTGCATTTTGCGCATCTGATTAAAGAAAACGTGATTTTGATTAAGAGAAAATAACAGGAACGGGTCTGGGAAAGAGTACAGGAAAGCTCAAAGTATAAAAGAATTACAGTAGATGCTGTATGGCGGTGTTTTACAAGAAAATTGGACACCGCCATATTCATGTGCTGTTATCCATGTTAAGAGTACAAATAAAGTGGGAAAGGGGAGAAAACATTTTAAGTTTGGAACAAATTTACGGAAAGGAAGGGGACTATGAAAAAAAGGCGAAAGATTGCGTGTTTGCTGTCCATGTTATTAATCTGTGTCATGGTGATAACATCGATATCTTCGGTATATGCAAAAGATAAAGAGGATACAAAGGCTGTTTATCCGCTGACTATTGCAGAGTGTGAAGGGGGAAAAATCCAAGTTAAAGGACAAAAGAAGCAAACAGAGTATTATTTTTCTGCAGGAGATCAGATAGAATTGGAAATTCAGGCAGAAAATGGATATGTGATAAAAGAAATCCAAACAGATGATATAAAAGAAAAAATTGACGTTTCTAACGCATCAGAAATAAAAATTTTCATGGCATCGCATTCGGTTCATCTTATTCCAATTTTTGAAAAAATCAGTAACGAGGAAAGTAAAGAAAATAGTCAGGAAACAGGTGATATGGATCAGGAGCCGCCTAAAGATTTAGAAGCGGATGAAAAAAGAGAACAGCAGATGAAGCAAATCTTAAAAGAAATCGGTGTAGGGTTTGCAGAGCAGTCAGATACAGCAACGTTTCAGTTATCAAGAGTTGCAGGGGAAAGAATCAATACAGGTGCAATAAAAACAAATATAGGAAAGATCGATGTTGTTGATTATAATGGCTCTCAATGGAAGTTTCTTCTGACGTGGCAAGAAGGGAAACTTGGAAATATAAATACAGGCGAGGGACTTTATTGTACGAATCCAACGATCAGTTTTCAGCCGGGGATAAAGACCGGAGTAGATGCATCCACGATTTATAATAAAGCAACCATTCAGGCAATTGTAGGAATGATGTATTATTATGATCATTTTATGTGCAAGTCCATTTCAGATGATTACGCATATTTATTTAAACAGTGTGCAGTATGGTGGGTACTAAACGAGGTCAATGGATGGTATGCAAGCGGAGTTCGCGTTGAAACAGGAAATAATGTGAAATGTGCTTGTGGTACGTGGTTGTCAGGGCATATGCAGGACTATCAGGTAGCCGCTTTTGCATGGGTAAAGGATAATTATAAATACTTTACAAATGCAGCTGGAACAGTATATCAGGGGAATGGACAGCCGCTTAGTAAATGGTCGGGAGATTATACACCATCAGGTTATGTAAAATTAAAGAAATCCAGTGCAAATCCGGTAGCTACAACTGGAAATAGCTGCTATTCCATAGAGGAGGCAGAATTTGGTGTTTACAATAATGCCTCTGCTTCAGATAACTCGAAAGTAGGAACGTTAAAGACGAATGCAAATGGTGAGTCAAATACATTGACACTGAATGTGGGGACTTATTATGTAAAAGAACTAAAGGCACCGAAAGGGTATGCACTTGATACACAGATAAAGAAGATTACGGTAGCTTCAGGGACAACTACTACGGTGAGTTTTGCAGACCAACCGCAGATGGATACGATTGATTTGTTAGTAAGAAAAGTAGATGCAGATACAGATAAAAGCAAGCCACAGGGGAATGCCACACTTAAAGGGGCAGAATTTACAGTTAAATTTTACGATGGAAATTATACAACCGATCCAGCAGAAGCAGGAAAAAATCCGTTACGAACTTGGGTGTTTAAAACTGATCAGGATGGAGTGTGTAGATATGATACGAAGTATCAAGTGTCAGGAGATGATCTGTATATGACTTTAAAAGGAAATGCAGCAATGCCTCTTGGTACGATTACTATACAGGAGACAAAAGCACCGGAAGGCTATTTGATCAATTCTAAGATTTATGTAGAGCAGATTACATCAAAAGGAATACAGGAATCCGTTGACACTTATAATCAACCCAATGTGCCAGATAATGTTTTAAAACTTGAATTAGTAAAAAGGCAGGAGGGAGCAGAAATTACAATTCCCAAGGCGGTATTTGAGCATACGGAACCAAATGGAAATACGGAAGAACTGACAACTGATCAGAACGGGAAATTAACAATTAAGGGATTAACTTATGGTGTTCATAAGTTGAAAGAGATCTCGGTCATGGATGGATATGTTGTAAATGGAAACAGCGTGGAGTTTCGTGTAGAAACAGATAACAAGATTACTCTGATATCAAAAACAGATGAAACATTGGGAAAAATTACGTTTACTGTTACTGAACAAGGAACGGTTTCTATGATTGTAGAAGATAAACTTGCTCCATTTCAGATACAGGTACATAAGGAAAATGAGAAAGGTCTTGTTTTAGAAGATGCAGAATTTACATTATATTCGGATAAAGAATGTAAAAAGGAAGTAGCAAAGTTAAAGACGGATGAAAAAGGTGTTGTAACATTTGCAGATTTGAAAGTAGGACAAAAGTATTACTTGAAAGAAACCAAGGCACCTCAAGGGTATCGGATACCGGTTGATGGTAATGGAAATCCATATTTTTATGAAGTGGAGGTTACAAGTAATCCGGTAAATGATGAGTTCAAAATTTTTATAAATGGAAGAGAAGTTGATTCGTCAGATGGAATCTTTACTTTGACAGGGACAAAAGCAGATCGGATTGTTTCTATGAAAGTAATCAATATGACGGGGAAAAAATTACCAGAAACGGGGTCGAATCAAATGCTGTTTTTTATTTTTGCAGCGTTTGTGGCAGGAATAATAACGGTAATGATGAAAAAGAGAAAACTATAAAGGAGAATGAGCTTATGAAGAAAAGAAGAATGAAGATTTTCTATATGATGGCAATGTCTACAGTTATTGCAACAACAGGAGTTACAGGAACTATGGGAACTTTACGGGTTTCAGCAGCAGAAATACAGATGAAATCGTCCGTAACAACGCCAAAGGGAGTTGCAGATTTTGGAAGGGGAAACGCATCTATTACGATTCAGGGAAATGAAGGACAGTCTTTGACTGGGAAAAAATTCAATGTATATAAAATTTTTGATGCTGAAAATTCTGTAGGAGGGGAATCCATCAATTATACCTTGAACAGCATGTATGCGGATTCTGTAAAAACAGTGGTTGGGAAAAAACTGAATAAAGCGGGCAATCAGGTTACAGAGTATGAAGTAATTGATTATATTCAGTCACTCAATAAAAATCAGGTAGAAGGAGCGAAAACAGATCAGAAACTGGAAGGTTCCTACAGTGATTATCGATATTTTGTAGAAGAATTACGAAATCAGTTGACGAAAGATAAAAAAGATGCTGATCAGGTTACAGTTTCAGCAACCAAAAGTGATAATTCCTGTATAATTGGAGGACTGGAATATGGTTACTATATTGTTGATGAAGTATCAGAAGTTGGGGGAACGCATTCGGCAGCATCTCTGTGCATAGTTAATACAGCTAATCCGGAAGCAGAGGTTAATATTAAATCGGATTATCCGACTGTAATAAAGAAAATTCAGGAAGATGATGATCAGGCTAAGGTAGGAAATGAAGGATGGAATGATATTGCTGATTATGAGATTGGGCAGAATGTTCCATACAAATATGAATCCACAATGCCAAATGCCAATGGGTATGATACATATTATTATGCATGGCATGACAAAATGGATGAAGCACTTACGTTTGATAAGAATTCTGTTTCCATTAAAATTTATGCAGATGGAAGTGAAAGTTCCAAAAGTTATACACTGAAAGCAAATGAGTTTACGGTAAATACAAATCCGGGAAATGGAGAATCATTTATAATTGCAGTAAATGATATGAAAGCGATTATTGATCGGGAATTTGATAATTTCAATGCATTGAAGGAAAATACATATGGTCAGAAAATTGTCTTAACCTATCAGGCAAAATTAAATGATCGTGCAGCAGCAGATACCGGACGCCCAGGGTTTGAGAATGATGTACGCCTTGAATTCAGTAATAATCCGGATCATGACAGTGAAGGAAGTACAGGATATACGCCATGGGATACGGTTGTATGTTTTACATATAAGCTGGATGTATATAAAACAAATAACCATGATCTTAAATTAGAGGGAGCAAAGTTTAGACTGTATTCAGATGAAAGCTATAAAAATGAAGTGTATGTAAAGAAAACAGAGAGCGGATACAATGTCATTAACAGAGATAGTACAGGGGGAACAGATCATACAGGAGGGACAGCACCAGCAGAAGCAGTAGAAATGGTTTCGGATAAAGATGGGAATTTTATAATTTATGGATTAGATGGCGGAACCTATTATCTGAAGGAAACGGAAGCACCAGCAGGATATCGAAAATTATTAGATCCGATTGTCCTTAAAGTTGTGCCGACTTTTACAACAGAAAGGAATTCTTATGTGAAAGGAGATGGTGCAACTGATAAGAGTTTGAAGAAACTGGATGTTTCAGCACATGTGAAAGAATTTTTCAATGGAGCGTACAATGAAGCAGATACAGAATTGGTGACGGATGTAGAAACTGGATCTGCAAATTTGACCGTTATTAACACGGTTGGGAAAAAACTTCCGGTAACTGGATCTTCGGTTATGCTTCTTATGCTGGGAGCAGGAACGGTATTGGTAGGATTTTCTTATGCAAGATTAAAAAAGAACAAAAAGGACAGTGAACAGAAACAGGGTGAATAGATCATGAAAAAGAGATTGCTGACCATTGTTCCATTTCTGCTTGGATTATTTTTGTGTGGATATCCATTGATCAGTAGCCTAGTAGAGCGACAGCATCAGCAGAATGCTGTCGCAACATATAAGGGGATGATAAATAAAGAGAGTCTGGAGACTTTGAAAGAATCAACAGAAAGAGCAAAAAGATATAATAATCTTCTATGGCAGGTAAATGATGCGATTGTGGGAGATATTGGAAATAGAGAACTGAGTGATGAAGCATATCAAGAGTTGTTGAATTTGTCAGAAAATGGAATTATGGGTACATTGCAGATTCCTAAAATAAATGTTAATTTGCCAATTTATCATGGAACAGATGAGGAAGTATTAAAAAATGGGATCGGACATCTGCAGGGGAGCAGTCTTCCGGTTGGCGGAGCAAATACACACTGTGTTTTAACCGGACATAGAGGGTTACCGAATTCAAAACTGTTTACCCGACTGGATGAACTGGAAAATGGAGACTTGTTTTTTATAGATGTATGTGGCACCAAAATGGCATATCAGGTAAAAAATTTGCAGATTATAAAACCGGAAGAAGTGGATTGTTTAAATATAGAAGCTGAAAAAGATTTGGTATCACTTGTAACATGTACGCCTTATGGAATTAATACACATCGGCTGGTTGTTACAGGAGAGCGAATTTCCTACCAGAAAGGAGAAGAAAAAAAGATAAAAGGAAAAATGATGTCTGTCAGGGAACTTTTGTTTGCAGCAATGCCAGTTGTATTTATTTGCTATGCAATTGTTAATTTGCTTAGATATGGAAGGGGGAAGAAAGAGCGTGAAAAGAAACAGAGAAGAAAAGGCAGTTATCGCAAAAAGAAGAAAAGGACCGGGTAAAATATTCCTTCCAATTATATTGGCAATGATTTTTTGTTGTTCTTTAACAGCATTTGCAAATCAGAATATTACACTGTCAGAGAGGGTAAATGAGATCAATGTGCGGGAGAAAGGAAGTATTGAAATTGAGTTAACTGATGGTGGGGAAAATATATCAAAAGAAGGTGTTGTATTTCGGTATGCAAAAGTTGCGGATATAAAGGACGGGCAATATGTATTGAAAGAACAATATAAAAATTGCGGAGTAGATTTAAATCAGATTAGTTATGCTAAAGAATTAGATGAAGCGGCAGAAAAATTAAGCTATTATGGAGAATCTGATGGAGACTGTATAACAAATGAAGAGGGAATTGCTAAAATTGAGGATTTGGATGTAGGTGTGTATTTGCTTTATGTTTCAGAACAGAAAAATTATGAAAAAGTGATGCCGGTACTTATTGCAGTTCCAACATGGGAAGAAGAGGAAGGAATGATGCTTTATAATGTAAAAGTTTTTCCAAAACATACACCAATTACTGAGGAACGCATTCAGGAAACAAAAAAGCAAAGTTCAGTTAAAACAGGAGATTCTCTGGATGTATGGATATGGCTCACTGGTATGGTTGTTGCAATAGGAATAACAGGAGTCGTTTTACGAATAAAAAACAAAAAAGAATAGTGTGAAGAAAGAGCATTTGGGAAATAGAAATCCTGAATGCTTTTTCTATGGAAGAGGATATGGAGTATGAAAATATTGATAGGAATAGTCGTGACAATGATAGTTCTTTGTTTATGGTATTGTGTAGTTGCTGGTATAGCAGCAGATATAGAAATTCAAGAAATGACAGATAAAAATAAGCAGGAGGATGCAGAAAGTGAAGGAGATGAAAAAATATCGCAGTGAAAGACCAACAGCATGTAAATACTGCTATTGGTGGGGCGGTAAAGTCAAAGGCTGTGAACTTGAAAAGTGTGAGTATTTGATTTCTCCTGAGCCGAAAAAACAGAGTGTTCAAAAAGAGTATGGAAATTGTCACTTTTGCCCGTATGGAAAGCATCAGCCATGTATTGGCTATTGTATTTCAAAGTTGTATAGAGAGGTGAAGCGAAAGAGGTAAAAAATTACATCAAAAATTACCTTGCATTGAAAAAGGAGGAATAAAATGCAGGAGGAAGTAGATCAGAAGGTAATTTCACTTTGTGTTACAGGTATGAGAATGTCAAAGGATGTTTTAAAGGTAGCCATGAGAAAATGGCTGTCAGCTAAAGAACAGAAAAAACAGGAAAAGAGGCAAATTAAGGTTGCTGGAAAGAGCGAGAAGCGAAGGATCAGGGAAAGAAATAAGATCAAGCAAAAAGAGATGCCGAGGGGAAAGCAAAACTTAAGAAAATTGATGGATCAAAAAATGGAACTTAAGAATATTCCAATTACAAAGGATAACATTAAATCATTTGACCGGATAGCAAGAAAATATGGTGTGGATTATAGCCTCAAAAAGGATGTGGCATCCAAGGAAACCCCGAAGTATCTTGTTTTTTTCAAAGCAAAAGATGTGGATGTTATTACAGCTGCATTTCAGGAATATGCAGGTGTGACTTTAAAGAAAAAGGAGAAACGAGCTTCAGTTCATAAAAAGTTAGAGAATGCAAAGATGGTAGTGAAAAATAGAGCGAGAAAGGAAAAACAGAGAATCAGACAGAAGATAAAACACAGGGAGCAGAGTCGATGAGTTTTTTGAAAACACAATGGAAAAAGCAACTGCCAATAGGAATTTTTACAGGAATTGTTTTTTACTTTGTAGATAAGTGCTTCTGGCTTTACAGGCAATGTGTTGGTAACAGCCTTTTTGACAAACTAGGTGTGATGTTTCTTCATTTAGAATTGTTGTTTTACCATTGGTATCCGAGTCTTTACTTGACAGATTTATTAGGCGGTTTTGCAGGGGCTGCGATATTTCTTGTTTATTTTAGATATAGAAAGCTAAATGCAAAAAAATTCCGAAAAGGAGAAGAATATGGGTCGGCACGTTGGGGAAATGAAAAGGATATTGCACCTTTTATTGATCCTGTTTTTGAAAATAATATTCTTTTTACTATGACGGAGCGGTTAACCATGAATGGAAGACCAAAACTTCCAAAATATGCAAGAAATAAGAATGTGCTGGTGATCGGAGGATCGGGTAGTGGTAAGACAAGATTTTATTTAAAACCCAATTTGATGCAGATGCCGGAAAAGGTAAGTTATGTAGTTACAGATCCCAAGGGTTTAATATATAAAGTACAGAGAAACAAACGTTGCTTCATAAACAGAAGTTGCGAAGAAACGCTTATTTGTCTGTATTTGCAGACATTTTCGCAGGAAGGAGGTGGAAAGCGTGGCACAGCGAAATAACAAGCTAACAGCTCTCTATGAGAGATTGTCAAAGGACGATGAACTGCAAGGGGAATCAAACAGTATCACGAATCAGAAGAATTATCTGGAAGAATATGCACAGGCAAAGGGACTGACGAATATCCGGCACTATACAGATGATGGATTCAGCGGAGTTACCTTTAACCGTCCTGGATTTCAGAAAATGATTGCTGATGTGGAAGCAGGACTGATTGATACCATTTGTGTAAAGGATATGAGCCGACTGGGAAGAAATTATCTGAAAGTCGGATATTATACAGAAATACTGTTTCCAGAGAAAGATGTCCGTTTCATTGCAATCAACAACAGTATTGACAGTGCAACACCAACGGATAATGATTTTACACCATTTCTGAATATCATGAATGAATGGTATGCAAAGGACACAAGCAAGAAAATCAAAGCTATTTTTCAATCCAGAATGAAATCTGGCAAGAGATGCAGTGGTGCAATTCCTTATGGGTATAAGCATGATCCAGAAGATAAAAACCATTTGCTGGTCGATGAAGAAGCAGCAAAAGTTGTAAGAAAAATATATCAGCTTGCAATCGAAGGAAATGGTCCGGCACAGGTAGCAGATATTCTCACAAAAGAGCATATCTTAATTCCTTCGGCATATCTGGAACGGCATGAGGAAGGCGAAGTGAGTAGGAATCACAGTTACCATGATCCTTATATCTGGAATGCTACCGCAGTCAGCGGGATTCTTGATAAGCGGGAATATATGGGGCATACGATTCTTGGAAAAACAATCTGTGATAACTTCAAAACAAAGAAACGAAGAAAAGCCAGACCAGAGGAATTGATTATCTTTGAAAATACACATGAAGCGATTATTGATGAAGATACTTGGAATCAGGCACAAAAGTTTAGAAAAAGAGTGACAAAGCGTGTGGCAAATGGCACGTACAAACACAGGTTATCAGGGCTTGTCTATTGTGCAGACTGTGGCAGCAGAATGTCTTACAGAAGCCCAGAAGCACAAAAGAGAAAAGATGGGAAACGCTATGATTCAGACAGTAGTTTTTCATGCTCGGCATATGGAAACAAATATAAAGAGTGTACATTCCATTTTATTACGTCATCGGCACTGGATCAGCTTGTTGATGATTCTATCCGCAGAGTTGCCAGATTTGTTCTGACGAATCAAAAAGAATTTCTGGAACAGGTGGGACAGCTGAAAGAAACTTACAGTGAAAAGTTCCTGCAAGAATCACAAAAAGAGGTCAAATCAGCTAAGAACAGGATTCAGGAGTTAGATACTTTGATAAAGAACCTGTATGAAGGAAATGTACTGGGGAAAATCCCGGACAGGCATTTTAATCGCATGATGAAAGAATATGACGATGAACAACAGGAACTGGAAGCAAAGGTGGCAGAACTGGAACAAGAACTCGGTCAGAATCAAAAAACGGAAGATGGTGGAGATCGGTTTGTCCGGCTTGTAAAGAAATATCAGGACTTTGAGGAAATTACCCCAAGAATGCTAAATGAGTTTGTAGATAAAATTATGGTTCATGAAGCGGTAGGAAAAGGTCTTGATCGGACACAGCGGATAGATATTTACTTCAATTTTATCGGACAGTTTGCAGTTCCTTTTTCGGAAGAAGAACTGAAGGCGGAAAGAAAAGCCCGACAGGAAGAAGAACAGCGTAAAGCAGAAGCCAAAAGAGAAAGACAGAGGATAGCTGCTAGGAAGTGTTCACAGAAGCGTAAAGAAGAACGTGCCAGAATCAAAGCAGCTGCGGAAGGTGGCGATGAAGAAGCAATCAGGCAGTATGAAGCAATTCTGGATAAGGAGAGGGCAAGACGGGAAAGAGACCGGGCAAGCCGAAAACGGAGTTATCAGAAACAGCAGAAAAAAGCAAAAGAGATTGAAAAGGCTGCACAGGCTGGTGATCCGAAGGCTATGAAGGAGTATGAAAAGATTCTGGAAAACAGAAAGAAAGCTACTGCCAGTACACAGAAATGGAGAAACAAGCAAAAAAAGAAGGCTCTGGAGCCTACCTACCAAATAGAACCAGAGCCAACTGAACTCGAACCGGAGCAGGAATTACCTGTCACCGCTTCGGCTTGATCGTACCACAAGGACAGGAAGAAAACAAGCAGAGAGGTTATCGAATATGAAAAAATTAGCACCATTGATTCATGATACAGAGAATGGACTGGATTATATCCTTGTTGGAGAGATTTATTTACCGTTAATTGCAGTACCAGAAGAGACACGTGATATTGGATTTTATGGAAGTCTCCGCAGAAACTATCTGAGAGATTACAAGAGTGGACTGTATTCTTACTTGTCACTCAGTGGAAAACTCTGGACGCATCTTGCAGATGTAAATGAGCAATGCGTACAACGTAGAGATTTACTTATGGAGCAGATAATGAAACAGGAAGACATTACAGAAGAATTGAAAGTCAGAAATCAAATGGAATGGGTTCGCCGGGCAAATAATGTAAGAAGCCGGGTAGATGAAATGATACTGACTGAAATGGTGTACGTGTAGGAGGGGCTTATGAGATACAGGATTGAATATGCAGATGGAAGATGCTGTAATTTCGCAAACAGCAGAAAAGACCTGTTGGACTGGCTGAAACTGCTGAAACATGAAAAAATCGCAGATATCCGTAAAGTATATAAAAATGGTGTTACGGATTCTGTTCTGGATAATTACCGTAGATATTTAAAACAGTGAAAGGGGCGGACAGTCATGGCAGTTGTAAGAATTATTATAAAAATTTTGTTATTGCCGGTGCGTATATGCCTGACAATCATACAGCTGGTGGTTATGTTCATCACATGGCTGTCTGCAACGGTATTTCATATCCTGTCGGGAATCATCTGTATCACAGCTGTATTGGGGTATGGATTCGGACAGGAAACAGGCACAGAGGCATTCAGAATGCTTGCAATGGGCTTTATACTGTATGTTTTGCCTATCCTCGCAGGCTGGATTGTGGTGTGGCTGGAAGCAATCAAAATTAGACTGATGGGAGATTAAAAAGATGGAATTAACAGGAAAAATGGAAGAATTTATGAATGATCTTATCGGAGAGAGAATGGAGCAGGTCTATCAAGAAAAAGACGGACAGCAATATGATCCATTCAACGAAAAATTGGAAATGAAATTGCAAAAGATGTTTCAAAAACTTTCAGACAAACAGAGAACAATTTTATTTGATTACATGACTGAAACATCAAATAAATGCAGTGATCTGAATGAATTCTATTACCGTATGGGATTAAGAGATGGATTGATGTTGAAAGAAGTAATTCAAGTCATGCTGGATGCATTGATTGAATAAGTGGAGGCTTGAACAACTAAAAACAAACATACATTCTGTTTAATGGGTTGAAAACGGTAGCTTTAAGTAGTATAATGTAGCTGTTTATAGCTTAGACGGAAGGGAGATAAAATGGCAAGACAAAAGAAAAATGGAACATACTTAAACGTATGTATCGATTCAGAAATATATGAACAACTTAGCCAATTTTGTGATAAGGCTGGGCAAACTAAAACAGTTGCAGTAGAAAGAGCCTTACTCGAGTACTTTGAAGAATATACAAGAAAACAACGAATGCTCGAAAAATTGGAACAAGGTAATATTTAGCGATAGAAGGAATTAAAATGGATCGTTTGACACCTGAACAAAGGCATAAAAATATGAAAAGCATAAAGTCCAAAGATACGGAAATAGAACGTATTTTGCGTAAAGCACTACGTGATAAAGGATATGGATATAGAAAAAATTATAAGGCTTTACCAGGGTGTCCAGATATAGTTTTAACGAAATATCGGATTGCAATTTTTTGCGATAGTGAGTTTTTCCACGGTAAAGATTGGGAAGTTCTTAAACCTCAATTAGAAAAAGGGAAAAATGCGGATTTTTGGATTAATAAGATAAGCAAAAATATTGAGAGAGATGATATTGTCAATAAAGAATTGCTGTATTTGAACTGGACGGTTATTAGATTTTGGGGAAAAGAAATAAAAAAACACCCTGAAATATGCATTCAAGTTATTGAAGAAACGATATTTGAAAATAAGCTAGATAGAATGGAACTTGAGGAGGAATTATAGAATGCATAAATCTATAGATTTATTTGCAGGCATTGGAGGTATCCGTAGAGGATTTGATAATGCGTTTAAAGACGATATAGAAACCACATTTGTATCGGAATGGGATGAACCAGCACAGAGAACATATAAACTTAATTATCCTGGAGCAGAAATTGCAGGAGACATTACACAAATTGATGAAAAAGATATCCCAGAATTTGATATATGTCTTGCAGGTTTTCCATGCCAGGCATTCTCTATGGCTGGAAAACATGGCGGGTTCGAAGATGATTATAAAGGACGTTGTAGAGGAACTTTATTCCAAGATGTAGTACGTATTTGCGATTACCATAAACCAAAAGTAATCTTTTGCGAAAATGTTAAAGGTCTTACTATCCATGATAGAGGGAGAACATTTAAAGTAATAAAAGGAGCATTTGAAGAAATTGGATATACGGTTTTTCATCAGATTTTGAACAGTAAGGATTTTGGTGTTCCACAAAACAGAGAAAGAATTTATTTAGTATGTTTTAGAAATGATATTGCGCCAAAAGAATTTCTCTTTCCCGAAGGAGATAAAAAAGATGTTAGCATTAGAGATATATTAGATGATGCACCAATACCTTCAAAATATTATTTATCAGATGTGTATGTAAATACTCTTAGAGCCCATAAAGCTAGACATGAAGCTGCTGGACATGGATTTGGATATGTTATCAGGGAACTCGATGGAATTGCTGGAACAATAGTGTGTGGTGGTATGGGAAGAGAAGGAAATCTTTTGATAGATCACAGGGAACATTCCATGATACCAACAACGCATATAAAAGGACATATAAACACAGAAGATATTCGTAAAATGACACCAAGAGAGTGGGCACGGTTGCAAGGATTTCCTGATGATTTTAAATGGGATCTTGCTGATACACATATGTATAAGCAATTTGGAAATAGTGTGACTGTTAATGTCATAGAGGCAATTGCTCAAAAGATAAAAGAAGTTTTGGACGAAAGTGAGGAGGAGAAACATGAAACTGTCGGGCAATAAAGGTGAGTGGAGTGAACTGTATGTGCTTCTGAAGTTATTGTCAACGGGCGAATTGTATGCTGCTGATGAAAAACTACAAAAAATCAAGGATGTGTATTATCCCATTTTAAAAATTATAAGACAGGAAGATGAAAACAAACATTTAGAGTATGTGATTGTTTCAGAAGAGCAAGGAATTGAGATACACTGGAATGCAGAAATTATAAGATCAATTACTCAAAAGGAGATGGCAAAAAGAGCAGCATACCTGTATGAAAAAATAGTAGAAGGTGGAAGTCGTGCTTTTGAGATTCCAGGGTCGGATACAATTATGAATGAATTAGCATGTACAAAAATATCTGCCCCGTCAACGGATAAGACAGATATAACGATGCAAATTCATGATATCAACACTGGATATGAGCCGATATGTGGATTTAGTATTAAATCAGAATTAGGAAGTGCGCCTACATTACTGAACGCATCAGGTGCTACAAATTTTGTTTATGAAGTTTCAGGCATATCGGATGAATTGGCTGAACAGATTAATGCAATAGATAGTAAAACAAAAATTCTCGATAGAATACAGATGATAACTGAAAATGGAACTATGAAATACAGTCATATGAAGAATAAAGTTTTTTCAGGAAATTTGATGCTGATTGATACCTACATGGAAGAAATCATAGCACACTTGTTATTGCTGTATTATCAAAATCAAGCAACTGATAGTGATAAGTTAATCCGAATCATTGAAGAACAAAATCCTTTGGGATATCCAAGAAAAGGAATTTATGCTTACAAATTTAAGAAATTTTTATGCTCGATTGCTTTAGGAATGATGCCGTCAAAAGAATGGGACGGACACGATGAAGCTAATGGCGGATACGTTATTGTAAAAGATAATGGTGAAGTACTTGCATATCATATTTACAACAGAGATGCTTTTGAAAAATATCTTTTAAATAATACAAAGTTTGAAAGAGGGTCTACAGGAAAGCATGGGTTTGCAACATTGTATATGGAAAATGGAAAAAGATATATAAATTTAAACTTACAGATTAGATTCATATAATGATTAACCCAGAGGGCATTAACCGTAAAAAGTTAGTGCCTTTTGTTTTGCTCATTATTAAAAATGGACTGTATGAGCCAGTCAGAAAAAATGAATAATGACCGATCAGGTCAAAGGATTGAGCCGATGTATTTGGACTTTTGTAAAAGTTGAAATTGCGTCGGCTTTTTTATTTTCACAAAATCCGATATAGAGGATTTTTGAAAAACAGACGGAACAGAAAATCTTGCTGAAGGGACAGCGGCAGGAGTTATGTTTTGTCTGCCGGGAGTACAGAGGGCTGGAAGTCCTTTGGGGCAGAATTGCAAAGGGTGGCAGCACCTTGCTGGGGTTAAGGGGCAAAGCCCTTAGCAGGTTAAGGGCGGCAGCCATTGCCCAGTTAAGAGGCGTTTCGCCACTTAGTACTGGGTACTATCTGTAACGGAGACAGAGACTTTTAGCAGCTTCGCTGCAATTCCCTTCGGGGAAAAACTTGAAAGAAAGGGGAAATGTGAATTGAAAGGAACAAGGCATAACGGACGATCTGGAAAAGATGGAGTTTATAATCCGCTTCACAATGATCGGAGATTTGATCCAGAACACAGTGAGCATATCGACAATGAAAGAGTTCGCCAAAACATTTACTGGGACTGCTATCAGGGATATACCACAATGGAAGACCGGGGAAAAGAGGATAATTTTTCTTTTAGCCAGATTGAAATGGCTTACTATTCGGAGCATTACAGTGACTATGTGATTAACCAAAATAAGCGACATGAGAAAGCTCGACACCCAGACAGATGCAAAGGTGTGGAAGAAATTTTGAAAAATAAAAAGACCTGCCCTGAAGAAAGTATCTATCAGCTGGGGACGATAGATGAACATGCTTCTGTAGAGACACTGATCAGGGTTTTTGATGAATTTAAAAAAGAATTTGATGAGCGGTTTGGCTCTAATGTTCATATCATTGACTGGTCACTGCATATGGACGAATCAACTCCTCATATCCATGAGCGTCATGTATTTGATGCTACAAACCGATATGGAGAGATTGAGCCAAAACAGGAAGCAGCACTGGAAGAACTTGGCTTTGAACTTCCAAATCCAGAAAAGAAGAGGTCAAAGACAAATAACCGTAAGGTCGTTTTTGATTCTGCCTGCCGGGCGATGTTTCTGGATATCTGTAAACGGCATGGATTGGAACTTGATGAAGAACCAGCTTATGGTGGACGACAGTATCTGGAGAAACAGGATTATATCCGTATGAAGCAGAAAAAAGAGATTGCAGACCGACAGGAAACAATCCTTATGCAGATAGATAAGGTAAATGAAAATCGTCTGGAACTTGCAAAACAATCAAGTCGTGTAAATGCAAACGAAGAAATTATCCAGTCACAGGAAGAAAAAATAAAACAGCAGGACAAAGAATTTGCAAATAATTCTGATCGGATATTTAAACAAGGTGATCTGATTGAAGAACAGAAACAGGAGTTGCAACAGCTTACAGTTCGTATTGAAGATGTAGAAACTTTGCTTGATGAAGTCTCCAGTGAAGCATATGACAAGGCAGTGGAGAAAGTAGCAAAAGAAGCAATGCTGGCTACCAGAAGAGATGATATCCGTCTGGTGGAAGATTCAAAAAAGTGGATTCAAGATCCGAAGCATAAAGCTTCCCGAAGAGAAAAGGAATACGCAATAAAAAGATTGGATGGTTTGATACAGAAAATTGAAACTGCGATGGAGAAGATAGTCATAAGGATCACCAGCCAGTTGAAACAGCCGGAAAAGAAAAAAGCGGTTGTGGAGGAAATCAAAAAAGAAGTGAAGCCATCTATCAGAGAAAAACTTGCACTGAATGTAGCAAAGATTCAAAGAGAAGAGGCGGAGAGAAAACAACTGAAAAGAGGAAAATCACATTCCAGTGATTTAGAGATGTAGGGCATTTTGTTGATTCCGTAAGGATAGGATAGAGTGCTTTTTTGTTTTTATTGAAAACTTGCTTCCCAGATTTTGGAAGCAGATTTGAGAAAGTGAGGAAATGAATTGGGATTATTTGATGAAGTGAAACAGAATGTAACCGTCCGGCAGGCTGCGGAGATGTATGGATTGAAGCCAAACAGGAGTGGGCTGATTCGCTGTATTTTTCATAATGATAAATCGCCCAGTATGAAAGTAGACCGAAGATATTACTGCTTCGGCTGTGGCTGCACAGGAGATGCGATTGATTTTACAGCACAGTTATTTGGACTGGGATTAAGAGATGCGGCAATGAAACTGGCAGATGATTTTGGAATTAACTACTCTGCCAGAGGAAGAGATTCCTTGCCAAGCAGAAGAAACATTTTGGTGAGAAAGCCAGAACCGACACCAGAAGAACAATGGGAAAAAGAATATATGAGATGCCTGAAAGCTTATCTGGATTATCGGATTATGTTGCTGGAATGGAAAGAAAAGTACAGACCCAAAACAAGAACAGAAGAATGGAACGATAGATTTACAACTGCCCTGAGAGAACTTGTGATTGTTAATTATTATCTGGATACCTTGCTGTTTGGAGAGCCTGCGGACAAAGAAACAATAGTGAGAGAAAAGCGAGAGGAGATAGAGAATATTGAGCGAAAATGTAAAAGATATTTCAATGAAAGAGGAAAAAGATTTGATAAAGAAAATGATTCTTATGGTGAACCCGGGGGACTGTCGGGAAATCAGAGAAACCCTGAATATGACGGAAAAAGGGACAGTCAAAAATTCAATGGAGAATTATGTGACCGTATTAAGAAAAGATCCGCTGTTAGTAGGTAGTCTTCGATATAACCGATTGACAGAGAAAATTGACGTAACAAAAGTTCTCTGGTGGAATAAAGAACCATGTGTATTAACGAACAAAGGAAGAAAAGCACTTCGGTATTTCTTTGAAAAATATTATGGTCTGTTCAATGAAAGTGTTATGGACGATGCATTGGATCTGGAAGCATACAGTAAAGAATACCACCCCATTTGTGAATATTTAGAAACTCTTGAATGGGACGGGAAAGAAAGAATCCGTAATGTATTGAAAGTGTATATGGGTGCGGACGATTCGGATATGGTTTATGAAATGCTGAAACATTTTATGATGGGAGCCTTAAACCGTATCTACTGTCCAGGGTGTAAATTTGATGAAATGTTATGTCTGGTAGGACAGCAGGGGGCGGGAAAATCCACTTTTTTCCGCTTTCTGGCACTGGACGATCAGTGGTTTTCAGACAGCTTGAAAAATCTGAATATGGAAAAACCTTATGAATTACTTCGGGGACACTGGATTTTGGAGATGTCGGAGATGACAGCTGCAATCAGTGCAAAGAGTATCGAAGAAACAAAATCTTTCTTATCAAGAATGAAGGAAACCCACAGAAATCCTTATGAAAAATATGAGGAAGACAGACCAAGGCAATGTGTGTTTGCTGGATCATCAAATAACCGGCAGTTCATTCCGTTTGATCGTACTGGGGCAAGAAGATTTCTGCCGATTGAAATTGATAGCAGCAAAGCAGAGAAGCACATTCTTGATGATGAGCCAGAAGCCAGAGAGTATTTTGACCAGCTGTGGGCAGAAGCAATGGTATTGCTTAATGCAGCTGAAAATAAATCGGAATTACTGCGGTTTGACAGTGAGATGGAATTTAATATCAATGAATATCGGAAACAGTTCATGCAGGAAGATACAATGGCAGGAATGATTCAAGGGTGGCTTGACAGCTATGACGGAAATTATGTCTGCTCTATTCAGCTTTGGAAAAATGCCTTTAACCATTATGACGGAGAGCCGAAGAAATTTGAGACAAATGAAATCTGTCAGATCATGGATACTCAGATTATCGGGTGGAAGAGAGGCGGATATCATCGCTTTACAAAGGAAGGATATGGGAAGCAGAGATGCTGGATTCGGGGAGATACAGATGGTGGCAACAACGAAGGAGGAGAGGGATTTATTGACCTTTCCGAAGCCGAACAGATGGCACTTCCTTTTAACTAGCCCGACAGAGAAAGAGGACAGTTTTTGAAGCCGGAAGGCTGATTTTTACCCAGTTGGTTATCGGTTGTTGCCACTATTGTATCCGCCGAAGACTACTGATTTTAAAGGCTTTACAGCTATTTTTACTAGGTGGCAACAAGATATTTCAAAAAAGAAAATAGTAGTGTTATAAATTGGGAAAATGAGTGGTGAAAAACACTTGAAAGAAAGTTTCAACCATGTTGTTGCCAGTTGCAAATTACAGCTTTAAATGAATACGTCCGGCAGAGACAAAACAATCATTCTCTCTGTCGGGCAATTCAGCGAAAGGAGAAAAATTTTATGGAAGACAGAAATATAGTTCAGACTACAGAAGAAAAAAATCCAGACTATGAAAAGAAAATCGGGAACACCTGCTATCAGGTTAATTACTATTTTAATCAAAACTCTAGCATGACCATGCAGGAAAAAGTAATGAAAATTATGAAGGCAGAGTTAGATATGGAAGTCCGCAACCCAGCGTAAATACTGGGTTCGCAGTCATTTTGAAAAAAATAAGCATTTATTCAAATTCCTACTTGACGAAATGGTGCCCAAAGGTACTTTGATTGAAGAGTGCGGGAAGATGTTAGCAAAGGGACCACCTAAGAAAGATAAGAATGGAAATATCATGAAAGATAAATCTGGAAAAGTGGTACATGAGCCATATGTGATTAAGGTTCTGAATACCATCAATTTTTCCAAGTCCCTTCATTACAATCCATTTGCTTATATACGGTCTGAAAAAGATATCCTGAAGCTGGTTACAACAATCATTGTTAATACCA
>OLPN01000823.1_pt1 | contig 30663 bp, 30 predicted proteins | sample 1672601 | NCBI WGS metagenome assembly OLPN01 (sample SAMEA3136704, study PRJEB25190) | human gut metagenome | reverse complement strand
GTGGCCGGCGAGCCGGCGGAAGACGGAACGCGCCGTGGCGTGGGCATCTTCAACCTGGGCACGGGGAAGGGCTCGTCGGTACTCGACGTGATTCACGCCTTCGAGGCTGCGTGCGGTCACGAGATTCCCTACCGCATCATGGCCCGGCGCCCCGGCGACATCGCGGAGTGCTACGCCGACGCCACGAAGGCCCGCGACGAGCTGGGCTGGACGGCCGAATACGACATGGCCCGCATGTGCGAAGACGGCTGGCGCTGGCAGTCCCAGAACCCCGACGGCTACGGGGACGCGGAATAGGCGCAGGAGCTTCTCGTGCCCATTTCTCGCAGAACTAGCGCTTTGCGAGGACAATAATTTCGACTTGTTAGAGTTTGCCAGGCGCTCAATAATAGTGCGAATTAGATGATCGTATTCGATTCGCATATTAATACATGAATTACATTATACATAGCAATTCGGTGCGTACTTGAACCTATGCACATGCCTAACAAGTCGAAATTTCCGCCCGAAATCGCCCTCCAGATCTGCCGGAGACTTTCGCTCTCTGATCCCGCCGCTTGCCTCGCCCGATCAACCCATTTGCCTCTTTGCCAACATCTTTTCAAGCGCAAGAACAGCAGTGCCAGCTCCTAATGCAGCCCCCAGCGTATCGGTGAGCCAGTCGGCGGGGTCGCACATGCGGCCGGGGACGAAGGACTGGTGGAACTCATCGGTCACGGCGTAAAGACTGGCGAGGGCGACGGCGACGAGCGCGAGCTTTCCCCATCCCAGCGCGGGCCAGGTGCGCCGCGCGGCCACAACGAGCAGCACACCGAATATCAGGTACTCGGTAAAATGAGCTGCCACATTCACGATGTCGGTATCGGGGCCGAAAACGGGGGCAGCAAGGCCCACGAGCCAACGCTTGATCGCGGCCAGCGGGCCGGTGCCGTCGAAATCGCTGCCGGTGTGGGCGGACATGAAGAAGATCACGCCCGTCCACAGGGCGACGATAACCCAGGAGAGTATGAGGTGGGCTCGCTGCGACACAGGCGCTAGACTTCCGGAGCAAGAACGAGAATCTGCTTCGGATCGCTCACGAGCAGGTCGGGTTCCCAGCCTTCGGCGGCGAAATCGGCCGGGTCATGGTAGCCCCAGTCCACACCGACCGCATAGCAGCCGGCATTGCGGGCCACGTGGATGTCGCCCGGGGAGTCGCCGATGTACACCGTGCGCGCCGGCGCGCTTCCCAGCTCTTCAATGGTGGTGAGCAGCCCTGTGGGGTCGGGCTTGCGTGGGAAGTTCTGCGGGCCGCCTTCCCCATGCTGCACATCCACAGCGTCGGGGAGACACTTGTTCATGATGAACTGCACGCCTCCATCGAACTTGTTCGACAGCACGCCCAGCTTGCAGCCGCGCCGACGCAGCTCGGCTAGCAGGGCGGGGATGCCCGGGTAGGGCTTCGTCAGGTCGTTGGGATAGGTGCCGTAGTTCTCCTTCCAGCGGGCGAGGCAGGCGTCGGCCACGTCCTGGGGCGTCCCTTCAGGAACCGCCTGGTACATGAGCGCCTTCACGCCGTTGCCCACATAGGAGTTGATCTCCTCGCGGGTGCGCGGAGGCAGGTTGAATTCGGCAAGCGCGTCGTTAGTGAGCACGACGAGGTCGTCAAGCGTATCGAGCAGCGTGCCGTCCACGTCGAACACGAACGTGTCGAAGGGCGGCGTTGGTTTTTCAGCAGCCATGAGGCTTTGGTCCTTTCGAGCTTTTATAGAGCCACATCATTGTAACGGTTGCCCGCTTCCAATGCGGAAACAGCCTTCTGACTGTTAGGTTAAACCCACGGTTGTTCAGAAAAGAGGCTTTCCATGAATCCTTCGAAACGAGTAGCCATCATCACGGGCGCGTCCTCCGGGCTGGGGCGCGAGTTCGCGCGGCAGCTAGATGCGCGGCAGGTGGCCGACGAGCTGTGGCTTGTTGCGCGCAACGAGAAGGCCCTGACAGACGTGGCCGGCGAGCTGGACACGCCCTCCCGCGCGGTAGCCGCCGACCTCACCAGCGAGGCCGACATCGCGAACATTCGCGCAACGCTTTCCGCGGAAGACCCCCGCGTCACGTTCTTGGTGAACGCGGCCGGCTTCGGCAAGTTCGGCGATTGGCAGACCATCTCCGATGCCGCGGTGGATTCCATGATCGACCTGAACTGCCGCGGGCTGGTGGATATGACTCGTGCGACGCTGCCCTATATGGAACGGGGCAGCCGCATCATCCAGGTGGCCTCCGCCGCTGCTTTCACGCCCTTGCCCCATATGAATGTGTACGCCGCCACTAAGTCATTCGTGCTGCATTACACGCGCGCCCTTCGCTGGGAGCTGCACGGCACGGGTATCACCGCCACGGCGCTGTGCCCCACCTGGGTGAAGACCGGCTTCGAGAAGGTGGCACGCACCTCCGGCGGCGGCCACGACGTGGGGCACCTCCTCGGCGAGCAAACGCCGCAGGACGTGGTGCACCGAGCGCTTTGCGCGAACAAGGCCCATTTCGCTGTGGCCTGCGCGAGCCCTCAGTCGGCGGCGCTGCGCCTCATCGGCAAGGTCGTTCCCTCTTGCATCACCATGGCCGGCTGGAACGTGCTGCGTCGGTTGTAACTTTCCCTCGAAAGGAACCCCCTCATGAACGATACCTCTTCCACGCCTTCCGCGACCCCCATCCCCAACAACTACGGCGTTGCCACCTCCATGGCTGACGTGCAGAACCAGATCAACGAGATGGAAGCCTTCTTCGAGACCGGCGCCACCTTACCCGTGGATTTCCGCCTGCGCCAGCTGCGCCGGCTGCAAGCCTACTTGCTTGCCCACGAGCAGGAGGCCTTGGATGCCCTCCATGCCGACCTGGGAAAATCCGCCTTCGAGTCGTACGCCACTGAGCTGGGGCTCGTTTACGACGAGATTCGCCTTTACCTGAGAAAGCTGCGCCAATGGGCGCGCCCGCGGCGCGTGCCTACGCCACTTGCGCATTTCCCCTCCTCGTCCACGGTGTACCCCTACCCCTTCGGCGTGGCCGCCGTGCTCTCGCCGTGGAACTACCCGCTGCAGCTGACGCTCATTCCGCTAGTGGACGCCATCGGCGCGGGCAACTGCGTGGCCATGAAGCCGTCGAAGACCTCGCCGCACACGTCGCAGTTTCTGCGCGATATGTGCCGCGAGCTGTTCGACCCGCGCTACGTGTACTGCTGGCACGGATCAAACGACATGAACGACTGGCTGTTGCAGGTGGAATTCGACAAGATCATGTTCACCGGCAGCCCGCGTGTGGGGCGTGAGATCATGACGGCCGCGGCCCAGAACCTGACAAGCGTCACCCTGGAGCTTGGCGGCAAGAGCCCTGTGTTCATCGCCGCCGATGCCGACATCCGTCGCGCCGCCCAGCGCATCGCCTGGGGCAAGTGCCTGAACTCGGGCCAGACCTGCGTGGGGCCCGACTACGCGCTTGTGCACGAGGACGTGGCCGACGAGTTCGTGGAAGAATTGCAGCGGTGGATTCACGAGTACTACGGCGAGGACGTGCTGGCCAGCCCCGACTACCCGCACATGATCAACCAGAAGCACTTCGACATGGTGTGCCAGCTCATCGACGATCGCCCCCAAGGCACCCGTATCGCCTTCGGCGGCCGGCGCAACCCCACGACACTGCAGATTGAACCAACCGTAGTGACGGGCGTGCGCATCGACGACCCGCTCATGAGCCAGGAGATCTTCGGCCCGGCGCTGCCCGTCATCACCTGGCGCGATGTGGACGAGGCGCTGGACATTGTGCGGTCGATCAAGCATCCACTGGCCTGCTACATCTTCTCGGAGAGCCGCACATTCCAGCGGCACATCCTGGATGCCGTGCGCTGCGGCGGGGCCGCCATCAACGACGTGGTCATTCACGCAAGCAGCAATCGGATGGACTTCGGCGGCGTGCAGAACTCCGGCATCGGCGCCTACCACGGCAAGGTGGGCTTTGACGCGTTCACCCACTACAAGTCAACCATGAAGAAATCGACCCTCATCGAGACCGGCATCCGCAACCCGCCCTTCAACGAGCAGAAGCTGCGCCTGCTGAAGCTGGTCATGCCGGGGAAATAGACCATCCCGTTCCACTCCACCCCGCCGTAGGGGCTGACCTTGGTCAGCCCTCGCAAGCGGAGCAACCGCGGGGAGCCAAACGAACCGACATCCCCCCTTAACTCAGCAAGCTAGAGGGAGTATTCCGACAAGAGAAGCCTGAGCTTTTCAGGATCTTCCAGGAGAACGAGATCCCCTTCGCGCCCATCGGCCACAAGACGGGAAACAAGGGCCGTGATGCGAGCCGTTTCCTGGGCTCGCCCTTCCGCTCGCCCTTCCTCCAAGCCTTCTTCACGGTAGAACTTCTTCGCCATACGGACGCGACGCTCAGCATTTTCCTCGACGGTACTTACGGATATCATCTCGCCCTTCACCCTCTCGTCGTTGTTTGCTTCCAAAACCAAGCGATCGATTTGCTTGACCAGCTCGTCGCCTTCCGTAACTATACCGCTTTCGATGTATTTTAAAAGCGCTCGCAAGCCCTCGTCTTCTTCTTGGGCCCATGCGCTTCCATTCAACACAAGCCATTTACACCGCATTTCCAAATGGCACTCTGGCATTTCTTCACACTGGGGCGCAACCGTATAAACGGGCAGCCCTGACCCCAAAGGATCATTCACACAAAGAAAAATTATATAGCTGAACGGCAGATCGCCGTATTCCATCCCTTTGCGCAGGAGATCGTAGTCGATGACCGACTGATAGTAGCGCAATCGGCAGCCTATATAGAATTCTGTTTGGGCCTGCATCTCCACATCGAAGGATTTCCCGCCTCCTCTCGCGTACACATCAAGCCTTACGCCATGGCCCTGCAGGCCCGGCTGAATTGAGTGTTCCTCTGCTTCGAACTCGATACGATCTACTTCGATGCCAAGAATTCTCTCCACGAGCTTTTGACACACGTCTTCTTTCGAAACGACGTAATTGAACATTCGGGCATTACTAAATGCTACGAATTCTGTTGCTTCCTGTGCTGCCATTGCTTCCTCCGTATATCGCTTTGCGGGAGGCAAGCATGCCAGATCACGACCGCATCTATGACGCAAGAATGTCGCACTTTGTTCCTCGCGCCGACCCCCATAGGGTCGCAGGCTGAAGTAAGCCCTCATCGAGACCCTCCCTCTATACAGGTACCGATTCTGCCTCTCTCCAGAGCCAGCAGCTGTCTTTCATCTTCCCCCTCCTTGGGCTTCTTCACGCGAACCGCTCATAGGCTGACTCGATAACAGGTAAAATCGCCGGAGAGTGGTTTTCATCGAAGAACCGGGAGGAAAGAAATGGCCATCAAGACGGATGCTTACTATGCTTCTTGCACGTATGATTCCCCGGTGGGGATGCTGACGCTAGCGGCCAGCGAGGAAGGGCTGAAAGGGCTTTGGCTGAACGGTCAGAAGTATTTCGCCGGTACCCTGGACAGGCCGATGACAGAAGGCGCGAACGATCATCTCGATCAGGCGTCCCACTGGTTGGACGCCTATTTCGCCGGCGAGTCTCCTGCTATCGCCGCGCTTTCCCTGGCGCCGAACGGGAGCGGCTTTCAACAGGCCGTATGGAAGCTGCTCTGCGAAATACCGTCCGGCGAGGTACGCACTTACGGTGACCTGGCAAAGGATGTGGCGACGCATTTGGGCAAAGAGTCCATGAGCGCGCAAGCCGTCGGGGGCGCAGTGGGGCGCAACCCGATAAGCATCATCGTTCCCTGCCACCGCGTAGTAGGGGCCCATGAAAGCCTGACAGGGTATGCCGGGGGCATCAATCGCAAATTGTGGCTGCTCGAGCACGAGGGCGTCGATTGCAGCGGCTTCCACATTCCCGCTCACAGCACCGCGCCCTGAGGCGAGACAAGGAAACGATAGCGAATTTCTTCTCTGGCCGTGAGTCAGGGGGGCCGGTTCTCCTGACTCCTAACGCCTACTACTCGGCCCAGCGATAGAGGGCGTTCCCGGCGCCTATCTCGAAGTGACACTGGGCGATGCCGAGATCCATCTGGGTGAACGCGCCGCGCTTGGTGGATGCGCGCACCACCGGCACGTCGTTCTCTTCGCCGTCAAGCGAGAAGGAGAACTTTTGCTGGTTTAAGGCCGTGGGAGCGAGCAGGGCCGCGTCCACCCCGCGTTTGAACCATTCCGGCGCCCCGTCGTAGCCCGGGGCCACCTCCTGGGGCGCTTTCGACCGATGCGGCACCCCCTGCGTGGCCCCATATCCGAGCGCTACCACGGCGGCCAGCTTCTGGCCCAGATCCACATTGTAAGCGCGGTTCACCACCTTGAAGGTGCCCCCGACCCAGCAGCTGTTCAGTCCGAGCGACTGGGCCAGCAGCATCAGCTGCTCGCCGTAGTAACCCAGAATGCCGTCGAGCTCCTTGCACTCAGGCCCCACAAGCGCCAGGTAGTTGCGCACATTTGTGAAGTTCACAAGCCGCGCCTTAAAGCCGGTAAAAGCCCGCGGCTCATCAAGCACAAGCTGAATGTTCAGGTTCGCTTCCTCGTTCACCCGGGCGATGGCCTCCCGCAGCGCCTCCACCGCCTCGGGCGCGAGGGGCTCGTCGATGTAGCTGCGCACGGCATGGCGCGCCTCAATCGCCTGCATCGGCGTGAGCTGTCCGGCGGAAAAGGGAAGGAGCGCACAGGGATCAGGTTGCAGAGCGGCCATGGAAGTCCTTTCAGCGAAGTTGCCGCGCCCAGCATAGCACAAGAAAGATGAGCTCAAAAAATACAGAGGCTGAGGCCTCTCCTTTTGTCTAAATATGCACTATTTACTATATAAATCAGAGATCCCGGAAGCAGTGTAGTCGAACAAGAAGAACGGGACGTAGATCCCTTTGATCGATTGAATTCGATTCTCATCCTTGAAGCACCTCGGCAGAAACGGCCTTTTCACGTAATGCTTCTTCAGCGCAGCAACGGCCGCATCTTTCTCCAACTTGAACGGGATAACGAGATCGGGCCTGAGCGCGCCTGCAACCCTGGATCGGATCACGGTCGGATTGTCGCAGCAGGGACACGACGCGGCTATGGTCGCATGATCGCAAACGAGCTCGGCCCCGCACGAGGGGCAGCAGCATGATCGCATCTCCTGCTCTTCCGCATCGTCGAACCCCCTGTTCCCGCCAGGCTCCAAGGCGAACCGCCCTCTTTGGAACCCATGTCGGCCTTTTCAGCCGATGCCTCGGGTTCGGTGCGCACGCCATAGAGGGCCTCTATGGCGTCGGGGGCATACGAGCAACCCTGTTTCCGCATCGAATCCGAGAGGACCCGTGCAGGAAGGGCACTGGTAGTTTTTCACGCTCGAAGCCATGGCCGCCTCCGTTGATCAGTTGCCCGGTGTCCGATTCAGCGCGAAGCCTAATCGCCAAGGGCTCCGCCGCAGAACTCGCAACAGTTCGTCGTTGTGGGCGTTGTTGTCGCACCGCAATACGGGCACGCAACCGCTGCTTTGGGCGCCGCCGCCGCTGCGATTTCCTCACGTGCGCTTTGGCGGTTCTCAAGAAGGGTTGCTACTATCCTTTCGCACAGGTCGCGGTACGTACAGTACTCGACGCTGGCTTCGGGATTGAACGTCTCTGCTCCCGAAAGCGAGCCGATAACGAGGTTGATGCTGCCCGGGTTCGCAGAAACCGCAGGCCCGCGCCTCTCTTCGACTTCGACGGTTCGGCTGTTCACCTTGAAGCGCATATCGTCGAAATACGGGTTGTTGACGTAAACGGTTACATAGAAATTGTAGGAGTGGGTGAATCTCGGAGGATCGTAGCTTACGGCCTCGTTGTTCTCGTCGAAACGCGTCACCTCGTCGATGCCCTCGTCGATATCGTAAGTGCATCCCGTGATATCGGAAAGCTCGAGCACATCGGGGTTCGCTTCCGAGTAATTGCGCGCCGAGGTAACCATGAAGCGGCCTGCGTCTTCGTCGACAAGAACCTTGGCGGTTTCACCGAGCGATAGCGTCGTGCGAAACGCGGCGACGTTTTCCTTGTTAGATTCGCGGTATTCAAGCTGCTCCTCGATTTGCGCGACGGTCGAGTGCCGGCGCTCATCGAACCATGGCGACAGCTTGGCTGCGCACGCCTTGCACATGTTGCCGTCCTCAAGCTTGCGGTTGCCCAAAAGACCGATTTCTCCGCCGCAGATAGCGCACTCTTTCTTCTCGAAAAGCTTCCCGAACAGTCCCATGGTTCATCCTCCCTTACCGAATGCAGCATTCAGCCACTGCGACGCCACAGAGGAAGGGCCGCCTGCATTCCTAGCCCGCTTGATAGCTGCCGCGCAGTTCTTGGCGAGCGCCGAGACGGGGTTTGAATTGCGGGGCGAGGTCAGGGCGAGAGCCCTTCCGTTGACTGCATTATGCGGGGGGAGGTCCGCGAAGTTCCATTACCTTATTGGGTATTTCAACGCGAACGCGGGAAAGTACTTAATTTGATCAGGAGCCTGACCGGCAGCTAAGCCTCCGGATTCTGCGAAACGCCCCCTTCGCCGAAGAGGGCATCGAGCTTCTTGCATCGGCGGAACAGCTCCAGATAGAGCACCAACTCTTCACGCGAGCCGACGTTCAGCTTGCGATATATGTTCGCATTGTGCTTGCGTGCGGTATGGATGCTGATGAACAGACGCTCGGCGACCTCGCTCGTTTCCAAGTTGTCGGCATAAAGCTTTACTATCTTGCGCTCCGTGGCGGTAAGCGTGGCGAAACGAGCCGAAAACTCATCGAGCGAAGAGGCGACGATGATCTTCATGCGGTCGGCGAAGGCCATCGCGCTGTAATACTCTCGGGGAACGAGGGTGATGGCGCACACGTCCTCGCCGTCTGTTGTCTGCAGGCCAAGCGGCGTGTGAAGGCCGACGAACGTGCCATTTGACGCCTCATACACGTTGAAGCCGGAGCCCTCGCGAACGTAGAGTTTTTCGGCGTCGGACAGATACGTTGATTTGAGCTCTCCGGTCATGCCCTTGGACAAGTCCGCAACGCCGTTGCTTACAGGGGCTACGGCCGTCATCACAGAGCCGTACTCGCTATCTTGCGCGGGATGGGACAGGCTGAAAAGCAAATCGTTCAATTCCAGACCGCACACCCCGCGAACCGTTCCGTTCGAAGAGCAGACAGGAGCGACGACCATGACCACGCCCTCCCAGGTGCCGGGAAGCTGCGAACGGCTTGTCCATCGGCAGCTTTCCGAAACCCTCCCGGTCGAACCGCGGAGCATCGTTTCGTATCCGGGCATAAGAGAGCTGTCGAACTCCAGCCTCCACCGATTATGGAGCTCGAGGCTGTTTTCCCGAGCGATTTGGGGCGTCCCGCGAAATAGAACGATATCTTGACCGACAACCTCGCTTACACTGAGATTCGCAAACCTGATGTACACACCGGCGCGAGAGTTTTCGGCGTTGTCGATCTGTGTGTTGACAGTGGCGTCGATGATGACGAAAGCGCCGCTGCACGGACTCGTCTCAAGCGCGGTGCGCAACACGGAGAACAACGCGCGTTCGGCGCAGGCAATGCCCTCCGGGTCGTCGTTGAGCTTGGATGTGGGATGGGTGAGCAGCTGGTGATCAAGGGCGTTCGAAGATTCCTGAGACAACGCGATGGCATGGGCGGCAAGCACGCTCGTTTGCTTTTTGACGCTTGCCACTGTGCTGGTATGATGGGCATCGAGTGCGTGACGGAGGTTGCTCTCCCTGATGGAGAACACGCCGAACAAGCTGGCGAGGACGAGCATCGCAGCAAGCAGGACGAAGATCATCGAAGCCCAATATGCGACAAGCTTGCGCCGCATGGAGACTTCCTTGCGCGTCGCATGCATAAGCTCGGTCATCTGCCGTATGCGGTTCATGCGCGACTCCCTCCTTTCGCCAACCGAGAATCCGGTTTCAATCTATGGGAATCTGACCTCCCGACAAGCAGATGCTAGGCCATCATTCCGCGATCGCATGGCTCGTAACCGGGGTCCATGCTGCCGGATTATCAGAATCCCTTCTTGAACTGCTCGTAGCTATCGGCGATGAGCCTGTCGAGAGCCGCGCCGCTTTCGTCTCCGGATTCGATGAAGCTGTTGCGCGCCGCCGAGAGATGCTTTCGCACGTTCGACTCGAAAGCATCTTCAAGCTGCAGATACGAATCGGTTTGAGGGGCTTTGTAAAACAGGTAGTCCCGCTGGGTTTCTATGTAGGCGCGATAAAGCTCAACGTATCTTTGGTCGGTTAGCTTTTCAATGCATTGTGGCAAATAGGAATCGTACGCCTCCTGAACAACGGGCATATAGCCGGTGCTTACGGCAAATTGGCTATTGCGCTCGGGGTCGGTAAGCCACTTCAGGAACCGGATGGCGGCTTGCTCCTTTTCGGGCGTCGACTTTACCGTGCATATCCCTGCCCCTCGCTGCATCACCATCTTCTCCCCGCCGGCGAATGTCGGGACGGGCATGATGTCGAACTCGACGATTTCGGAGGTGTTGTCGGCGCGAATTACTTCGTTGGTGTAATACAGAACGCTCGCCGAAGAGCCAACGCTGGCAACCGCCTCCCCCGTCCGAAGGGGATCGGTCGCATAGCCGCCTCCCAGCCACAGGCCTCCGCTGATTGCCCGCGCGCGCATAAGGCTGCCACACGCGGGCGAACGTCGAGCTGAACGAGATGTCGTCACCGTCGAAAAACGACGTTCCGAGAGACTCAATGCCCACTTGGAAGTAATCGAAGTGGTAATCATGGGCGAGAAACGCCTTCCCGTCGCTTTCGATATCCGGCGTAAGGCTGTCGGTCCATTCCTCGTAGACGCAACAAGCGTCAAAGAGACCCTCCCACGTTCTCAAACTGTCAAGGGTTACGCCTGTTGCAGCGGAAAAGCGGTCGAAATCGGTTTTGTTGACGAAGAGCAACTCTGTTGACTTGGCAACGGGCAAACACACAAGATGGCCGTCGACTTCGCCATCTTCCAGAAAAGCTGGCACGAAGGCTGCAAGCTCGTCTTCGGTGAAGTAATCGCGATAATCGACAAGGATGCTCTGATCAGGCAGAGCAAGAACGGTCTTCGGATAGGAAACGAACATATCGGGCAGCTTCGGCGACCCTGGCTCTCCCGCCGCTGCGGCAATGATGCCGTTGTGGATGTTCTTGTTGTCCGACACCATGGCGACCTCAACCCGGATGCCCTCTTCGACGCCAACCGTGTTGTTGAAAACATCGATGAGATCGTTGAGCGGAGAATCTGTCTGGCCACCGTAGACGTGCCAGATGGTGATGGTAGTCGGCTGGTTGCTCGGCGAGCGGACGCAGCCGGCATCGAGCAACAGCCCGCAGGCGAGCGCCAACGAAAGAATGATGCCGACTATCCTTCTCATACGCACAACCCCCATTCATATCGTTGCATGCAGCAGATAGGAAAAAGATCGAGTCTCACGGCTTATTATGCCAGCAAAACATTGTCCGCGCATCGACTTGCAGAACCGAAGTATTCGATTTAGGCCCTTTGATTCAGAAATCATGCGATTGAACTGCGGTTGTACAATAAGACAGCGACACTACTCAATTTAAGTATTTTTCTTTTGCCCCGAGAAAATACACAACGAGGTAATGGATTAGCAGACTTTCGAAGTGTATCAATAGCGGTGTGAGGCAACCGTCTCACGAACAAAACGTTCGAACTGAGGAGGACGGAAATCATGAAGAGACTGTTATCAATCACCGCGCTGGCGCTCGTAATCGCTTTGAGCCTTGCGTTTACCGGCTGCAGCGGCGCGCAGAAAGACGCTTCGGCGTACTTCCAGGGAAGCTGGAAGATGACGAACGTAGCAGGCGCAACCGAAGACGACATTGCGGCCATGGAGGCGTTCGGCATGAACGTCGTACTCGACCTCAACGAAGACAAAACTGCTGTTCTTGATGTGATGGGCGAGGAAATATCGGGCACTTGGGAAGCAAAGAGCAGTACCGAGCTCACGCTGACCATCGAAGGCAGTTCCGTAACGGGCAAACTGAATGGCGAAGAGCTTACGATTGCTGTTGATGGCGAGGAGATGACCTTCCAGAAGGTCAGCGCAGAAGAGGCAGCGAAGATCAAAGAAGATGCCGCGAGCATGGAGGGCATCCTTAGTGACGAGGGAGATGACGCTACTTCTGCCGACAGCGGAGTGACCTACGATGCCTCCTTCACTCCCGTCACCGTTGTTGACGACGACATGTGGACGATTGACGTCGTGGCGAAGAAGAGCGACGAATGGGAAGGCCCGGGCTACGTTGTTGACGTGAACAATAAATCCGACAAGTCCATCTACGTAACGGTTCCCTCTGATGCGTGCTCCGTCAATGGCAAGATGGTCGATTTCTGGGGCGGCGAAGTCGTATTGCCTGGCAAGCTGGCAGAGGGCGCGTTCTTCTATGCCGATTCCGATGATATCGCAAGCGTTAGCGAAATGACGAACGTCGAGATGGTTATTGAGGTCTGGGATAATGACACTTACGAGACGCTGGCATCTTACGACGTAACGTTGAACTAGCAATTGCGGCTGCCGCCTTTCTTCTGGACAGTTGCAGATGAAGCATGAGTTCTTATGAAGACCGGCTCTTCCACTTGACCTGACGATACCGAGCAGATCCGGAAAACACCGGATCTGCTCTGTCATTCAGCTCATCTGCACATCGCCGGGCGGCTGAAGCAAACGCGATTCAAGATTGAGCAACGCTACGGCCTGCCTATCAAATCAAACCAGCAGGGCTGCGATCGCCGGACCCATTAGCGGCCCCCATCGCTTTGGTATTTGAAAAAGCTGCTGAGATCCCCCCGCTCGTTTCTCCGTCTTCGGCTTTCCGAAAAGAAACATCCCTTCTTTGATGCTTGGCTAGATTATTGGGAATGGACGGGTAAGCAGCAAACGAGAGGGGTGTTTTTCGGTTCTATTCGGTTCTATTCGGTTCTATTCGGTTCTATTCGGTTCTATTCGGTTCTATTCGCCCCATCGGAGGGGCGCGAGGAGATCCCAAACACGATGGAGTCGGCATATTGGTCCTGCTCCAAAGGGATGCCATTTATGCCAGCGAGAGACTTCCTTTTCGATACCACCATGCCGCAATCCTTCTCTCAACAAGCATATGTTTGCATCATAATACGAATGCTTTTCGCATAGCCCATCTTCCTCCGCGTCTCTGACGTCAATAAATGTGATGGAACGGGCGTTCGAGCAAAATTGGTTGCATTTTTCAGATGACCCCTGAACAAACGTAGCCAGGTGACTCCCGCATCGCTACATCCTTTCGTTGCCCTCATGTGTTCCCAAAATGGGAACAACCCGCCCTATAGTAGGCCCTTTTCCCCATACGTAGCAGGAGAATTGGTACGGTTTGCGACGATTCGAGAACCTCCAAGGGTTCGCGCCCCTGCGCCAGATGCCGGGAGCGAGCTCAGAGCAAGGAGACGGATGAACCAGGCCGATCTCATAGTCACGAGGATAGAGCGCGCCCGACAGGACCGCAGCATCAGCGTGGCCGAGCTCGCCCGCCGGATCGACGTGGGCAGGAAGCGCCTCTGGTACGTCCTCAACGGGCAGCACTCCATGCACGTCGATGAGTTCGTCCACCTCTGCGCGGTCATAGATGTTTAACGTAAGCTTCCGATTGCTGGTTCACCATCGGTGCTTTTCGATCGTCCTCAAGAAAATACTTCAGGTTTCATCAAAAGAGGAAGACATGCCGACCACCACGATTGATCATTTCTTCTGATTTCAATGGATTATACAACCGTATTCTGCGCTATTTAAGGCTAAGTAGCGCTCTGAGGCAACAGTCGGCATTCGTTGTTATTCCTGAGCACATGAAAGCGACTGCAGCACAACAGCTACTTGCCAGCACGTTTGCCCGGTGGGATAATCCCCGCGTTTGCAAATATCGACAGGAACAGCCATGAAACTCTGCATTGGGATGGCTTCGGGAGCATACGGACGAGACGCTGACCGGAGCAGAGCCTGAGCAATCGTCGGCCGTGAAAACCCGCCTCAGGTTGTTTCGGCTTGCGCACATGAACGATGGGCACGAGAACGGGCAAGCGTCCGTTCTCCTTTTGTATTCACCCCCATCGAAAGGCTTTCCATGTCAGTATCCGCAGATCATGCGCCGTCCCTTCTGGAAGGCAGCGGCGCCGGTTCCGCCCGCCCTCATCAGCTTCGCTTACCTCCGGCTATGGGCGAGAGGAAACTCGCCCGAGAAGCGATTGCCCTAGCCCCCGAGAGTTTCGACCTTTAAGTCACGAGTAGGTCAGAGGAACGGTTCCCTTGGCTCGCCTTTCATCATCCCAGCGACTTCAAGCATTCCATCGCATTCGCGATCCATTCCGTGGCGGCTTCCAGGCGGTAGTCGGTGAAGCCGGCCTCAACGAGAAGGGCGCGAATGGTGCGCGGATCCACGTCGAGGTTCAGCGGGTCGCCGAAGCGCACGCCCTTAGCGGCAATGTCGCGAGCGTGGTCCCAGTAGGTGCCGACGTAGCCGAAGGTGGTGGCGAAGGCGCGCGGGTCGGCGGCGGCCTTCCGCGCGAAGGACTCGGTGTCCTCGTAGAAGAGGCTGCGGCCGTTGTCGTAGAGAGGGTAGAACGACTCGCCGCCCTCAGTCACCAGCACGGCGATATTCGACAGGTGTCGGTCGTCCTGGCGCGTGATGAAGTCGAAGGCGATCATGCAGTAGAGGTCGTCGGCGTACTGGGGGCGCACGGCCAGCAGATTCTCCAGCTCGTTCTCGCCACGCGGGCCATCGAACAAACGGCGCATATGCACCAGGTACTCGCAGGTGAAGTCGTACTCGAATGCGCTGAACACCGCGTCGTCGCCGAAGCGCCACGCGCGGCAGCAGGGCATGCCCAGCATCTCGGCCAACAGGGACGCAGCCACCTCCGACTCGACGTCGGTGGAAAGCGGGCTGATGCGCTGCTTCACGATGCCGTAGGCGCCCTGGCTCGCCCCGTAGCGCTTCACGTTCGCACCCTCCGGCGTATCGACGCTGTCTCCCGCCGCATCGGTGCGCTGCAGGAAGATGGCGTCGAAGACCTCCGTGGCCGCCTCGGCCATGGAAGCATCGGGGGTGGGAGCCAGCCACAGCTCGTCGCGGGGGTTGATGGCGCGAGTGGCATCGGCGATCTTGAACACGTCGTACTCCGACAGGCCGCAACGGAACAAGAGGCGCTCTATGTCGCGCCGGGCCGGACTCATGATGCGCTCGGAGAGGAACTGCAGAAACTGGTCGGGCGTCCAGGACGTTTGGCCGTGGGTGTACAGGCCGACCGTCGTGTTGAAGCGCGGCTCCGCGAAGCGCACCGATAAGTCGGGCGCGACGAGGCCGACGACATCGTCGTTCCATTTGAGGTATCGGAAGGCTGCATCCATTGGGGTCTCGTTTCGCGCAAGGACGTTGCACTATGCGAGATTATCTCCAAAGAGCGGCCATCCGCGCCCCAAACCGTATCCGCGTCAAAAAAAGACCCCGCCGGAAGGCAGGGTCGGGAAGTTCATGGAGCGGGCGACGGGACTCGAACCCGCGAATACAAGCTTGGGAAGCTATTTCCATCCCGAGCTCCATTTCCGAGAAAACCGCTCGTCACCTGCAAAATCGCTTTTAGAGTTTAGCGCATGGCGAGAAGTTCGTCAAAAAGTTCGTCAAATTTCAACTGTTTTCAAAACTGGACATCTGCAAGAGAAAAATCGAAGGGCACCGACAAACGCCGATGCCCTTCGTTGATTGCTGGAGCGGGCGACGGGACTCGAACCCGCGGTACAGGCTTGGGAAGCTTATTCCTTACCCGACCTTCCGCGACTCGAATTAACCGTCTGACCTCGCTGTTCTTAAAACCAATACTGTAATTCTAGCAAACGTACTGGACGAAATACTGGAAAAACGATTGGTTTTCTAACCAATAGTCAATTCTACTCTGAAATACGAAAGTCGCCAAAGAGGCGACTTCCGACACAATTGTTTATGGAGCGGGCGACGAGAATCGAACTCGCGTGAGCAGCTTGGGAAGCTGCCGTAATAACCATTATACGACGCCCGCATTGGCAATCCATTATAACCTTACCTCCTTTGTACCGCCGGTCATTTCAGGGAATCCCCACGAGTAACACCTTAAGCGGCAGCCCGTAGGAAGTTCATGTATCGCGTGCCGATCCCTATACCCGTGTTTGGAACATAGGCAGCATAGAGGTCGAGTGTGTAGGCAGAGCTGGCATGGCCCATAAGCACCGCCACGGTCTTTATGTTCTCTCCGTTTGCAAGATTCAACGTTGCGAAAGTGTGACGCAGGGCATAAGGCCGCACCCCCTCAAACCCTGCCTCTGCCGCAAATCGCATCCAATCTCGGTGCCAGGATTGATAGGTGCGAGGAATCATCTCAGGGCCACAGACCAGCATACTCATGGAGGGCTTGAGCCCCATCTTCCTCATCATCTCCGACTTGAGCTCTATCCATGCTCGTACAGTATCTGCCGTATAGTCGTCCACAGGCAACGATCGCCGCCCTGCGTCCGACTTCGGATAGTCCTTGATGGTTTTCCCATCGCGATCGAGAGCACTCGTGATGCTGATGATGGTCTCATTACCATCGGAGGTGATGTTGCCTACGCGGATAGCGAGCATTTCCTCTGGCCTCATCCCGGTGTTGAGAAGGAGAAGTAGCGTGACCTTGAGATAGCCCAAAGGCAGCTTCTCCACTTCCTGGAGAAATCTAGCGGCATCATCAGCCATGAGGGGATCGATGAGGGGCTTGCTCTTCTTGAATAACCTCGTGAGGAATTTCGCCTTCGCGACGTTCTTCGTGATGTCATCCTTTTCCAGCGCATAGTTCATGAGCTCGCGCAGAAACTTGAGCACCTTTGCCTGCATGCCAGGTCCTGCCACCTTAATTGGCTTGAATGGCTTAACAAGTGTACCGTGCTTCTTTGCCCATCGTGCCGTTTTTCGGTTCTCCTCCCAAGCTGCTCTACGCTCAAGCGCCCATTTCTCAGAGAGCTCCGGTACCTTGAGGATGCATCCCTCTATGTCCTCAGCTGTCACCTTGCAGATGGGGATGCTGCCTATCACAGCGTCAACGTACTGCAAGAGACGACGTTCGCTCGTGATAGTTTCTTTGCCAACTGAGCCGTTGCTCCTGATGTCGATATAGCGTTCGGCATAACTTCCGAGCGGGGTCATGCATCGCCCCGGCTCGTTTCTGTCATCTCCTTGGCGTGCATATCCACGCTCTTCTTGCTTGCGCTCAAGTTCAGCGTTCTTCTCGTTCTCAAAAGACTCAATCTGAGACTTCAGGTCATCCTTCCTGTTGAGCGCGAACACAACTCGGGTGAGCTTTTTCTTGTTATCGAAGTAGGTGCGATATTCCTCCGGAATGCGAATGGTCAGCTCGTAGGCTGTAGTGCGCGAATCTGAACGCTTTCGGCGCGGGAGCCCCTTCTTCTTGCGAGCTTCATCTATGTCATACGGTTTGTCGCACTTTAGCTTCTTCGTCCCCAATTTCATCTACCGCCTTTCGGTTCTTGTTGAGGTAGTTGAGAAGCCCGAGCTTTGGGATGCACCACTTGATGCCGATTCGGCAACCTTGGATATCTCCTCTGTTCAGGAGTTTCCTGATCTCTTGTCCGGTCGATCCGGTGAAGTCTGCGACCTGATCCGGAGTCATCATGTATGGGTAAGGCTCCAGCATGAAAAGGTAGAGACCATCGGGGTCGGCATCTCTTAAGCGCTGCTCGTCGTACGGGACTTCTTCTATCTCATGTTCCATATCAGCCTCCTCTCGCTAAGGTGGCTTCCTGCCACAATCTTTTCTTCTGTCGGCATCCGGAGCAACGATGCGAAAACCCCGTTCGCGTCGTTGACGCCTCGGGGTAGGTATGCCTCGCGCCTGCGAGGCGGATGCGTATTTGAGTGTCAAGGTGTATGGCTCGGCGCACGTTTCCCAGATTGCGAAAACGAAGCGCTGTGTCGTTTCTCGAACACTAGTGAGAAAAGGGTAAGGAGCTGGAAATATTCACCATGCCGGTGAAATAAATCACCCTGAAGGGGAAACAATCGCAAGAGCATCTATATCGCCTTTAGCCTAATAAATGTTCCTATTGGATTAATGAGAAGGATGCGTTAGGTAGACGAGGATGGAGCTAATCGAGCTAATATCGATAAGGATTGACGAAGTCCGCTCGCAATGTGGCCAGGACATCACCGAACTGGCAAGGCGCGCAGGCATCAAGAACAAGACCCTCTGGAAGACCCTTCACGGAAACCGAGAGATGAAGGCAGACGAGCTTGTTGCTCTCTGCTACGTCCTCAAGCTCGACTTCAACCATTTCATCAACGAGAAGATCCAAGAAGACCTCGATGCCAGATGCTGGAAGGCGATTCGGGATCTGAGCACGAATCCGCATAGCTTCGAGAGCTGATTGTCCTATCAGCATGCAAATCTATTCGAGATAGTTCCATGAGCGAAGACAGTCCCAAACAAGAGAAGCGGCAAATCCTGCCCCAGGATTATTACGACTCAAGGCAAGTCATGGCGCTGTTGAAACTGAGCAAGCAGAAATACTACGAGCTTGTCGAACGCGAAGAAGATCCGTTGCCTATGCGTATGTATGGCTGGTCAGCAAGGGGAGCCCTTGCGGAGCGCGGCGAGCTCATGGCTTGGTTCAAGCGAAACACGCGCTTGGCACGAGATAGCAAGAAGTCCCGAAAAACTTGAAGCTCCTTTGCGGAGATCAGTATGAAAATTAATTCATGTAATCACTCACATGGTCTTGTTTAATGTGAGTGATTACAATACTATTGTCGTCATGGATAACGCAGTGATGACATATGAGCAAGCCTTGGCAGATGCAGGATCGGCCTTCCTCTTGAAGAAGAAGCTGGAATCGAAGGAGTTGCACAAGCTTACGCGTGGGGCATATTCGAAGATCGAGCATCCGGATCCTCTGGTGCTCGCGCACGTTCTCTATCCCGAGGCAGTCATTACCATGGACAGCGCGCTCTACGCCCACGACCTTACCGATGTGATTCCCGATGAAGTGCATCTCGCCACAAGCAGAAGCTCCACACGGATCGCTCGGCCTGGATATCGACAGTACTTCACCGAGGATGCGCTCCTGACACCGGGGACGATGGATGTCGAGCGAGATGGCGGAACAGCGCGCATGTACAACCGTGAGCGCATGCTCGTTGAGGTGATGCGCCGCCAGGCATCCCTTCCCCTCGACTATTACAAGGAGGTCATAAGCTCCTATCGCAAGATAGCCGACGAGCTCGACATCGCACTCGTCGAGGACTACATGGCCCTCTTCAAGAAGAATGACTTCATGTTCGACATACTCCAGAGGGAGGTTCTGTAGAAATGGAAAGCCTGGCGGAGATCAGAGACTCCTACATTGCCGACGGACTTGTCTACGAGCAGGCTCGGGCGCGAACCGCCCAGGACGCTATGCTGGACCTTATCGCCAAATCCGACCTCGCGCGCAACGTGACGGTAAAAGGCGGCGTCCTCATGCAGCACGTATCCAATGACACGCGCCGCGCAACCACAGACTTCGACCTGGACTTCGTGCGCTTTTCGATAGCCGATGACTCTATCAGGAAGTTTATCGGCGCGCTCTCAGACGGGTCTTCGACATTCTCGATAAGGATGACGGGCAAGATAGAGCAACTGAAGCACCAAGACTACAGCGGCAAGAGGATCCATGTCGTCATATCAGATGCCCAAGGGAGCTCCATCGAGACCAAGGTGGACATAGGAGTGCACAACCTCGTCTCCCCAGACCTTGCCGAAATATGCTTCGATCTCGGCAAGCTTGACGATGCCGTGACGATCCTCGCCGATAGCAACGAGCAGGTGGTAGCTGAAAAGCTCCGCTCCTTGCTGCGCATCGGTGCTGCGTCCACCCGCTACAAAGATGTCTTCGACATCTACTACCTGCTCTGCAAAAAAGGTGTGCGAGAACGTGAGCTCGACGATGCGGTTCGCGCCCTTGTTATCGAAGATCCGACAATGCGTGAGAGAAGTTACGGTGACATAGCCAATCGCCTTTCTCGCGTGTTCGGTGACCGCAGATTCAAAAGGGAGCTTTCGCGAGCGAAGAACAATTGGCTTGAGATTTCTCCTGACAAGGTGACATCCGCTATTACGGCATACTTCTCTTAAAACATTCAATCTTGCTTTCTTGATCCAGTAAACCTTATAGAACCTAGTTGAACTTTCCGAATAGCCTCACGCAAGCAATCGCCTTGCCTCCCCGCTATAAAGCAAATTAGCGGCGGGGAGATGCAGGTCGCCCGAAACACAAATAACTCGGACCCCCTCAGGGCTTGGCTCGAAAGACATGCGCCCCGCCGCCATCGAATGGCAAACAAGGAGCGCACCGTATGTTCAACCTCACACCGGCAACCCAAGAGGAGCACGACTCGCTCGTCGAGAAGTGCCAGAAGAACGGATGGCTCAAGCGAGGCGGATTCGATTGGCAAGACGATCCGTGGCTCGAAGAGTATCCATACGACTTCTCCCGCGCATCCACGATCAAAGACCTCGCCGACTTCTTCTCAAACGGTAACTGGGCAATCCGCCAAGGCGTGCTCTTCGGTGACCTTGCCTTCATCCAGCAGGTCAACGGGGGCGACGAATGGTGGACGCTGAAGAGATGCCCCGATGGGTCATGGCTTGCTTTCGAGAGCTACACCATGAGCTACATCCTGCCCGACATGAGCCGTTTCACGCGTGCGATCGCGAGCATGCAGCTGGCAACGCCAGAGGAGTGCAAGCGCCTCGAATACTCGCTGCCGAAGACCTCTCTCGTTTGGAACGGAGAGGCCTTCCCCGACGATTCGAGCGGCTACGTCAGGGCACGAGGCGAGAATTTCGAGCTAGAAGTCGTTGCAAGCCGAATAGGGCGCGGCGTCTCGATGACGGCCCAGGAGGGCCTGCTCGAAGGCCTCGATTCAGAGAACTTCGGCACATTGATAGAGCAGCTAAGAGCAGCGGTCGAGAAGGCAGACCAGTATGAGAAGGCTGCGATGATCCCGGACGCCCAAGGGCTGTCTGACAAAGCAAGGCATGCCGTCATCGCATCTGAGAACCAAGTGCGAACTGAACATGCGGAGCAGACGCATGAAAACGAAAGATAGATTAGGGGGCAAACATCATGGCAAGCGATTATGGCGACGAGGCAGGAGAGAAGCTCTTCGACTGGATGCTCAGGATGGGCCAAGACGCAAGCCAGGACGCTATCCGAGCGAGCGCCGAGAGGCTCAAAAATGCCATCAGAAACCTTAGAGGTCAGATCGACGAGCCCCTAGCAGAAGCGGAGCACGAGAGCGTGCGGGATTACGCACGGTTGAACCTCTCCGAATTCGAAGAGCTGCCCGACTACGCAAGCCTGCGCGAGATCATCGATGCCCGGCTCGACGCTGCCGCGATTGAGCACGACATCGCGAGCATCGATGGGCACGACCACCTCATATTCAAGGTGGAAGACGCGCCGGAGGTGGACGAGGCTTTCAAGGAGCTCGAACGCGACGCCGACGCGGCATGCGAGAGAGCAGTAAAGGAACGAGGGCGCGATCTGAGCGCAGAGCGCGACGCAGAGCCCCTTGAGCAGAAGGCCGCCGCTGCCCGCGAGGCCAGCCATGCGTATCAGGCAGCAAGCAAGACCGAGCACGAGATGGAGCGCATCGAGGTGAAGGCCCGATGAGGCGAGAGCTTCTCGCCATCGGGCTCATGTCCCTCGCTCTGTTCATATTGGGCAACATCTGCACGGGGCTCGTCATGGAGGCGGGAAATGGCCAGTTAAATCTTGCCCACGCCTTCATCGGTCGGTTATCGCAAGGTCAGGTGATCTATCTTGAACCCCTCCCCTTGAGCGTTGGCGCGGCATGCGCGTGCGCTGTATGGCTCGTATGGGTGCGATGGTGGGAACGGCGTGGAAGTTACCGCAAGGGCGAGGAGCATGGTAGCGCCCGTTGGGCCACGGCCAGCGAGATGGGTGCTTTCTCCGACAAGGGAAACCCCGACAACAACATCATCCTCACGGCATCCGCGCGCAAGCGCCTGGAGGACACCTCTCACGACCAGAGGACGGAGACGAACAACAACGTCCTCGTCGTCGGAGGACCCGGCACCGGCAAGACGCGCTACTACGTGAAGCCCAACCTCATGCAGGCCAACGCGAGCTTCTTCATTACGGATCCCAAAGGAACGCTCATCCACGATATGGGATGGGTGCTCGAATGGCTGGGATACGAGATCAAGACGTTCGACACCGTGGACTTCTCGCGCTCCATGCACTTCAACCCCATCGCATACATCAAGGACGAGGCGGGGCTCCTGCGCTTCGTTGAATGCCTCATCAGGAACACCACAGCAGAGGGCGAGAGCGCGACAGACCCTTTCTGGGTGAACGCCGAGAAGCTCCTCTATACAGCCCTTGTGGCATATCTTCTCGAACATTGTCCCGAGGAGGACAGGAACATACCCGGCCTCCTCTCCCTTCTCGCATTAGCGGATGCGCGCGAGGACGACGAGGGGTACCTGAGCCCGCTCGACATGTTGTTCAAAGAGCTCGAAACGGGGCGTCGTCTCATGAAGGTGTCAGAAGGCCGCGCATTCGATCCGAGCTCCCGGGCATTCACCACGGACACGGGCGATTGGGCGTGGGTCAAGGTGGCAGAGCCCGTGCGACCCGAGGACGACTTCGCCCTGTCGAGCTACAAGCAGTTCAAAGTGGCTGCGGGCAAGACCCTCAAATCCATCATGATCTCGTGCAACGTTCGCATGAAACCCTTCGACATCGCCGAGATGCGCGAGCTTCTCCGCTTTGACGAGATGGCCCTCGACCACATGGGAGACGCTAATGTAAAGGTCGCAGTGTTCGCGTCGATGTCGGACACAGACTCCACCTTCGACTTCGTGTTCGCGCTGCTCATGCAACAAGCGCTCGACACCCTCTGCGAGTGCGCGCTCAAGCGATTCGCGGGACGGCTCCCGAGATGCGTGCACTTCGTGTTCGACGAGTTTGCGAACATCGGCACCATCCCCGATTTCGAGCGGATGATCACGGTCACCCGAAGCCGCAACATCGCCGTGTCCATGATCTGCCAATCCCTCTCGCAGCTCGACGAGAACTACGGCGAGAACAACGCGGCGACGATTGTGAACGCCTGCGACACGATGCTCTACCTGGGAGGCAAGTCGGCAGACACCAATCAGAAGATTGCGGAGATGATCGGGAAGCAGACGGTAGCGAACGTCTCCGTGAACGACTCTCGTGGGAACAACCCCACCTACACGCATAACTACGGCCTCATAGAGCGAGACCTCATGCAGGGCTCCGAGATCTCACGCATGCCCAAGGACGAGGCGCTCGTGCTCATAAACGGGGCTCAGGCGTTCAAGGACAAGAAGTACGTGCTTTCGTCGCATCCCCGCGCATCTTTGCTGGCAAGGGCCGAGAAATCCGGTCCCTTCGAATTCAAACGGTATCGCGCCCGACGGGAAGGAGAGCTGATGGAGACCTGAAATGTGCGGCTGCGGCAAGGATCGGCGGATCCCCAAGACGCCTAGGTGATTCCACGCACCCGGACGCTGCCGCAGCCGAAAGACGCAAAGGAGCGCGCAAGCGCCCCTGCGAACCCAATTCTATCATCGGGGCGCAACCGACCCATTCCACATTCAGGGCGGTAGCGCGAAAGACGGCAAAGGAGGGCAAATGCTCGCAAACATCATCAGCCTTGTCTCTGGCTGCGTCACCTTCCTCGGCGGCTTTCTGGTCGTCTGGGGCGCGGTGTCGCTCGGACTCGCCATCAGGGAGCAGCAGGGAGGCAGCCAGATCGCCTCGGCGATATCGACCATCGCGGGCGGCGCGATCATCATCGCCGCAGCGGTCTACTTCGGGATGCTCGACACGTCCTGGCTCCCCGCCTAGGGAGGCGGTGAGCCATGTCGCTTCAGATCCCCATTCAGAAGGACATCGGAGAATACGAGGAGAAGATCGTCGGGAAGCTCTCCTTCCGCACCCTTGTGTGCGTAGCGGGAGGCTTCGGATCGGCGATCCTCGTGGCGGCGATCTGCCATTTCTGGATCGGCATTGAGGTCGCCGATGCCGCTTTCCCCGTCATGTGCGCATCGATCCCGTTCTGGCTCGCCGGTTTCTGGCGTCCCTTCGGGATGCGCGCTGAGAAGTTCGCACCCCTTCTGTTTTCCCACCATCTGAAAGACCAGAGACTCCTCTATGAGAGCCCGGCACCGAAGCATCTGGCGCGCATCAAGCGCGGGGCGCCAAGTCGCAGGGCGAAGAGGATGTCCAAACGCAAAGGAGCGGAGGCCAATGAGCCAACCAGAGAATACAAGGAAGCCAAAGAAAGAGATGAAAGAGGACAAGAAGAGGCTCAAGAATGAGAAAAGTCTCGCCAAGGCCCGCATCAGAACCGAACGTGCAGCGATGGCTAAGGCCAAGCGCGAGCGGAGTGGTTCCCAGACAGGCCTCCTGCGGCAGCTTATCGGCATGTCCACCAAATCCGACCGTTCGAAGAAGGTCCACGAGGAGAAGCTGAAGCGACAGAAGAGGACAAGGGCGTCAGCGAGCGACATAACCTCCTACATCGGATACGACGCCATCTACAAGGATGGCATCGCACAGGTCGAGGAGGGCCTCTTCTCGCAGACGATCGAGTTCTCGGACATCTCCTACCAGTCGGCTCGTCGCGAGAACCAGCAGAACATCTTCACGGTGCTCTCCTCCCTCTACAACTACTTCGGGGCGGACTCGTGCGTCCAGCTCACGATAGCCAACGTCCCCATCCCCGAAGATGAGATCGGCAAGAAGCGCTTCTTCAAGGCGGCAGGTACCGACACAGAGAAGTACGCCAAGGAATACAACCAGATCTTGAACGACAAGATGCGAGAGGGCGTCTCCAACCTCACGCGCCATCGCTACCTCACCTACATGGTCGGTGCAAGCGACGTGTGGGAGGCAGTGCCGAAGCTCTCCCGCATCAAGGGCGATGTCACCGACACGCTCTCGCGCATACGCTGCGAGGCGCATGCCCTGAACGGCATCGAGCGCTTGAGCGCGATCCACTCCCAGCTTCGTCCGAAGGCAGCGTTCACGTTCACATGGGACAAGGTGAATCCCTGCTCGAACACAAGGACGCGCGACCTGATCGCCCCCGCGCTCGTGGACTTCAAGCCCAGCGGACGCTCGGACATCTTCAGGATCGACGAGACATACGGCTGCGTGCTCTCCATCCGCACGTTCGGATCGATGCTTGAGGACCACTACCTCGCGAACATCATCGACCTTCCCATGCCGCTATCGGTGAACCTGCACATCCAGCCCATCGCGCAATCGGACGCCCTTGCGCTCGTGAAGCGACAGCTCGACTGGATGGACAAGGAGATAATCGACGAGCAGATGAGCGCCATGAAGAAGGGCTACGACTATACGATCCTGCCTCCGGAGCTGCGCTACTCCAAGGAGGAGGCGGAAGAGCTCCTCGACTTCCTTCGCAACAAGAACGAGCGCCTCTTTACCTACACCGGCCTCATCTACACCTACGCCGATACTGTTGATGCGCTTGAGCGCCAGGTCGAGCAGATCATCTCCGTCGGGCAGGGAAATTCGCTCGGTATCGAGCCGCTTTACTATCGCCAGCGCCAGGCTCTTAACTCGGTGCTACCGCTCGGCATGAACCACGTCGATGTCACCCGCTACCTCACAACCGGGCAGATCGCCATGCAGATGCCTTTCGCATCGTTAGAGTTAAACCAGGAGGGCGGGGGCTACTATGGGCAGTCGAAGCAGTCGGGCAACCTCGTCATCTGCAACCGCAAGAAGCTCGCAAGTCCCATGGGGTTCGTCTGCGGCAAGCCCGGTTCCGGGAAGTCCTTCTCTGTGAAACGCGAGATCACCAATACAGTGCTCGCCTATCCGGAGGACGAGATCATCATTTTCGACCCCGCTGGCGAGTACGGAAATCTCATAGAGGCCCTCGGCGGCGTGAACGTCCGGCTCGCGCCCGATGCGGATACCGCGCTCAATCCCTTCGATTTGGCTGATGTGGAGGGGCGCGCCGACGCCGCGCAGCTCGCCTTCAAGATCGATGCCTTCTTGGCCCTTTCGAGCGCGATGATGGCGGAGTCTTCCGAAGGCCTTCCCGAGGCGGACAAGTCGATCATCACAAGATGCGTCGAGGCGGCTTACGCGAGATGCTCGGGCGGCGAGGGGATGCCGACGCTTTCCGATTTCCACGAGATACTCGTCGAGCAGCCTGAGGCGGAGGCGCGCGACATAGCCCTTCGCTACGAGCGATACGTCACCGGTGCGCTGTCGTTCTTCAACCGCCAGTCCAACGTCGGCTTCCACAACCGCATCACCAACATAGACCTTCACGACCTCTCCACCAACATGCGCGTGTTCGGCATGCTCACCGCATTAGAGGCCGTGCGCAACCGGATGTATGCGAACTTCGATCGGGGCGTTACCACCTGGCTCTACATCGATGAGGTCCAGTCTCTCTTCGGCCACCCCACCATCATCGATTACTTCGCGAAGTTCTGGGCGGAAGGGAGGAAGTTTAACTTGATTTGCACCGGCATCTCCCAGAACACCTCGCACATGCTCACTCACGAGCGCGCCCGCACCATGGTTCTGAACTCAGACTTCATGCTGCTTCACAAGCAGGCAAGCCAGGATCTCGCCGCGTGGGCGGAGATGCTATCGCTCTCCGGTGCCGAGCGCGAGTACATCGACGAGTCAATCAAGGCCGGAGAGGGCCTTCTCGTCGCGGGAGGGGCGCGCGTGCCCATCCGTGACGACTTCCCCAAAGGCGCGCTCTACGACCTCTGGAACACCAAGCCCGAGGAGATCGCACAGCTGAAGCGAGCCCATGTCTTCGAGAAGAACGCGAAGAGGAGCCGGAGCTAGATGGACCCGAGAAGCCTCGACAACACGAGCGCCTCGATCGCGGACATCGTCACCGCCGATAAGCTCGACGCCGTGAGCGCGGGAATCGTGAAGGACGACGAGAGCCAAAGCCTCTCTGCCCTAAGCGAGAAACAGTCCGCACTCGGCACGAGGGCAACGTGCAAGGCGGCCCCCTCCAAGAGGCGCATGCGCAAGTCGGCAGATGCGAGTGCAGTTAACGCGGATTCCGATGGCGCATCGGGTGTCGGGGAGGCATCCTCAAAAACCGAGACATCCAGCACTCCGAGCGAACGGCTCAAGGTTCGTCAGTTCCTGGAACGTGAAGCCGTCTCCGAGCTCGACGAAACAGACGAGTTCGAGGGGGTGGGTAGCGCCTACGACACCGAACGAGGCGCAAAGCGGGCAATCGCAGCCATGCGCGACAGGAAGGCGAAAGGGGCCCTCTCCGCCTCAGGCGGCTCCAAGGGATCGAGCGCGAACGCCATCAAGAGCACGAGCGCCCAGGGCACGAAGAAGGCGAAGACAACAAGCGCCCGAGGAGTCAGCCATACGCAAGCGAGCCACGCCGCCCAGGCGACGGGAGCCGCCGCGAAGACGGCCGCCTCGTCGTCCGGCAACGCCGCCGTCGCTGGCACGGTAGGCGGAAGCGGGATTGCCGCAGGCGGTGGGGTGCTCTGCGGGGTCATCGCCTTCGTGCTAGTAGCGCTCGTCATAGGCCAGATTATCTCGGCCTTGTTCGGGTTCTGGGATGCAGAGGACAAGAAGCGCTCCATGGAAGGGCTTCCGCCCTACATCACCTACGAGATGGTCGAAGAGGCCATCCGCTGCCAGGAGGAGTTCGGTCACCCCGCTGGGTGCACCATCGCGCAGATCATCTGCGAGTCGGGACAGGGCGAGACCATGAGCCAGCTCGCGACACGTGACCACAACCTGTTCGGGATGAAATGGGCGTCGTCTTTCGCATCAGCACTGGAAGTCGCCGGAAAGGCGGGATGGACGACCCAAGAGGAGTACACACCCGGCACCTTCACCACCATTACGGCGTACTTCACGGTGTTCAAAGGAGATGTGGAGTGCATTCGCTTCAGAAGCCGCGTGTTCCTGCAGGCATCCCATTACAGCGCCAATGCCCTCATCCAGCAGGCGATCGCCGAGCGCTCCTCCGACAAGATGGCGGAGGGACTCAAGGATGCGGGATGGGCAACGAGCTCGGCCTACGTGGACTCCCTCAAGTCCGCCATGGATACCTACAACCTGCGCCGCTTCGACTCGATGACAGTCGAGGACCTTGAGAGCGGGGCGCTCTCGGCAGACGCGGTCATCGCCGCCGCCTACAGCCAGCTAGGCGTGCCCTACGTATGGGGCGGAACGACGCCGGGCGTGGGCCTCGACTGCTCGGGGCTTACCCAATACTGCTACCGACAGGCGGGCATCGCCATCCCAAGAAACTCCGAGGACCAGGCGGCGTTCGGTCGCAAGGTGCCGGTGTCTGAGGCATCGCCCGGTGACATCCTTTGGAGGCCCGGGCATGTGGCCATCTACATCGGGGACGACCGCTACATCCACGAGCCGCACTCGGGCGCGGCCTGCACGATTGCAAGCGGCGCGTCGCAGTTCGCGAGCGCCATCAAAATTAGATAGGAAGGACGAAACATGACCAGAAAGAACAAGCTCATGCTCGCTGCGGCCATCGTGGCAGCGGTGCTCCTCGTGGGCTCGGGCGTAGCCAGGTGCACGCTCGCCCAAAACGGGTCGACTGAAGGCCGAGTTGCTGTCGAATCGGCAGAGGAGGCAGCAGTAGAGAACCCTCAGTCCGAGACCGATGCTGCAGACGGCGAAGCGAGCTCTGGCATCGAATCACTCGTCGGAACCTCGTGGGTGGGTGTGGACGACGCAACGCGCTCGCTTTCCATCGTCAAGGGAGCTTTCGTCGAGACCAAGGACGGCGGCACGGAGGTAACCTACTGGACGCTTGACGGCGAGGAGCTGCTTTCCTCCGGCATAGAGGCCACCGTGCTCGCCTCGAAGTCAATGACCGATGCCGCGAGCCCCGTTCTCGTCTCTGTTAGCAGCGACGGCGCAGACAACGTACTTAGATCGGACGCCCTCGCCTGCGCATACAGGCAGGTGCAGGTCGGGGACAGGTCGCTTAGCTTCACCGGCGTCACCTCCAAGCTCGAAGAGGCGATGGGGATCGACGCCGCGAAGATCGAGGCCGCCGTCTCGGTGCGTGCAGCAGCCGTGTCCCCAAGCGCGACTCGCGCCATCTGGGATGCGGAGGTGTGGATAGACTATGCCAACAACGCGGCTACGACAACGTTCACGCTCGACGATGGGGCATCGACCATGATCTCGGTAACGCGCTCATCCGATGGCACGATTGAGGCGCTCTGATAGGGATGGGCAAAGTCAATAGTCTCGTCTCAAACAGACGATTCATAGTGGCGTTCGCAGCCACATTCGTTCTGCTCTCCACGCTGTTCATTCCCACGCAGCTCGCATGGGGTTCGATCGCGGACGACATCAACGCATGGCTCTGCGGAGTGCTCCGCGATTGGTGCAACTGGATCTTCGCGGCTCAGACAGACGTGATGCGCTCGCTTGGCGCTAACGGCGTACTGTCGGCACCGTTCGAGACCATGCTCGCCAGCGCGGGAGATGTCTCCATGTACGACATCGCCAGAGGCGTCTGGCAGGTCGCTGTGCTGCCCATCGGTTGCGGGGTTCTCGGGCTCGTGTTCACTTTGAAGCTCATCGAGATATCACAGCGCATGGACGGCAACCAATCCTTCCCGGGCGTGAAGGAGGTGGTGTTCCTCCTCGTGTTCTTCGCGGTATTCCTTTTTCTGATTCAGCACTCCTTCGATCTCATGGCAGCCATCTACGAGGTCATAGGCCTTGCGATAGACCGCGTGGAGGGCCTTTTCGGCACTGGCGGCGCACTGGATATGACGGCGGTCTCGATCGTTACGGGCGATGACGACCTGTCTGCGCTCCTGGCGCTGCTCGTCGTCGCGGTCATAAGCTGGCTCGTCGTGCTCGTCGCTTACATCGTGGCGCTCGTTGTCTGCTGGGCGCGCGCCATCCAGCTCTACATCATGGCCGCGTTCAGCCCGATCCCGCTCTCCCTCATGGCGTTAGACGACACCCGACAGATAGGAATCGGATACCTGAAGAACTTCACGGCGGTGTGCCTGGCGGGGCTGATCATCCTGATTCTGCTCATAGCCTTTCCGCTCATCTTGGGAGGCCTCACCGGGGCGAGCACCTCGACGGGCACCCCCATCGACGGCATAGCGACGGGGCTCACCTACGCGCTGCAGTACCTGGCGATGTGCGTGCTGCTCATCCTCTCCCTCGTAAAGAGCGGTGCATGGGCGCGCGACATCGTCTCGGGAATCTGATCCGGGAACTGACGTTTTGAAAGGGGGTGGTCGCCTTGGATGGCTGACCGAAACCGAAGGCAAGGCAATCAGGCGGGGCTTCCACAACTACGCCCGCCTAAAGGATGCAAAGAAAGGGGCATGAAATGCCTGAGAAAAAGAACACCTACCTCACGCTCCACAAGAATTTCGTGCGTACTGACATCGAGTACGCCGACCGCGTTACGGGCGAGTCGCGCACCTTCAACTCGGTCACGTTGCCGAAGGGCACGGTGATCGACGGAGTGGA
>OLPN01000822.1_pt1 | contig 30676 bp, 30 predicted proteins | sample 1672601 | NCBI WGS metagenome assembly OLPN01 (sample SAMEA3136704, study PRJEB25190) | human gut metagenome | reverse complement strand
AAATGAATTGAACAAAGAATGGACAACCCGGAGGGGCAGGTTACTTACCCTATTTACATAGGACGGCTGGGCTACCTACCAGCTCTAGCATATCTTAAAAATATGCATTGCGTTTTTATCTTGTTTTTATCATATAAAGTGCAATATCACACAATATATCCTTACAATTTATATATTCTAATTTCTATAGTAAATCTATACAATCATCTTTTCCATTGATAGTACGAGACGATTTTAACATAATACTTTATCTGCTTTCAACACATAATCATGGGAACATATAATTCTGCTTCTCTGAATGATATCACCTCTAACAGAACAGTTTCCTTTTGCACAGCCTTCTATCGGTGTAAAATTTTCGCAGGAACCACATTTTCTGCGTTCCTTTTTCATTCCACGTCCATCGCACCGGATCATTTCATAACCAACAATGTATTTTTGCAATTCATCTTCCGGGATTGTCTTTTCGAGCTTTTCCCCTGCATCATTTCTCAGTTCAAAATGAATATCCTTGCCATTTATGTCTGCTTGCAAGGCTATATTATTATTTAAGAGACCTTCCTCGTTTAACTCATTGATTTCTTCACAATCCAGATTTTCAATAAATTGCAAAATATCTTCCATTATGTCCACAGACAAGCCATATCCTCCAGAGCTGTATTCATAGAATATATTTCCATAATAATCGCCTTCTTTTAAGGTTATCGCAATCACATAGTCCCTGGATTTGTAATCATCAGATAGATCATGGTACATTTTTGTCTTCTCCTTATACTGATATCTGTTCTGGTTTTCTTCCCTATACTTTTCATTTTTTATTTTATCGACTGCATTTTGTTTTTCTATCTTTGCTTCCATTGCAGCATAACCATTTTGCTTAAATTTTTCTATCAGCTCGTCCCCATAACAATCACGAAATTCTTCTCTACATTTCTTTAATGCATCCAGCTGTGTAGATAAAAACTCATCAAAGAAGCTTTCCGGAATATGTAGCCTGCTTGAAAATTGTCTTTTTCTCTTTGGTATCGTTCTTTGAGTGCTGGCATATCCCAACACTCCCATAGACACATCTAACACCCCTGCTAGTTCTACCGAATTTAATTCATATACTTTTTCAATCGCATCATAAATATTTATTTCTACACCGACTCCCTGTTCATCCTGTTGTAAAAGATCCAGAAATTTTTCATAACTTATTTTACATTGATCATAAGGTTTCTTAATATACCAAGGTGCTTTTTTCGTAATCTCGGTATAATACTCCAAAGAAGCTTCCCAGTCATCGCACTCTTCGCCTTCCTTGCATGTGGTATACATGCCACACACACCATTGGAGTCAAATCCACACGTTTTACAAATCTTATCAATTCTCACACTTATCACCTCTCAATCCATCAACATTTTTCTGCATAGATAAATTTTTTCATCAATTCTTTCCTTGTAATTATACACTTTTTCTGATGATATTGTTATCTGCAAGGATATTTGAACTGAAAAACACTCTGACTACTAATAAGTTGGAGTGTTTTTATAATTCATATTATATTTATAGATTTACTCTCAGTGCTACACATTCCGGGGGTTGAGGCCGTCCCCAAAGTGCGTTTTGATATCCAAACGCTATGCTTGCCAGATACTTCCGAACACTTTTTAAGGAAACCATACCATCCGTCCAACCATTTTATATTAATTCTCATCCATATTATCTTTCTTCTCCATCAGCTGTTTCAGCTTTTTATTTATTTTACTTCTATTCTCTTCCTGTAATTTTCCGCAGAATAGATAGCAAAATTTCAGTGCAAACCACCAGATATACAAAGCCTTAAAGCTCTGGAATGCCTGATCATCCAGCATTCCATGTGCCACATTGTTGCGCATGTTAAATCCAAATTTTGAACAGAAAATCGTATTTAAAGCAAATATAAGATCTTCATCCAGGCTTTCTTTTACTCCTTCCAATTCTAAGACAGCGTGCATTGATTTTATTTCTTCAATCCCTTCTTCATTCATGTTGTAAACAGGTTCTCCACATTCCACTGCCAGATATCTTACTGCATTTTCTATCTGTGGAATCAGGATACTTAGCGCCGTCAAAAAATCTCCTGAAAAGCCAAACATAAGACCCTTGGTATACGATTCTTTTCTCCCCTCTGGAATCGCACAACTTACATCTACAATCTTTTTTACATCACTCTCTTCGATCACAAATCTGGAACGAATATATTCAAACGTATTGCTCACCAGGATCTGTGCAAAATAATCCATCTCCATGGTTGCTGTCCGCTCCATATTATCCTTAAGCGCACCTTCATCGATTGTTCCATCGGGCTTTTTCACAGGCCCGCTTTTAGCAATTAATTTTCCTCCTTTTCCAAGGATTGCCGCTGGAAATATCGTGTGCAGGATCCCAGTCCTATTTAATACCTGATTCTTTACCCTTTCTCTTTCCGGAATCGGAATAAATGAAGCAAAATAACATAATGCCTCTTCTTTATCAAGATCTTCCAGTTGGCGGAACAGTTCTTTTACAATGCCGCTGGCATCCTGTTTATCACTCCATACCATCATCTCCGAAAGGGAAGCTTCTTCTATCTGTGCTATTTCCTGCAACAGTGCCTTTCTTTCTTCTTCCGTACCTTGTATGGTCTTTAACAACTGAATAACCTCTTTCAAATTGTGAATCTTTCTCATTAAATTTCCTTTGGAAGAGGCCCCGGCATATTCAGCCTCCATCCGGACAGCCTGAATCTTACGTCTTCGTATCGCAATCAGTTTAGGTTCAGTAATACACTTTTTCTTCAGCCAGTTATTTTTTCTGCAATAGAGTTCTTCCAACAGATCACAAAACTTACCAATGAGCAGTGCATCGCAGCTATTATCATCGTAAGTTTTCAAGATATTTTCCACATAAGGGATCAGATATCCTGTATCCACTTTTTCCTCCATGGCAGTTTTTATCAAATATCCAATTTTTGCGTGGCTGCTGTTATCATACTCTTCTAATACTTTTATCAGCAGATTCTTTCGCACCTCTTCATTGATTTCCTTGCTTCGGATTTTTTTAGAGATAAACAAGATCCGGTTTATAGCCATGATATGATCTGCAAATGCACCGGTGTTCTTCAAGTGTTCGCAATAAGCCGTTTCTGCTATTTTAGCATTTGAAAAATCATTTTCCACAACCCATAAAAAATCCGATATCTTTGCCTTGTTGATCGGTGCGATGGGATAGCTTCGGATTTCCTCCAGCAATGCCTGATACTCTTCTCTATTTATATCTTTCCGATTCCAAATGCTGCGGGCATAGGAAAACGGTACGTCTTTAGGCGTATCAATCCATCGTTCCACAATAATATCCACCAGAAGATTCCTGAATTCCCCATCCATCGTTCCGCAGAAATCTGTCAGTGCTTTCTCTGCCGTTTGAAAATTAGGTCCTTTTAAAATCTCTGCGATCCGCTCTGCCATTTTTTCTGCCATACATATTCCTCCAACCTTTTTCTATAGGAAAAGTATAACGTATTTTTCTTTTTCCTGTAAAGCAGAAAGACCTGAAATTCCAGGTCTTTCTGTCATCATTGATTAGAAATTGAAATTGACACTCTATTTTATATCCTTGGAACCCATAGAAGCCGCCCATCCAGCCTGAATCCTTTGTATTACGCTTCCATCCCGTGCATCGATCGTAAGGAGTGGAACACCTGCATCATCCATCGTCACGTCTCCTATGACCGGTCCATCCTCCCCATTTCCGTACTCATACTCTGGCTCTTTGGATGTCCAGGTTCCATAAAAATCCCACACCGGGATCAGGACTGCTTCGGTATCGCTGCCTTCACTGTCTGGCATGCACATATAACCCAGCTGTACCTTTGTTATGGTTATCTCCGCACTCTGTGCATCAATGGACGGATAACGGTAGTGGCTTCCTCCATCGACAGAGATCAGCCGATTCTTGTCTTCTGTCATGACCTGCAAAGTGATCGTTTTTTCAAAGATATCCTTGACCTCATCAAAAGGAAGTAGGAACAGCCTTTCATCGGAAGCATTCGATGCTTCTATGGGATTTCGGTGCAGAAAACTCTGAAGTGTCCCACTGCAAAAGTCCATCGTCAGTACTTCATTTTCCCATCCTTCAGACTGTCCTTCATGAAGTGTTCCATCTTCGTTTTCCCATTCAAGAGCCTGCTCATTAACAGGCAGAGAGGTTTCCCTCACATAATTAACCGGAACCCCGTCTATCATCCGTTCAAAAATGAAATCATCTTTTTCCAAGGTAGTGCTTCCTTCAGTAAGTGCTTTTGAGGAACTTTCAAATATCTCCCAGTTTCCGGACACAAGACCTGAAACCTTCTCCTTTGCTTCCTTTTCAGATACTTTCTCGCTTCCTGCCTTTATATAATTTTGAAAGCGTTCTTCCCTTTCTTTTTTCTCACTTGATGCCAGGGTCATGTCCCCACAATCGTCAAAGCTAAACTTCGCTATCTGAAATCCGAGTTCCTCTACATCCGATACCTGCTCACTCTGTGTATAAGAATACCGATAGGTCAGTCCATCTACTGTATATGTCCTCGCCTGTTCGTTCTCATTCTTCTCTTCCTGCATGGGCTGTCCTTTTCCGAATGTGTCTTTTATTTTATTCTGTTCTTCTTCAGGAATCGCCACTCTTTTTATTTTTTTTAAACAGATTGCATCTACATCCGGCACTTTTACCGGTGCATCCGCTGTCAGGGTAAAATTCATCGGGGGTTCTTTATCCTCCCGGTCCGCTGATCTTAGATCTGCTTGGATTGTTGTCTGGTATGTTTCCGGTGCCTGAACCTGTTCGGCAACGATTTTCTGAACTGTCTCCTTTTTCTCTTCTTTTTTCTGTTCTGTCTGATCCTTTTCTTCCACAACAGCAGACTGGACAATACGGTCACATCCGGATAATGTCAAAAGATTCATACACAGAACGGCTCCCATAAACATTTTTATTTTCTTCATCCTTTTTCCATCCTTTCCTTTCGGTATTAAAAAAGGTACCCTCTTCTTATGAGAAAAGAGTACCATATTGCTTTGCCGATGTATTCATCAAGATGTAAACAAATTGTAAATCAAAAGATGGCTCTTACCGTGGTCCCCTCTCTCTGTCTGCTTTCGATTTTCAAGCATCCGCCATGGATTTCAGCCACCTTCACACAGAGTGCCAGCCCAAGTCCGGATCCGCCTTCTTTTCGGCTTCGTGATTTGTCCACCATATAGAATGCATCTGTGATCTTTCCCATTTCTTCCTCCGGGATCCCCATTCCGGTATCCGACACCTCAAAGATCTTTTTTCCAGCTTTCTCATAAGCCTTTACCCAAATGCTTCCACCGGCATCCGTAGCCTTTAGGGCATTGTCGATCAGGTTTATCAGAAGGCTTTCCATCAAGGCCGGATCCATTTTCATGGAAAAGGCTTCACATTCCATCTTGAGGTGCACCGCTTTCTTTTCTGCCTGTTCTTTTTCCATGTCTATGACATGGTTTAAAAGGTCACCTGCCATGGTCATTTCCATCTGTATGGCATGGTTCTGATAAAGCCCCAGCATCTGCAGCATCTTCCCAGAAAGAGCCTCCAGGCGCTTTCCCTCCCGGTTGATATGTTCCAGTGCCCGGTCTTTCTGTTCATCTTTCAGCTTTACATGGCGCAGGGTATCCGAATACCCGATAATGGACGTTAACGGGGTACGCATTTCATGGGAAAGTGCCCCCATGAGCAGCTCCTGTTTCTCTGCCACTTCCTGTAACTTCTCCATCTGTTCCACAGTTCTTCGCATCATCATATAAATAAAAAGGCCGGCGATCAGGAACACAGCCAGATAAATTCCAAAAAACCAGACAGCGGTCTGTCTCAGCTCTGCAAAAAGCCCTGTGACTTCCCGGACAGAGAGGACTTCGTATCCTTCCGGTCTGGATAATGGTTCCAGCTGGAGAAGGAGGTATTTCTGTCCCAGTTTCTGTATCTTGTAGGCATACGGATCTCCTTCATCTTTTAAGCCTAAGTTTTCGAGCCCCACCACTTTATAATCTGTCAGGTTTTCAATGACGGCATTGCTTTTTCGGTCGATCAGGGCCATGCCTTCCCCACAGCATCGCTGGAACTGAAAGCCCATATAAGCCTTCTTTCCAGTCTCGGACATCTGCTCATATTTGCTGTTATCCCAAAATTGTTCCAGGAGTATCTTGCCATTTTCCAGCTGTCTTCCGTAGGTCTCTGCAGCATTATTGAGGCTTCGTTTTCCTGTGATATAAAGACTTAGCGTTCCCACTGGGATCAGGGCACATAATAGCGTTACCAGCATAAGAAGTACCGTTCGTTTCCACAGCTTCATCCTTATTCCTCCAGGCGGTATCCAAGTTTCGGGATCGTCCTGATCTCATCATAAAGTTCCAGCTTTTTTCTGAGCTGTCCGATATGGACATCCACCGTCCTGCTTTCTCCCAGGTAGTTTTCTCCCCAGACCCGTTTTAACAGTTCTTCCCTTCCAAGCGCAATGTTCTTATTTTGCAGGAGCAGCACAAAGAGGTCATATTCCATTGGCTTTAGGCTTACCGGAAGCCCGTCTTTGTAGACCTGATGGCTTTGCATGTCCACCAGGATGTTCCGGACCGTTAAGACTTTCTTGGCCCGTCCCGTCCTCTCCAGCACCTTCTCAATGCGTACCAGAAGTTCCAGCATCTCAAAAGGTTTTACCATATAATCTTCCGCACCCAGCTTTAATCCCTTCACCTTGGAAGCCACATCATCCTTTGCAGTCAGGTAGAGTACCGGAAGTTCCTTCTTTTTAAAATCCTCCATAAGTGCAAACCCGTCTTTTCCCGGCAGCATGATATCCACCACTGCCAGATCCGCATCCTCCTGCCATAAGAGCAGTCTCTGGGCTTCTTCCCCATCATACGCTGCCACAGTCTCATACCCTGCTGCCTCCAGGTTCATGCATAGCAATTCTGAAATTGCACGGTCATCTTCTATCACCAAAATTTTATTTTTCATTCCCGTTGCCACCTCTAACGCTTTTCTATAGTATAGTTTCTTATATCCCAAGTCTACATTGCATTTGTTCTTGCCTTCTCATCATTTATACGTATCAGGGCACGATAATGTGACCAGCTCAATTGTTTAAAAAAATCTGTCCGCCAATTTTACAATAAGTTTTACCATAGTAGAATTTACTGCTGTGCTTAAACAATGCTGGCAGACATAATGGAATTGCGAATGGAATGATAGATCTGTTTCTTCATTTTGATTTTTTTATAAATTATAATTCATGTTCTTTACTCATTGTATTGAACTGTCAACTATATTTCCTTGAATTTTCAAAATTGAAATTACTGTTCTTCTATTGAATCAATATTTTCAATCCGCATCAGCTTAACTACCTGTTTATCTTTTTTCTCTGTATAACAAATTTTTATCCATTCATCATCTGCATCTATAATCTTGCAGGATAATTCAGTTTTTCCAGCAAAACTAAAAATGAACTCTGATCTGATAATACATTGTTTTCCTACGAGATCATTAATCAGCTTTGACATATATGCCACTCCTCTCTGTTTTTTCTCCAATCGTTTTACTTTCGTTTCCAAACGCTTTACTTTTCCCGGATACGCTGAATAACAAAGCATCAGCAACAATGCTACAATTCCAAACCATTCCATCTCTTTCTCCTTACAGCATTTTCACATTCTACAAGTCGTAAAACTTTATACTTACTCTTCAGCATCCATCCACATCAATACTTTTTTACAATGCGGACAATGCCATGCACGTTGTTCTGCTGGATATTGCAAAACAGTAACAGTTTTTCTGGAAAAAAATCCTTTTATGCCTGTTTTCTTTTTTTCTGTATCAGCCGTAAATTCATATGAGTGTGATCCACCTTGTGCATAGCCTTCTACTGTCCCTTGTTCCATTTCAGTTCCACAATCTAAACATTTCATTATAATTATCCTTTCACCGTACAGTTTATCACTTACATTTATAAAATTCCTGAAATCCTGCTATGAATGATAAAAGAACTATTATAATGTATGCAATCCTAACTACTGCATGACTGGTTGTCCAACTGTCGATGGTAATCAAAGTCCAGATAATTCCCTGAATTATCTGTATTGTACCATTAATTTTAAAGTTATTTTTCTTCTTATATCTTGTAATCAATAAAACAAGATATCCAATTAACAAAATTATCAACAAAATTAACATCATTATGTCTACCTCCTTGAAGTGATATTTAGCCATCCAAATCATATCACACTCTCCGTCATATTTCCATTTCAATTTGCTCTGTCAAATCACTCCCTGTCATATTTCCTATTGGCTTGCTTCTGTAACCAGCATCCTCTTGCTCTTCTCCTGCAAGGTTTCCTTTGCATCTTCATCAATCGAATAGTTCTCATTTATCTCGATTTTTTTCGGTTCCCGGTCAAAATAGTCAAAGACTTCTTTCCATATCTGGACGGAACATATACACTTTTCTTCCATGAAATTATTGCTGATAATTATAAAAAAAACAGAAGACCATTTAAGATCTTCCATTTTATAAACAAACCTCTATATAAAATTATATATCCTGCCCATTTTTAATAAAAACAGACAATCGGCACACTTTCGTCTATCCTATTATAAAGTTCTGCCGCTTTGTCCGCCGGAAGATTAATGCATCCATGGGATCCACCACCTTCTCGGAAACGATTTCCTCCAAAATATGGCTGCCATGAAGCATCATGAAATCCGATTCCTCCATTAAAAGGCATCCAGTAAGTTACTGGTCTTTCATATTCATATTTCCCATTTTCCAACATCTTTCCTTTCAGCACAGATGGACTTTTCTTGTAATACAGTTGAAAAATTCCCGGTGGTGTCTGCCGTTCTGCATACTGCATATCTCCTGACACAATATCCGCTTCCAAAATGATAGAACCATCCTGATAGTAATATAAATGCTGTGCAGACAGGTCCACTTCAATATACGTGCTACCTATATCATTCATTCCCCGTGCATTTGCCCGCATAGCGTATACCGGTTCCCGGTTTATCTGTACTCCTGCAATCATTTCCTGCATAATGGTTTCTATTTCCTTTTCCTGATCGATCTTCCATCCATAAACGGAACTATACACCTGAACAGTACGTCCGTTTGTTGTACAAAATTTCCTCTCTGTATTTACGGTATCATGTGTGGCAGCCAGCTGTGCCACATATTCTGCCACGCACTGTCTCAGCCCATCCTCATTTTTTTGCAGCTGTCCTCTTTCATCAAAAATAAGCCATTTTCTGATCTCGTCTCCCTCCAATATTACCGTTTCTTCTCCAAATATATATACGATTTTGGTCCGGATCAGATTTTGGCATTCTTCCAATGAATTTTTAAGATCTGGATCATCTTTCATTACTGCCGCTTTTACATAAACAGCCGGACAGCTATTCAGGTCAATCGTTCTTTTTTTGCTAGCAACCGCTTCTGACAGCGCCTGATAAGCTCCATTGAAATCCAGGGTAGTCCCTTCTGTTTCCGGTACGATTTCAAACTTCGAATCTTTATAAGCTACATAAGCATCTTCTGGTGCTGTCTGATTCTCTTTTTTTACACATTCCAGTTTTTCCAGCTGTTCTTTTAACTTCACTTTATCATAGGTCATATTTTCCTTGGCTGTATAATTTTGCTTTTTCCAAAATCCCCGAACCCATTTATATGGTTTTTGTTCATCCAGATATTGGGAAATACTGCCATCCGAAACATAACGATATCCGATCAATTTTCCATTGATACTCTGTGATTTCAGATTTCTTGCCTTTACTTCCAGCAGATAATCCTCTGCTTTTTTTGCAACCGCCTGTTCTGCCTCTTCCGATGTTTTTCCAGAACAGTTAATTCCATTGATCGTTGTTCCCCGAAAAAATCTGTCTGAATAGTAATAAGACATTCCTGCATAGCCAGCCATAGCAAAGAACACTATGATGACAGGGATCATTATCCACATTTTTTGCTTTCCATTATCCTTACCGGTTATCTCTTTTCTTTTTCCCATCCATGCCCCCTGTTTTTAACGATAAACAGCATTCAGACAGATTTTTTAAATCGTCTGATTTTAATATCTCCGATTTAATAAAAAATAACCAAGGCTGCTGAAAAAAACATTTTCTTTTATAAACAGTAAGCTGATTTCTACAAAATATTTTCCCTCTGCTCTTTTACGGATAGGAACACCGCATCATCATTTATCTCACATTTAGCACTTTTGGGGTACTTTCAGACACTTTCCTTTTTCTATTCACTTCCATGGTCTCGGACACTTCAACCCCTTTTTCCGAGAAACGTTCAGGAACTCCTGCCAAGCAAAACGGCAGCTCTAAGTTGTATTTTTCCAAGAGTTTCCGGTTCCATAAAATGTCCTGCACAGATCCATCCGCTACCAATTTCCCTTGGTTTAAAACCAATACCCGGTCACAGGTTTCCAGTACCAGATCCAGATCATGGGTTGCAATGATCTTTCCCTTTGCAGGGATCAGTCCCAGCATTGCCTTCATTAGCGTAGACTTCCCTGCACCATTGGCTCCGATCAGACCCACCTGTTCTCCTTCACTGATATGGAAAGACACATAATTCAAGGCATTTTTCTCTTCTCCATATCCAAATACTACATTTTCAAATTTTATCATTTTCGTCTACACTTTCTATACAAACATTCTTCCCAGCAGCACTGTGACTGAGCATGTTCTCATCAAAATAAATACTGATACCCAGAAAATCACATATCCCCAGGATACAAGTTTGTTATATACTTTCTCTGCATAATAAAACTCCCCATGGAATCCCCGCAATTCCATACTTTCGTATAATGCAACTGCCCGATCCATGCTTCTTAAGAGTAGCTGCCCTAAAAAAATGGGAGGTTTCACTTACCTCCCATTTTCCCAAAAATCCTTTTATTTCAGTTTTTATAATGTTTCAAGAAAACGCATAAATGCTTCTCTTCCCTCGGTCGTACATTTGTATACTCCTGCATCTTCCAGAACATGGGTAAATACGATTCCAATCTCTTTCTGAAGAATGCCATGGATGTTTTCTTTTGTGATTTCCGGATATTTCGGAAGGAACTTCTTAACCCACTCTGCATGTTTCTCAATCTGTTCATTTGAAGAAATATCTTTGCCTTCAAGAATATACTCTTCCAGAAGTTCCATCTCACCTTTTAATCTGGCCGGAAGAACTGCAAGTCCCATAACTTCGATCAGACCGATATTTTCTTTCTTAATATGATGATATTCTGCATGCGGATGATACACGCCCAGCGGATGTTCTTCTGTTGTAATGTTGTTTCTTAATGTCAGATCCAATTCGTAGATATCCCCTACTTTACGTGCAATTGGTGTAATTGTATTATGAGGCTCTCCATTGGTTTCAGCATAAATAAATGCTGCTTCGTCAGTATAACCTCTCCATACTTCCAGCACATGTGTTGCCAGATCTACCAAACGGTTAGAATCTTTATGACAAATACGAAGTACAGATAACGGCCATTTTACAATTCCAGCCTCTACATCTTCAAATCCCGGAAGTACCACGTGCTGCTCAATTGGTGCTTTTGCCATTGCAAATGTATAATGTCCACCCTGGAAATGATCATGGCTTAAGATCGAGCCGCCTACAATTGGCAGGTCTGCATTAGATCCAAGGAAATAATGCGGAAACAGTTTTACAAAATCAAACAGTTTAATGAATGCATTTCTCTCGATTTTCATTGGAGTATGCTGGCAATTAAATACAATACAATGCTCATTGTAATATACATACGGAGAATACTGGAATCCCCAAGGAGTATCATTGATTGTGATCGGAATAATCCTGTGGTTCTGCCTTGCCGGATGATTAACACGTCCCGCATATCCTTCATTTTCCGGGCAAAGAAGACATTTCGGATAGCTTCCGGATTTTACATTCCTTGCCGCGGCAATTGCTTTTGGATCTTTTTCCGGTTTGGACAAATTGATGGTAATATCAATCTCACCGTATGGACTGTCTACCTTCCACTTTTGATCCTTCTCTACGCGATATCTGCGGATATAATTGCTGTCCTGACTCAGTTTATAAAAATAATCGGTTGCTTCCTTTGGGCTTTCTTTATATTTATCCCAGAACTCTTTTTGCACCTGGCCCGGACGTGGCATCAGACAGTTCATTAATCTGGTATCAAATAGATCCCGGTATACAATACTGTCTTCGATCAGTCCTCTTTTTACGGCTTCGTCCAGCAACTCGCCCAATGTTGCTTCAAGATTAACAGGTTCCTCAATGTTGTCCGGTTTCTCATAGTCATCCTCATGAAAAACGTCCAGCAGAAGATTTGTTGTGTAGTTTCTTTCACATTCCGGTGTCAGACCTGTTGTAATCCCATACTGTACCAGCTTTGCAATGCTTTCACTTAACATTTTTCTTCCTCCTGTGCTTCACTTTTAAATTTATATTTTTGGTAACATATATACCGATTTCCCTGATAAGTCAGCATACCTCGATCGCCTTTTTCCAATTCACGAAAATCTCCCTGTTGCATTTGAAATTCCATCAAACTTCCATCTGTCATCTCAAATACAACGCGAAACCAAGGTACATGTGTTTCAGACTGCATATGGGTATAGATTCCTTGCTTCTTGTGGATCTCACATGACTAAAGTCACATGCTCCTCAGCCGCTTTAAGCGACAAGGCTAAATATCGGCGGATACGCCTGTGACTTAGGATATGCGCAGTCATGCGCTTTTTTCCATGCCAGATATGGCAGGTTCCCACACCACAGGTAGTCCGCTGTATATCTGCCTGTGTTTATGCTGCTCTTAAGAGTTCCATTTCTAAAAATAGTTCTCTTAAGTCCGCATATACACATGAGATCCTACGCTTTACTGAAGGGACTTTTGCCTCCAGCAAAGACCTTTCCGTTACCGGAATGGGTTTTAAAAGTTCCCGTATAAAATATCTTGCTCCAATATTATAGGACGCTGAAAGATCACAGTTATATCTTTTTCCATTCTGGAATGTACATAAACTGTGATTGCCCGGATCGCGGACAACTGTTCCTGACCCATCATAGGCAAGCCTGCTGGTATTCCATGCACAGATTCTGGAAATCCGCATCCCTCTGCGATGCGCCTGATGTTCACATCTTTTCTGGATATCTCTTTTTCTCCACAGATGCAGCTTCTGTTTCTTTCTTCCGGATATCTTTCCTTTTATTTCCAGATACTCAAACACAATCACATCCACATGGTTTTCTTCTGCATATCCTGTGACTGCACCTGCAATCTTTCTTCCAAGTTCTGTGTTAAGACGCTTCGCGTAGGCCCATCTGCTTTTCACCTGTGCAGAACCATGTTTCCTCTGGAACCTGCTTATTCGTCCCAGCACACGGTACATCCGGTCTTTTTCACTGGGAAAATCAATAAACTTTCTTCCCAGGACAGTTCCATCTGCCCGCATAATGGTACAGACTGCATCCGTATTGAGTCCTAAATCCACACTGCAGATGATCTGTTCTTTTACAGGTGTCTTTGTAAGCGGCACTTCTTCCGTATAAGAAAAGCGCAGGAAGTATTTACGATGCCTTTTTTCCAGCACGGGTGCTGCAGCTTTTTTTCCTGCCCAGTTCTTTCTTAGATATTCCATATCTGTATGGCTGAGGCTGACCCGGAACCATTTCCAGTCATGACCATCATAAAGTTTCAGGCACGCTCCATCTTTTTCTTCTGTATCCTCACGATACATCACATCTCGGTAGAATACCGGCATGGCATGATTATCACACACCAGCTTCGGCCTGCCGCCTTTCTGATCCGTTTTTTTCCACAGTTCCATCCTTGTCTTATATGAGGATACACTTCCCAGGGCATGCTGGATAGCTGCCCTTCTGAGATAAGAAGGCATCTTTGGAAAACGCAGGTCAAAATCAAACCTTGCCTGGTTCTTTTTGGTGGTATGTACCAGATGTTCTGCCGTGTTGAAACGTTTTTTAGGTTCTGTGATCACTGCCAGTTCATCCCATATCTGGGCATAGATCTCAATCAGACAACTGACCGCAGAACGATAAATATCCAGTGTCTGGCGGATCGGGATATTTTGTTTTCGCAATTCTACACCATAACTGGATACTGTCCTCATCTTTTTTCCTCTTTCTTACAAATATAAAAAACGGATTCTTTCAGGTTACTGTTTTTCTTTTTGCCCCTCGATATAAGAACATACCTGTTCCCTGCTCCTGTCACTCACCGTTACTGCACAATAAGATGGATTCCACAGATGCCCTCCCCAAAGCTCTTTCTTCAGTTCTGGATGCGCAAGAAACATCTGCCGGGCAATGTTCCCCTTCATGATCTTGATCATATCAGAGATATAAAACTGTGGTCTGCAATCTACAAGCAGATGGATATGATCCGGCATAACCTCCATTGCCAGAATCTGAAATTTATATTCTTCTGCAAGATCACAGAGCATTTCTTTGCATTCTGCATCAATACCATCTTTTAAAACCTTTTTCCGATATTTTGTGCACCATACCAGATGGTACTGTAGGGAATACACATATCCTCTACCATATGAAAGTTCATTATTATTGATATTAAACATATTTTTCTCCATGTTTATATTATATCATATGCAAGAAGTGTTTGCAAACATTTGTTCTGCTCGTTTTTTAAAAAAAGTGCGCCTAACTCATCACTAAGTAACGAGAATGCGACGCACAGTTATTCAATTCCTGCCGAAATCCATACGGTGTCCAGAAGCTCATTCCACCGATATGCAGATAGTTGAAATTCGCCAGCTGATAAAGGAAATTGTTCTGCATACCAATTCCGGCAGATGGAAGTATGGTGGAGAACCATGTTGCTCCCATCGCCACATAAGCAAAAAGCGGCATGAAAAGAACCACAATAGAGATCAGTAAAACCGTCAGGGTATCTTTAAACTTCGCAGACAGGAATAGCGTACAGCTAACCGTTGCTAATACGGAGAGCAAGCCTGCTGCGGCAAGAATTATCTGCAACTGTCCCAGATTGATGTTTGGCAGGTTAATGATAGAGTATAGCATCTGGAATGATGTTTTTAAGCAATCCGTACCGAACGCTGCATCTAAAAGAAGCTGCCCACTACGGACAGCCTCTTCTCTATAATAAGATTTTCATTACTGATATATGTCCACCAATCCTGTTTTTAACATTGAATCTGAAAACTCATATGCAGCTCCATCACCGTTAAGATTCAGATACATATTATTCAAGTCATTCTCATTTACGATCCATGCCATATTCACCTGTATACTCTCACCAGGTTTTAATGAAGAAATATAGTTTCCTCCATTTCCATAATCCTCTGATATACTGTTGTATGTCATTTCAGCTGTACGTGCAACACCATCCCATATAACACGATCGTAGTCATCTCCGGACTGTTCTGTCGGATCGTAAATTTGATATGATCCATCTTCATGGTCCATCAACAGCAATGTACCAATATAAAGCATATGGTTAATTTCTTCATCTGACTTATTGGTATAAGTAACTGTCGCATAGACGAGCTTTTGTTTCACACTTTCTGTTTTTACAATCTCATCCACTGAATCAATGCCATTACCGGACTTAATATAAGACAGCGTATTATTTACTAAATTTCCATCAGTTCCAACTGCATCAGTCCATTCTTCCGGCACATTATTCTGACCAAGCAGCTGCAGATTGTCCTCCACCTGAACAGCATCAACACAAACTGAAATTTTATCATTTTCAATATAGTTGCCATCTCTGTCTTCACCAGATGCTGATATATCAAACACTTCACCAATCTGATGCATTAGCAATTTATTATCTGCAATAGAAGTCATCACTGCTTCTCCCGATGATTCTTCAGGGGATACCATTTCGCTCCACGTATACAAACCAGCGGTTTCAATCATTGTATCATTTTCAGTGATTACAAGGTTTTCTACCACTTTAATGGCATCCTCTTTTGAAATATCATCACCGATATAAACAGTAATTACACGATATACATCTGGGCGAAGAAGGTAAATCCTTTGATTAAAAGATCCATCCTCTGCCAGGTCATTATATTTAAGATATACACCTTCATAATTGCCAAAAGTTCGTTCCTCACAGTCAACAACATTCTTATCTTGCATTACTTTGCTCAAATCATCCTCGTCTAAAAGCACAGATGCAAAGCTGAATCCTCCGGTTCGATCATGCTCAGGATATTCCAGATGAAATTCATCAATCCATTCCATTCCTTCTGGAATATATCCTGCTGAGATATCTATATCATGAATTCTTTCAGGAAGATTAATTTTCCCTGTGCTGCCATCCGCCTTAATTCCCGTTACGATACTGTAGGCTCCTTGTTTTTCTAAAAACATATGATATAATTTGGTACCTGCATAGACTATGGTCGATGTAGCCAATACACATACGGCTATTGCTGCAGCCACTCTGGCACCTGTCCATTTTTTCACTCTCCTTGTCTGAATATTAACCACCTTCGTGTCCTGTAGCTGTTTTTTCACTTCGCTTTGGATCATCGTGTGGATGAACTCCGGAGTTTCAGGAATATCTTTTTTCATATCTTCTAACCTCATACTGTCAACTCCTCACTTTCCTGTAAATTACGCTTAAGCTTTCCCCGTGCTCTGGCAAGTCTTTTTTGAACTGCTCCCTCGGTTATCTCAAGAATCTGCGCAATCTCTTTTATGTTGAAATCCTCAATATAGTACAGAATAACTGGCATTCGTAATTCTTCTTTCAAAGAATTTACGGCTCTGTACAAGTCGCTATAGTCAGTTCTCTGATCTGTCTCAATTTCTGTCATTTCACTCATCCCTTCCAAAGAAACAAGTTTACTCGACTTTCTCAAAAGAGTATAACACTCATTGATCAATATACGAATCAACCAAGTCTTGGCATATTTGTCATTTCTCAAAGTTCCAATCTTTGAAAATGCCTTAACAATCGTTTCCTGAATAGCATCCGCACAATCTTGATCGTTAATTAAAATTGTTTTGGCAGTAGAATACAATTGTCTCTCTGAATTGAGAATCAACGTCCCTAATTCTTCTTTGGTCACTTTAACACCACCTTCTTTAGCCGGCCGGCAATTTTCATTTACATAGATTAGACGTACAGTTTTTCAAAATATCCCCAAATAAACTTTATTTTTTTAATAATAGAGGAAATAAATCTTTCCCCTCTGTTGACATTATACACCTGTCTTACTTCTTACCCATATACAATTGTGAAGGCTTTTTCCAACGTCGGTACATTAAAAAACGATAACTATGCCCGGACCTGGTTAATCCGTATCTTAATCAACGAATGTTACAGCCTTGTGCGTAAATCCAGTAAATTTATCCCATTGGAAAATCTGGCTGACAGACAGGAACCGGAATCAGAAAAAACAAAGAATTACAGTGAATTGTATACAGCCGTAAATTCCTTAAAAGAGGAACTGCGTTTACCCGTTATTCTATACTACATAGAAGATTTCAGTGTAAAAGAAATCGCCCAGATCCTTGAAATATCGGAAGGTGCTGTTCAAAAGAGACTTGCAAGGGCAAGAGGAAAATTAAGGCAGGAATTACAGGAGGTGTCAATATGAGATTAGAAAATATGAAAAACGATATTCCCGAAACACCGGATTTTATCCATAATATGATTCAAAACGAGGTGGCAAAGCAGCTGGCGGATAATAAAGTGTCGAATCTGCGAAGAAGAAAACGATGGACAGCTCCGAAAGTTGCCGCATTGGCAGCTGCGTGTGCACTGGCAGTTTCCACGGCAGTATATGCAGGAGTAAATCTGTATCACTGGTTTTTGGAAAAACAGGGTTCTTATGGTGTTTCAGTCAAAATTGATGCTGGTGATGCAGTAAAGAAAACCGCGCTTCCAGATGAGGTTCCAGAGGTGGATCTGTCTGCTAAATATGTTCCGGAGGGCATGAGCTGGATTGACGAGTACCATCTCCAATATCCTGAGCATGACATGACTGGCGGGTTCAGTTTTTCATTTGTCCTGTTGGATAAAAATGATCTGGGACAGGTAGTACAGGATCAGAATGTTATTGATAGTGAAGAGCGTACATTTGGGAAATACCAGGGGATATATCTCAAATATAATAGCATTACCGAAAGCGGGGCTCTTAACCAGAGAATTTATCTTGTCTGCCCGGATTTATATCGTGTGCTTATGATCTACATCGGAGATGATGTGTCAAAGGATGAAGCCATAAAAGTAGCAGAAAATCTGGTGATTGAGGGAAACACGACTATGGTAAAGACCGCCGGATTGCCTACATGGAGCGGAGAGATGATATCTGAAAAGACAGAAGATGATAATGATGAAATAAGTACTTCTGTAAATGAGAAAAAACTGCCCATTTACCAAATTGGTGACACCTTTGATCTGGATGTGATTGGTGAAAACACAAATGGTGAATATCTGGAAAAAACGATTTCTGCAAAGGTAGATTCTGTTCAAATTTCTGATGATCTTCAGCTTCTCGATCCGGACAAAATACCACAAGAATGGGCGGAAGCCATTGATGCTGATGGAAAGCTAGCTACAAACACATTGAATTATGTGAAATCTGGCGATGGAATCGATTCCCTGGATGAAATTGTGAAGTCAGAGGAAGTGAATCAGAAACTGGTCTATGTTACAGTTACCTATACCAATCATTCAAATGAGGAAATCGACCATATGCTTTATCTTGGTGCTTTACTGACCCTGACTAAAGAAAATGGAAAAGTACAGCTTTACATTCCAACAGAACAGGCCGGCGATGGTTATGACTACATTAGTTGGACCGGCGTGGCAAAGACTGGAGAAATGGTATATTATAGTGTCTCTGAAAATTATGGCAATGGTGGAAACTACATTTCCTCTATAAAACCAGGCGAAAGTGTACAGCTGAACATGGCCTGGATCGTAAATGAAAGCGACCTCAAAAATCTGTATCTGAATGTGACTGGAGACGGAGCTTCATATGAGTTCTCTGAATATATACTGAAAAAGGGACTAGTAGATATTCGCAAATAATATGCTATCGTTTATGATTCCATTTTTTTATATGTCATATATGAAAAAGCGTTTTTCGATTCCTTTTGGTTTCGAAAAACGCTTTCTTTTATTCTGTATAGATGTTCCCATTCTCATCCGTCCAGGTACCGTCACCATTGTCTGTGTATCCGACCCCATCTGCGTCACAATAATAATAATCTCCGTTTGTTGTTTCTATTACATTAACAGTACCGTTACTGCCCTGGAGTTCATGCTGTTCCAGTTGGTTTCCGAAATGATAACCTTCGTCATTCCAGGTACGATATGAATTTCCATTGGCATCTGCCCAGTTTCCATCTCCCTGATAACTGTATCGGCTCCCATAATAATCAGAATAGGTCCCATCTCCGTTATCGTAAAGAACTCTGGATTCTTCATCTCCTCCACCCGGTGCTACAATTGATGCTACACCGGAAGTAGTAGTGAATCCACTGGTATATGGTACGCCTGCTGGCAGATTTTCATAAGATGAAACAGACCCGTTGTTGTCAGAGGTAATTCCATCATCGGTCGTTTCACTTACCTGTCCGCTGTTTTCCATGGCAGGTTCATCATTTGTTTCCGCATCCGCTTTTTCCTCTTCGTCTACAGAATCCTCTGTATCTGTATTCTCTGTCACTCCTCCTTCGTCCTGTGTTTCAGCAGCTTTCTGCATAGTTACCATTTCAGAAAACGGTGCATAATCCGGTACATTATTTTTCTCTGGATCTGCATTTTTTTCAATACCAGACTTCTCCGTCTCTACTGAAACTGTATCTGTCCCGGCAGAGACATTAAATACCAGATTACCGCCTGCAAGCAGCAGCGTCACAAGAATTCCCGGAAGAATTCCTTTGCGGAGTTTCCGAATGTTCACCATATACAGAATCCGATCTTTAAACACCATTTCGCTGTCATTAAGACTTGCTGTCACATATGGAATCTGATTTTCCATGGCCACTGTCCTGAGAAGCAGCTGTCGATATAATTTATGTTCCTTTTTATTAACTCTGCGAACAACCGCTGTATCACACAGATTTTCAATATCCTTATCCGCTTCTTTCAGCATGATAAGAAGAAAGGGATTGAACCAGTATATCGATGCACAGATTCGAAGGAGCATCTTATACCAGAGATCCCGATGGCAATAATGTGTAAGTTCATGGTAAAAGATAAGTTTTCTTTCTTCTGCTGAATACCCGGTTGCTGGTAGATACAATTTTGTATGTAAAAGTCCTGCAAGAAGCGGTGTGGTAAGACCTGCGTTTTGCCTGAGCTCCGGTATTCTGCGTACGTGCTTCTTTTGACACGCTGCACGGTACATCTGAATACTCACCGTATCACTTACCTGTAGACTCATCCGTTCCAGATTCCTTATAGAAAAATAATATGCCAGCAATTCTCCTGTCAGTTTAAGTACCGCTACGCTCAGCCAGACAGCAGCAAAAATCAAAGCCACAATTCCCAGCCATTTATCTGATTCGTACCTGACAGTTCTCTTTTGTTCCGGGATTTCTGTCAGATTTTTCATGTCATTGCTCGCAGATAATACGGTTTCTGTTATCTTCTGACTTTCCTCTGGTCTGACTGCGTAATCCGTTATCTTCGGGTTTTGCGTATTCTGTTGACTGCTTCTAAGTACTTTGAAATCCACCAGTGCCAGATTCGCCGGAAGGCGCACCGGAACACAAAGGCTTATCGTAATCAACAGCCAGATAAAGTACTTCCATCTCGCTGATACACGTCCTTTAAACAGAGTCGCAAGCACTTTTACCAGTAAAATTACTATTGCTGCAATAATATTCAGTTTCAGAATGTGCAGAACAAGAACCTCCATAATTTGCTATTCCTCCCTGTCCTCCAGGTTCTTAAGAAATTCACTGAGATCCTGGACTTCTTCCGAGCTGATCTTCTTTCCATGATAAAGTGAAGTTACAAACTTTTTTAGTGAATTCCCATAAAGTTTCTCAAGAACACTCTGGCTTTCATGTGCCTGATAATCTGACTGCGAAACCAAGGGTGTATACAGATTCATTTTTCCCTGTTTCGTCACTTCCACGAAATTTTTGTTCTCCAATCTGGTCAGCAATGACAAAATTGTTGTTGATGCAAGCTTTTTCTTCGTATTGATCACTTTTTCAATCTCCGGTCTGGTCATTGGCGGAGTATTATTCCAAAGAACGAGCATAATATCCAACTCTGATTCCGGAAGTCTCTGGTAAGTTTTTTTCACTTTTTCATACCTCCTGTTACATATTTTCTACAAATGTAGGAATAATTCTATTTTACCACGGTTCACGGAAATGGCAAGGGCTTTTGCACAATTTGCAAATGCCCTTGCCATTCCTGCAGCTACTGACCACTATCAGTCTATTTCTGTATAACTGCTGCCATTTTCATCACTCCATGTCCCGTCTCCGTTGTCCGTAAATCCTGTACCATTTTCGTCCTGGAAATAATAATCACCATTTGTAGTTTCCGTAACCGTCACAGTATTACCGTTTGCATCCTGAAGGTCATGCTGTTCCAACGTATGTCCCAGATGATGAGTGTCATCATTCAGAGCTGAGTAGGTATTTCCATTTTCGTCGGTATAAGTTTCATCCCCATTATCGGTATAGTTCATTCCATCATCTCCACGATATTCACAAGAATAATCTTTGTGAAGAATGTAATTAATCTCAATGGTATTTCCATCACTGTCAACTAATGTCATTGGTGAGGTAGTAAGGATATCTGAATCATCATCGCTGTCCGAGGATTTTGTAGAAGCATTTTCTTCTGTATCGGAGGAATCTGAATCTCCTCCTGACTTCTGACTGGCAGTATCTGTAGTTGACTTATCAGAATCATCAGAAGAATCATCGGTCTGGTTTTCATTCTCCTGTCTGGTAAGTGAAGGATTTCCAGGATAAGAAATATATTCTACAAATTTTCTGACGTCACTGATGTCATCTGCATCTTTTGCATATCCCACTGCCATATACAGGCTGTTTCCCTCTGAATAAATTGTCTGATAGCAGGCATCGTATGTGTCATTGCATTTGGCAATCCCTGTTTTGACATCCTTCAGTGAATATTTATAGATATTTACATAATCATTTCCGTTCGTATAGCTTGCATAGGTACCTTTCGTATCTGCTTTTTCCCATTCAGATCCAGCCGGCGGCTGTGTATAGAAATCGTTATTTCCTGCTGCCATAACCGTTGCAGCTGAAAAAATCCCAAGTGTTGCTACCGTCATAAGTGTCATAAATTTTGTCTTCATCGTGGATTCTCCTAGAGTTTTATTTTCTACATCTGTAGAAGTTAATTATATTCTACAACTGTAGAATATAATTGTCAATTCTTTTTTTATATTTTTTTATCAACTCAGTTTAATTTCTATTTTCCTTCCACTGGGCTATATAAATCTAGAGGATATTCATCACTTTCATAAACACGTCCTTCGCCTTCTCCAAATGATTTTCGGCATACTGGACATGATAGCCAGAACTAACATTTTTTTTTCTGCAATCGTATTTCCATCAAAAGTTCCGTTTTACAACATTCCTGCAGTAAAAAAAGGCCTTCCCGGATAGACCATTATTGTTCCTGTCCATCCAGAAAGACCTGAAAATTAAAATGTTATATTTCTTAGAAATTTTCCATTAAATTTCTGCAAGCATTTAAATAAAATCATGGGTCTCGTTTTTCGCAAACTTCCCATCTAGGAAAGCAAAAGTTTTGTCTTTCATCCATGTTCCCATAAATGCTCCGAAAAGCAGGATAACTACAACCACCCGCATAGCAGGTGGTTTATTTGTTTCCCAAAGTTCCGTTTTTCGGATCAGCAAAAAATTTTACAATGGAAGAATACGGTAAAAGTCAACGGATTTTTTTTACCAGTTTTACCCAATTTCCAGCTGTTCAAAAAAGACAGCCACATTGCAATAACTGCAATAACGATTCAGTGAATTATTTCCATCCATGATAAATTCCCAGGTATCTTTATAAGTACCACATACATAAAAACCATCGTCATGTAAATATTCCAGGAATTTTTCCAGCTGATCTGTATATTGGTCTGCGATGTCAAATGCCAGATCTTCCTTTTCATCATCAGTCAGATTTTCTGCCCGGTCATGCAGCACATGTTCCATATTTCTGGAAAAATAGTAGATCTCGTAGGGAAATCCTGCCACAGTTTTCCGGTTATACAAAGAATATACAATCTTTCTCTTGCTTAGATTTCTACGGATCAGCCGATCCTTATTTTTTGCCTCTATATGTGCATCAAAATATTTCGTTCATGATTGTTTACCAGTTTCGTAAATATAACAGCCAGTGCATCTTCATCCGTCGGCCCTTCTACAAGAAACAGAATAACTTTTTTAGTCATTAGCACGTATCCTTCCTGCCCGCCTCATAGCAAGCTCCATCTCATATATATTTGTTTCATTGTAGAGTTTTTCTTTTTGCCCGCCAAGCTTGATCGTCCGCAAATAAGATAACCGGGTATTTTGCGTATTTTTGATATAAGTAGATTTTATATAGCAATTCTCAGGATTCACAGTCGTATAAAGCAGAGAATCGTTTTCAAGGATCTCCAATGGGCGTAAGTTATGTGATGTAAAGATCAATTGTCCTTTAGCTTTATCCTGCATAACTTCCAGGCATTCTCCCAGCAAATACTCATAAATACCAGAATCCAGCTCGTCTACCACAAGGCAATAAGACTCCCTGTTATAGCAGGCAACTAAATTACTGCAAATAGAAATCAGCTTCTTTATTCCTGCGGATTCATACAAAAGCGGAATCCGGTTCTCTCCACGCATGGCAATGATTTCAAACTGCACTCCGTCTTTTCCTTCCTTCAATAGCTTATCAAACGCATTATAAATTTCTATATTGATCTCAGGTATTAATGATTTCATTACAATATTGATCTGCTTGATCGTATTTGCTACATAAGGAAAAACTTCTTTTGGCACCACATTTATATCTGTGAAGCGTAAGAAGATGCCTTCGCCTTTTTTTGGTATCGTATCCGGCCAGTCAATATTAACGGGCATATTTTCCAGATTTAAGGATAAATAACCGTATTGCGCGTTTTCAACAACAGCAAGATCATAAATTCCATATTTCTGAAAACACTGACTCAGTAGAGAAAGCAATGCAGCCTCACCTTCAGTTTTTTCAAAGACTTCCTGTGCTTTTCTTGAAAATAAAAAGGAACTTACCTCCGGAACACCCTTTTCCTCATTATAGTTCTGTGTTGCCTGCTCTGCGACTCCAAGTGCAATAACATTCTGGATATCCTTAGAAAAACGCTCATACAATTTCAACGGACGAAAAAGCTCTTTCCTGCCTTTGTGGTAATCAAAAACAGGTGTGATCCGTTTTCCTTCGGACATTTCTCTCTGGCTGAATTTTTCTTTACTGATGCAGAAGCTCTTCTTACCGTTTTTCAGCAGTTCAATTTCATATTCTACCAGATAGCATTTTTCTTCGATTTTCAGCTCAAAGCGATACTTTACAGAGGAGGTATTACTTGCTTCATTTATATAATAATAAAAATTTGACGGGATCTGACGTCCGGAAAGAAGATATTTCAGCAATACCATACAGTCCACAACTACTGTTTTTCCAGATCCATTGGCTCCGTAGATTCCTAAAATGCTTCCCTTTTTATTTTGGGGCATTTCAATTTCACCGTGTATCACGTTTTTTATGTTGCTTATCTCCATTCCCCAAAGCCGAATAACGTATTTCATCTCTATCACACCTCCTTTCAGCTTCATTCACCTGTACTCAGTATATCTTATTATATCTCAAAAAATCAATTCTTATTCTATTTTTGTTAATTTCTTTAACATTATTTGAATTATTTTTTAAAAACAAATATTCTACTTGCAGTAAACATGTTCATTTCTAAGGGGATAACGGATAATTCTTAATTATTTTACATTTAAAAGCAACCTTACACTAAATAAATGATACACCAATTATAGTTTTAAGAAAGACGAGGGAGAATTTACAAATATGACTTGTCATTTACCAGATGATTTAATTGTTCTGATATCCGGTGTTCCGGGAGCAGGAAAAACAACAATATCGTATGAACTTCTTAAAATTCACACGGAAATCAGGCTCATCGAAGAAACGGATATAATTAGAGATATATTAAGAGGGTATAATATTTATTTAAAGGAAACTTGCAACTTTGAATTTGATAAGGTCTGTTCACATGACATTTTTTTGACTTATGATATGGCAAAAGAACAATGTAAAATAATGAAAGAATCTATTTTAAATATTATAAAACGCCAACAACGAAAAAAATTCCTACTATAATCAATGGCGTACATATTATTCCAGAGGAATTATATTTATGCACGCCATATCAAAATATAGTTTATATTAATCTATATGTAAACTCTGAAAATGCATTGTGGAATCGACTTAAAAATCGAAATCCTGAAAAATACAAATCAGAATGTATACCATTATTATATCAAACTAACACTGATTTAAATAACAGTATCCATCGTATACCAACTAATATATGTAAAGTATACTCAATTGATGTAAGTAATAAAACCATTTATGAAACACTTTCAGATATCCATAAAATTTTTATAAATCTGTATGGTAATTAGAACAAATTTATAGCTTCATTCCAAATGTTAGAAAATTTGCGAATACACTCTTGACCTCGTGGGGAAGATGCGCTAAAAATCTCAAATTTTGTATCTGTCATAAGCTGGGGATACCCGTTTTCATCAAAATGAGGTTTTGCGTAAATGATGCAATTATCCAAGCGTATAATAATTTCTTCTCTTCTATTTGAGTACATGCGAAAACATTTTTGTAAGAGTTGATTATCACCTATTTGATATTTGGCGCGTTTAATTGTTGCTTTGAGCTCCGGCAAAAATATATCTTGTTGTTTATGAGCATGCTTCACTTCATCCGAATTGGGGTTTAAAAACAAACAACGAAAATCGATTCCAAACATTTGATTATTTAGTGATTTTTCTTCCAAATAATCAAATAATTCCTTGAAATTTCCACCAAATAATTTCATGTTTTTTCTTCCGTATATCCATAAATATTTTCCTGTATACATAAAAGATTGTATTATGGCCTTCCATAATTCAAATGTTTCAAATCCGGTTAGAAAATAGGCAGTTTTATTTCTGTATATAGGGCTTTCAATTCTAAATGTATTATTTGAAATAAGTAAATCAACAAAATCTTCGCATTGAGCATCAACTTTACGATATTTTTCTCGAATTTCATCAATTCTTTTAATAAAATTTGAAAGTAATTCTCTAGTATAAACGGAATCACATAAATTAAAACAATTTATAAATGATTCTTCAAAACTTATACTATTGATATTTATTTCTCTCGCAATATTCATAGGATTATCAATCCAAGAGTGCCAGTTGGGATCTTCATCAAATAATAGTGGAATTACCATTTTGTTTTGACCGCACGCATATCCGGCTTCATATAGTAGCCATGGAGATTTTTTGTTATCACGAGTGAAACACAACAATACTTTATCACATTCAGAAATTTTTTGAATAATTTTTTCTTGAACTTTTTCACCTGCTGAAATGTTATCCTCAGACATAAAAATATTCAAATGAGGATTCAGAGTTTCTAATAAATTTTTCACTTCAAAAGCAAATTCTCTACTTTTGGATTTAGACCAGCTAATAAATATATTATCTGACATAAAAAATGTCATCCTCCTTCAAAATACAATTTTTATTATTTAATAATATTCTGTAATTGAGCTATGGCTTAGATATCTGGGTACAGATAATTAAGAATTATCATATATATTATATCAAATCCTTCCATTCTTTTCCATAAAATTCCTTCCAAATCCAAGAAACTCTAGTTATTTTTATCTTGTAAACTGTATTTGGAATTTCCTTATAATATTTTGTACGCAAAAAAGACCGCCTTCTTTAGCCGATCTCCATTCCGCATACGTAGCTTTTATATGTTTCTTACGCTGCTCCTATAATCTTCATATTATTCCGTGGGTGCATATCCCGTAAGATTTCTGCCTGTTTTCTGGCTGCCACATGAATATAGATCTGTGTTGTCTTTATGGAAGAATGCCCCAGTATCCGCTGTACACAGCTTATGTCCACTCCTTCCTCAATCAGATATGTTGCAAATGAATGTCTGAACATATGCGGTGTGATATTTCTTTCTATTCCAGCCTGAGCTGTATATTTTTTTAGCATCAGTCGAATGGACTGTTCCGTATACCGGTTGCCCCTGCCATTTACAAAAAAATATCCACTTTTTTTAATCGCCGCTCTGTTTTCAGCATAATATTTCCGCAAAATATTCAACACTGAGGTACTGCCAATCTGAACATATCTTTCTTTCGCTCCTTTTCCCATGAGTTGAATCAGCCCAGTATTCAGATTCACATTTTCTGCCCGTATATTTGATATTTCATAAACTCTGGCCCCGGTTGCAAAGAAAAGCTCGATTACTGCCACATCTCTCAGGCAATATTTATAAACCGTCTCCGATGCCTGCTGCAGACAGCCATACATATGGTTTAATAAATGTTCAATCTCTTCACGCGGTATAATTCTCGGAAGAATCAAATTTTCCTTAAATTTGACTTTTATTTTTCGAAATGGACTTTCTTTAATCAATTCATTCTCTTCCAAATAACTATAATATGCTTTGACAGAGGCTATTTTGCGTTTCACTGTTTTTTGCTTATATTTTTTATGTAATTCTGTAATATATTCCTCAATCTTCTCTTTGTCGGGCTCTTCGCAAGCAACAAAAGTAAAATACTGATTGAGATCAATTCGATATGCTTTTACTGTTTTCTGATCCAGTTCCTTTCTATATGTGCAATATTCCAGATACGGTACTAATTTATCCTGCAATCTCATTTTTCGTTCTCCCCTACGTTTTTTAACATTCTCCATATCATACTACCATTTCACCAGAATATTTTCAGAAATTTTACAAACAAAAAGACAGACATATTCCATATCATATTTTCTTAAAAATAAAAAGTACAGCCTTTCGGTTCATCCAATTAGCTGTACTCGCATTTCTTATCTAGTTTTATGGTAGTATTCTTCAGAATATTGCTCAGAAAAATCTCCAACATTCAGATGATGTAACGTTAAAAATTCATGTAAAGTATCATCAGATATCTCATCCAGGAAAAACGGTTTTAATTCTTTAATAAACCCTTTTATCTGATCCTTCAGGATCTTAAGTTTATTTGGACGAATTATCTTAACTTTATGTGTAAAATCTCCCTCATAAGAAAGTGTCTTTGTCGAAATAATCATAAATCTGTCTACATTTGCATTTGGGCCATATTGATCTTCAAACCATGCACAATGGTTATTCATTTGTCCCGCCTCATGTTTCGTGATTTCCTGACGGGTTCCGGACACCTCACTTTTGCATTCAAATAATAAATAATGATCATTCGAACCACACCAAAGATTATCAGGTCCCTTCCGAATTTCTTTATCTGGACGCTGGCTGACATAGCCAAGTAAAGCGCCAATATCTTTTAATGCAGCTTCAAATTTAGTAGCTTCAATACCAAAAGACAAATTATCTAATGTCGCATTAACTGACAAAAACAATTCACTATAATCTGAAAATTTCCGCATATATGTTCTGATATTATTTAGGCGGTCTTGGTGTATATAAGAAATTTTTGTATAATCAATTCCTGTACTCGGTTTTAAAAGCTGTGTATTTTTCTTAAATGCACTTTTTTGAATTTTAATCGATTCTGCAATACTTGTCGGATATGTATATCTTGCTAATTGCTGTAAATACCAACCCTTTTCTGTGTCATCAACATTAAGCCCATCAATCAATCGCTGCATGGAAGAAATAGCTTTCTCATACTCACCTTCACAAAAAAATTGTTCTGCCTGCCGTTCTTTTAAAAGCCTGTCATATACCTGTGATTCTGCATTATCTTCTGCAATCGTATCCATTTCAGAAGCATAATATTCTTTCCAGCCTTCATCACGCACTAACATCTGCTTTATCAAAGAAAGCACAACTTTTATAGGGCTTTCAGTTTTATCTTCTTTCGCCATGTCAGCAATTTCGATGCCAATGTCAATTTGTTTTCTCGTTTGTGGTGAAAAGAATTTATTAGTTGCAATACTCCGCATAAACCGAACCAATTCTGAGCCAATTATTAAAATGGCGCAATAATCTTTTTCACCACGGACACCTCTGCCAATACCCTGTTCAATTTTTTGAGCTATCCGTTTATTGATCAGTTCACTATTTGGACACGCCTGTTCTTCATAGCGATCTGCCAAGCTATCAAAATACGGAAGGCTATCCATAATCAGTATTCGACAACTTTCATCAGGCAAGTCAATGCTATCGATAGGGCAATCATAACAAAAGAATTATCGGACACATGGCTGTCTTATCATGCAGATGAAGCAAAATCGCGCCGTGCAATGCGGCAACTGGCCCAGTACATGAATTCACAGGGCAGTGAATAAAGGATGTTCCGCTGGCACCTGTAATAACAGGTTGGCTGCGATTAGATCTTATTTATGGTACGTAGCTGATGGCGAAATATCGATGCAGTCAATCGCTCTTGGGGCTTCAAAGGTCACATTTATTAAGGGAACACAAAAGGTGAAGGAAACAATAAAGCCAGATGATCTTGCAGCCTTGCTGGCTGCCCCTTCCGACAGATCAAAAATAGGAATACGGGACAAGACTATACTGATTCTTCTGTACGATTCGGCTATAAGAGTATCTGAACTGCGAGAGTTAACTCTTGAATCTTTGAAGCTAAATGAAACGATACCTTATATCCGAGTTCATGGAAAAGGTGATAAGGAAAGAATTGTATCAATAACAGACAAAACTGTCGAGCACTTAAAAAGATGCATAAAGATCTATCATTCGGAAACAAACGGTGATTATCCCCTGTTTTATACAGTGATCAAAGGAAATCTGTCTGCTATGTCAACCGGAAATGTAGAAAGAATACTGAACAAGTATGCAGAAAAAATAAGACCTGATCATCCTGGACTTCCGCAAAAGCTGTATCCACATATGCTCCGAAGAACCAGGGCTTGTGGACTGTATCAAAATGGAGTTGAACTTGAACTTGTATCCCGAATACTGGGACATACTTCCACTCAAACGACCCGTATATACGCATCTCCATCAATTGAAATGCTGAAAAAGGCCATGGAAAACAATAGTGTTGATGTATCTGAAACAGCTGAATGGCTAGATGATGAGGAAGAATTAGCTAGGATCTGTGGAATAAGATAATAATTATCCTCAGCTTTGAGAGTATTTTCACAATAATTATAGGGAATCAATGAAAAGCTGAGGATAAAAATATGCTGAGGATAATCCCATCGCCAGATACACCTTTTTAAATCCGGAAGCATCTGCATCATTCAGCATGGGTAAAAGCCTTTATGAGATGGCAGAGCATTTCCGGTGAAGTACCGGAAAATATCTCAGCTGACAGTCCCCTGGTATTTTTAATACGGATCATTGGCAGAGTTCCTGCCGAAAT
>OLPN01000796.1_pt1 | contig 31228 bp, 29 predicted proteins | sample 1672601 | NCBI WGS metagenome assembly OLPN01 (sample SAMEA3136704, study PRJEB25190) | human gut metagenome | reverse complement strand
GTAAGCATTCGGACAAATACATCTTTTACACTTTGAGGTTTGATTGTAGCTTTGCGGCAGCGAATACAATCAAACCTCAATTATTATGAATAGACTGGAATTTGAAGAATTGGAATTGCAGGTACAACAAAGCGGCCTGCCGTTGAAGTCGTACCTGCAACAGATAGGTGTAAGTTATTCAACCTATCATTACTGGCGTAGAAAATGTTCGGTTGACAGGAACAGTGTTAAACAGGAGCTGGCTCCCATCAGTTTTAAACAGTCAGTCATGGAATCGTCCCCTGAAGAACAAGTGCCGCATGGCGTGTCCGTTCTGTTTCCCAACGGTCTTCGTGCCCACTTCGGAAACGGTTCAGAAGAGATACTGATGGAGCTGTTCACTCAAAGTCTTCGAGGCGGCCATGTTTAACCTGAACGACACGATGCGCTACTTCCTGTGTCCTGGCAGGACAGATATGCGCAAGGGTATCAGTTCGCTGTGCGGAGTGGTACATGAGAAGATGAACAGCGAAGTGAAGAACGGGGATGTCTTCATCTTCATAGGTTCCAGCCGCAGGCTCATGAAGTTGCTTCATGCGGAAGACGGAGGTATGGTGATGTATGTAAAACGCCTGGAGGCGGGCCGCTTCAAACTGCCGGAGTACGATCCCCAATCAAACAGCTATCCCATGGAATGGCGCGACCTGGTGATGATGGTCGAGGGCATTCAGGAAAATCCGCAGCAGAGGCTCCGGCGCCTGAGGGCAGAGCGCAAGGAATATCATGTATAATATGCTTCCAGAGTGAATAAAGTGCGGATATTATTGTGTAATCCGCTTATATTTAGTATATTTACATAAACAAAACAGATGCGGACAATGGAAGAAAAGGATATACTGCTCAAGACAATAGAAGGGCTGAATGCCTCCATTGCTTCATTGTCTGCCACTAATAAGGATCAGGCGGAACAGATTAAGAATCTGCAGGAACGAATCAAAGAGCTGACGGCTCAGATTGCATGGCTGAACCGCCAGCTCTTTGGGCGTAAGACAGAAAAGCTTCCCATATATAGTCCCGATATGCCTGACCTTTTTGCCGAAGAGTTTGCCGGACTCCGGCATCAGGCGGAAGAAAAGCGGGACGAGGCCGTGGAGCAGATAGAAAAGGAACCGGTGGAAGTCCGGAAGCAGAAGCGTCAGAACCGCAAAATGACAGAGGATCTGCCCGTACTCGAAACCGAGGTTATAGAGCCGGCCGGTGTGGACCTGTCCTTATATCGCAGGATTGGCGAAGAGGTAACCAGAGTGGTCAAGCACAAACCGGGGATGCTTTATGTCAAGGAAATCATCCGTCCCAAATATGCGCTCAAGGACAGCACCCAACTTCCTCCCGGGGGGCAGAAAGGCGTGGAGATGGCCCCCATGCCGCTGATGCCCGTCGACAAGTGCATCGCCGACACCAGCCTGCTTGCCGAGATACTGCTTCAGAAGTATGAATATCACGTCCCGTTCTACCGGCAGATACAGCAGTACCGGCATCTTGGGATGAAAGGCCTTACGGAAAGTACGCTGGACGGATGGTTCAAAAAAACGGTGGAGCTGCTCAGGCCTCTGTATGAGGAGCTCAAGAAGGAAGTCTTTTCCTGCGACTATGTACAGGCGGACGAAACCACTGTTCCGGTCATCAACAAGGAAAAGCACAGGGCCGACAAGGAATACCTGTGGATGGTAAGGTCGGTCATGAAGAAACTGGTCATCTTCCATTACGACCAGGGATCGCGTGCCGGAGCGGTCATCGAATCCCTGGCAAATCAATATCACTTCAAGGGTTATCTTCAATGCGACGGTTTTGCAGGCTATGAGACAGCCTTCAGGACCAACCCCGACGTGCGGCTGCTCAACTGCCTGGTGCATATCCGCCGTCATTTTGAACAGGCTCTGGATGAAAACCGGGAGATGGCCGAACATGGCCTGACCCAGATACAGCATATTTACCGGATTGAACACTGCTGCGATAAGGCGGGCCTGTCGTACGACGAGCGGAAGACGAAGCGCCGGGAACTGGCCGGACCTGTCATGAATGCCATGAAAGTGTGGATGGAAACGGAAGGAATCAAGTACAGCCCCAATTCCCAGATCGGGAAAGCCATCACGTATGCCTATACCCGATGGGACAACATGATGGGATGTCTGGAGGACGGACGCCTGCTTTGGGATAACAATCTGGCTGAAAATGTCATCCGGCCGATTACTCTGGGACGGAAAAATTACCTTTTCTGCGGCAACCATGAGGCAGCGGCTAATATGTCGGTGATCTGTTCCCTGCTGGCCACCTGTAAGGCACATGATGTAACCCCAAGGGATTATCTGAATGATGTCATCGCCCGAATGCCCTATCACAAAAAGGCTACTCATGAGGAACTGCTGGAACTGCTTCCACATAAATGGAAGCTGCAACATCCGGAAAGTGCATTGACAAAACAAGAGGAGGAAGCCGGCAACCGGTGCTGACTGCAACATATAGGTTCAACAAAATAATAGCGACTGCAACTATTAGGTTTATAGTGACAGTCGCTATTGTTGTATATAAAGTTCAATACCTGTAGTTTAACGAATGCTTACCTTAGTAGTTGATAGTTACAAAGTAAACAAATAAACCTTAAAGTGCCAAGCCAATACAAAAAAATCGCCACGCTACCCTCTGTATAGAGTAGCGTGGCGATTCCCTCTTTTATGTCTCAGATATGTTTACAGCTTGTTTATTTCCTCCTCTGCCAGTCCCGTAGCTGCTGCAATCTGTTCGTTGCTCATGCCCAGCGACTTCAGGTTACGTGCAATAGCGGTTTGTGTTTCCGCGCGACCTTCCGCGCGACCTTCCGCACGACCTTCCGCACGACCTTCCGCACGTTCCGTTTCTATATTGTCCCGTAAAATCACGATATTATCCAAGTGTTTGTAATACGCGTTCAGCTCCTCCCGGCTCATGCGATCCAGCTTCAGCCGTTCCTTCACCGCATCCAGTCCCGGCGCCGTAGCATTCTCCGGCACATTTCCCGTATTCAGGTAATAAATCCATTCTTCCAGCGGCGTCTTTGCCACCCGGTTAAAATCATTTACTTTCAGTATATAATATTCCGGATAAAGCTGGCTCACTTTGTCCACTTTGAATGTCTGTTTCTGAAACGGACTCAGTTCCAGCACATCCCCTTCATGAATTCCCACGAACTCCGTCTTTCCGTGATATACAAAATCCTTGCCGTGTCCCAGAGAGAAATACACGATGTTGATGCTGTACACCTTACGTACCTTGTCGTATCCCTGTCCGCGGTTGATGTACTCTGTTACCAGCTTCGAAGCGCCAAACAGCATCCGCTGGAAATACGCATACTCATTATTGTTCTGAATCTCGATGAGCACCAGTTCTCCCTTCGAGTTTTCCGCCAGCATATCCACACGGTTATACTTGTCGAATTCATCCTCCTGGTTGCTTTCACTCTCCAGCAGCTTCTGGATGGTCACCTTTTCCTCCAGCAGTGTGGTAAGCAGTCCCTCCAGCACCGCATAATTAGCTTTGTTGCGCAACAGGCGCTTCATAGCCCAGTCAAAACGAATATAGCTTTCCATACTGAGTGCATTTAGTAGTTGATACTTACAAAGTAAACAAATAAACCTTAAAGTGCCAAGCCAATACAAAAAAATCGCCACGCTACCCTCCGTATAGAGTACCGTGGCGATTCCCGGTTATTTCCCCGCAGCAAAGTCCTTGATGCGCTGCTCCTCACTCAGTACTACGCTACTACCGATAGATTCTGTTCTGCCGATCATCAGTAATATGCAAGTTGATATATTCGTCGACAATCAACCATTAGACTTACAATGTTTTTGCGAAGTCCTTCAAATTAATTATGGCAACTGATGGGAAAGATATATTTTTAAGTTCATTGAAATGGTGATCCTCCGTCACGATGTATTCCGCATTGGCTGTTATGGCACAGTCTACGAACTTATTGTCATCCTGGTCTGCTGTAATTAGATGAAAACGGTAGTGAGGAGTTAATTTCTTTACATTTTCACGAGTAAGAATCGTGTAGATAATCGTTTCGGCTACATACTTATTAATGTTGCGAGTCATGACTTCCAGATACTCTTCTACGATTTCATTGCTTATACATAACGTATAGTCTCCATTCAAGAATGATTGCCACACTTTATGGCAGTCATTCTTCGCTGAAATTGCAATAATCAGTGAGTTTGTATCCAATACAATGTTTCTCATATTCATTTATAGGGAGTACGTTCATGTAGTTGGTAGAATTTATCGACTTTTTCCTCATTTAATTCTCCATTCTCCCACAAACGGTCAATTTCTTTTTGCGCTTGCTTGGCGAAATAGTCAGAAATAGCCTTTTTAAGTTCTGCTAATGCTTCAGGACTATCCACAAACGACATCATTTCAAGCACTTGCAATTGAGCCGGATTAAAAACTGTAGTATTCATATATTTGGATTTGGTTCTAATACAAAAGAACAAATTTTTGTCTTTATTTCCTAATGAATAAGATAAAAGGATTAAAAAAACAATGGAGAATCAAAATCTTTCAGTAGCAGGAATCGTGGTGATTCCCGTTTACTTCCCCGCCGCAAAGTCCTTGATGCGCTGCTCCTCACTCAGGCGGCACACCAGCAGACGTCCGTCTTTTTCCGCTACGATGTAGCCGTCCAGTCCTTCCAGTACCACCCGCTTTTCTTCTGCCGCATGCACCACACAGTTCCGGCAGTTGTACATATCCACCCGGCCGCCTACCTTGGCATTGCCCGCTTCATCCTGCGGCAGCAAGGTGCGCAGCGAACCCCAGCTACCCAGGTCACTCCATCCGAACTCCGCCGGCAGCACAAAGATATCCTCCGCCTTTTCCATCACCGCATAGTCGATGGAAATCTTCTCGCAAGTAGGGAAGAGTCGCTTCAGCTCCTCCGCCTCTTTGTCCGTAAACAAGGCAGGCTCCAGCTTGTCCATCACTCCGGCAATCTGCGGCGCATACCTGCGTATGGCATTCGTAATCGTGTCCGCGTTCCACACAAAAATCCCTGCGTTCCAGAAGTAATTTCCCGCAGCCAGATACCCCTTTGCCGTTTCCACGTCCGGTTTCTCCTTAAACGCTTCCACCTTGCAGATACCCTTTGCGTCCGCTTCCCCCTGAGCAGCAATATACCCGTAGCCCGTTTCCGGTCGGGTAGGCATCATCCCCAAGGTCACGATAGCCTGCGAGTCCGCCGTCTTCTCCAGCGCTACGGCAATGCAGCGTGCAAACTCCGCCGTATCAATCACCAGCGCATCCGAAGGCGTCACCACGATGTTCGCCTGCGGAAACTCCTTTCGGATCTTCCAGCATGCATACGCGATACACGGCGCCGTATTCCTTGCTTCCGGTTCCGCCAGAATATGCTGAGCCGGAATCTGCGGAAGCTGTTCCTTTACTATGTCGACATACTTTTCCGATGTCACCACCCAGAAATTCTCTTTCGGGCAGATACCCTTGAAACGCTCCACTGTGAGCTGAATCAGCGATTTTCCAACCCCCATTACGTCGATAAACTGTTTGGGATATTCGGGGGTACTCATAGGCCAGAAACGGCTTCCTATGCCGCCTGCCATGATAACTATATGATTTTGCATGCTGGTTTTAATAGCTTTTAGAAGTTCTAGTCCCTGCGGAAAATGTCACGTGTAATTACTTTATACTTTGTAAGCATTCAATTTTAGAATTCTATTTTAGACGAATGCCGGAAAGCATCCGTCTAAAAAGTCTCTACAAATTTAATGATTATTATATTTGTGTCTTAACATGTGAAGAAGACCTTCATTATCGGTTTCAGGAAAATTACTGCCTGAATTTTACACTGTCTGATGATTGATACAAATACCTTTCAAATACCATTCATACAAACGGTGGATACCCTCATCTATTTCTACTTTATGATGCCATCCCAAGCTATGCAACTTGCTTACATCTGTCAGCTTGCGTAGCGTACCGTCCGGTTTTGAAGCATCCCAGCGCAGTTCACCCTTGAATCCTATTTCCTTCATGATTTTCTCTGCTACTTCACGGATAGACAATTCTTTGCCCGTACCCACGTTGATGTGGCAGTTACGGATTTCAGTGATACCGTCTGCATTCTTCTCTGACGCATCATACGTCTGCTTGAAATCTACGTTCAGCAGTACATGCACACTGGCATCAGCCATTTCCTCGCTCCACAGAAATTCACGCATCGGTTTTCCCGTACCCCAAAGCGTAACAGCTTCCGGTGTGATACCGAACTTCTTCAGTTTTTCTAGAATCTCCGTATCCGAATTGTTTCCGTTTACTCCTTCCACAGGACGCAGGTTTATATCTTTGCGTACTGCATTCCAGTCGCCCTCGTTCAAGCATTTCGCCAGATGAATCTTACGAATCATGGCCGGCAGTACGTGACTGTTTTCCAGGTGAAAGTTGTCGTTCGGTCCGTAGAGGTTTGTTGGCATTACGGCGATGTAGTTCGTACCATACTGCAAATTAAAGCTCTCACACATTTTCAGTCCTGCAATCTTTGCGATAGCATATGGTTCATTTGTATATTCCAACGGAGAGGTGAGGAGTACTTCTTCCTTCATTGGTTGTGGCGCCTCGCGTGGATAAATACAAGTGCTTCCCAGAAAAAGTAATTTCTTTACTCCATGGCGAAAACTTTCTCCGATAACGTTCTGTTGAATCTGCAAGTTTTGGTAAATAAAGTCAGCCCGGTAATTCAGGTTGGCCATAATGCCACCAACGTGCGCTGCTGCCAGAATCACAGCATCTGGTTGTTCCTGATCGAAAAAATTTCTGACGGCTATAGGATCTAGTAAATCCAGTTCCTTGTGTGAGCGTCCTATCAGATTATTAAATCCTCTTTCTTTAAGGTTGTTCCAGATAGCGGAACCCACTAATCCGTGGTGTCCCGCTACATATATCTTAGCTGATTTGTCCATAGTGAAAAGTTTCGTTCTTAATATTCAATTCATTATTTTACGATTCCTTTTTCCAGATACTCAGCAAGGTTTGTACGGATTTTTTCTCCAGCCTTTTCTACGGCTACCTTAGCCATATCGTGTTCTACCATGATGCGTACCAGATCTTCGAACGAAGTCTTGGCAGGGTTCCATCCCAGCTGAGCCTTAGCTTTAGTCGGGTCGCCCCACAAGTTTACTACGTCGGTAGGGCGATAGAAGTCTTCCGAAACTTCCACCAGTACCTTTCCGGTAGCCTTGTCGTATCCCTTTTCGTTGATTCCTTCACCTTTGAATTCCAGTTCGATACCTGCGTGTTTGAAAGCCAGGTAGCAGAATTCACGTACCGAGTGCTGAACACCCGTAGCGATTACGAAGTCTTCCGGTTTGTCGTTCTGCAGGATCAGCCACATACATTCCACGTAGTCCTTTGCATATCCCCAGTCACGCAGGGAGTCTAGGTTACCCAAATATAGTTTTTCCTGTTTCCCCTGTGCGATACGAGCAGCAGCGAGTGTGATTTTTCGTGTTACGAAAGTTTCTCCACGACGTTCCGATTCATGATTAAACAAAATACCTGAACAACAGAACATGTTATAAGCCTCGCGATATTCTTTTACAATCCAGTAGCCATACAGTTTAGCTACCGCATACGGGCTGTAAGGATGGAACGGGGTGTTCTCGTTTTGCGGTACTTCTTCCACTTTTCCGTAAAGTTCCGAAGTTGAAGCCTGATAGATGCGGCAAGTTTCAGTCAGTCCGCACTGGCGTACAGCTTCCAGTACACGGAGTACTCCTGTAGCGTCTACGTCAGCAGTAAATTCCGGTGAGTCGAAGCTTACCTGTACATGGCTCTGTGCAGCCAGGTTGTAAATTTCAGTTGGTTTTACTTTATTTATCACCTGAATCATACTCATGGAATCTCCTAGGTCCGCATAGTGCAGGTGAAAATTCGGTTTTCCTTCCAAGTGAGCGATACGTTCACGGAAGTCTACTGACGAACGGCGGATAGTACCGTGTACGTCGTAACCTTTTTCCAATAAAAACTCGGCCAAGAATGAGCCATCCTGTCCGGTGACTCCGGTGATTAAAGCTATTTTTTTCATGTGTGAATAGTTTTTTATCCGATAGGAAAGCGTATTTTTCCATTTCGGACAATTGTTGTGTTTTTTGAGTTATTATTATATTTTGTTTGTTTTCTGTATATTTCCGTATCTTGCCGCATATATTGCAATTACTACGAAGCAAGACAAAGGAATGATGAATCCAGTTGCCATAGAACTTGAATCTGCTATATATCCCATCAGTATAGGTGCTACGGCTCCTCCCACGATAGACATGATGAGAAACGATGAAGCCCTTTTTTTATGTCCTCCCACTTTTCTGAGTGCCAGTGCAAAAATAGTGGGGAACATGACAGATTCGCACAAGAAGCAGAGCAGCAGGCAGTACCATCCCACTTTTCCCGGCAGCAGAATCACAGCTGTCATACTTGCTGCCGCTCCGAGTGCACATCCGGTCAGTACCTTTTCGGCTCTGATGGCACGCATTATCCAGCTTCCTCCCATTCGTCCTGCCATGAAGAGTCCCATACCACCGAAGGAGAGCCATACCGATGCCTCATGTGCCGATACTCCCGCTGCTTCTGTGGCATAGTTGATGAAGAAACTGTTGATTCCAGTCTGTGCGGCTACATACAGAAAGAGCGAAATCAGTCCGAAAGTAAAAGTAGCCTCCTTCCACAGTCCCTTTTTGTCTGTTTCTGTTTTCTCATGTGAGGTAGGAGAATCTTCTATTTCCGGAAGCTTCACTCTGAAAAAAATCAGGGCTACTGCCAGTACGATACATCCGATGATGGCATACGGAGTCGATACATCACCTCCTCCTGCAAAGAGAAAGAATCCTCCTACAAGTGGTCCGCATATCCATCCCAGTCCGTTGAAAGACTGGGCCAGATTCAGCCTTCGTTCGCTTCCCTCCGGCTCGCCCAGTACTGTTACATACGGATTGGCAGCTGTTTCCAGACAAGTCAGTCCACAACCGATAACAAAGAGCGAGAAAAGAAAGAATTCGAACGAACCTATTCTTCCTCCCGGTATAAAGAGTAATGCTCCTATGCCGTACAATACCAGACCTGTCAGCACGCCTGCTCTGTATCCGAAACGGCGTATGATATTTCCAGCCGGCAGAGCCATAATAAAATAGCCTCCGTACACTACAGCCTGTATCAGTGCCGAGCGTGTTCTTGTTATTTCCATAGTATCCTGAAAATGTTTGTTCAGTACATCCAGGATGCTGTGTGCGAACCCCCACAGAAAGAAAAGGCTTGTAATCAGAATAAATGGAAGGAGGAAGTTCTTTCCTTCCTTCGTTTTCACCAGACTGTTTCTTTCCATATCAGCTTCTGCTTATTTCCAGTCCCTTTTTCGATAGAGTCATATCCACGAAACGTGCTCTGTCGTTCGGTCTGTTTTCATTCAGTATTTTCTGTATTCTGGCGGCAGCTTCCGGGTCTTTAGCCACCATGTAAAGGTATCCTCCTCCTCCTGCTCCCGGCAGTTTATATCCCAGACAGAGGTCATCAATTTGTCGGGTGAGTGCTTGTACAGCCGGCGGGTTCGTACCTTCGTCTAGCAGCTGGTTTTGTTTCCATGTCTTTCTGACGAGTCTTCCTGCTTCCTCGAAATTGTTTCTCAGGATGGCGTCGTACATATCTGTTGCATGTAGCTTCATTTCTCTCAGCAGTTCCAGGTGTCGTGAAGAGTTGAGGAACATCCCTCTTACAATCTCCGCCAGTATTCCTTTGGCCGTACGTGTGATTCCTGTATAGTAGAGCAGATGGCACTTGCGGTATTCACTGCTGGTAAACAGGTAATCAGGCAACCATCTCACCAGTGGTTCCTGATTCCATCCTGCACTGGTTTGTAGCATTTTTACTCCCTGTAGTACACCTCCGTACTGATCCTGCCATCCTCCTCCGGTAGTGAGTAGCTGTTCCAGAATCAGTGTACGGCTTCCGATTTCCTGCTTGTCCCAGTTCAGTCCGCAGAAGTCATTTACGGCTCCCAGCACGGTAGCTGCAAGGATAGAGCTTGTTCCCAGCCCCGAACCTGCTGGTATAGCCGAGAGCAATGTCACTTCAATACCCGTTCCGAAGTTCTTGAGCTGTTCTTCCAGAGTGGCAAAGTGTTCTGTGTTGAAATTCGGATGAAATCCTGCCAGAACCAGTGCAGCTTTTGGAATAGAGAAAGGCGAACCTACCTTATTGAAAGTATACAGTTCTTCATAAGTCGTCACCACTTCCATAGCTCCCAGGTCGATGGAGCGTAAGATTATCTTATATTCTTTCGATGGTTTCACATACACCTGCAAGGGTGGTTGTCCGTTCAGTTCGATAGCAATGTTTACTACATTTCCTCCCTCCATGAGGCTGTAAGGTGGCGTATCCGTCCAGCCTCCGGCAAGGTCGATTCGTACAGGGCTTCTTCCCCATACAATCTGGTCTTCATACACCGATAGCTTAGGCTGTTGGCGGAAGTCTACTGTACCTACCAGTCCGTTTCTCATGAGTGCGAATGCTTTTTCTTCCATCCGCTTTACTTCTTCCGTACCGGCACCCTGAATCTGCATCGTACGTGCACGGAACATTGTGTCAGCGATACGTGTGAGCAGCGGTGTCTGTTCATCCAGTTCTTGGGGTAATTTCAGGTTGAGCCGTCCGTATTCTTCGGCTGCTTGTTGCAGGTCGAGCTGGTAGAACACACTTTTTTCGTGATTTTCTGCCAGAATCTTCCAGTTTTCCTTCCGGAACTCTTCACGTTGCGCAGTCAGTTTTCTCAGGTCCGCATAGGCCGAAATTTCGTCAGCCGATTTTTTTTCCGCCTGCATCCATATTTCCCTGCCTTCATTTAATTCCGGTTCTGCTGTCATCCAGCGCATCACTGTTCCCAGTTCTTCCACCGAATGGCATACTGGGAAAATAGCTGCTGCCTGCAGATCATGGCTTCCTCTGATATCTTCAGGTTTCAGTCCACGCATACGTAGCCATTCCGATGCAGGTATTCCCTGATATAGAGTAGATTCTACACTCAGTGCTCCCTTGAAAGCATCATTGAATCCGTAAGGTCTTGCGACGAATCCTCCTTTTCCCATAGGTACCACATCAATACAGATTCCTTCGAGTACCTCCAAATTCCAGTTGTTGCAAGGAACTCCTGTGATGATATTCCGGCTGTGCAGTTTCCATCCCTGTCCCACATGACTGTTTTCTATCCATACTTCTGCGTTGTCGGCAGTCAGGCTGCAATCTACGCGTGCGTTTTGTATGAAAATAGCCGGATGTGGCTTCACTTTCCGGTGGATGATGGCCCTCTGATCCGTTACACAGTTTTGTATTGCCAGTGTCGACGAAATCATCTCACGGCTTGTACCGTAGTGATGGAACTCTCCGCCGGGCAAAGGCAGAATAGCCACCTTCAGTTGTGTCAGTTCTTCGTCGTGCAGGCGCGGATGTTGTCCCAGTGCCGGTCCGAATTCCGAGTACATATCGTAGAATCCTATTTTTCCTTCCTTCTCCGAGCGTTTCACCATCAGTTCCACAGCACGGTCGCTTAGCAGCCAGATACCGATATCCATCAGGAAGAGATAATCTTTCATCAGAGTGCCTAGTTCCTCCACGCTTGGTTTCTGTAGCATGAAGTCCAGCTGGTCTGGCGTTTTCCTCGACGATACAAATACCCCGTGGTTCTTGGCCAATTGTGGATCTACCCACAGACCGTAGCACACGACGTCTGCTTCTGGAATCTCCTGCAATGGCTGAGTAGCACGGATATACACATCCCCGCTTGCCACGAGCGTATGCAGGTTCTCCGGTGCCTTCTCCATGATTTTTTCATACAGAGGCAGCTGTAGGGAAAGCAAGTTCTGTGTCAGTTTTTGTCCCCGTCCCCATCGGAATACCGGAATTGGTGTCAGAATCTTGCCCGAAGGCGCATACGCCGGCAGTCTGCGGCTTTGTCCTCCTGCGTGCAGCAGGATACGCTTTTCAGTGGCCAGCCATTCGGTCAGTCCCTTTTCCGTATTTTCTTCTTCCATGCAAGCCTTAAGCAGCCATGCGGTTCCTCCTCCGGATCCCAGTTTGCTTCCTATGGGGTCGGATGTGCAGAACCATTCGCTGCGATCCGCCTTTTCAATATCGTGAAAGCATTCCACCAGGTTAGGAGGTAATGATAACAGTTTCTTCATTCTGTCCGTTTAAAGTTTGAATATTCGTTTCATTGGTATCCATTTCTCATTGGCGGCCTGTCCGGGTGTTGCTTTTTGGTATTTTGCCATGTGTGCCTCCCATTCTGCCTGTCGGGGCAGGGTAGCGAGCCGTGCATAGTCTCGTTCCATATCAAAGTCATCGGTAGTATCCATAATCATGAACAGGCGGTTTTCGTAGATGTAGATTTGCATATCTACAATTCCAACTTCTCGTATTCCTGCCTTTACTTCCTCCCATACATGAGCATGCTCTTCCACATATGCCTCTATCAGCTCTTTGTCGTTGTAGAGATCCAAAGTCTGACAATATCGTTTCATTGTTTGTTATAGATTGAAAATTGATTTTTATTTCTATTCCGTTGCGCAGCCTATGGTCAGAATTTCCGCATCTGTCAGTGCTTCCAGCGCGTGGCGCTCTCCTGCAGCTATGCAGATACATTCATCGGCATGGCATACTGTTTCTTCTGTTTCCATACAGATTTTCACAGTTCCTTTTCTTATAAGGAACACCTCCTCCATGGTAGGGTGGACGTGCATTTCGCTCCGTTCTCCTTGTTTTAGTCCGGTGACGGCTATCTGTGTCAGATTCGTCTGGGTGTCCTCTTTAGCCAGCAGTACCCGTTTCGTTCCGCATCCGTGCGAGGTCGTTACGGGGATTATCTCGTGCAGCAAACGGTGTTTCATATACTGTTTTCTATTTGGCGAATTCCTTGATGCGCTGCTCCTCGCTCAGGCGGCATACCAGCAGCTGTCCGTTCTTTTCCGCTACGATGTAGCCGTCGAGTCCTTCCAGTACCACCCGCTTTTCTTCTGCCGCATGCACCACACAGTTCCGGCAGTTGTACATATCCACCCGGCCGCCTACCTTGGCATTGCCCGCTTCATCCTGCGGCAGCAAGGTGCGCAGCGAACCCCAGCTACCCAGGTCACTCCATCCGAACTCCGCCGGCAGCACAAAGATATCCTCCGCCTTTTCCATCACCGCATAGTCGATGGAAATCTTCTCGCAAGTAGGGAAGAGTCGCTTCAGCTCCTCCGCCTCTTTGTCCGTAAACAAGGCAGGCTCCAGCTTGTCCATCACTCCGGCAATCTGCGGCGCATACCTGCGTATGGCATTCGTAATCGTGTCCGCGTTCCACACAAAAATCCCTGCGTTCCAGAAGTAATTTCCCGCAGCCAGATACCCCTTTGCCGTTTCCACGTCCGGTTTCTCCTTAAACGCTTCCACCTTGCAGATACCCTTTGCGTCCGCTTCCCCCTGAGCAGCAATATACCCGTAGCCCGTTTCCGGTCGGGTAGGCATCATCCCCAAGGTCACGATAGCCTGCGAGTCCGCCGTCTTCTCCAGCGCTACGGCAATGCAGCGTGCAAACTCCGCCGTATCAATCACCAGCGCATCCGAAGGCGTCACCACGATGTTCGCCTGCGGAAACTCCTTTCGGATCTTCCAGCATGCATACGCGATACACGGCGCCGTATTCCTTGCTTCCGGTTCCGCCAGAATATGCTGAGCCGGAATCTGCGGAAGCTGTTCCTTTACTATGTCGACATACTTTTCCGATGTCACCACCCAGAAATTCTCTTTCGGGCAGATACCCTTGAAACGCTCCACTGTGAGCTGAATCAGCGATTTTCCAACCCCCATTACGTCGATAAACTGTTTGGGATATTCGGGGGTACTCATAGGCCAGAAACGGCTTCCTATGCCGCCTGCCATGATAACTATATGATTTTGCATGCTGGTTTTAATAGCTTTTAGAAGTTCTAGTCCCTGCGGAAAATGTCACGTGTATATACCTTGTCTTTCACGTCATCCAGACACGCATCATAGCGGTTGGCGATGATAGCCTGTGATTCTTTCTTAAATTTTTCCATATTGTTCACAACCTTTGAACCGAAGAATGTACTTCCGTCTTCCAGTGTAGGTTCATAAATGATAATCTGTGCACCTTTCGCTTTGATACGTTTCATTACACCCTGAATGGAACTCTGGCGGAAATTATCACTGTTCGATTTCATTGTAAGGCGATATACACCGATTGTTACATCATGTTCTTTATCTGCGTTCCATTGTGAATTCGTAGAATAATATCCTGCTTTGTTTAATACTTGTTCTGCAATGAAATCCTTGCGTGTACGGTTACTTTCTACAATCGCCTGAATCAGATTTTCCGGTACATCCTGATAGTTTGCCAGTAACTGTTTGGTATCTTTGGGCAGACAGTATCCACCGTAACCGAACGACGGATTATTGTAGTGTGTACCGATACGTGGATCCAGACAGATACCCTGAATGATGGCTTGCGTATCCAGTCCCTTTACTTCTGCATATGTATCCAGTTCGTTGAAGTAAGAAACACGCAGGGCAAGATAGGTATTGGCAAACAGTTTCACAGCTTCTGCCTCTTTCAGTCCCATAAACAGTGTATCAATGTTTTCTTTGATTGCACCTTCTTGCAGTAATGCTGCAAATTCACGAGCTTTGGCTTCCAGATGCTCACCTGCAATAGCTTTGATAGCTTCGTTTTCTTCATCCCGTCCATCAATGAATTTAGGGTATCCTACAATAATACGGCTGGGGTAGAGGTTATCGTACAGCGCCTTGCTCTCACGCAGGAACTCCGGTGAAAACAGCAGGTTGAACTTCTTGCCCGACAGAGCTGGAGTATTCTTGAACTTTTCAGCATATTTTACATATAAGCTTCGGCAGTAACCTACAGGAATGGTACTCTTGATAACCATTACCGCATCCGGATTTACTTCCAGTACCAAGTCGATAACTTCTTCTACATGCGAAGTATCGAAATAGTTCTTCACCGGATCGTAGTTAGTAGGAGCTGCAATGACCACAAAGTCCGCATTCTTATAAGCTGATGTACCGTCCAGCGTAGCTGTCAGATTCAGTTCCTTTTCTGCCAGATACTTCTCGATATACTCATCCTGTATCGGGCTGATACGGTTGTTAATTTTCTCTACCTTTTCAGGGATAACATCTACAGCTGTCACTTGGTGATGTTGTGCCAGCAGGGTAGCAATAGACAGACCTACATAGCCTGTGCCTGCTACGGCTATTTTATAATCTTTCATAATTACAGATTTATTAGTTACATTTATAGTATTCTGCGTACCATTCAGCAAAAGCTCTTAAGCCATCTCTTAAAGAAGTTGAAGGCTTAAACCCAAAATCCTGTTCTAGTGGAGTAGTGTCTGCATAAGTTACAGGTACATCTCCCGGTTGCATTGGTACTAATTCTTTATGAGATTCAAAATCATAATTTTGAGGTAATACTTTTGCACGAATAAGTTCTTCTTGTAAAATGGTTACAAAATCCAACAGATTTTCCGGTTGGTTATTTCCTATATTATATACTTTATAAGGAGGTATTGGCAATCCGTCTTCACCGTTCTGTTTTTCCGGTGCATGTTGCATTACTCTTATCACTCCTTCTACTATATCATCTATATAAGTAAAGTCACGTTTGCAATTACCATAATTAAATATCTGGATGGTTTTACCTTCACGCAATTTATTGGTGAATCCAAAGTAAGCCATGTCTGGTCTTCCAGCTGGACCATAAACTGTGAAGAATCTAAGTCCTGTAGATGGAATATTATAGAGTTTAGAATAGGCATGAGCCATCAACTCGTTACTTTTCTTTGTAGCAGCATAAAGACTCACAGGATTGTCTACTTTATCGTCTGTACTGTAAGGTACTTTTTTGTTACTGCCATATACACTTGATGAAGAAGCATACACCAAGTGCTCTACTTGTGGATTGGAATGTCTACAAGCTTCTAATATATTGTAGAAACCTATTAGGTTACTTTCTACATAAGCATCCGGATTAGTAATGCTATAACGCACTCCAGCCTGTGCTGCAAGGTTTACGACGATATTGGGTTTGTGTTCATTGAAAATTTTTTCAATTAGAGCTTTGTTTGCGATATTTCCTTTGATAAAAGTAAGGTTGCTATATTTTTCCAGTTTTTTCAGTCTTTCTTCTTTTAATGAAATATCATAATAGTTTGTAATAGAGTCGATTCCTACAATTCGGATACTTGGCTCTCTTTTCAAAAGCTCTAATGCAAGGTAACTACCTATGAATCCGGCAATACCGGTTATGAAGATAGTTTTGTTTTTTAAGTTAATGTTAGTGTTTAACATATTGGTAATATTTTATTATTGAAAATATTTTATTAGATGTTTATATTAGTAAATGGCCGAACTTTGGTAATCAAGGCTACAAGGCCATGATTGTTTTTTGAAATTTATCTTTCATTGTGAAAGCTCTAAAATGAAAGATATAATCGTAAATAGTGATATCGCTGAGAGAAAAAGTTCTGCAGGTGTATTCGTATATATTTTGTAGTGGAACAATAATGATAATTATCTCAAAATTCGTTCAAGAAAAAAACGTATTGGAAATAAAAATGCAGCTTGTAGATATCGTTTGCGAGTATGTTTCTCTTTATACATTCTATAAACAAATCGTAGGTTCAATTTATCGGCCCATGCTGGATAATATTCTATTTCATTATTTGATGTTTGATGAATAAACCCACCACAAGTAAATCCAATACCTTGAAATCCATTTAATTTAACTTTTAGTAGAAATCTTTCCTGCATTAATATTCCCATACCAATAATAAGAAAGTCTGGATTTATTTTAGTGATATATTCTGCTTCTTTATCTATTTCATTTTCAGAAGAAAAGTATCCGTTTCTATATCCAGAAAATAGTAAATTGGGGTATTTTTTTTTAAATATAGATATAGCTTTTTCTACTTGTTCTTGTTTAGAGGCTACTATATAGATTGTTTTTTTATTTTGTTCAGCGTAGCTCAGTAGTTCTGGAGCAAGTGAAGTCATATCAAAACTTCGTCTTGTTACTGTTTTTCCATATAAAATTTTTATGGCTGCTACAAGGATTGAACCATCAGCAAATATACCATCAAACTTTTCAAATATAACTTTATTATTTAGAGCTGTCAAATAAGATACTGGATTTAAAAAAGTATATATTTGACCTTTCTGAGTAAAGAGTTGACTGGTGATTTTACTATCTGTTGAAATAATTTTTTTTACTAAAGTAGAAATCATTTTATAATTATATTTGTTTAATAGTAAATGTCCGATTTTTACATAGTGGGATTCTTTTCTATTTGCAATATTTATTGGAATTGATTTACTAACAAATACTACCGTTTATATCTAAATATTATTAGTTTTAACAGTTATGCTAAGTAAAAAATAATGAGTTGTTATTTAAATTTATTGTTATTTATTGAAGAGGTTATTTCTTACTTATTCTTTTCCACTATAAGTGAAAGTTTTAACTCTATTTAATAATTATTATTAAACATTGTTCTGTAGACTTTAAAGTATACAGCATGTAATCTTTTTCCTCCTAATGTAATTCTAAGTATTTTTATTTGTATGGAATACGGTAGGGCACGAATTTATTTTTTTATAAATATTCATAGTCTGTAGTTTATAAAATAAATGGCTAAATATTATATTGTGTTGTCAATTGCTTATATAACTTTTGATAGTTTTTGCTCATTATTTCAGCTGTAAGATTTTCTTGTAATGTTTTATAACTAGACTCTCCCATTTCTATGAGATTACTATTTAGTATTAAATCTATTTTATTAGATAAATCTTTTATATTACCTAACTGATAGCTGTATCCGATTGATGCATTGATAGAAAAAATTTCCATATGTTGAGGTATGTCCGAGAGAAGCAAAGGTAAACCACAGGCCATAGCTTCTAACACTCCATTAGGTAAACCTTCAGATTTACTAGAAGAAATATAAATATCACTGGCTGACAAATAATTTTGTATATTGTCTACTTGACCTGCAAAAATAATTTGTGGATAATCTTTATATTTTGAATAAAGAGTTTTACGTTCTTTACCATCTCCTAATAATAGTAAAACGCTATTACTATTTGATTTTGATTTAAGAAAACCTTCAATACATTCTTGTTGATTTTTGCGATCTATGAAAAATCCTCCATATACAAAAATAACTTTCTCTAGTGGTAGGTTTAATTGAGTCCGAAGTAAAGAAACTTTATCTAATTCTCGTTTTCTATATTGTTCAACATTGACACCATTTCTTATGAATGGAATGTCAAGATTTTGCTTTGTTTTATAAAGATATGTTAAACTGCTGGAGCAAGTAATGATAGGCTCTTTTTTTATATTTTTTCGTATTAATCTCATGTCTAAATAAGCCATGATTAAACCTTTTATTTTACCATAATAGTCTGGATAATCTTCATAACAATAATTTCTTAAAGTAATAAAGTGTAATGCTTTTTTATATCCTAAAGTTGTTCGATATGGAGGCATTCCTACTCCTTGTATTATGTCTGGTTTTAATTGTTGCAGTAGTTTGGTCACTTTTTGTCGGCCTATAATGAATGTTGTATATTTTGTTAAACCTGCACAAACAATTTGAATATTTTGTTTTTTATAATCCGATATCATTGAGTTGGATTGTTCTTCTTCCCATAAAGTTAGTAAAATAGGTTCAAATATATTCCTATCCATATAACGAATTATATTTAAGGTCTGTTTAATAGGACCGTTCTTCTTGCAATTTGTTTCTACAAAGCAAATCCTGATTTTTTTCATTTTATATCTGATTTAATATGTTTTTTAGTTTATCTCCCCAGACTTTATATGATAGCTTACTACAGACTAAGTTATAAGCATTGTTTGACATTACATTATATTCATTACATGAGATATTTATACAGCGAATTATAGCATCTTTTATAGCTTTTGCAGAATTACCTTTGATGATAATCGAATTTTCACCATCTTTTAAATAATATTTTGTATAATCACCAACTTCCGATGCAATAGGTACAACTCCATGGCACATTACTTCAGGTACTTTACTAGGAAAATTTGCTTTAGTTAAATGACATATTTCTCTAGCTAAAAGTAAATAGTGACTTTTTCGATATAGATTGACTAATTCATTATAATTCATCCATCCATAAAAAGTGAGATAAGGGGATATACGTTCAAATCGTTTTACACCTATAGCATCAATGATAGCTTGTTTTTGCACACCTTTTATATGAAAGTTTAATTTAGCTAATTGCTCATTATTGAGTTGCTCAATAGCATTTATCATATTGAGGAAGGAATCTTTTATTAGACCATTACCAGGGTAAACAATATTAATCTTGTCATATGATGGTTTAGGAAATCTTTCATATTCATAGGGATCAGATAGAATGGGAAGTACAGAGGTATTGCATCCTTTTTCTTTAAAATGTCTTTCTATGTATGTTGAAATAGGAAATAGAATATCTGCTTGCTCTCTTAGTTTAAAACTCTTCTTATATAGATAATAACGAATAGGGTTTTTAAGGTATTTTCTTTCATACCATTCTACAATAATATTTCCAACTTTTAAATTATTTTTATGGGCAAATTTTATTATGGGTGATATGAAATACATGATATCTGAGTAAATGATTATACAATCATCTTTTCTGATAATTTTTTTTAGTTGCTTTACATATTTGATACCGTAAAGCAAATGGTATGATATTTTATTAGCTAAGGTTTCTCGTGGTGTATTAATGTTTATTAATGAGAATTTGTTCGGGAACTTATTTATAAAATTATTATAATATTGATTTTCGTTTTTATTATAGTCTGCTAACAATGTAACTTCATAACCACCTTCCATTAGAGCCATACTAAAATATTGAAGATAGTTAGATGCTGCACTTCCTCTTGGAAATTTTGTAGCTGCACAAATGATAATTCTTTTCATATATTATAGTAGTTTTAGATACGCTTTAAAATGATAAAATCTATAACTTTACTTAATCCTATAGCTGTGAGAATTCCAACTACGGCAATAAGTATAAATATTAATATTCCAGTGGGGTCTAATTGTATTAGAATCTTATCAAAACAGAAATATTTTACTGCTTGTAAAATGAAAATATTAGTTAAATAGCTTTCTAATGAATATTTTCCTAAGTGTGAAAATAAGTTAGTTATCAAGTTGAAAAAATTGAATTTATAATTTATTTTTTGAAGTATCCAAGCGATAGCAAATGTTATACATATTCCACCTATACCAGTTGTAAACCTTTCTATATTATCATTATTTGTTAAGAATCGAATAAATATAATGATTATTCCTCCGATAAACCAGTATAGTGATTTTAGTGTATTATCTTTTACTTCTTTTCCTAGGTAATTACCTAATACAAAATATATAAGACTTTGCGTTATTTGGCTTAGGTGTTCGGCTATATCTTGATTCGTATAGAATAGAAATTCAGATAATATAATAATTATTGCTAGACTTAATATAGTTCTTCTTGTGAAATCTTTTATTACCCATTGATAGAAGAAAGGCCATATAGTGTATACAGGAATAAGCATAGCTACATACCATGCACCTTGATGACTTCCCCAAAATGACAATGTGCTCCATTCATAAAAAAAATATGGTATATTATGTTCTATAATTATATATTTATATCCATACCATAAAAAAGAAATGATAAAGTATGGAATAAAAACTCTTTTTAATCTGTGATAATAATATTTACGTATATTATATTCCCTATTTAAGGTAATAAATAGCCCCATACCTGATAAAAAGGCAAATATAAATACTCCAGAACCTCCAAATCTTAATATTTTTATAATCCAATTAGGAAAGTCAGATAAATACTGGGAGTTATGTGTAGCTATTATACCTAATGTTGCAATACCATAAATGGCATTACGATATTTACTAATTGGAATATTTTCGAAATAGTTCATTTGTTAGAGAAATGGTTCTGTTATAGGTCAATTATTAATAAGAGTTTTTATGACTTTAGCTGGATTACCTCCAGCAATACAGTCATTGGGAATACTTTTTACAACAACACTTCCAGCTGCAATAATAGATCGTGCTCCAATTGTTACTCCTTTACCGATAATGCAATCGGTTCCAATAAAAACATCATCTTCTATTATAACAGGTGATGTATTTGATATACTAGATGTCTTAGCATCTCTTCTTGCTTCCCAACTCAGATTGTGGAAATTGGTGTCATATATTTTGGTTCCTCCTCCAATAAAAACATGGTTTCCAATGGATATTTTATGTGTAGCTATTATCATAGAACTGTTTATACCGACATTGTTTCCAATTGTAAGGACTGCATTTTCTTGTACTTTTATAAATGAATGCGCATACCATCCTGTATTCCAGCAACTTCTTATTCTTACATTGTTTCCAAAATTTACAGATTGAGAGTTGGGATGAATATATAATTTAGGTATACCATTGTAAGCACGAACATTTTTCCCATAAGAGATGTTGTTGAAAGTTAACTTGATTCTAAATATTATTGTTGAATAATAATCATTAAAATGTCTTATAGCAGAGAAGTAAGCTCTTCTAATATTTTTTCTTATCATATGGATTATAATTAAAGTATATTTTGATAAACGTTAGCTGTCTCTTGAGAGGCTTTTTTCCAATTGTATTGTTTTAGTTGCTCTGTTCCTTTTTCTATTAGCTGTAGGCGTTGTGTTTCAGAGTAATGATAAAGTTCAACAAGCTTTTGGGTTAAATTTGAAGTATTGGGTTGAGAGTCAAAATAAATTGCTGCATCTCCTGCTATTTCAGGAAAACAGCTTTTCTTATTTAGCAGAACTGGACATTTATATGTATATGCTTCAAGAATAGGTAGTCCAAATCCCTCGTATAAAGATGGATAAACAAATGCCCACGCATTGTGATATAGATTTGCTAATTGTGTTTCGGTAACAAACATTTGTATAACATAATCTTTTAAATTTAATTTATTTATGATTTGTATTTCTTCTTTTGAGAATGCTCCTCCTGTGCAGACTAATTTGAATTGACTATACTTTCTTATAAATTCAGAAAAATCTTTTAGGGTTTGAATAAAGTTTTTGTATCCATTACGTTTTCCTACGTATAGTAAATATGGAGAGTTAATAATTTTTTCTTTATTAAAGTCTATTTTTTTAGGTCCTCCATGGTGTATTACTGTAATTTTCTTATCGGGAACTCCATATATTCGCATTAGGTCTTCTTTGGTATTCTGTGAAATAGCAATAATGTGCACAGCTTTTTTAGAAAGAACTTTTTTGGCATGTTGATCTACCTTTCTGTAATTAAATATTTCATGATTCATATCATGTATGGTAAAAATAAAAGGTTTTTTACCTATATATGGGAGGAAATATTCATTAAATCTAGTGTGATGTAATAAATCAAAATCACCAGATTTTATTTTTTCTATAGAATATTGGCGATTGATATTATTGGGAGAGGGAAATGTTGGTAAAAAACGTTGTAGAGCTCCATATACTTTCTTTTTCAATGGAAAGTTGAAAGGAACATAGTTATCAGGTGTGACTTGTGGAACTTCTATGTTATCTATAATTTTCATATTCCGCAAATATAGATTATCTGATTGTTTCAGAGCTATTTCATAATCTATATTCTTAGGCATATTTGAAATTATTTCACAAAGATATCTGCTTACACCGCTAATGCGTGGTGCAAATCCTATATAGTCATAGAGTACTTTCATGTTTTATTTTTTTATTATCGTGGATTTACTAGTATTGAATGCAATAAAGCATAAATAAAATATATTCCATACGTGGTCATTTATAATATTAGGGTTGGATAGTCCTAGAAGCCAAAATGGTAACAAAATAGTCCATTTCGCCATCCAGGGGTATACGGAAGTTAATCTGTTTGTAATGGTTAATAGGCTTATGAATAAAGGTATTGTCATAATTAAACCGTATGTAACAATTGCTGATATAAGTCCATTTTCAATAGGAAAATTTTTTATATGCCAGAAATAACTCATGGCATCCATTCTTCCAAATATTAGTTCATCAAAAGTTATTTTTTTATAAAATTCAAATGTTGTTAGTCGGGTTTGGGCTGAACTGTCCGTTATTTCTCCGTGAACAAATCTTCCTCCAAAATTTTCTAATAAATAAATTAGAGTGATTAAAGCTATAGAAATGAATAAAAATCCTACAAATTTTTTGTGCTTGGTATTGTTTATTATACTGTGAAATAGATATGGTAAAATTATTGCAATGAAAATTACTGTTGCAAAACGGGCATTGAAACAAAGTATAGCTATAAATCCAAGTGATGTCAGAATTATTTTTTTGTAATTCTTTATATTACTTGTTACTATATATGTTACGATTATAGTCACAATATGCGCATTAAGTAGAGGCTGTCCATATAAAGATGTACTTCTAAATTGCCATGTGTCTGTTGTTGAATATAGTGTTTCTCCCGCATTTAGATTTTCTGTTAATAATAATGGGGGAAAGAAGACAATGCCTAAATATTTTTCTATTATAGCTAATACTAATTCTAAGAAAAATAATAATATTATTATTTTTCTTAGAATTAGTTTTTGTTTTTCCTGCAATTTTCTTAATACTAAAATCATGATACATGGAATAGTAAATACTCTTAGTATACTTCCTATTGCATCCTGATTTATCAAGTATTTTATTATTATTGTTAGAGTTGAAATTATTATAGTAAAAAAAACTAATTGAGATAATTTATCTCTAAACGTATTTTTTTTCTTAAAGAATTCATAACAACAAAACATTAATATGGGCATATTGGATAAAGTAAGAAATATATGATTTACTCCCAATATTGTGATTGTTGATTCTAAAGATAAAAATATAGTAGAAAAAGCTGCAATTAGAAATAGTATATTTGAAACCATTGAATTATTTCTTTAGTAGTCTTCTATATTGTAAAGGAGCAAGAATAAGTCCATTAAAATTTGCTATAATTGAAGCAATTAAGATTGCTGAAACTCCCAATTCTAGTTTTCTGAAAAAGTAGAAACTGAAAAGAAAGACAATAGGTGAAAACACACAAGCAATCGATTGAATTTTAAGTTTTCCTGCACCGTTTAAGACATTAACATAGATACCGCTAAACATAAGAACTAGCAAGTATAGTAAAATCCAAAAAGATAAATTAAAATCTATAGATACCTTATTTTGAATCCAAATAGAATATACAGAATTTGAAATTGCTAGCATAACGATACCTACTAGGATAAAAATAAAATATATTTTCAGATATTTTGAGGTTGTTTGTTTTATCCATTGGATATCATTACGAGTAAAAGCATCTGTAACAGCAGACCATACAGGGGCTAAGATTATTCCCCATAGCATATAAATAACACTGAAGTATTTATAAGCAATATTATATGCTGAAACTTCATTAGCACCATAATATCTAATAATCAAGAAGTTTATCATTTGATATTGTATAACTCCTGCAATTTGTATAATAAAAAATTGTATTCCTAATTTTAATAAGTTAGGAGCTAATGAAAGTTTAATATATTTTATAGATGGAGCAAGTTTTTTATATCTTCCAGAAAAAAGTGTTATATTAAAAAATACGATTACTATGATGGGAGCTAAACATAATCCAAGACATAAATAGACTAGATTTCCTTGGGTTGTCAGAGTTAGAAGATAAATGATCGCTAACGAAGCTACTTGTTGTAATAATTGTCTCCAAGATGCATCGGCGGGGCGTTGTTCTGCAAGTATTATAGTATTTATAGTTGAAAAAATAAAATTTAAACAAAAATAGATGATGATGATACAGATTGGAATGAGTAAATTCGATTTTAAGTTTAAATTGAGCAGATTATTCCAATTTATGTAAGGTGTAATAATTAACAGAATTATCATTAGTGGTATAAATATAAATGTTAGGATAGCATATGTTGTACTTACATATTCTTTCCCTAATTTGAAATCACCATTAGCTAATGCTTCTGTAAGCCTATTGCGAAGTCCATTATTTATTCCTATATCAAAGAAGTGTATCCATGCAACCATTGAACTTAAAGTCATCCATATGCCATAAGTTTCGCTATCAACATAATCTAGTGTTAGAGGAATTAATAGTAATCCTGCCAAAATGCTTCCTCCTTTAAGAAATAGCATTAAGAGGATATTTTTCTTCATTTTAACAGAGCGTTTATTCCCTTTATATAAAAAGTCTTTGATCTTTTTTGTAAGCATTAATTTTTTGTTAGAATTAAGTTATTCACTTCAGATTATAACCATTGAACCCTTTTCTTTTAAATACCTTTAGAACAGGTATATTTAATATTTTTCCCGATTATTATTACACGCTTTTATAACTTTATGGAAATTTTTTCTAATATTTTAGGGTTATAAGATAAATGCTAAAGATATAATGATTCTTTAGTATATGAAATAATAGGGTAAACATGTATAATAATACTCCATTTCTAAATTCTATTGTTTATTGTATAACTCTATAAGAAGGTATGATTTGTGCCTGTTTTCATACCTTCTATGAGTCTAAGGAGAAATTTTTATCTTATTTTTTCTGTTGATTCGTCTTTTCTCCAGCTTCATAGCCGTATCCATAGCCGTAACCATAGCCATAGCCCTTACCGTAACCGTACTTGGCACCGTAACCGTAGCCGTAGCTGTTCTTACGCTTGCTCATGTCGATGTCGTTGATAACGGTTGCCAGTTTCGGGAACTTATGCTCGTCGCGCAACACATTGATGTAGCGGTAGCCGGCTTTCGGGGTTACGTCGGCACGGCATACATATACGCAGATGTCTGCCACACGGCCGATGATGGCGGTATCGGTCACCATACTGATGGGGGCGGTATCGAGAATCACGTAATCGTAACGTTCTTTCAGCTGGTTGATGGCATCTTCCAGTACGGTGCGTGCTACCAGCTCGGTCGGGTTGGGAGGCACCGGTCCGCCCGGCAGGATGTCCAGATTCGGGCTGATGTCCGAGCGCTGGATTATGTCGGTCAGCTTCACATGGTCGGGGTCGCTCAGGTAGTTGGTGATACCTTCGGCACGGCGGCTCAGATTGAACACCTTGTTCAGACCGGGCTTGCGGATATCCATACCTACTACGATGACTTTCTTGCCCAGGTAGGCGAGACTCACGGCGGTGTTTCCGGCTACAAACGATTTTCCTTCACCCGGCTGGGCAGAAGAGAAAAGGATAACCTTGTCGGTCTTGCCCAGCATGAAGAGCAGGTTGGTACGCAGGCCGCGGAAGGTTTCTTCCATGATGTCGTTCTTGTTTTCGCGTACCACGATGGCACCGTGCTCCGGCTTTTTGCCTCGTGGCAGTTCGCCCAGAATAGGTACAGTGGTGAGTTTCTCTACGTCGTCGCGGTTTTCTATCTTGTATTTCAGCAGGTCGCGCAGATAGACAAAGCCCACGGGGATGCCCAGCCCGATGATAAGGGCAGCAAGGACGATGACTTTCTTCTTAGGAGATACCGGATACTGGTCTGCCTGTGCTTCCTCGATGATGCGTCCGTTGGTAGCGGTGGCTGCCAGGGTAATGGCATTTTCCTCACGCTTCTGCAGCAGCATGATGTAGAGCTGTGCCTTGATTTCCTGCTGGCGGGAGATGGTGAGGAACTCTTTTTCCTGCTGCGGGGCGCTGCTGATGCGGCCTTCGAACTTGCGTGCCTGACGGTCGATGTCGCTACGGGTAATCTGGAGTCCTTTCAGTACGCTGGCTACCGTAGTCTGTACGTTGTGGCGCATGGCCTCGATGCCGGTGTTCATGTTTATTACGGCAGGGTTGTTCTCACTCGAGGTACGGAGCAGCCGCTTGCGCTCGATGAGCATGGTGTTATACTGGTCGATGACCGAACTCAGGTTCTGGTCCTGCAAGCCTACATTGGCAGGAATGACTTCCTGTTCGTTGGCAGGATTGTTGATATAGTCGCGCAGGAATTCTACCAGGCGTATCTGGGTCTGGTTTTCGATGCGCAGCTGTTCGTATTTGGAGTTTTCTTCCAGTGCGAGTTTCGCGTCGCTGGTCAGGTCGGTCAGTCCCGACTTCTGCTTGAAGTCCGCCAGCTGGGTTTCGGTGCTGCCCAGTTCCTGATTGATGATGCCGATACGGTCTTCGATGAAGTCTGCCGTCTTCTGCGCTACCTCGTTCTTCTCGTCGTTGGCATCCTGGTTGTAGAAGGCTACCAGGCAGTTGATAAGGTCGATTGCCCGTTGGCGGCTGCTATTTTTTACAGCAATCTGGGCAATAGTGGTGGTTTTTGAGGTAGCTTCTACCGATAGACTTTTACCGTATGATTTTGCTACAGCGGTTGGAGCACCCACATAGGCTGCCAGGCGGATATCGCCGCTTTCCTTAGCCTTCCATTCGTTCAGGATGGAATCGTTTGCTGTAAAGCTGAACACACCCGCCGGGGTGGGGAATACGGCAGGAAGCTTGTCGAAGGTCTTTTCCGTTTCCTGTTCTTCCTCATTGAGGGTATAGCGTACCTTGACGTACAGTTTGCCTTCGGGGCTGTAGCTCAGCTTGAGTCGCGCGCTTGCCTCCAGCTTTTCAGCCTCTTCGGGCGACATGAATACGTTGATAGGAGAGCTCTGGTACAACGGGATGTCGTAGCCCAGCATGCGGTCCTGCGAAACAGAGGTGTAAAGCCCCAGTTGGGTGATTACCTTGCGGATCAGGGTGCGGCTTTTCAGGATTTCCACCTCATTGTCGAAGTTGTTGCTCATGGATAGTCCGCCCAGGCTCTGCATGGCCTCGAGTGCTCCGGATGCTGCTCCCATGCCGCGCTTGCTGGAATCGTCTTCCTTGATAAGTACGGCGGAAGTTACGTTATACACCGGTGCCTGATAGCGCAGGTACACAAAGGCGAGGATGAGGCAGACGATGACGCTTGCCACAAACCAGGGCCAGTAGGCAAGGTATTTGAAGAAGATGGCATAGAAGTTGATGCTCTCTTCGTGCTGCTGTTCGTTGTTCGGGTTCTGTTCTTCTATCATAATGTTTGCTGTATATTCTTTGAATTTTTTAGGAAAATATTTATCGCAGGATGTTGACGATCAGGCTGGCAATGGATACCAGAATGGAAGTGGCCGAGATGACGGTAGTGGTTGTGTTACCGATGTCTGAGTTCTTCGCCTTGGTCTTGTTAGGAGTGACGTACAGAATGTCGTTCTGCTGCAGGTAGAAGTAGGGCGACAGGATAAGGTCGCTCTTGGTCAGGTCGAGCAGCATGATTTCGCGCTTGCCGGTAGCATCCTCACGGATCAGCTTCACATTGTCGCGTACACCGTATACGGTCATGTCGCCTGCCATGGCGAGGGCTTCGAGCACGTTTACCTTTTCGTTGCTCACGGTGAAGGTTCCCGGACGGTTTACTTCGCCCAGTACGGAAATCTTGTAGTTGGACATACGTACGGTCACGATAGGTGTTTCCTTAAGGTAGGATTTCAGGCCTTCGCGTATCAGGTCTTCTGCCTGGTTTTTGGTAAGTCCGCCCACCTTGAGGCGTCCCAGTACGGGGAAGTCTATCTCGCCGTCGTTGTTTACCAGATACTGCTGCAGCGTAGGCTGCGTGGTGGTATTGATATTGGTCAGTGCCGCATTCAGCGGAGTCTGTACGGTCAGGTTGAAAGGAGCTGCTGCCTGCGGGTCGGTAGTATTTACCGTGATGCTGAGCAGGTCTTTAGGCATGATCTTGGCATCGTAGAGCGGAATTTCCTTTCCGTACTGGTTTACAGTTTCCGGATCTTGCAGGTAAGGAACGTTTTTGTAGGAGGTACATCCCGACAGCCCTGCCAGAAGTACCAGTATCAGTGTGAATGCTTTGAATTTCATAAGATAAATGTATGTTTGCAGATTTTTTATTCGGTTATTTTCCCATCAGCCGGGCAAAAAAGCCTTTCGGCTTTTCGGGTTCGTACTCCTGTTCGTACTTGCGCATCAGGTCTTCATAAGAAAGCTTCTGGTGTACCATTTCGTAAATGGTTCCCCAGTCCGGCAGTCCGCCCAGGTTGCGGTCGTCGATGAAGAGGTCTGCTTTCAGTTTGCGCGAGTAGTGATTGTTCTGCCCTTTTTCTTCTTCGGGGTAATCGCGGTTGATGGCATAAAAATCCAGTCCGCGTTCATGGCAGAACTGTACAGCCTCGTCCAGCAGGCGTCCTTCGCGTACACTCCATAGTATCAGTTTATGGCGTTCGGCCTGCAGTTTTTTTAATGTCTCGATGGCAAAAGGAATTTCCTTCCCGATGGAAGGATACTTGTGCTCGACGATGGTTCCGTCGAAATCTACGGCAATAATCATTTTGTCAATTAATAATGGATGTTACTATGTTATGTGAATGCCACAGTCAGGCACTTCATGCCAGAATCTGAGAAAAGTTGCTTATAGTATTGGTGGGCATATCGTTGCTTTTCTGTGGCATTTTTCTTTCATTCTATATCTTCGATGGTTTCGCACCAGGTGTAGCTCACTTTGAGCAGGGCGGTGCTTTGGGGCATTTCGATGGCGATGTAGTGGCGGCCTCCGTAGCGGAGGAACTTGCCGGTTACACCGTAGAGCGGACCGCGGCGTACTATCCGGACGGGGACGCTGCGCTTGCCGCGAAGCTTTTCGGAATCGATGAACCGCGTGCCCTGGATGTCGGGGCTGGTGGCATGCATGAAGTTCTGCATGTCGCGTTCGCTCACCGTGCAGTAGTCGTTGCCGTTGCGTTCCTTCTTCAGGAAATAGACGGGCAGCGGGGCTTCGGAGGCGAACTGCCGGCACCAGTTGGCGTCATAAGGACAGTGGATGAAAATCAGGTTATGGATGGCCGGTATCAGTACATGGCTGCATTCACCCTCGCGCCCGGTGTCGCGGAGCTCGTATGTCATGGGGATGTAATGCTCGATGCCCTGCTCTTTGAGATAGGCGGCTACTGTAAGTTCTTTGTTGTACACCGTCTGCAGGGGAAGCCATACCTGTTCTTTTTCCATGTCTGTGGATGTTTGTCCTTCTGGTTTTTTGTTCCCTTTTTTCTTGATTGAATGTTTGTTGAGGTACGGATATACCTCTCTCTCCTTCCTAGCGTCTGAAAAACACTATGAATCAGTTTGTTATCTCCGAAAATGGAAGATGACGCACATCGTGCTTCTGTCTAGGATCCGCTCCCACAGCCGCATAGGAAGTCGTTCTTCGGCGCAAAGATAACAAATTTATATGCAGAAAGGTTTATTTTAACCTTTTTTTAGATATGATTGTTCGATTTTTTTATTTTTACACAAGGACTGCCGTCTTTTTCCGAATGTGGACGCAAACGGGCTGGCTTGTCAATTTATCCGTTTTTTTTGGATATTCGTACGAAAAGCCGGAGCTTTTGTACGAATATCCGGGTAAACTTCCTGATGTTTACTTCAACTTTTCAGCTTTTTTTCCCGTCGGGCTGCCTTTTCGGGAGTCCGTGCCCACGGAAAGCTGCTTCAGAATCCTGAACTCGTTTTCTCCCGGCTCCTCGTCGGGATCGGCCTCGCGTACTATCAGGTTCGTCTTGTGCATGATGCAGCTCTCTATGATCAGCCTCAGGGTGGTTACGTCGAAATCTATCTCGCACACCTGTTCGGCTGCCTTGAAGAAGGTGGCCAGCGTCTTGAAACGGAAATTGCGGACGGTGTCGAAACACGTATGCGTGCCGATGCCCGTGATGCGCTGGATTTCCGACTTCGATACGTGCGACAGGGCGTACAGTGTATCGATGAACTTTCTTAATTCTTTGAGCCACTCGTCTGTCTGTTGCTTCGTAGGCTCGCACGAAGCGTATAATTTTTCGAAATATTTCATTAGTCTTGTCTCTCGGGGTTTATCTCTGCCGTATAGGGCAGTAATTAATACTCTGCCAATCGGTATTTTTACCGATGAAAGACAAGAACGGAAGTTTACCTGTCAGGTTCTGTTGATGACACAAAGATAACGGAAAAATCGTGGCTGAACGTTTTTCTTTGCGAGAAAAACTTCCCTTGCTTTTACTCTTTCTTTTAATATATAATAGGAAAGGGTGGCAAC
>OLPN01000753.1_pt1 | contig 32344 bp, 19 predicted proteins | sample 1672601 | NCBI WGS metagenome assembly OLPN01 (sample SAMEA3136704, study PRJEB25190) | human gut metagenome | reverse complement strand
AAGCTCTGGCTGTCTGGAACGAGGAGGTTTCCAAAATTTCCTACACCAGCCCTGTGACCGTTCATACTGTGGGCCATTCCCATATCGACGTGGCCTGGCTCTGGCAGCTGAAGCACACCAGAGAAAAGGCTGCCCGCACCTTCTCTACGATGTGTACCCTGATGGAGCAGTACCCGGAATTTACTTTTATCCAGTCCCAGCCCCAGCTTTACGATTACATCAAGACCGACTATCCGGACATCTACGAGCGGATTCAGAAGACTGTGAAATCCGGCAACTGGGAGCCCAACGGCGCCATGTGGGTTGAGGCCGACTGTAACATTTCCTCCGGTGAGGCTTTGGTGCGTCAGATCCTGAACGGCCAGCGTTTCTTCAAGGAAGAATTCGGCGCGACCTCCAACGTGCTCTGGCTTCCGGATGTGTTCGGCTACAGCTGGGCCCTGCCCCAGATCCTGAAGCGTTCCGGCATCGACAATTTCATGACGATCAAGATCAGCTGGAACCAGTACAACCATATGCCTCACGATACCTTCCGCTGGATCGGCGTGGACGGCTCCGAGGTGCTGACTCATTTCATGAGCACACCTGCCATCTCCGACAACGGCGGCTACACCTATAACGGCGTCATCGATCCCGTATCGGTCAAGGGCGAGTGGGATCTCTACCATGACAAAGAGATCAACCAGGATCTGCTTCTGGCTTACGGAAACGGAGACGGAGGCGGCGGAGTCAACCGTGACATGCTGGAGATGGGCCGTCATCTGAAAGCAATGCCGGGTCTTCCCCGCGTAACCCCGGGAACCGCTTACGATTACTTTGAGAATCTCCAGAAGACCGTTGCAGCAACCGACCGCCATGTGCCCACCTGGGACGGCGAACTTTATCTGGAGTACCACAGAGGCACCTACACCTCCCAGGCCCGCAATAAGAAAAATAACCGGAAAACCGAGCTGAAGCTGCGGGAGGCTGAGTGGCTGGCCAGCGAGGCTGCTGTAAAGACCGGCGATTTCTCTTCCTATCCGGCAAAAGACTTCCACGAGGCCTGGAAAATTGCCCTCAGAAACCAGTTCCACGACATCATCCCCGGTTCCTCCATCCACGAAGTATACGAGGATTCCACCGAGGAGTACCGGAAAGCCAACGAGATTCTGGACGCCATCGAGAAAAATGCCCTGAAGGTTCTGACCAGAGACGCAGCTTCTACCGTGACCGTTGTGAACAACAGCAGCTTTGCAGGTGAAGGCATCGTGACGGTAAAAGGCTTCGAGGACAAAGAGGGAAGCTGGCTCTCCGCTGACGGCAAAGAGCTCCCCGCGGTCCGGACGGAAAACGGCTGGCTTGTGAAGGTTTCCGGCGTGGAGCCCACTGGCTTTACGACTCTGACTTTCAAAGAGGGAACCGGCGCCGAGAGCTTTTCCAAAGCGGACTGGATCGGAGAGATCGACACACCGTTCTATCACATCACCTGGGATGAGAGCGGCCGCATGACCTCTATTTTTGACAAGGAAAACGACCGTGAGATCTTAAAGGCAGGCGAGACCGGAAACCGTCTCGTGGTTTACGAAGACCGCCCGATGAACTTCGATGCCTGGGATATTGATATTTATTATCAGGAAAAAGGTTACGAGGTGGAGGATCTCAAGGAAGTTTCCGTGGAAAAATCTTCCCTGATGACAACGGTGAAAATGACCTGGAATTACGAGGATTCCGTGATTTCTCAGGAGATCCGCCTCTACAATGACGACCGCCGGATCGATTTTGTGACCCATGCGGACTGGCATGAGCATCAGCAGCTCTTACGGGTGCTCTTCCCGCTTGATATCCGCACCAGCGAGGCTACTTTTGATATTCAGTACGGAAATGTGAAACGGCCGACCTACGAGAACACCAGCTGGGATATGGCAAAATTTGAGACCGTTGCCCATCAGTGGGCCGATTATTCCGAGACCGGCTATGGCGTCAGCCTGATGAACGACTGCAAATACGGCTACAGCGCCAGAGGTCACATCCTTGGCATGTCACTGATTAAATGCGGAATCTATCCGGATTACGCGGCAGATCAGGGAAGCCATGACTTTACCTATGCCCTTTACCCCCACAGCGGCAGCTGGCAGGAGTCCGGCGTACAAAAAAGTGCATGGAGCCTTAACAATCCGCTCTGGGCCGTGGCAGGAACCCTTGATGTCGAGAGCGCATTTTGCAAGGCCGACACCGATCATGTGGCCATCGACTGTGTGAAGAAGGCGGAGGATTCCGATGATCTCATCGTCCGCTTCCACGAGTATGAGGGCATGCGCGGACCGGTAACGCTGAAATTTGGCTTCCCGGTGGCATCCTGGCAGGAGACTAATCTGTGTGAAAATCCGGAGGGTGAAGAGCAGACCGGAGAGCTCAAAGTGACCGTGCGTCCTTACGAGATCCGTACCTTCCGTGTAACACCGAAAAAATAAACAGCTATCTTTACGCCGGTTTATCTTCGGATGGCCGGCGTTTTTTCATGTATAAAAAGTCGGGCCGATCGTGCAAAGAGAAACCGGTCGGCTGTTGTATAATGAAGACAACAAATATTGAATAAAGGAGGAGCACATGGGAACACAAGACAGAATTAAGGCACTGAAAGGCCAGCTCATCGTTTCCTGTCAGGCGCTGCCGCAGGAGCCTCTTCATTCATCCTTTATCATGGGGAGAATGGCGAGAGCGGCAAAAGAGGGCGGAGCCGCTGGAATCCGGGCCAACACGAAAGAGGACATCAAAGAAATTCAGGAAGTGACCGGCCTTCCGATCATCGGCATCGTGAAACGCGACTATTCGGACAGCGAGGTTTACATCACGCCGACGATGAAGGAGATCGAGGAGCTGATGGAGGTGAAGCCGGAGATCGTTGCCATCGATGCCACCGGAGCCCTGCGCCCTGGAAATGTGACGCTGGCGGACTTTTTCCATCAGATTAAGGAAAAATATCCGGAGCAGAAGCTGATGGCGGACTGCTCGACCATCGAGGAAGCACTTTTTGCCGACGAGCTGGGCTTTGATTTCATTGGAACGACGATGGTGGGCTATACTCCCCAGAGCAAAGGCCTTAAGATTGAAGAAAATGATTTCGAGATTTTACGGACGATCCTGAAAAAAGTGAAACATCCGGTGATCGCAGAAGGAAATGTGAACTCCCCGGAAAAAGCAAAACGAGTCATCGAACTTGGTTCTTATGCAGTTGTGGTGGGAAGCAGCATTACCCGCCCGCAGCTGATTACAAAAGGCTATGCAGAGGCCGTAAATTCTGTGGAAAAGGAGACGACAGTATGAGAGATCTGGAGAAATACAGAGGTGTAATTCCGGCATTTTATGCCTGCTATGACGAGGAGGGAGAGATCAGCGCAGAGAGAACGGAAGCTCTGGCGCTTCATTTTCTGAAAAAAGGGGTAAAAGGCCTCTATGTCAACGGTTCTTCCGGCGAGTGCATCTACCAGAGCGTGGAGGACCGGAAAAAAGTTCTGGAGCATGTGATGAAGGCTGTCGGCGGCAAGCTGACCATCATTGCCCATGTGGCCTGCAACAACACGAAGGACAGCGTGGAGCTGGCAGCCCATGCAGAAAAACTGGGCGTGGATGCTATTGCAGCCATTCCGCCGATCTATTTCCATCTGCCGGATCATGCGATTGCCGATTACTGGAATGACATCAGTGCGGCAGCTCCCCATACGGATTTCGTGATTTACAACATTCCGCAGCTGGCCGGTGTGGCTTTAAGTCCCTCCCTTTTCAAAAAAATGCGGGAAAATCCAAATGTCATCGGTGTGAAAAATTCCTCCATGCCGGTGCAGGATATCCAGATTTTCAAGGCTCTTGGCGGCGAGGACAGCATTGTCTTTAACGGACCGGATGAGCAGTTTGTGGGTGGACGGCTTATGGGAGCCGACGGCGGTATCGGCGGAACCTACGGCGTGATGCCGGAGCTTTTCCTGAAAATGGACGAGTACATCCGCGCCGGTGAAGCTGAGAAAGCCACCCCGATCCAGTATGCGGTGGATGAGATCATTTCTGCTCTCTGTGCCGGTTACGGAAGCATGTATGCGATCATCAAAGAGGTTCTAAAAAAACGTGAGGGCATCGATATCGGCGGCGTACGGAAACCCCAGGCAGGCGTGATTCCGGAGGATCAGGCGGTCATCGACCATGCAGCAGAGCTCATCGACAAGGCCATGGAAAACTTTATCCGATGAGCAGCGCGAAAACATACATCTGCCTGGATATTGGCGGAACCTATATCAAACACGGCCTTCTCACAGAAACCGGAGAGATCCTGATTAAAGGGAAAATTCCCACCCGGGCAAAAGAAGGCGGGCAGGCGGTTTTTGAGCAGGCAGTGGAGTTGGTGGAAGGGTATCTGGAGAAAAAGAAGACTTCTGCTATAAGCGAAAAGGAAACAGACTTTTTGAGAGTAGACAGAGAAGAACCCTTTCCTGTCAGCCTTGACGAAAGACCAGACACTGAAAAACACTCGGAATCAGATTTTATTCGGCAGACACAGGTGGAAACGGACCTTTCAGAAGCGGATGAGATAGCAGTTGAGATGCAGGATCATACAGGCAAAATTTCAGGTATTGCCATCTCTACAGCAGGCATGGTGGACCCGGCGACCGGGACGATTCTGCACGCCTCCGACGCAATTCCCGGCTATGCGGGCATCAGCTACAAGACTTATATGGAAGAGCACTTTCACCTTCCCTGCGCCGTGGAAAATGACGTAAACTGTGCCGGTCTGGCGGAAAGCATCTCCGGCGCAGGAAAAGGAAGTAGGATCAACCTATGTCTCACCGTGGGAACCGGCATCGGCGGCTGCCTCGTGGTGGATGGAAAGGTCTTCCACGGGGCGTCAAACAGCGCCTGCGAGGTGGGCTATATGCATCTGGCCCCCGGCGCTTTCCAGGATGAGGCGGCTACAAGTGCATTGGTTCGCCGCGTGACTGAGCGGAAAAAGGCAGAGGTGTGGGATGGTTTCCGCATCTTTGAGGCGGCGAAGGCCGGCGATCCCATCTGCCAGGAGGAATTGGACCGACTGGCAGACCTTCTCGGCATGGGAATTGCCAACATCTGTTTTGTGATCAACCCGGAGCGAATCATCCTCGGCGGCGGAATCATGGAGCAGGAAGCTTACATGAAGCCCCGGATCGAGGCTGCCCTGGAAAAATATCTGGTTCCTCAGATCTGGGAACACACCACCGTCTGCATGGCCGCCTACCAGAATAACGCAGGTATGCTGGGAGCACTGTATCATCTGCAGGCAGAGCTATCCCGGTAAGTTTTATAAATTTATGATGCCAGGGTCAAAAGGTCAAAAAGCCGTTCATGCTTGCATGATAAGGCTTTTGAACTTGGGACCCGCCAAACATGAGAAAGCAGCGATTTACGCAGTAAATCAGCGGATTTCGAATGTTTATAGAATTGCGGGAGCTGCTTTGCAGCGGAGCAATTCGTAGGCATCAGTTGGGGGCAAAAGACCTTTTGACCCCAACATCAAATTTATGTAACTATTCAGGGCTCATTTTGATGTGACTGCTTGTAAAATAAATTCTCAGTCAAAAGTGTTCATTCATGCAAGCATGATTTGCGTTTTGGCTTGAAAGCTGCCTGGTTCTGGATAGTTACAAATTAGTTATGGAAAGGCAGGTAAAGTATGAGATCAGCAAACTTAGGAAAGATTTCCGCGGATATCCGCCCGGATCTTTCCAAAAATAATCCGCGAAACAGCGAGGGAGCCTTTTTTACTCTGAAAAACAGTGATATCCTGTTTGCGTACAGTAAATTCAAAGGAAAAAGCAATGCGGATTACGCCAGCGCAGATATCTGTCTTCTCCGTTCCACTGATGACGGCCGTACTTTCGGTGAAGAGAAGACGATTATGACCTGCGAGAGCGAAAAGGCCGTCAACATCATGTCACTTTCCTTCCTGGAGATGGCAAACGGAGATATCGGTCTTTTTTATCTGGTACGCCAGACTTATACCCATATGCGGATGTACCTCAGAAGATCCGCCGATGGCGGAAATACCTGGAGCGACCGGGTGCTCTGCATGCCTGAGGATGGCTACTATGTGGTGAACAATGACCGGGTTCGCCACTTAGCTTCCGGCAGAATCCTGATTCCGGCGGCGCGCCATGCCGTAGCCGAAGGCTATGTAGATGCCCGCTCCGAGTCCCTGTTTTTCTATTCCGACGATGACGGGGCAAGCTGGAAAATGGCAGCAGGCAAATGCAACCTTCCGGGAATCCCCTGCTGTGATTCCGGCCTTCAGGAGCCTGGTATTCTGGAGATCGCGCCCAACATTCTCTGGGGCTGGGCCAGAACCGACCTTGGCCGCCAGTATGAGATGTTTTCCCACGACGGAGGCGACACCTGGACAGCCAGCCAGCCGTCCCGTTTCACCTCTCCCTTAAGCCCCCTCTGCATGAAACGGGGCTGGGACGAAAACATCTACGCAATTTGGAATCCGATTCCTGTTTATAATGGAAGAGAAGTGGACAAAGAATTTTTCACAGGCGGAAGAACACCGCTTGTCATTGCAGTGAGCAAAGACAACGGCCAGACCTTTACTGACCCCGTGGCCTTTGAAGAAGAGCCGGACCGCGGTTACTGTTACTGCGCCCTGCACTTTACCAAAGAAGCCCTGCTTCTGGCCTACTGCGCCGGAGGCAAAGAAGACGGCAACTGCCTCGGCCGGACCGTCATTCGCCGAATCGAAAAAAAGGAACTGGAAGAATTGTTTGCGTGAATTGAAAATACGCTGAAAAAAAGGAGGGCCGGGTGTCGTTTGACATCCGGCTTGAGTTATGAAAAAGAGAATCTATATGAAAAAGCTGTTTGGCTTTGTTTGATTATATAGTACACAAGGAATGTGTCCATTCTGTGTAGAAAGTTTGAGAAAAGTGTAAAGAGTTTCTTAGATTCTTCGGAAAGTGTGGTATACTTTCTTAAAAATCAGGGCTTTGGGAAAGCGCGGGGAAACCCTTTGCAAAGGAGAGCGGCTCGGAGTCGCGAGCCCCCTCAAGTATGTTTCCCTACGCTTTTCCAAAGCGTAAATCATAAAAATCTATAAGAAGGAGCTTCTTATCATGATACTTACACTCACCCTCAACCCCTGCATCGATCGCACCCTCACGGTCTCCAACTTCCGCGAGGGCGGCACCACCCCCGTGTCTGCCACCCGCACTGAAATTGGCGGCAAAGGCCTGAACGTCAGCCGCGCCCTGAAAAATCTCGGCGCCCCCACCCTCTGCCTCGGTTTCTCCCACGAAAAAGGCGGTTCCGACATCAAAACCACCCTGGATGAGGTCTCCATTTCCTACGACCTGGAAGAAATCCCAGGAGAACTCCGCATGAACATCAAAATCTTCGACGAATCCAACCGCACGATGAGCGAACTCAACGACAAAGGCTGCCCGGTGAGCGAGGACGCGGTAAATCGCATGATCGACCGCATCGTCTCTCATTTCAAAGATGCAGAACTTCTCGTCCTGGCAGGAAGCGTGCCCCCGGGCGTTCCCGCAGACATCTACAAAACCCTCCTGGAAAAAGCCAAGGCCTACGACCTTCCCGTAATTCTGGATGCTTCCGGAGCCCTTCTCCTCAACGGCATTGAGGGCAAACCCTGGCTCATCAAGCCGAATATTGACGAGCTTTCCGCGACCCTCGGCCGGGAATTTCATTCAAGAGAAGAGATCATTCAGGCCGCCCGGGAAATCGTCGCTCGTGGAATCCCCTACGTCTGCGTTTCCCTCGGTCCGGATGGAGCCCTTCTGATTGGAGAAAAAGAAGCTCTCTACTCCCCGGCACCGGACGTGAAAGTCCGCGGTCTTCAGGGAGCAGGCGATTCACTGGTGGCCGGTTTCTGCCTGGCTTTCCATGAACACCACCTGAAAGGAGAAAAACGCTCCGAAATCCCAGCTGTGCAGAAAGCCGGCGATCCCACTTTCATGCGCTCCCTCCTCCGCTCCGCCCAGGCTGCCGCCGCCGGTTCCCTCACGAAACCCGGTACCGCTGTCTGTGAGCGCACCGATTTTGACAAATACCTTCCCACAATCCAGGTGGAAAAAGCCGGAGAATTTTTCGACGTCCGCCGGGAGGATGGAAATCTCACCGGCGAGGTAAAGCTTAGGAGTCTCGTCCACCGGGACGGCGACTGGCACGGAACCGTTCATATGTGGGTGGCGGACCGCACGCCGGAGGGAAAATGCCGCCTCCTGATCCAGAAACGCAGCCAGGACAAAGACAATTTCCCCGGCTACTGCGACATTTCCTCCGCAGGTCATCTCGATGCAGGCGATGATTACGACTCTGCGGCCTATCGGGAACTCTACGAAGAACTCGGTATCCGGGCAGAAAAAGGAGATCTTCGCTTCTGCTTTTTCATTACCCGAAGCGTGGAAACAGAATTCCACGGCCAGAAAGTTATTGACAGGGAGCGTGCAGCGGTTTATCTTTATGAAAAAACGGTGGACCTCACGAAACTTCATCTCCAGAAAGAAGAAGTGGATGAAGTTTTCTGGATCGACCTGGAAGAGCTGGAGAAAATCCTTCAGGATCCCACCGCAAAATACTGCGTTTACAAAGAGGAAATACAGGGAATTAAAAAGTATCTGTAGAAAGGGAACAAAGCATGGAATTTGAGACAAAAGTGCAGTTCTTGACTCAGCCGGAGCATAACCGCCGAACCATCGTGATCAGTGATATTCACGGGCACCGCGCCTGGCTGGAAAAACTTTTGAAAAAAGTAGATTTCAGCGAAAAAGACATTTTAATCATTGTCGGAGATATGATCGAAAAAGGCCCGGAAAGCCTGAATACCATCCGCTACATCATGGAACTTTGCGAGAAATATACGGTCTACCCCATGATGGGAAACGTGGACCTCTGGAGAATCCAGATGCTGCTCACAGAGGATGGAAGCCTGGATCAGGAGCTTTATGAGACGAACGAACGGATGCGTCAGTACTGGAAAGCCACCTTTTTTCAGGATCTCTGCCGGGAGGCAGGCGTGTCGGTGAAAACGCCGGAGGAGATTCCGGCGGCAAGAGAAGCGGTGCTTGCCAAGTTTCAGAAGGAGCTCACCTTTATGAAAGAACTTCCCACGATTCTGGTGACACCAGCGTTTACCTTTGTGCATGGCGGTCTCGTTCACGAAAAACTGGAGGATAATTTTCACCTTCCGCCCTTTCAGCTTTTGAAAAATGACAATTTTATCAATCAGGGAAAACATTTTGACAAATATGTGGTCGTCGGTCACTGGCCCGTGTGCCTTTACCGGTCGGATATCGAGTCCTCTGCGCCCTATATCAGCGAGGAACAGAAGATTATTGCCATCGACGGCGGCTGCGGGATCAAGCGGGACGACCAGCTCAACGCCCTGATCATTCCGGATCTCTATTCAGAAGAAACGATTTGGGAGAGCGTGGATGATTTCCCGGAGGCAGTTGTCCTGGAAGATCAGGAAGCAGGAGCTTCCTCGATCAACATCCGCTATTATGAGAGTGAGCTTAAAATTCTGGAACCCGGCCCGGTCTTTTCCCTGGCAGAGCATGTAAAAACAGGATATCAGCTCAAAATCTATAATGGTTTCCTGGAAGAACCGCCGGTAAAAGGAGCGCCGAACACCTGCTGGGAGTACACGGATTACCAGATCACGCTGAAAAAAGGCGACCGGGTGTCGATCCTGCAGAAAACGCCGGAAGGAACGATGGTGCGGAAACGCGGCGTCACCGGCTGGTATTATGGAAAATTAGAGGAGGCAGAAAAATGATAGCAGTAGTTTTTGATATGGATGGAGTCATTTTTGATACGGAGGCCATTTGCCGGAGGGCCTGGCATGCCTGCGCCGGAAAATATAACATTCAGGATGTAGATGCCCTGCTGATACCCTGCATCGGCGCAAACAAACAGCATATGCGAAAAGTTTTTCATGAGCAGCTGGGCGAAGATTTCCCTGTGGAAGCCTTTGACAGGGATGCCCGGGAAGGTTTTCTCAGGATCGAGAGAGAAGAGGGAATCCCTGTGAAAAAAGGCGCGCGAGAACTGCTTTCCTGGCTGAAAGAGCAGGGAGCCGTGGTAGGTCTTGCCTCCTCTACTGCCCATGATATCGTAGTACAGGAGCTCACCGACGCCGGTCTTGTGGATTATTTTCAGGCCATCACCGGCGGCGACCAGATCACCCACAGCAAACCGGACCCGGAAATTTACCTGAAAGCCTGCGAAAAACTGGGCATCGACCCCAAAGAAGCCTACGCCGTGGAAGATTCCTACAACGGCATCCGTTCCGCCTTCTCAGCAGGAATGAAGCCCCTCATGGTGCCCGACCTCCTGCCTCCGACCGGGGAGATGGAAGAAAAAGCCCACCGGATCTTCGACGACCTTCTCGAAGTCCGCGATTTCCTGGCAGGAAAATAAAAGGAACTGTTACAAAAGTTCAAGATTATTGAAAAAATGGCTTGAAATCAAGGAGATTTGATGCTATAATATACATCGAATCAGCGATGCGTGGCTCAGCTTGGTAGAGCGCTGCGTTCGGGACGCAGAGGTCGCAAGTTCAAATCTTGTCGCATCGACTAAAAATGGGATCGTTCTTATGAACGGTCCCATTTTTGTCGGTACGACAAGATTTGAACTTGCTGGGAACGAACGCCAGTATTTCTTTTCCTCAAACGATGTGCTAAAATACACCATTAGAAGGTGTTTTTTGTTTTGAGGAGGGAAGGGTTATGTACAGTCTTTTGGTAGTGGATGATGAGCAGTATGCAGTGGAGGGCGTGATGGAAGCCATCGACTGGAAGAGCATCGGAATCATGGCTGTTTATGGGGCGTACAGTTCGGAGGAAGCGAAGAACATCATACGGCAGCATGATATACAGGTAATAGTCTGTGATATTGAGATGGCGGAGGAGAGCGGACTCGATTTTCTGAGATGGATGCGGACGGAAGGGTATTTTGCAAAGCTGATTTTTCTGACTGCTCATGCCCGGTTTGATTATGCGAAGGAATCCATCACGCTGGGAGCTACGGAATATCTGATGAAGCCGGTGGATCACGATATTTTAAAGGATACCGTGGCAGCTGCGCTGAAAGCCTGGCAGGAGGACGAAAAGCGGGAGTCCCAAGTACAGGAATATGAAAAAATCTGCGCGAAGCTGTCCCAGGGCGAGTTAAAAAAGCTTCTGGATTCCTATCAGGATCAGCCGGAGCTGATACCAGAGCAGCTGCAGGACGGTCTGATTTACCGCGTCAAAGAGTATATCAGCCAGAACCTGGAAGGAGACTTAAACCGCGAGACGATTGCCGGCCAGGTGTTTTTGAATGCGGCCTATTTGTCCAGACTGTTCCATAAAGAGACGGGAGAAAAGCTTTCGGATTATATCCTTCGGCTGCGGATGGAACGGGCAAAAGATCTTCTGACTTCTACCAGTGAAAAAGTCACATCCATTGCACAGCGCTTGGGCTATAATAACGACTCTTATTTCATAAAGACCTTTCGGGGAATGGTGGGTGTTACGCCCTACGAATATCGAAAACAGGCGCATAACTCCCGGAAAAAAGAGGTGACATTATGAAGCAGAGGATCAGAAATTTCTGCCGGACGATTCGCTTTAAAATGCTGATCATTCTCCTGGCCTTTTTGATGGTTTATGTGGTTACGGTCTCCTATTTTCTCTATGATACGCTCCAGTCTACCCAAAGCAAAATTTTAAGCCCTTATCAGGACATGCTGGATCTCTATGTGGAACAGCTGGAAACCTCGCTGGAGGATATCGACAGTTGGATGAGAAACTTTTCCGGTGATTTTGAGGTGAATATGATGGCTATTCAGGATGAAAAGACAGATCGCTATACCCTGACAAAATATCGGGTGCGCTATGATATTCATCGAAACCGTCCGGGTTACAGTACACTGGATGCCGTCTATGTTTATGATAAGCGAAATGAAAGTCTTATGATGATTCCGGACGACTGCGATCACTTTGAGCCGCTGGTTTATGACTTTTGGAATGAGGGCGGCTGGGAGAGTGAAGGCTGGACTGTGATCGGGGAAGAAGGAAAGTATGCCCTGTTCCGGCAGTATATTGTCAATAATTCCGTCTATATCATGGTCTTCGTTGATCTTAATAAAATTTCAGAAGAGATCAGGGAGATTGCCCTGGGAAATCATATGGACTGGAATATTTGCACCGGTGAAAAGGTTCTTTGCGGAACGGAACAGTTCTCAGCCTCAAAATCTATTTTTAGTCGGAGTCATACCCTGGAAAAATCTTTCCGAAACATTGATATGACCTTTCATTTTCTTGTAAATATCAGAGAACTTTGGAGAAAAAATATTTATTCGGTTCTGTTTCTGACCGTTTCTCTTCTGGTCTTATTTGTTGTCGGGTGGACCCTGGCATTTTATACGATTCGCCGGAGACTCTTGATGCCGCTGGATCTTTTGATTAAAGGCATGCAGAATTTTGACGGAGACGAGAAGCCGGAGAAATTGGTTCCCTCCGGGCGGATTGAGGGAGAAATGGCTTTTGCAATCGATACTTTTAACGATATGGTTTCTCAGATCTGGAATGACCGTATTCTGATTTATGAGGAAAAACTGGAAAATCAGAAGCTCGTGATCCAGAATCTGCATTCGCAGATTGATCCCCACTTTTTTTCTAACACCCTGAATCTGATTTATAACCTGATTGCGATCAACCGGAATGATGTGGCAAAAAAAGCTCTGATTCTGCTCTCATCCTATTATCGCTTTATGTGCAATCTGGACCGGAAACTGATTTCACTGAAAAAAGAAATTGATTTTATCTGCAATTATCTGGAAATCATGAAGCTTCGCTTCCCGGAGAAACTGGATATTCAGCTTTCCTTCGATGAGACGCTGGGAAAACTTAAGATCCCTCCGATGCTGCTTCAGCCCCTGGTTGAGAACAGCATCAAGTACGGCTTTGTCAATCGAAGTCAGCTCTTTCATCTGACGTTGTCTGCCCGGACAGAGGACGGGGCGGCTGTGCTTTCTGTCGAGGATAGCGGCAAAGGTTTTCCAGAGGAGTTCCGCGGAACCTTTGATCAAAACCATACTTTTGAGGTGCCGGATAATCCGGAGAGTGATAATCATGTGGGACTCCGGAATATTTATCAGCGGCTTCTCATGTACTACGGAGAGGATGCCAGTCTAAAGATCGACTGGAATGGAGAGTGGTCCCGCGTAGAGATCAAAATTCGTGACTGGGAGAAGTATGCTTTGTGAAATAAAACAAGAAAATAGAAAAACCTTCCCATAGAAGTAACAAAAGTGCTGTTTTATATCACAATTATTGCTATTTTGCTATGCATAATTACCATATAATAGAAGCACAAACAAATCAACACAAGGGAGGGTTTCATATGAAAAACAGAAAACGTTTCTTAAGTCTTGCTCTGATGAGCGCCGTGTTATCCACCAGCGTCCTGACTGGTTTTGCCTCCGATGGAGACTCCGGGGAAATTCCAACCCTGACCTGGTATCTTCCTGGTAATCCGACCAATATGACCAGTGATGGATATAATGCGGTGATGGAAGAGGTAAACAAATATCTGGAAGAAAAGATCGGCTGTCATCTGGATGTGAAATTGTTTGCATTTTCCGAATATGCACAGAAATGTTCCACAGTAATCAGTGCAGGCGAGCCTTACGATCTGATGTTTACCTGTGACTGGCTGAATAACTTTGCTACTAATGCAGGAAGTAATGCCTATCTTCCGTTAAATGATCTCCTGGAAGAAAACGCACCGGATGCTATGGCAGATATTCCTGAGTATATGTGGAAAGCGACCACGATAAACGGAAATATTTATGCAATGCCGGCTTTACAGACTTATGCGAAAAATGATGGTATTTTCCTGCGGGCGGATATCGCAGAAGAACTCGGCATTGAGGGAAGCTCCTATGAGAATGGAGTCAATACCTATACCCTGGATGATCTGGATAACATTTACAGCCAGATTGTTGAAAAGCATCCAGGCATAATTCCAGCAGATGGTACTGACATTTTCTGGACACATGTAGATGAAACATACGGATTTAATTTCCTTGGCGGTTTTGAGGTTCCTGGTGTCGTTCGTTTCTCTGATGAGAGTAAGGTTATCGATCAGTTCCAGTCAGATGAATTTATGGACTACTGTAAGAGAATGTATGAGTGGCAGCAGAAAGGATATGTACAGCCGGATTGGGCCAGCTATGTAACCATGACAGACCAGCATACGATTGATCGTAAATCACCGGATCATGTGACCTATCAGGCGGGATTTACAGCACCTAATGTAGCCAGTATGGCAGTTAGCGATTGTGGCTGGGAGGAGACACCGGTTCCCATCATCACAAGCAACAAGTATGCAGTTACCTCCGGTGTGACCCAGTCGCTTACCGCTGTAGGCGTAAATTCCAGATATCCGGAAAAAGCCGTTCAGCTTTACAATCTGGCTTACTCTGACCCCTGGTTTGTAAATACCCTTCTTTATGGACTGGAAGGCGTAAACTATAACAAGGTTTCCGATACGGAGATCGAGATCATCCGTGATTCCAACTATGCAGCTCCTCTTGCTTCCTTTACGATTGCCAACCAGTTCATCACCTGGGTGGAAGCTGGCGCTTATCCGGCAGATGTCTGGGAGCAGACGAAAGCTTTCTGTGAGGATGCAACTCCTTCCGAATTATTCGGATTTATCTTTGACTCCTCAAATGTAAAGAGTGAAGTGGCTAACTGCTCTGCCATTTATGAAGAGTACAAGTATCCGCTTCTCTGCGGTGCTGTGGATCCGGAAACCGTGATTCCCGATATGCTGAACCGTCTGGAGCAGGCGGGCTCTGCAAAAATTATTGAAGAAATGCAGCGGCAGGTTGATGCTTTCTTAGGTAAATAAAGACAATGACTCTGGAGTGTGCGTATGAGCGCACACTCCATTGTTATTAGGAGGGGTGTCCATGAAAAAACAAAAATTACCACTTCTGTTCCTGGCCCTGCCGGGAATCATTCTTATTTTTCTCTTTGGTTATCTGCCTTTGTTCGGTCTTGTCATTGCTTTTAAGAACGTCGATTACTCAAAAGGAATCTGGGCCAGCGACTGGGTAGGCTTAAAAAACTTTGAATTTTTCTTCAAATCCAATGATGCGCTTCGTGTGACGCGCAATACACTGGTCATGAATGCGCTTTTTATCGTATTTACCCTGATTGTTTCTGTGTCCGTTGCGATTATGCTGTACTATGTGGGCAGAAGAATGCTCCGGGTAACACAGACCGTTCTGTTTCTGCCTTATTTGATTTCCTGGGTTGTGGCCAGCTATGCGCTGGAAGCTTTTATCGATGCCAGGTACGGAGTCGTCAATCAGTTTCTCAATTTTCTGGGACTTAAAAATATCAATTTTTATTACCTGCCGAAATGGTGGTATCTGATTATTGTCATCTGCTATATCTGGAAATCCGCGGGCTATTATTCGATTCTCTATTACACAAGGCTTCTGAGTGTCGATCCTTCCCTGTATGAAGCGGCGGAGATCGACGGGGCAAACACCTGGCAGAAGATCCGCTACATTACGCTCTATATGCTGCGGCCGCTGATTATTATGCTGTGTCTGATTCAGATCGGTAATATTTTCTATTCCGATTTCGGTATGTATTATTTCCTTACCAAAGACAATGGTATGCTCTATTCGGTTACGGATGTCATAGATACCTACATCTTCCGTGCCCTGAAAACCGTCAACGATCCCGGTATGGGAGCTGCCGTCGGCCTGTTCCAGTCTCTGATGGGCTTCATTCTGGTGCTGGCTTCCAATGCGGTAGCGAAAAAAATTGATGAAGAAGGCGCAATTTTCTAGGAGGAAGAATATGAAGAAAAGAATTAAAGTTTCTCAGGTGGCCCTCTACGGGATACTGACCCTGATTTCTGTCCTTTGGATCATTCCAGTACTCTTCATTTTTTCGCTCTCTGTCACACCGGAAACGAGCCTGAGCGAGGTAGGATATCGGCTGATCCCGAAGGAAATCACGTTTGATGCATATACATATATCATCAAAAATCCGGCGCAGATTTTGAACTCTTATAAAATATCGATCATCGTGACTGTGATTGGAACCGTGGCCGGTCTGATGTTTACCACAGGAATCGCCTATGCGATGTCACGAAAGGATTTCAAGCTTGGAAAGCATATTACCCGTTTTGTGATGTTCGCGATGCTGTTCCACGGAGGACTGATTCCGACGTATATCGTTGTCACCCAGGTCCTTCATCTGGGAAATACCCTGTGGGTTCTGATTCTCACGATGCTGGTATCGCCCTGGAATATTTTCCTGATGAAAAGCTTTCTCTCCAGTATTCCGACGGAGCTTCTGGAGGCCAGCTTTATCGACGGAGCGACGGAGTATCAGACCTACTTTAAGGTAGTTCTTCCGCTGGCGAAGCCGGGCCTTGCGACTGTTGGTCTGCTGATCCTGTTCAGCTACTGGAACGACTGGTATCAGGCCATGCTTTACATCGATAACATGGATCTGGTTCCGCTGCAGCTTCTGCTGTACAAGATCATCTCAAATATTCAGTTTGTACTGCAAAATTCCTTTTACTTGGCCAGCGAGGGAGGAAGCTTCCCGACGATTGCAGCCCGAATGGCGACCTGCGTGATCGCGATCGCGCCGATGCTTCTTGCATTCCCGTTCTTCCAGAAATATCTGGCAAAAGGACTGACGCTGGGTTCTGTAAAGGGCTGATGCCAATAGGAAACTATTATTATGTATAGGGGGGCGAAAAAAGATGAATCCAATTTTACCACTTGCGTATGCGACACCGGATGTGGAGGCTCATGTGTGGCCGCAGGATCCGAACAGGGTCTATTTATACTGTTCAAACGACCGGATTGACGGGGGTGGAATGTCGCCCTGTCAGCATTGCTTTTCTTCCGAGGATTTGGTATGCTGGACTGATCATGGAGTTGCTTTTGATGCCAGTACGGCAATTCCATGGGTGTCTATGACTGACTTGCCGGCCATCGACGTGGCAGAAAAAAACGGCCGCTGGTACTATTATTTTACCGTTCCCTCTCTTTTACGGGAAAGGAAGTTTCCTTTGTCTGCGAGGCGGCCAGCTTTGAGTCCATTACGCAGCTTGAAATCCGTCTGGATGCCGCCGATGGTCCCTGCATCGGCGTGTGTGAAATCGACCATTCCGGAGGCTGGGCAGACTGGAAGGAATATCAGTGCGGAATTTCAACGGTTTCTCCCGTTTTTTCCTGGGAATGTGAGACGGAACGGCACTTTACCGTTCAGATGTCGTCGAACCCGAAGTTTCAGAGTGCAGTGATGTATCTCGATACGAGAAACTGTTACTGCATCTATGACGGGGTTCCACTGCAGGCAGGAAAAACCTATTACTGGCGGGTACGAAGCGGGGTCGGTGAATGGACAAAAAGTCAGTTTACAACTATCTAATGTAGGAGGAATACCAAGCGATGAAATACGAATTTCCAAAAACATTTCTCTGGGGCGCAGCGACGGCGGCTGCACAGATTGAAGGTGGAGCCTATGAAGACGGCAGAGGCCCTTCGATCTGGGATGCATTTGCTCATCTTCCCGGCAGAATCAAGAACAATGATGTGCCGGATGTTTCCTGCAATTCTTATCATCTCTACGAGAAAGATATTGAGATGATGAAGAAAATAGGGCTTAAAACCTACCGTTTTTCTTTTTCCTGGTCCCGTATCATTCCGGATGGAACAGGAGAAGTCAATCCGGCAGGAATCGAGTACTATAAGAAGCTGATCGCTGCCTTGAAGGCAAACGGAATTGTGCCGAATGCGACGATGTACCACTGGGATCTTCCCTATGCTCTGCAGATTCAGGGCGGCTTTGGCAATCGTGAGTGCGTGAAGTGGTTTACAAATTATGCGAAGGTTCTGCTGGATAACTTCGGTGATGATGTGGATCTCTGGGCGACTTTCAACGAGCCGATTGCCGTTTATGTGGGAACTGCTTATGGCTTTTTTGCCCCGGGTCTGAAGAATGAAAAATATGCCCGCCAGTCTCTGCACAATCTCCTGCTCTGCCATGGAGAGGCGGTGAAACTTTTCCGTACCTATTCCTTTGCCCATGCGAAGATAGGTATTGTGGTGGATATCTGGAAACATTATCCGGCCCGCCCGGGAAACAAAGAGGACGAGGAGAGAGCCATTTTCAACAACGAGATCGCAGGCTACGGCATGTTCCTTCATCCCCTGTTTCTGGGAGGCTATTCTGATGAGCTGAATGCCTACCTTGAAAAAAATGATCTGGTTCCCAGGATGGAAGAGGGCGATTTTGATGTGATGCATCAGAAGCTGGATTTCTACGGACTGAATTTCTACAACGGACTCTATGACAATATGGAGGAGATCCGAAAGAGAGAGGAGATACTGAAGGCAGGTGGAAACTATCAGGATCGTCCGGAGCAGCATCCGGAAGCGCTCCGCGATGTGTTGCATATGGTGGTGGAAAAATATCATGTGGATATTCCGATTTACATCACAGAGAACGGTCTTCCCCAGGAGGACGGCCCGATGGAGGAGGTTCTCAACGATCAGGAAAGAATCGATTATGTAAGACAGGTTCTGATTGCGCTTCATGGCGCGTTGGAGGACGGTATCAATGTCAGAGGCTATTATCTGTGGTCTCTCATGGACAATTTCGAGTGGTCAGCCGGTTTCTCACCGCGCTATGGCCTTTGCTACACGAACTATGAGACGGGAGAGCGTATCCCGAAAAAGAGCGCCAGCTGGTACAGCGGCGTGATCAGCGAGAACGGTTTCGACTGATCTGAAAAAAGAAAAGCCTCCGCGGACATGCGTAAAAACATGTTTCCGCGGAGGCTTTTTTGCCGTTTTTACAGCGTTTTGGCAACCTCACGAAGGATCTTCTGGCTGGCCAGCGGGATGCGGCCCAGGCCGTCGGGACCTACGTTTAAGAGGTAGTTGATTCCCATGCTGTTCAGTTTCTTCTTGTTAGCAGCGATCACAGCGGCATCTTTCCAGTGCTGGTCGCGGGCACAGAAGCCCCAGGAATCGTTCATCGTGGCAGCGGTCTCGTAGAGGCCGTAGGGAGAGGGCTTGAAGCCGTCGATGCCGTTCATCAGGGACGGGTCAAACTCTACATTTTCCGGCATGGAATCCGGGATCTCATTGTCGCCCAGAGATACATAATCGTAAGCACCGTTGCCCAGACGGGAGTTGATGAGGCAGTCCGGCTGATATTTCTTGATGGCCTCGAAGAGCGCGCGGCTCTGATTCTCTTTCAGGGTCATGGGCATATCGAACCAGATCAGGCAGAGATCGCCGTAGTTGCGGAGAAGTTCCTCCACCTGCGGGTAAATCTTGTTCTCAAAGCAGAGATCGAAGTTCTTGTGTGCGGTGTCCGGGAAATCCCAGCTGTTCTCCCAGGTCACGCCCTGGCTCGGGATATGGTTGGACAGGTAGCCGCCGCCGTTGGGCTCATGCCAGTCCAGATCCTGAGAGTAGTAAAGACCCATTTTCAGGCCGTGTTTGTAGCAGGCCTCGCCGATCTCGGCAACGACGTCGCGGCCGAAGGGAGTGGCGTCCACCACATTGTATTTGTCTACTTTGGAATGGAACATAGCGAAACCGTCGTGATGCTTGCTGGTCACAACGAAATATTTCATTCCGCAGTCTTTTGCCAGTTTTACCCATTCTTCTGCGTTGAAGAATACCGGGTTAAATGCTTTGGTCAGTTTTCCGTACTCGGCGTTGGGGATAGCCAGATGAGCCTGAATCCATTCTGCGTAAACGCCGCTGTAACGGTCCTTGTACTCGCCGGCCAGCAGGGAATAGAGTCCCCAGTGTACCATCATTCCGTACTGTGCCTCTTTGAACCATTTTCTCATGTCCATATCGTGTAACTCCTCCTTAGATAGTCTTTGTACTTCCAGTATAGGTGAAATTACCGATTTTTCAAGAGACAAAATCCGCACGGAAGCAGGCTATTTTTTGTTCTGCCATACAGATTTTCCAGGTTACACAAGAAAGATAAAATCGTTGTCCGGATAGGCCTCCATGATGGCGTTTTTCTGCTCTTCCGTGCAGTTGATGCTCTTAAGGGAAGGAAGCCTGTCGAGCCCCTCATAGGAGAGACAGTCTGCCCCGTAGATATGAAGGGTCTTAAGACCGGAAAGGCGCTCAAGCCCCGAGAAGTCCTCAATCTGCCAGCTGATGAGGGTAAGATCCGTAAGGGCAGGAAGATCCACGGAGCCGATCACGAGGCTGGAGGTATTGTCTCCCCGGAAAAAGAGAGTCGTAAGTTTGGAAAAGCCATTGAGGGAGGAGAGGGGAAAATCATGGGAATAATGAAATTCCAGCTCGGTAAGGTTCATTCCGCTTAAGGCCTCGGCCGTGGACTGGGTCATGGAATCCAGGGTCAGGGAAGTCAGATTCTTAAGGAAGCGAAGCTCAGTGTAATCGTTAAGCTTCGTGCCGAAAAGATTCAGCTTTTCCAGCGAATCCGAAAGGAGGGGCTTGATGGTGGAAACTTTCGTCTCGCCAAGGTCCAGATTCTTAAGGGCCGGAAGGGGAGCGAGAGAGGAAAGGTCCTCGATTTCCAGCGTGGAAAGGTTCAGGCTCTCAATATGAGAATTTCCACTTAAGGGGGTAAGATCCGTCAGCGGATTGTAGCCCAGGCCCAGTTCTTTTATCGTTGTGTCCTTCAGGGGAGAAATATCAGAGATCTGCTGGTTGTAGAGGCTTAAGACGGTGAGGTTTGGCATATGGGTGATATCTTCCAGAGAAGAGATGGTTCCGCGCTGTTTGTAGAGTTCTGCGTTCCGCGTGGCTTCATCGTAAAACCAGATGGAACTTCCGAGGGACTGAAATTCGCTGTCAGAGGAAAAAATCTGAAGGCCGAAAATGTGAAGCTCCGTCACTTTTTCGAGATCGGAAAGCGTGAGAAGCCCTTCCGGTTTGTTGAGCATGGAGCGTACGGCCTCTTCGATGAGAGGTTCCGTGAAGGTATAGCTGTCTTCCTTCTGGAAAATCGTCTCCGGAAGGGAAATTTTCCCGGAGAGTCTCCAGCCGGCCGCCAGTCCGGCGCCTGCCGTGAAAAGAAAGAGAAGGAAATAGGGCAGGCGGGAACGGCTGTGTTTTCGAAAAGGGGGAACTGCAATTGGAATAGGTTGGGAAGAAAAGACAGAAGGGTACCGGGCTTTCAGAAGGTCCGGAAGCAGTTCCTCCGTGGTCTGATATCGTTTGTCGGGGTCGAACATCGTGGCTTTGGTGACGATCTGGCGGACCGGCTCGCTGAGCTCCATAAGAACCGCATTTTCCGGTTTGTACTCTCCGGTGATGCAGTAGAGAAGCAGGATTCCCAGGGAATAAATGTCGCTTCGAAGATCCGTCTGCTGGTAGCCGAACTGCTCCGGCGGAGCGGTAAGCCGGGTTCCCATGACCAGCGTATCGCTTGTCTTTGAGGAATTGAGGAAGCGGGAGATGCCAAGGTCGATGAAATGGCATTTTCCAAAGCTGTCCACGATGACGTTCTGGGGTTTGATGTCCCGATGAAGCAGGGACGGGGTCAGAGTATGCATAAAATGAAGAATCTCTGTCAGTTCGATCAAATACTCCAGGGCCGTCGGTTCGGCGAAGCCCGGGCGTTCATAGTTCGACTCACAGAGTTCCTCCAGACTTTTTCCTTCTATATAAGAACGGATATAAAAACAGGTTTCCCCATACCACTCCAGGAGAATGGGCCGGGGAAAAGAGGCTGCAAAGGGCGAATCGGTCTGATGAATCATCTCCAGGACCATTTTTTCCTGGAGAAGGGATTTGGACAGAAGAGGATCGCTGGCAGTCTTGAGGAGGACGGTCTTTCCGCTGCTTCTGACAGCGATGAGACAGGTAGAAGCCTGCTCCGAATATTTCAGACAGGAAACGAGCTCGTAATGTTCTGCGAGAGGGTCAGGCAGGATGAGATCTTTCATAGGCAGTTCCTCCGGATTCAGTCGTTGGATTCCCGGTAGAGCGGCGTTTCCTGAAGACTGAGCAGCAGTTCGTTAGCCTGCTGCATGGTGTATTTTTTCTCGATGGCAAAGATGATCGCTGCATCACGGCGTACTTTTGGGTAAAGACTGCCGTGGCCGGCAAGTCTTAAAAGCTGGCTGGTCTCCGTGAGGGTCGCTTCCATGCAGAGGCAGATCCGAAGGACGATATTTCTCCCCGGGGTTTTGAAACCGCTGAGAAGATGATAAAAATAGGATCGTTCGATGCCGCTGCGCTGGATGATGTCCTTGGCAGTCAGTTTGTGTTTTTCCATAGTCTCGTACAGATAATGGCAGAAGACGGGTGTCTCCATTTCGTCCTGCCAGATATTTGTCACCTCAGAGAACTGTCCGGATTTCTTGATGATGGACAGGAGCTGGGAGGTGGTCAGCTTTTTTTCAGTATCCGTGTGTTTCACAGAGCTTCCTCCGGTTGTAATTTTCACCAACAATGATTTGCGAAATTTGTTTAAAAATAACTGTTGTTATACATTGAAAATTCATAGATTTTCAAGGGACAATAACATTATTACTAAGTATAGCACAGGCCGGAAAAAATGGACAGTGTCCGGCTGGAAATGCCCGGAAAAGTCTTCTGTCAGGACACCAAATAGCGAAAACGGGATGCTATACTCAAGTCAAAAGAGAACGGAAAGGAGACGTTTTATGAAAAGAAGAAAAGTTGCAATGCTGATGGCTGTGCTGATGACCGCTTCTTCTTTGTCGGGAAGCTATGTTTCAGCGGCATCCATAGAAGATATGGAAGTAACGGCGGAAGAGATCGCGGTTCAGAGCCAGGAGACCGAAAGCGAAGCGGTGCAGATGGCAACAGAAGGAACAGAGCTTCCGACCGAAGAGGCTTTGGTTCTGGAGAAAACCGAGACTATTCAGGCAGAAATGAAAACAGAGAGCGCCGCACCGGAAGTTGCTGAGAGCGAGATATCTGTACCGAAAAGCGAAAACTCTGAGACCGAGAGCTCCACACCGGAAAGCGAAAACTCTGAGAGCGAGAGCGCCGCACCGGAAAGTGAACCTTCTGAGACAGAGACTCCGGCATCGGAAACAGAATCCGAGACGGAGGCACTGACAGAAACAGAGACGGAAACACCTCCGCCAGAAGAGGCTGCCGAAGTACTTGGGAGCGGGATCGCGGACACGGAGCCGGGGATCGCGGTATTTTCCGGGGAAACAGTAGAGTATTCCATTATATCTGCCGGCGGTTCTGACAAGCTGCTGAACGACGAGGGTTACGAGATCAATCCATTCCTGGGTGCTCTGGTGAATTTTTCAAGTCAGGGTGGAATCTTCCTGCTGAGGAGAACCAGCTACGCAGATGGCAGGAGCGTTGAAGAGGAGGTGGAGGATCTCTATGCAGAGGGAATCCGCTGGCGCGCCGAGTATGATGAAAATGAATGGGAGCGGGTCGATGAGTCGGAAGATGGCACAGGTCTCCCGGAGCTGCAACGAAAATCTGATGGAAAGATCAGTGTGACGATTTTTGCAGAGAGATATGTAGAAGAAAGCGGCTGGGAAATAGTTGCTGAAAAAGAATTTACTTTTAACCCGGTGGAGTATTCCGTAGACTTTGAATACAGTTATGGCGGAGAAGATGCACACTTCCTGTTTTATGGAGACAGAAGCGAAGAACTTACACTGACACTCAATACGGAAGGGCTGACTGGTCTTAAAGATTACAAAATCGAGTGGGCGGTGATACAGGACAAAGATGAGACCAAGGAACCCACCTGCGTTGATGTTTCCGTTTCCGAAGACGAAGATTCCATAACTCTTACACCGATGGAAGATTTTAATGAAGAAGGTCACGGACTGGATGTTGAGGCGAAGGTTTTAAAAGACGGGAAGGAGATCACAGCTGCGGGAACGCATCTCGATGTGATTCCCACGAAACTGGATGCATCGAGACTTCAGCTTGAAAATGAGGTGCTTCTGCCAGGCGAAAGCTTTGAACTCAGCAAAGATTTTGAGTTTGAGGTCTGGGTACGCGATCCGAAGCATTTGTGGGAAGAGAGCGTGAACGTACAGCTTACCGGCGTAAGAATCAATGATCCGGACGAGATCTTCAGCTATAATGGAAATGAAAATGGAGTTGTTCAGCCGGATGAAGATGGTCAGTATTGTATTAGGGCAAAAAGCGAAGAGGAATCAAAAACCGGAAGCGCAGATGTTTTTCTTTACTTTGCAGGGGTTGCTGATGAGTATCAGGATATTAATGGAGAATGGCAGTTCTCACTCACTGTGAATACGGAAAAATACTGTGTAGACTCTGCCTACAGCACACAAAAGGGCCAGATGATATGCGGCAGTGGACAGGATATCTTTACTTCTGTATATCGTGAGTGGTATGGGTCGGATGGAGACACCGAGAGGGAAGAGATCACGGATTATACGGTAGAAGTGGGAACGGATTATGATCAGGAACTGGTAACGGCTACCGTATCCGAAGATCAAAAGACTATTCATGTGGAAGCGCACGAAAATGAAGGCGGAACAGATATTCCCGTCTATTATAAAGTAGGCGATCAGAAAATCGGAGAGACAGCCATTTATGTAAATGTGTCTAAAGATGTCTATCAGCTGGAACCTGAGTTTCTGGCAGATGAAAACGGAAAAGCAGTAAATCCGCTGAAAGGAGAGATTTTAGACCTTCCCGCGTTTGCAGAAGAGTTTAAAGTGTACCATTTGCACTACAATAAAGAGACCAGAGACGTGGAGAAAACAGCGGAGCCGGAAGAAAACATCCGCTATCTGGTAGGATATAACGGAGATGTGTGGAGCCGCGAGGATGATTTTGCCGAGGACTCTGCCGAGGATTATAGTCTGCCTGTTTTGAGAAGGCTGGAAGACTGTGAAACCAGTATCTGGATTACGGCAGAAATCAATCTGGCAGAGCCGGATTCTGAAAAACCAAGTTGGAGCTATGCTGCTGATCGGAGTTATACATTTGATTCCGTACATTGTGAGGTGGATCTTGAGTACAGCTATGGCGAAAGAGACAATTGCACCCTGTTTTACGGCGAAAGAGGCGAAGCGCTGACCCTGACTTTGAATAAGGATGGCTTAAATGGTCTTACGAAATATGATACACAGTGGATTGTGACTCAGTACTGTGACGGTGAAGAAAGAGACGTTACCGCCGTTAACTATGATGATCAGGACAACGATCAGATTACACTGGTTCCTACGGCTGATTTCCCGAAGGATGGCAGCTGGATTCATGTAGAAGCGAAGATTATGGTACAGGAAAATGAGATCGCTTCCACAGAGACAGATATTGGTCTGGCGGCGACAGAATGCAATCTTCAGGATTCCCTTCCTGGCGACCGCGTACTCCTGCCGGACTGGAGCTATGACATTGACAGAGAATGCTGGGTTTATGTACGGGATATCAGACATCCCGAAGGAGTAAGTGTACCGGTTCAGATCACCGGTGTTTCCGTGGACGATCCCGATGGCGTGCTTCGCTGTGACGTGGATGAAAGCGGAGTTCTCATACCGGATGAGGAAGGAAATTATCACGTTTATGCGGTAAATGAGGAGGGAAGTGTCAAGTCCGGAACTGCGGAACTGACGCTCTCTTATAACTACACAGAAGACGAGAACTATAAGATCAGCGGCGAATGGAAGGCTGCTGTCATGGTAGAAGGGGAAAACTACGACATAAATTTCTACTATGGCACAACCTGGCATATGCAGCCGGGGGACGAGCAGGATATTACGACTTCCGTTCATCACAACTGGTACGATCTGGACGAGGGCAGACACAAGAATGAAGATGTAAAAGATTATACCGTTGAGGTGGCCTTCGATGCGGAATGGACAGATTTTGACGAGGAGCTTCTGGATGTGAGCGTGGCGGATGACGGTCAGACGATCCATGTGAAGGCAAAGAAAAAAATGGGTGGAACGAACATTCCTGTCCGTTATCTTGTCGGAGATCAGGAGATTGGTCAGGCAAACATCTGGGTGGATGTTTCCGAGGAATATTATGTGATCGAGCCGCAGGAACTGAAATCCAATCCGCTGATCGGTGAGACCCTGGATCTTTCTCAGGTGGAGTTTAAGGTTTATCAGATAATTTATAATCCGGATAAGGGAGAAAAGACCACATTTGAAGTACCGGCAGAAGAGCTCCGCTTCTGGGCAAAATACGATGATAATGCCTGGATTCGCACAGATGAAGGCGATGAATACACCCTTCCGGTTCTGAAAAGAAAAGGAACATGGGGAACCAGCATAAATGTCATTGCGGAGATGAATTTTGCGGGTGAGGATTCCAAAGAAGATGACTGGCAGCAGATCGGCGACTCTCAGAATTACTGGTTTGACGGATTTGAGTATCAGCTGGACCTTGCTTACAGCTACGGCGGACCGGAAAATTCCAGAGTCTATGTCGGCGCACCGTTGACCCTGACAGCTAAGATTGATCCGGTCATCGAATGGAATGAGGATATTTCCATTGAATGGAAGGTCTTTGTTTATGATGAAAACGGCGAGCGCAAGGATCTCGATCCGGAATCTATAAGCTGTACAAAGGATGGTCCGTCTCTTACCATAACGGCTAAAGATGGTTCTCAGGGAAACTGGTTCCAGGCAGAAGCTGTTGTAATGGCTTATGGCCAGGAGATCGCCCGCTGTGAGTACAGCATCGAAGTGCGCGGTGAGAGCTACTATTTTACCGGCATGGAGAATATGAGCGTATGCCTGTTCATCGGCCAGAAAAACGGTCCCTTCTTTACAAGAGATACCAATGGCAAGATCTGGATGGAAACTTATCAGGAAAGTGGAGAGTATCCGGAGGGAAAACGTACAAAAGTAGAGGTAACAGGAATCGAGGAAGACTGCGAGGAGGGAAATAAACTTCTTCAGATCACGGACAATGAAGAAGGGATCCATATCCTGCCTCTGGGAAAAACAGGTCAGACATCCATGCGCTTCCTGCTTGTGGATGAAGAAGGAAACGAAGTTCCGTCGATCAGCTGCGAGGCTTATGTGCAGGAGGATTATATCAACATCATCGACATTGAAGTGAAGCGGGAATCCGGCGAAGGCACCTGTCTTCTTCCGGGAGAAACGCTGAAACTTCAGCCGGTGCTTGCACGGCTGTTCACAGATGAAAACGGAGAGATTCAGCAGGAGCCTCTGGAAGCATCCGATTATCATATCGTTTATACTGATTATGATGAAAATATCATTCGGGTAGATGAGGATGGAACGGTTCACACGGTTGGCCGTGGAGACAGCTGGGTTACCGTACAGGTTCTGGATGCAGAAGAACAGGAGCTTACCTCCAATGGCCTGAATATCACAGTTAAAGGGAAGTATTATCAGCTGAAGACCGAAAAAGAGAACTTGCAGGTGCTGGCGCCCGGAGAGAGCCTGAGGGAGCAGTTCACTCCTTATGTATACAGTATCAGCAGGCCGGAAGGAAAAGAAACTGAAGACGGAACCTTTGTGATCCGGGAGATTTTAAACAATACAGAGGGCGTTCATACTTCCATAAGTGAGACAGGTCTTCTGAGCGTGAGCCTGGATAAGGATACCACTCTGAGAAAAGGCAGCATTCAGTCTATGGAGATCATAGTGGAATATCGGGATGCGGACGGAAATTATCTGGCAGATAAGAACTATATACTTATTCTCTGCAATCACGACGAAAAAGTTATAGATCATAAGGATGCGACCTGTACGGAAGATGGCTATACAACCTATGAGTGCAATGTGTGCGGCTCCACCTGGAAAGATACCCTGCCTGCAGCGGGTCACGCCGAAGTAGCAGACGCAGCCGTAGAAGCAACCTGCGAGACCGCCGGAAAGACGGAAGGAAGCCACTGCACGACCTGCGGAAAAGTGCTGAAAGCGCAGGAAACGATCCCTGCAAAAGACCATACCGCAGTCACTGACGCCGGAGTAGGCGCAACCTGTGAAGCGACCGGAAAGACAGAGGGAAGCCACTGCACGACCTGCGGAAAAGTGCTGAAAGCCCAGGAAACGATCCCTGCAAAAGGCCACACCGCAGTCACTGACGCCGGAGTAGGCGCAACCTGTGAAGCGACCGGAAAGACGGAAGGAAGCCACTGCGCGACCTGTGGAAAAGTGCTGAAAGCGCAGACGATAATCCCGGCGACCGGTCATACGTCTGTGAGCGATGCAGGAGTGAAAGCGACCTGCGAGACGGTTGGAAAGACGGAGGGAAGCCACTGCTCCACCTGCGGAAAAGTGCTGAAAGCCCAGACCACAATTGCTGCAACAGGCCACACCTGGAGTAAATGGACTACAACTTCTGAGGCTACGGTATTTGCACCAGCAGAGCAGCAGAGAACCTGCAGTGTCTGCAAAAAGACCGAAGAACGGACTACAGGAAAAGCCCTCACTAAGGTCCTGAAACTGAATGCTTCCTCCATTTCTCTGCGGACCAGGCAGAAGACAACAAAAGTAAAAGTAGCTTCCATGGCTAAGGGAGATTCCGTGAAATCCTGGAAATCCAGTAATACAAAGATCGTAAGCGTAAAAGGAAAGAAAAACGGAACCTGTACCATCACTGCAGGAACAAAAACAGGAACTGCCAGGATCACGGTAAAACTGGCCAGTGGAAAGACCGGAAAGATCACAGTCAAGGTACAGAAGACGATCGTAAAAACCACAGGTATTACTTCTTCTGTAAAGAAATGTTCACTGGTTACCGGTGAAACGAAAAAGCTTGATCTGACGGTAAAACCGATCACATCGGAGGAAAAGCTTGCCTTTACTTCTTCAAATCTGCAGGTGGCAGCAGTTACTAGGGATGGAATGATTGTGGCGAAAACACCCGGAACAGCCAGAATAACGGCAAAATCCGGTAAAAAATCAGTGACCATAACAGTTACAGTAAAGAAAGCAGTACCGACCGCAATAACCGGAATCCCTGCGGCAAAAACTTTGAAAAAAGGAAAGAGCTTTACGCTGAAGCCGGTTCTTGCGCCAGCAGGAGTTACTGCAAAACTGACATATACCACATCAAACCGGAAAGTGGCCGTTGTGACCTCCAAAGGGAAAGTGACTGCCAAAGGAAAGGGAAGCGCAGTGATCACCGTGAAAACCGGAAAACTTATAAAGAAATGCCGTGTAACAGTAAAATAGAATAAAGTAAGTTTTTGAACGCAGATAAGCATTCCCCCGCTTCAAGTGCGCGGAGCAGTAAGCGGCTAAGCGGCGGGTGATGGGGGATGCTTATGTCAGTGGGAGTTGAAAGCTCCCACTGACAGATCGCGAAGCGACTGCGTTCATGAGCAAGTAGCGAAGCGGATTGCGAATGTCCGCTTTACAACCGCCAGGCAGCTGTATTGTATGATACAGGCCTGGCGGTTTTTCAGGTTTGGAATCGTGATATATTTGTTGGGTTTTGTAATAGAAAGAATTTCTCGAAGGTAGTAAGATAAACTTACCAAACTATATGCTGATGAAGAAGAAGCAGAAATAAAAGGAGGACATGAGATGAAACTGACAGACCTCAGAGTGAATCATGTGGAGGAACCGCTGGGCTTTCAGCTGAAGCCCGTGAGTTTTTCCTGGGTGGTAACAGAGCCGGGGACAGCAAAAAAACAGAAAGCGGTAAGAATCCGTGTTTTTGAAAATAAAGAGACAATTTTTGACAGCGGGTATGATGAGAAGGCGGACAACCGGGATTATCCGGCAGAGCTTTCCTTAAAGCCGAAAACCCGCTACACCTGGAGCGTGGAGGTGATGGCAGACAATGGCGAGACCGCCGAGGCAGAAAGCTGGTTTGAGACCGGAAAAATGGAAGAACCATGGACCGGAAAATGGATCACACCGGAGCTTGATCCGGCGATTCAGCCGATCCTTCGGAAAAAATTTACCGTGGACGGAGCGTCGGAGGCTTCCAGACTTTATATCTGTGGTCTGGGTGTCTATGAGGCTTATCTCAACGGGGAGAAAATCGGAAGCGAATATCTGGCGCCAGGCTATCACTCCTACGATTTCCATTTACAGGTCCAGACCTACGATGTGACCGGTCTTCTGAAAGAGGGCGAAAACACCCTGGAAGTCTGGCTCGGCGACGGCTGGTTTCGCGGAAGATTCGGTTTCGGAGAAGGCTTCCGGAATATTTACGGTGACAAAATTTATCTGATTGCCGAATTGTATCATGGAAAAGAACTGGCAGCAGCGACGGATTCCACCTGGGAAAGCCATCCCTCACCCATCGTAAAAAGCAGTATTTACGATGGTGAGACCTACGATGCCCGGCTGGAGGCAGAGCTGGAAACCGGTTGGAAGGGCGTACGGGAAGAAATTCCGAAGGACTGTGGTTCCCTGGCGGTGAAAGACCTTCCGAAGGAGCAGCAGATTGCGGAGGAGCAGCCGCTTCTCAACGACCGCTACAGTCTGCCGGTAGTGAAAAAAGAGGGCTTTTGTCCCATTGAAGTGATCCGAACACCGAAAAACGAGACGATTCTGGACTTTGGCCAGAACCTCACCGGCTGGGTAGAGTTTGATTCCGCTCTGGCTGAGGGAGAGGAGATTATCTTAAGTGCGGCCGAGATCCTGCAGGATGGCTGCTTTTACCGGGAAAACTACCGGTCAGCCGTGGCGGAATACCATTTCATTTCCGATGGGAAGAAGCGCCATGTGAGACCTCATTTTACCTTCTATGGTTTCCGCTATATGAAGGTGGAATATGTGGATAAGAGTGGAAAACCTACCGAGAAACCCGAGGGCAGTGTGGATAACTTTACCGCCCATCATCTGCGGAGCGATTTTGACCAGACCGGATGCATTGAAACCGGTGTGAAAAAGGTCAACCAGCTGTTTCAGAATGCCCTCTGGGGTCAGAAGGACAATTTCCTGGATGTTCCCACGGACTGCCCCCAGAGAGACGAGCGCCTGGGCTGGACCGGAGATGCTCAGATTTTCTCGGAGACAGCCTGCTACAATATGTATGTGCCGGCCTTTTACCGCAAATACCTTTGGGATATGCGGGCGGAGCAGAGCATCATCGGCGGTTCCGTGCCGCATGTAGTGCCGAGACTGAAACGGGAATTTATCGAAGGCCATGGCTCCTGTGCCTGGGCGGATGTGGCCGTGGTGCTTCCTTGGAATGTCTACGTTCACTATGGTGACAAAACGCTCCTGGAGGAGTGCTATCCCGGCATGAAGGCCTGGGTGAACTGCATGCGGGAAAAAGAAGAGGCCTTAGGCGGAGCACATCTCATTAAGGACGGTTTCCACTTCGCGGACTGGCTGGCTCTTGACAATCCCGAGCCCGGTCCCTTCGGTGCGACGGACAATCTTTACATCGCCAGCGCCTACTATTACTGGTGTGCGAAGCATGTTTCTCTGGCAGCAGGCGTCCTTGGAAAGACAGCGGAAGAGACCGAGTATGCGAAGCTGGCTGAAGCGGTTCTTCAGGCAGTCCGTGAAAAATATTTTGATGAAAATGGTCTTTGCAACTGCGGTACCCAGACGGGTTCAGCCCTGGCAATCATGTTTGGCCTGAATCCTTCTACGGAAACCCGGCAGGCAGAGGGCAACCTTCTGGCAAAACGGATCGCGGAGAACAACGGCCATCTCAGCACCGGCTTTGTGGGAACACCCATGCTCTGCCCGGCCCTTACCGAGACCGGACATGACAAGACCGCCATGGATCTTCTGCTGAATGAGGAGTATCCGGGCTGGCTCTACTGCGTCAATATGGGAGCGACTACTGTCTGGGAGCGCTGGAATTCCGTGAAACCGGACGGTCACATGAATCCAGAGGGCATGAACAGCCTGAACCATTACAGCTACGGAAGCATTGAGGCCTGGATGTACAAGAAGGTCTGCGGCCTGACAGCGACAGAACCCGGCTTTAAGAAGGCAGTGATCGAGCCCCATACGGATCCGAGACTTGGAAGTGTTTCCTGCGAGGTGGAGACAGCCGCAGGCGTCTATAAGACCGGATGGAAATATGAAGAAAACGGCAAAGTGAGCTTTTGCGCAGAGATTCCCTTTGATGCGGAGGCTGAGATCCGCCTTCCGGGCCAGGAACCGAAAATTGTTGGGGCAGGAAGCTACAATATGGAATTTACTCCGGAAAGAAGATGATACTGTATGTAAAAGATTATTTTCGCACTTGCATCATCACAAAAGTGGGTATATGATTTTGAAAAGTAAAAAAAGCATCAACCTGACGTATGGCAAAGGTTTCTGATAGGGCAGTTCTGGTATATCAGATTGAACGCAGATCGCGAAGCGACTGCGTTCATGAGCAAGTAGCGAAGCGGATTGC
>OLPN01000742.1_pt1 | contig 32669 bp, 33 predicted proteins | sample 1672601 | NCBI WGS metagenome assembly OLPN01 (sample SAMEA3136704, study PRJEB25190) | human gut metagenome | reverse complement strand
CAAATCATAAATTAATTTTATCAATTTAGGGTGTCCTAATCAAAAATTATTGACAGAAAAAAATTAAATTTAATTTTTATTTATTTTCTTGTTATTTTAATTCTCTTTCAACACATTTTAGAGCTTCAATAATTACTTTATCCATGTCATAATATTTATATTGTCCTAATCTTCCACCAAAAATAATTTTATTATCTTTTGAATATAAATCTGCATATTTTTGGTATAACTCATTATTTTTATCATTGTTTATTGGATAATATGGTTCTTTTGAAGAATCCCATTTGTCAGAATACTCTCTAGAAATAATAGTTTTTCCAACTGATGGACCTTCTGTTACTTCATTTCCCAATTGTTTTCCCTGTTCAAAATGCTTGTGTTCTATTATTCTTGTATATGGTACTTCTCTATCTGTATAATTTACAACCGCATTTCCTTGATAATTATCTATATCTAGTTCTTCTGTTTCAAATCTCACACTTCTATATTCAAGTTGTCCAAATTTATAATCATAATATTTATCAATCTGTCCTGTAAAAACAATTTTTTCTGATATATTCGCTAATTCCTCTTTATGTTCAAAAAAATCATAATTTAATTTTACATCTATTCCATCTAGCATCTTTTCTATTATTTGTGTATATCCACCTATAGGAATTCCTTGATATTTATCATTAAAATAATTATTATCATAAATCATTCTTACAGGTAATCTTTTTATAATAAATGATGGTAATTCTGTACAAGGCATACCCCATTGTTTTTCTGTATAACCTTTAATTAATTTTTCATACACTGTTGTTCCCACTAAAGATATAGCTTGCTCTTCTAAATTTGATGGTTCTTTTCCATTTAATTTTGCTAATCCATCTTTTCTTTCTTCATCAAGCTTTCTTTCTATATCTTGAGGAGTAATTAAGTTGAACATACGTGAAAATGTATTTAAATTAAATGGTAAATTGTACAATTCATCTTTATATCTAGCCACAGGTGAGTTTGTATATCTGTTAAATTCTGCAAATTGCTGTATATAGTCCCATACTTCTTTGTTACTTGTATGAAATATATGCGCTCCATATTTATGTACATTTATTCCATCTATATTTTCTGTATATATATTTCCTCCTATATGTGGACGCTTGTCTATTACTAAGCATTTCTTTCCTATTTTGTTTGCTTCATAAGCAAATATTGAGCCAAATAGGCCTGAACCTACTATTAGATAATCGTATTTCATTAATTAATCCTCCTTATTTTATTTCTTATTCTATTTATCATTTCGAATATAAAATCATCTTTCAAAATTATCAAAAATGTTCCATAAGTTAATCCTCCAATAATTACTTGCATAATTATTGAAACTAAATTATTTTTTATATATTTTCCTATAAATAAACAAATAATAAACATTATAACACTTGCTATTAAATAATTCTTTGCAATCTTAAATATATTTTTAATATTAAAATCTTTTCTTACAAAATATATTTGTACTAATGTTACCGTTAACTCTGCAATTACTGTTCCTATAGATGCTCCTATTGCTCCAAATTTCCAAATTAAACACATATTCATTATAAAATTAATTGTAGCTCCACAAACTACAGAAATCGTGTATTCTTTTTGCCTTTTAGTTGGTAATAAGTATTGTGTCCCTGTAACATTACTCAACCCTATTAATAAAATAATTGGACTTATAACTTTCATTAATATCGCAACTTTATCATATCCTTGTCCAAAAAACACAGGTACAAAAGCTATTGATATAGAAATAATACCGAACATTAATGGAAATCCTAATAAAAATACCATATTAAATGATTTATTCATATATGATGTTACTTTTTCTTTTTCACCACTCGCAAAAGTACTTGCTATTCGAGGTAACATTACAGTTCCTAAGGATGTCACGATAGTTAAAAGCATTTTTATAATTTTTTGACTTTGCTCATAATAGCCCACTTCAGATTTATCCAAAATTATTGTTCCTATCATAGTTTTATCTAAAATAGTATATACTTGTATTGCTATTTGTGGAATAAATAATCCAATTGTTGGTTTTATATGCTGAATAACATTTAATTGCCTTACTTTTGTTTTTTTCAGATATTTTGGTAAATATGCCCACAAAGAAATATTCCCAAATAAAGTTGATAAAACATATATCCAAAAATATATTTCTAAATCATTTGTATTTTTTACAAATACAAATATAGAAATTACACTAATTAATTTTACTATTACATTTCTTGTAACTGTTTTTTTAAATTCTTCCAATCCTTGAAAAAACCAACTTATATCAAAACAATTCGCAAATAATTCTAATAATAATATTTGATAATATATTTGATACTGTTTCCCATTTACAAATACAATATAAAATACAATCATTGAAATTGCCATTGTAACAAATCTCAATATTATAATTTCCCAAAATGTTTTGCTCATTCTTTTACCTTTTTTTTGTTCATAAGCTATTTGCCTTTGTCCATATAGTGCAACCCCTAGTGAACCAAACAAAACAAAATATGTAGCAATTGATATTGTATAACTATATATTCCTATATTTTCTGCTCCCAACACTCTTGAAACATATGGAGCAGTTACTAATGGTAATATTAATACTAATATTTGATATATTAAATTATATATATAATTTTTAGATACACTTCTCTTCATTTTTCCTCTTTCCATTCAATTTTAATTTTTACTTGTCTATTACATTAGAAAAATACAGTTTTCTTTAAATCTAAAATATTAGGTTCGGATATTTATCGTACCAAAATTATTGAAATAATAAATGAATATATTCCTTTTTATTTATTAATATTTTTTCTATTATTATCATAAATATAATTAGATATATAACTCCATATCTAATACTACAAAAATAGTATATTTATTTTGTAGCTTAATTGGTAATAAATATTAAAAAGCAATTACATTACTCAATCCGATTAATACTATAATTGGACTTATAATAATTATTAAACTAGGAACTTTGTATACTTTTTCCATTATTTTTATGTATTTTTTATTTTATATAAAAAGAACTTTATATAAAACTTAATTTTATCTTTTCTATTTATATCAGTTTTTAAAATAAAATTTTCTTTTATTTTTAATTTATTGTTTAATATCCATACATAAAATAGCCTTTCTGATAAAAAGCCATAAACTCTTTTTTGATAATCATCTCTTTCATCAATATCAATCAATTTTTCAAGTTCATTAAAAATAGTAAATAGCCATTTACAATATTGGTTACAATTACTTTTACTCATTATAAACATATTAAAAGGGTAATATTTTTTACCATATATAACTTTATCAAATGTTTTTAAATATTCTGGATAAATCTTTTCAATAATCTCTCTACATTTTAATAAATCATCACCATAATGTTTCTTTTTATAATATGAAAAAACATTTTCTTTATTTTTCATTCTTTCTGCTTTTGGTAATATAATATCATATTTTTTTAAAACTTCTTTAATATCTTTTTCTGACATTATTTTTAATTTATCATTTAAAAAAAATCTTCTATAATGACAAAGTCCTATAACATTGCATTTCACATTTTTCCACATCCAATATAATCCTGTTAACTCACAATAATTTTTATTTTTACTAGAAATATTATCTCCTTCCGAATCAAAAAGTAAATCTTCTTCTAAAAAATCTTTTTTTTGTTTTCCTACCATTAATTTATGATAAATACAATCTAAATTTTCCTTTTTTAAGTCAACTACTTTATGAGTTATAACAAATATGCTAATATCGTCGTTCATTTTATCACTTCTTTCTAACTATTAATAAATATATATGGATATGTTTCTCCATTTTTTACTATTAAATACATATATACAAAATATGCAAAATATAAAAGTACTGTTGAAATTAAAAATATAACTTTATATTTTTTTGCTACACGAATAATATAAGGAATATAAATCAAATTTACTATATTAAAATATAAAGACATTCTATAAGCATAAGGAACCAAATTACCTATCTGTAATAATAAAATATCAGATAAACATGTTAATACATAAAATAAATTATCCTTTTTCTTTTTTAATAATGGATATTCTAGTAACATTAATGCCCAAACATATACCCTAATTATTGTATCAGCTAAATTTATATCCAATGTTGTAGTTTTGCTTATGCTATATCGTAAAATATACTTATCCGGAATAATATGTAATAAATTCAATAAAGAAAGAATATTATTAAAGAATAATAAACTTACTACTAAAATAAGTAAATATATACAACTATAAATTATTTTATTCTTACTTATAGATATTTTCTTTATTAATAATAAAATTAACGCAATAGCTGCTGTACTATGAAATAATGATGCTATAAGCACAGCTATGCAAAACTTAATTGTCTTGTTATTATCTAAATATTTCAATGAAAAGAAAATTATTGCTAATGAAATCGATTGTCTTATTATATTCAAACTCATATTATAATACATTAGTAAAAACAAAGAATATGTCAAAACAGGTGATATTTTTTCTTTATATTTATATGCACCACAATAAAACAGACTACATATAGTGAAACTAATAAAAAAAAGTAAAACATTACAATTTTTAAATATTATTACAACTATATAATTAAATAAAGTATATAAAATATCTAGATCTAACCATTTTACAAGATCAAGATATGCTGAAAAAGAATTTGTATTAATCACATCATTATAAGCTGGCAAAACATATATATTTATATCAGTACCTATAGAATAATCTCTAAAACCTGCTAATAATGATGGCAATATAATTGCAATTAATGATAAAAATTTAAATAGTCTCTTTTTTTTTATATTTTTAAATGCAAAAAATGCAAAAAATATTGAAACAATAAATATTACTATATAAATCATATTAGCTCCCTCATTTATTTATAAACTTTCTATAAAATTCATCTCTTTTTTTATCTAAATCTTCTTTCTTAAATTTTTTAGCCTCTTCAAAACTTCTTTTTGATTCATTCATAATAATAGATTTAGATTGCATTTTAAGAACTTTACTAACTATTTCTCTTGTATTACCTTTTTTAAAAAGAAATTCCTTGTTGGCTAATTCATAATTTCCACCTGTATTAGAGCAAATAATTGGACAAGCTCTGCTCATTGCTTCAACAATTGCTCTGCATAATCCTTCTTGAAAACTAGGTTGAATATATATATCAATTGTATCAAGCCAATTGAACACTTGTTCATGTGGCAATGTTCCTAAAATTTTTATTTGATCATTTACCCCAAATTTTTTAGCAATCTTCTTTATCTTATTTCCGGTACCTGAACCTATCATTTGATATTCTAGATTTGTAATACCTTTTTGTTTTAATTTAGCAAGTGCTTTTACTACATATATTTGTCCTTTCCAATTAACATCAAGAAAAGCTGCTGTTCCAAGCTTAAATTTATATGTTTCATTCAAATTTTCATAAAAATTATTTTTTTTCTTTAGAATATTTTCATCCATATTATCAATTACAACATCTGAACATCCTAAAGTATAGCCTTTACATGGATATCTTTTTTGTAAAGCTTCTTTTGTAACATATACTGCATATGGTGCTTTTTTTAATGAAAATTTTAATTTTAATTCGCGGGGTATTGCTAATATTTTTCCTATTGAACTATGATACCACAATCCTTCAAAAGCAAATCCTGTTACTTCTATCAAATAATCTTTCTTGAATTTTTTACAGTATTTTAATGCTGTATTTGTATAAAAATTTCCGATAGATCTTATAATTACTTTATCAGCTTTTAATACTTCTTGTTTTATAATTTTTTTTATTTTTAATTTTTTATTTAACTTAAAAAAATTAATTTTAGGAGAATAGATATCATCAACTAACTTTAAATTAACTATATTAGTATTAATAGCATTGTATTTATTTCTTATTTTATCTTCTTCATATTCATCTGCACATCTTCTCAAAATAGCTGTAAAATCACTAGAGTATGATTTATATCTTTTCCAAATTACATTATTAAAATTCCCATCTACATAATAATGATTATTTTTGCTTACTCTAACTCTTGAACCACCTTGAATAAATAACAACTTTTTCATAATTATTATTCGTATAATAAGCACATAACATTATACGAAACTCCTTTCTTTGCAATTTTTCATCATATTCATATAACTATATAATCATATAAATTAATAATTTTTTTAAATTCCAATCATAACATTCGTTCTTAAAATTGTCTACCTTTATTTTAAAGAAGTTATAAAAAATTCTTTACATTTTCCATTTCATAATAGTTTTAAAACTATTTACTATATCATTATCAAATGCTTTATAAATATCATTAATATTATTAATTTCTACCTCTTCAGAAATAATTTTTTCTATGTATTCCTGAATTTTAGGATTTTTTAAAATTTTCACAGCTTTTTCAAAATCTTCATAACCACTTCTACTGTTTCCTAGTAATATTAGTCCCTTTTCTAATACCATTCTAGTGTTTATTCTAATTGGTTCTTCTGACACTCCTAATAAAGATATAGTTCCTTGTGGATTTATATGATCAATGATTTGATTAACAGCTGTCTCTGATCCCATACCTCCTACACATTCAAATGCATGATCAACTTTAAAATCTTCACCTAACTCTGTAACTAAATATTTTTCATCTGCAAATGGATAATAATTTAATTTTTCATGTGAAGTTCCTACAATAGCAATTTTAGTGTCAGGAAAATATTCTTTTAATAAAATATATGTTATATATCCAACACTACCAGGACCCCAAATACCAATTCTATTATATTTTTTTATGCTATTAATTTTAAAATTTTCTATTGCATTTACTGATACACTCATTAGTTCTAATAAAGAAGCAATATTTTCTTTAATACCTTCTATTGAAATACATCTATCTCTTCTTATAAATACAATATTTTGCATAAATCCATCTATAGTACTGGATCTAAAATATGAACCCTTTCTGTAGTTTTCCTTAATTAAATCATCCTCTATAGTTGGTGTATTTGGAATTAAAACAACTTTTTCATTTTGTTTAAATTCTCCTTGTGAATCATATACAACTTTTCCTACACATTCATGAATTAGTGTTAATGGCAATTTTTTATTTAAAATTTCTCTGTTTCTTTTTCCTTGGTAATATCTTTGATCAGCTGCACAAATAGACATATATGTTGGTTTAACAATAATATAATCTTTATCTTTTAATTCTTCTTCTTTGAAAAATAATTCAAATTTATTAGGGTCTATTAATTTAATAATTTCGTTAATCATTTTTTTCTTCCTTTATTTTTAACATTATATTAGCTATTTTTAAGTCATATGGAGTTGTAATTTTCATATTATATAATTCTCCATTTACTAATTTTACAGTTTTGTTTTTCATAACATACATTTTGCAAGCATCTGTTAAAATGTTTTTCTCTTTATCTGTAAGACTCGAATAAGTTTCCATTAATTCTATTATTCTAAAACTTTGTGGGGTTTGTCCTTGATACATATAGCCTCGTACTGGAATATTAGAAATTATTTCATTTTTTTTTGATTCTACTATTGTGTCTATTGCTTGAACTACTGTGTCAGTAGCACCATATTTATTGCATTTTTCAATATTATCATTTATTATTCTTTGAGTAATAAATGGTCTGACAGCATCATGAGTAACTATAATATCGCTATTATTTATTGTGTATTCTTCTTTTATATAGTTACAGATAGACATAATTGTATCATTTCTATCTTCGCCACCTTTAATAACTATTATTTTTTCATTTTTAACATATTTTTCAATTAAATCAATAGTATAGCTAATCCAATTTTCTGGAACTGCTACTATTATTTTTTCAACATTTGAATTTATTAAAAATTGTTCTACTGTATGTATGATAATTGGCTTATTTCCTATCATTAAAAATTGTTTTGGTAATTCAGTTTTACCCATTCTTTTGCCTATTCCTCCAGCAAGAATTCCTACATAATTCATAATCTTCCTCCTAATAAAATTATTCTTTTAATAATTTTTTTAATGTAATAATACATATCATTAAATTTAATATAAAATAAAAAATTGTAAATAAATCCATTAAATGGAAAATAATAGATAAAAGCATTAAAACTTGTACAAAACCAGATATAGAAATTAAATTTAATCCTATTATCTTAATTATTCCATAAGAATATTTGTTTTTCATTTCATCAGACTTTTCATCTTTACCTATACTTGATATTCTTTTATGCATAATTAGTCTTGGAAATATAACTAAAATACTTGATAATCCACCTAAAACTATCATTAAAACATTATCAACACTGAGTGTAGTAAAATCTCCATAATAACATCCTATCCCCATCGAGAAAAACGTTAAAGCCATTGCAATATATCCACTTGTTGCATCCCATAATTCTCCTGTTTTTGAAATTTTTTTATTATATCTAGCAATATTTCCATCTACACCATCTAACAAATTCCATAAAAAGAACATTAACCATCCAATTAATTTTAAAGTTATATTTTTTCCAAAGCCAATTAATAAAAAACCTATAATTGATGGAAAAAATGATATAAATGATACTGTATTAGGTTTAATATTTAATTTTAAAAATGGCACTGTTAACACATATGATATTGGTCTTCCAACATAATATGCAAAAAAATCATTCTTTGCTTGTTTCTTTTTTTCTTCAGTCATTGTTTTGCTTGCAATATTTTTAATTATATTCATTTTTGATTTCATTCCTTTCTAATAAATTAGTTAATATTTATATTCTAATATTTTTTATTACAATTATTTTTATATATTCTCTTTTCTAATTCTTCATATTTTGTTACAAGTTTATTAGCTTCTAATCTTATATCAAATCCTTTTTTTGCTATTTGTTGTTTATAACTTTTTCTATTTTTAAAATTATCATTTTCTAACACCATAGAAGCCCAAGTTGAAATTTCTTCATTTAAAGATATATATTTAAAATTTTCTGTTACTTTTGCAATAATAGGAACTTCTGTCGAACAAATACAATATAATCCTGAAGTTTGTGCTTCTATCAAAACCATTCCTAGTCCTTCATATAAAGTAGGAAATAAAAACACATCAAATGTCTGATATAATTCATTCACATCTTTTCTTTGTCCAAGAAATTTAACATTATCTTTTAATCCTAATAATTCAACTTTTTGTTTTATTTTTTCTTGTAACTTTCCTTGCCCCACCAATAATAATATTGAATTTTTCTTCTGTTTATATATTTCATTAAATATATCTATTAAAAATTCATGATTTTTCTGTTTAACAAATCTTCCTACATTTCCAATAACTAATGTATCCTCATTTATTTTTAATTCTTTTCTTTTCTTTTTTCTTATATCTTCATCATATTTAAATTTATCTAAATCAATGGCATTGTTCAATATAAAAACATTACCCTTATCATATTCTTTATTTCCAAATAGCCAACGCCCCGCTGGTTCACTACAGCAAAAATAATCTGTTGCAAATACTTTAGAAAACAGTTTTAACAGTTGTTTTAGCATATTTTTCTTCTTTTCTTTTGGATTAGTTGTGCTATGTGAATGTGCTATTCTAACTGGTACTTTTGCACTCTTTGCAGCCCATAAACTAAATACTGATAAAGTATTAATATGGGAATGAACTATAGTATATTTTCCTTTTATTAGTTCTTTTTTTAATTCTTTATGATATTTGAATATTTTTTGATATGGTGGTATTAATATTACTTTCCCGCCTAACTGTTCAATTTCTTTATATGGTATATCAGTAGAATCTTCATCGCAAAAAAAATCAAATTGTATTTTATTGTGATCTATATTTTTATAGTAATTCATAACGATAGATTCTACTCCACCGCCTATCCATTTGCCAATAATTTGAGCCACCTTTATAGTTTCATCTTCTTGTTTCATCATCTAAATTGCCCCTTCTTTTTCAAATACTTTTCTAATTGTTTTTAATACTATCTTTATATCTCTTTTATTTCCACATCTACTTGCATATTCCTCATCTAATTTTAATCTATCCTCAAATGTAAGATTTGATCTACCTGCAACTTGCCATGGTCCAGTCAATCCTGGTTTTACTTTTATTATGTATTTATAATATTCTCCCATATCTTCTTTTTCTCTTGGCAAATATGGTCTTGGCCCTACCAAAGACATTTTTGATGTTAATATGGAAACAAATTGTGGCCATTCATCTAATGATGTCTTTCTCAAAAATTTTCCTGTTTTTGTTATTCTTGGATCATTTTTTAATTTTTTATTTTTTGCATATTCTTCTGCTTCTTTTGGATGTGTTTTTAAATATTCTACTAATATTTCGTCCGCACCTACAACCATACTTCTAAATTTATAAAGTTTAAATATTTTTCCATCTTTACCAATTCTTAGTTGATCATAAAATATTGGACCATCCTCTTTATTTATTTTTTTCATTATCCATACAAGTATTGTTATAGGAATTAATGTAATTGTACCTATAAGTCCTGTTACAATATCTATACTTCTTTTTATTGTTCCACTTATAAAATTTCTAACTGTTCTTTTTTGTATTCTTTCATTATGTTCTTTATTTTTAATTCTATATTGTACTAGTTCTTCTTCATTCATCATATTAATCTTTTGTAACACTTCAAATTCACTATTATATTCTTTTACCTTTATCATTTCATCCCCCAAAAATAATATATAAATTTTTAGTATCTATGTTATAATTAAATTATTGAAATTATTATTATATAACAATTTCATTATATTACTTTTCAAAATAAAAAGCAATATTTTTCTTCATTTTTCGCTATTTATATTAAAGAAAAAAAATCCATTTATATAAATTTTTGTATAATGGATTTTCTTCATGTTTTATTTTGTATATCCTGTCTTATTTATTATACTATCACTTATACTCTTAACATCACTTGAAGGTGTATAATTTTCTTCACCAAATGCTTCTTTATGTAATTTAGTCACATTGCTTTCTAATGTAACTGGTATACCATACCATCTGTCCATTGTTTTTCCTTTTGTTTCATATGGCCAGCCGATACTCTCTCCTACTTTATATTTTGCCATACTTGGTATCATTGATATTAAATCTCCTGATGAAATATTTGTATACACACATGGTAATAGTTTATCTGCAAATGAATTTATTTCAGCAACATTTTTAGTTTTTAATTTTGTAAACATTGTTTCAATAACAGTTCTCATCCTTTCTGTTCTCTTATAATCTCCTCCTGCTGTATATCTAATTCTTGAATATGCCACAGCCTGTACTCCATCCATATTATAAGTACCTGCTTGTGTTATATGATTTGCTGCTTTTCCAGTAACTTTAGCCGTTTCATCTATATATGCATTTATATATTTTGTTTCTTCAGATGTTACACTTATTTTTACTCCACCTAATTGATCTACAGCTTTGGCCACTGAGTCAAAATTTACTGTTACAAATTCTTTTATATTTAAATCTAAATTTCTGTTTAATGTGTTTATTGCAAGTGGTGCTTCTCCGTATGAATATGCATGTGTTATTTTGTCTAGTCCATGTCCTTTTATATTTACATATGTATCTCTATATACAGAAATTAATTTTATTTCTCCTGTTGAATTATTTATACTTGCTATAATTATACAATCACTTCTGTTTCCAACTCCATAGTCATCTGATCTACTATCTACTCCAAAGATAGCAATATTTCTATATTTTGACAAATTACTACTTGTTTCTGTTGAAATTCCTAAATCTGCTTCATCTATATCAACTTTATTCATTTTTCCTAATTTGTTTGTTACATACCAGTATGCTGTTCCCAATAATACTGCTAGTATAATAATTAATGTTAATACTATTTTACCAAATATTTTTAATTTTCTATGTTTTCTTTTTTTCTCTTTTTTCATTTTTTCCACGCTTCCTCTTTGTGGTTCTTCATGATTATTTTCTTTTCTTAATGCTTTTGGAATTTCTTCATCAAGATTTTCTTCTTTTCTAAATGCCTTTGGTAACTCCTCTACATCATTGTAATCATCTATATAATCTTCTTCATAATATTCATCATCTTTTTTATAATCTTTACTATGTTTTCCTTGCATAACTGCTCCTTGTCTATTGTTTTTCTAGATTTTCTTTATTGTATATTTATATTAATTAAAAGTCAATATTTTTCATAATATTTTTTGGCCCTGTAAAAAGGTATTTTTAGTTAGATGCCCATCTAAACATTTTTATATCTTTATACTTTTTTAATACCTGCTTATATTTTTCATATTCTTCATCCCATAACTCTTCTGGCACTTTATCAAATGCAGTAAATATTTTTTCTGCTTCTGCTAAATATATTACTTGTTCTTGTGCTGACATTGACTGATATTGTTTCGCAAATATGTATAGTTTGTCTAGCATTTGATTTGCTTCTATAAAATCCCAAAAATCTTTTACTTTTATTCCTAAGAGTTTTATTTGCATTATTGCATATAATACTAATGCAAATACTATAAATATTAATATATATACTATTGTTAATAATTTCATTTTTCTACCCCTTTGGTTTTTTCAATTGTACTTTTTAATTATACCATATACGACATTTTTTTGCAAATTTTTCCTTTTACTCTTTTATATATAAAAATACCCTCTAATATCAAGTATTAGAAGGTACTTTTTTAACATATTACATATTTTTTTAAATTATTTATTTCATATTCATATAATTTATGTTCTTTATTGTTTTTCTTTTTATCTTTAGAAATTTCTTCTCTTGTTTTTATTTGTTCTTGTAGTATTTTTGCAACATTATTATTTGTATAATCTAATTTTGTGCTTACACTATCAATACGTTTTGTTAATTTCTGGTCTACAAAGTCTATCTTTTTATTAAGACCTTCAAATTTGTCATTAAGGCCTTCAAACTTAGCATTAAGGCCATTAAACTTGGCATCCATTTCGTCAAATCTTTTGTCAATTGATTCAAATTTCTTGTCAATTGTTTCAAATCTTTTATCAATTGTATCAAATCTTTTATCAATTGCTTCAAATTTTTGGTCAATTACATCAAATTTTTTATCAAAAGATTCAAGTTTTTCTAATACTTTATTTTCAAATTCATTACTCATATTATCCCTCCTTTCTTTTTTTTTGCCTTCTGAAAAAATTCAAATTAAGGCATAACATGAAATTTTGAATAAAATTTTGAAATAAACATATTATTGATATAAAAATAAATATGAATAAAAAAATATAGAAATTATACTTTGTTTTTGAACTTTGTTAATATCAAAAATAAGTATGACATTATACTATCATACTTATTCATAAAATTCAACTATTTTTTATTATTTTCTAAAATTTTTTCATTTTCAATAATAGTCATTATTATTTGAACAGTTTTTTCTAAATCATCATTTTTTATAACATAATCATACAATCCAATTTTAGACTCTTCATATTCTAATCTATCTAATCTTAATTGCATATCTGCTTCTGATAAATTATCCCCTCTATTAATAAGTCTATTTTTTAATTCCTCTTTATCTACTTTTAAGAAAATAGTAACTAGTTTTGTATCATTTCCCAGTTTTTTAATTAAATTTTCTGTTCCATTTACTTCTATATCTTTAACTATTATTTTTCCACTTTGTATTTTTTCATTCATTAATTTTTTTGATGTTCCATAATAATTTTCATGATGTAAATCATACTCATAAAATTCACCATTTTTTATTTTTTCTTTAAATTCTTCTTTTGTTATAAAGTGATATTGTACTCCCTCTTCTTCTCCTGGTCTTGGTTTTCTTGATGTAAAAGATGGAAGTGATATTATATCATCCATTCTTTTTATTAATTCTTTTTTTATTGTATCTTTTCCTGCTCCTGAAACGCCTGATAATATTACTAGCATATTTATTCCCCTTTGATAAATTAACTTTTATATTTTAATTTTTTATTACTATTCATTTTCTACTTTGTTTTCTTCGTTTTTTTCATTTTCTTCTTTATCTTCGTTTTCTTCATCTCTTATAATTGTAACTTTTCCTTCAGCAATTTCATTTGCAGCTAATGTTACTGGTGATTCTTCTTTAACTTTTGTTAAAGGTTCGTCTCCCATAGCAATTTGTCTTGCTCTTCTTGATGTTGCTATTACTAATTCATATCTGTTTTTAGCTTTTTTTAATAATTCTGTAACTGTTGGTTTTACTATCATTTTTCTTCACCTATATAATTAAAATTAATTATATTTACCTTTCTCCATTATTTTAATTGGGCTTAATGGTACCATCTATATATTTTAGTCTTCTTCTTGTAATTGTGCTGATGTTGTTGTTATATCTTTATCTAATCTTCCAGCAACTGTTTCTGGTTGTACTGCTGATAAAATAATATGTCCTGAGTCTGTTATTATTACAGCTCTTGTTCTCCTTCCACATGTTGCATCTACTGCTATTTTATTATCTTTTGCTTCTTGCACCATTCTTTTTATTGGTGCTGACTCTGGGCTTACTATTGCAACTATTCTATCTGCTGAAACTATGTTTCCAAATCCTATATTTATTAATTGCATAATACTCCATCCTTTCATTTTATTCTATGTTTTGTATTTGTTCTCTTATGTCTTCTAATTCTGTTTTTATATCAATAACTCCATTTGTTATTTCTAGATTATTTGCTTTTGAACCTATTGTGTTTGTTTCCCTATTCATTTCTTGAATCAAAAAATCTAATTTTTTTCCTATAGTTTCATTGTTATTAGATATTAAATTTCTAAATTGATAAATGTGACTTTTTAATCTTGTTACTTCCTCTTCTATTGAACATTTATCAGCATATATTACAACTTCTTGAGCTAACCTTGATTTATCAAGTTCTTCTGTTTTTAGTATTTCTTTTATTCTCTTTTCTAATTTTACTACATATTCTTCAATAAGTCCAGTAGATTTTGCAGATATTTCCACTATTTTATTTTCTATTTTATCTATTCTTTGCAATAAGTCCTGTTCTATTTTATTTCCCTCTATATTTTTCATTTCAATAATTTTGCTTATAGCGCCTTGAACAACTTCTATAAGTTCATTTTGTATTTTCTCGTCTTCTTCATCATTTTTTACTATTAAAATATCTGGTAATTTTGCAATATCCATTACCTCTATATTGTTTAATATTTTTTCTTCTTGTGCTAACTCTTTTAATTGTTCTATATATAATTTAGCTAATTCTTTGTTTATTGTTATATTTTTTCCTTCTTGACTATTATTTTCAAATGTTATAAATACATCAATTTTTCCTCTTTTTATTTTTGCAGATATTTCTTTTTTTATTGTGTCTTCTAAATAACTTATTGATTTTGGAAGTTTTATATTTATATCTAAATATCTATGATTTACACTTTTTATTTCTACTTGATATTCTCTTTTTTCTACATTTAGGCTTTGTTTTCCATAGCCCGTCATACTCCTAATCATTTTTCCTCCCCATTAAGACAAGTAAAGCATTTCGAATTTGTCTTATTTTTCTTGTTCTTTCTTGTCATTTTTTGTTGTTTCTATTTTTTTTCTTGTTGTTCTTTTCTTTGCTGGCTCTTTTTTTATTTCAGTATTTTCTGGTTTTTCTTCTGCTTTTTCTACTTTCTTCCTTGTTGTTCTCTTCTTTGCTGGCTCTTTTTTTATTTCAGTATTTTCTGGTTTTTCTTCTGCTTTTTCTACTTTCTTCCTTGTTGTTCTATTCTTTACTGGTTCTTTTTTTATTTCAGTATTTTCTGGTTTTTCTTCTACTTTTTCTACTTTCTTTCTTGTTGTTCTCTTCTTTACTGGTTCTTTTTTTACTTCAGTATTTTCTGGTTTTTCTTCTACTTTTTCTACTTTCTTTCTTATTGTTTTTCTCTTTACAGGTTGTTTTTTTACTTCAGCCTTTTCTTCATTCTTTTCTTCATTCTTTTTTGTATTTTCTTTTTTAGTTTTTCTTACTTTTTTAGTCTTTTCATCTTTAGAATTAACCTTTTGTTTTTTAGTAGCCTCCTTCTTTATAGGCTCATCTTTTTTTACAATTTCTTTTATATCACTATAATCTTCTGCCATTTCTTTTCTTCCTTTTGTATAAATAACTATACATTTAACAATAAAATATATTGCAAAAAAATATGATGCTACCAAAGAATAATTTTTAAAATTGAAATCATATTTTTTAGTTATATGTTGACTTGTCAATGTGTATGCTGACAATACAAGTACTTCTATTCCTTGTATAGCTAAATCATCATCATCTTTTTTGTATGCAACTTCAAAAATAAAAATAGCCATAAACAAAAATATCATTGTACATAGTTGAATTCCTCTTTCTAGATGCTCTGCACTTATATTTTCACTCGCTAAATTTAATACAAAAAAATAGAATACTATTAATATTGCTTTTAATATATTTAGGTATATTTTCTTCATATATTTTTCATTTACTTCCTTCATTTTTTCCCCCTTGTAATTCTATAAATAATTTTTTGTTCTACCTCTAATTTTCTAACTCATACATAATTATACTTAAAACATTTAATGCTACTGTTTCTGTTCTTAAAATTCTTTTTCCTAAAGTTATTACTTTTGCACCATTTTGTTTTAATAATTCAACATCTTTTTCTTCCAAACCGCCTTCTGGTCCAATTACAATTCCAATTTTTACTATACTATTATCATTTATTTGTTGTTTTATTTCTTTTAATTGTTGTTTTAATGTGTTTTCTTTTTCATTTTCATATGCAACTATTAAAATATTATAATTTTCAATTAAACTACATATTTTTGATATATTTACCACATTATTTATTTTAGGTATTATATCTCTTCCGCATTGTTTTGATGCTACTTCTGAAATTTTTTGCCATCTTTCTATCTTTTTAACTTTGTCTTTGTCATTTAATTTTACTACACATCTTTTCATTTCTACTGGTGTTATATCATGTACTCCAAGTTCAACTGATTTTTGAATAATATATTCCATTTTATCTGATTTAGGTAGACCTTGAAATATAGTAACTTCTATATTTGATTCTACATTTTTATTTATTTTTTCTTTTATTTTACAAATTATATTTTCATTTTCTAAGTCATTTATTTCACACAAAAAATTTTCCCCATTTTGACTATTACATATTTGCAATTCGTCTCCTTTTTTTGCTCTTAAAACTTTTTTTATATGATTAACATCTTGTCCTAATATTATTATTTCATTGTCTTTTATTTGGTCTTCTTTAACAAAAAATTTTGGCATTTTGTCCTCCTTGGGGTTGATTATATCACATGGTTTTATTTTTTTCAAATAAATTTTAAAAAAGGATTTGAAGTCCTTGTATATAAATTTTACTTCAAAATCCTTTTCTAAATATTAATTTTTTTATTAATAATTTTCTGCTTTTATTTCAAAATATGCTTTTGGATGACTACAAACTGGGCAAATTTCTGGAGCATTTTTTCCAATTACTATATGTCCACAATTTCTACATTTCCATATTTTATCTCCATCTTTACTAAATACTAGTCCATCTTCAACATTTTCTAATAATTTTAAATATCTTTGTTCATGTTCTTTTTCTATTTTTCCTACTTCTGTAAATAAGAATGCAATATGGTCAAATCCTTCTTCTTTTGCTTCTTTTGCCATTCTATCATACATGTCTGTCCATTCAAAGTTTTCACCTTCTGCAGCAGCTTTTAAGTTTTCTGCTGTTGTTTTTATTTCCCCACCTTGTAATAATTTAAACCACATTTTTGCATGTTCTTTTTCATTGTCTGCTGTTTCTTGGAATATAGCAGCTATTTGTTCATATCCTTCTTTTTTAGCTTTGCTAGCAAAATATGTATATTTATTTCTTGCTTGTGATTCTCCTGCAAAAGCTTCCATTAAATTTTTTTCTGTTTTTGATCCTTTTAATTCCATTTTCTTTTCCTCCTTAATATTTATTTAATTTTAATTATGAATACTTAATTTGTAATTCTAAGTTTAACCTAAATTTTTACCTTTGTCAATATCTTTTTGTTTCAAACTTCAAATTTCAAATTTTGTTCTTCACCTTGTCGTATTTTATAATCTTTTTTTCTATGTCTTCTCTTGTTAATTTTTTATACTTTACTTTTTCATAAAATGCTCACATATTACAATAAAATAGAAAATATTGTAGAAATTTGTTAAAAAAAGTTATATAATATTGATGTAAAAATTAAGGAGGCCAAAAATGATTGATTTACTTTCACCAGTTGGTAATTTTGACTGTTTAAAAGCAGCCGTTCAAAATGGTGCAAATAGCGTATACTTTGGAGCAGATTTATTTAATGCAAGAGCTTATGCTTCGAACTTCAATTTAGATGATTTAGAAAAAGCTATTATATATGCAAAAGCACGTGGAGTTAAAACAAATTTAACATTAAATACTTTAGTTACAGATAATGAGTTTAATGATGCTTTTGAGCTTGCTAAAAAAGCTTATGAGTATGGAATAGATGCAATTATTGTTCAAGATTTAGGATTAGCCAAACAATTAATAAAACATTTTCCTGATTTGGATATCCATGCAAGTACACAAATGACAGTTCACAACCTTCAAGGAGTTCTAAAAATGCAAGAACTTGGTTTTAAAAGAGTGGTTCTTTCACGTGAACTTTCTCTTCAAGAAATTGAATATATTTGTAAAAATTCTGATATAGAAATTGAATGCTTTATTCATGGTGCTTTGTGCATTTCATATTCAGGTCAATGCTTATTTTCTAGTATGGTTGGTGGTCGTTCAGGCAACCGTGGAAAATGTGCTCAGCCTTGCAGATTACCTTATAAATTATTGGAAAACGATGATATAACAGATTCTGGGCATCTTTTAAGTACACGTGATTTATGCGGGTTAGATTTCATCCCTTCACTAATTAATGCTGGTGTTACTTGTTTAAAAATTGAAGGTAGAATGAAAAGTCCTGAATATGTTGCTACTGTTACAAGAATTTACAGAAAATACATTGATTTAGCCGAAAGAATTACAGATATTAATGATTTCAAAATTGAAGAAAATGACAGAAAAACTTTATTACAGGTATTTAATAGAGGGATGTCCTCAACTGGTCACCTTACTAATGAACCTAACAAAAACTTAGTTTTTAAAGAAAAGCCTAATAACATGGGATTATTTTTAGGTAAGGTAGAAAAATACAATAAAAACAAAGGTTACATCACTGTTAAATTACAAGAACCTATTGAAATCGGAGATACTATATCTTTAGAAAAAGAAACTGGTTCTTATAATATTTCAGAATTAATGATTAAAGATAAAAATATAAAAGAAACTAGTATAGGTCAAACAGTAACTATTGGAAGAATGAAAGGTAATATAAATTTAGGTGATAAAATTTATAAACTATCATCTAAAAAATTGAATTTAATAGCTCATGATAGCATAAATGGAGAACATAGAAAAGTTCCTTTAAATTGTACAATAAAAATTAAACACAATGAACCTATACAAATTAGAGTAACTCTTTCCCCTTCAGCATTTTCTTTAAATAATGCTCAAATTTCTAATAATGGCTATCTAGATGCATATTCAAACTTGGATATTACTTATTCTTCAGATGTTATCCCAGAAGTTGCTAAAAATAGACCTTTAGATAAGGAAAAAGTTATTAATCAAATTAACAAAACTACTGATTCTATTTTTGAATTTGCTAATATTGATGTTGATTTGGATTCAAATATTTTCTTACCTAAAATTAGTACTTTGAATGATTTAAGAAGAAAAGTTTTAGATTTAGCTTTTGATTTTGCTGTTTCTAATATAAAAAGAGTCCATCCTAATTGCGTTTGTGATAATTTAAAAGATTCTCAAATTCTTTGTTTAAATGGAAATACTGCTAATGTAGAAAGCTTTATGTTTAAAGAAAATACAATATCAGTTTTATTAAATATTTTAAATCCTAATTTTGATTATTCTAAATTAGAAGTATTTGATAATATATACATTCCTTTAAAATATTTTTCAATTAAAAAATATTCTGATATTTTAAAAACATTAGAGCAAAAATTTAAAATTTATATTTACATGCCAACAATTATAAAGGCAAATTACAGAAATCTACTTTTTAGTACTATTGAAAAAACTATTTCAAATTACAATATTAAGGGCTTTGTTATTTCAAACATTTCAAACTTAAAATTATTAGAAAATGTTTTAAACAATCCTAATAATAAATTTGAATTAATTGCTAATTACACCTTTAATATTTTCAATTTATATAGTGTAAATGAATTAAAAAATTTAGGACTTGATAAATTTACAATTTCTCCTGAATCAACAAAAGAAATTATAGATAGTATTTGTAATTCTTCTTGTTGCTTTATGCCTGCAGAATTAATTGTTTATGGCAAAACACCTCTTATGAATATGAATTATTGCGTTCTTGGAAAAACTAATAAGTGTTATCCTACTTGTAGTTCTAAGTGTAATCTTAATAATTCTTATCATTTAAAAGATAGACTTAATATGAAGTTTCCTGTACTGTTTGACAATATTCAAACCGTATCTACTATTTATAATAGTAAAACTACTTCTATTTCACCTAGCGATTTTTCTAACATACATTATAATAGAATTGACATTTTAGATGAATCTGTTGAAGAAATTAATGATATTGTAAATACTGTTAAAAAAGGTGAACGATTAGAAGGTAAAGAATTCACTAATGGGAATTTAAATAGAGAAATATAAAAAGTTGTCAAAAGGGACGCCCCTTTTTGACAATATTTTTTTGTCAGAAAAGGACGTCCTTTTAACAACTTTTTTACATAAACTCGTACTTATATTTGTTTACTACTTAAATCAATTAACAAATCCATATTATCATCTTTTGCAGCTTTATTTCTTCTAATCGCTCCACATTTTTTGCATCTAAAAACTATAACATATCCTTTTTTTCCATCAATTTCCATGCTTACAGGTTCTAAATCTCCATGACAGCTCTCGGCTCTATCTCCTGGATTTTTATCTACATGTTTTGAATGCAAACAATATGGGCAATGATTTCTGCATGAATAGCCAAGTTTTGGTACCTTTTTACCGCAATTTTCACATATAAATTCTTCATCAATTTCTGTAAATCTACTATCTTTTAACATTCTATGCTCCTTTATTTTTTAGATTAATGTCCAAAAAGAACCGTCCCTTTTGGACACTAATGCAAGTCAAATGTTCCTCCACCTAAAAATTCTTTTAACAATGAATTGTTTGGCACATAACTTTTTGGTACTTCTCTAAAATATTTTAATATATTTATTAATCTTTGTGCCTCTGCATATTCTCTATATTCGTCTGTTATTTCTTGTAATAATGGCATTGCTATTGGTTTTAATGCATTTAACTCATATATAAGTGATGTATTAAAAATTGTATTTGCTAATTCTTGATATGGAAATATATTTTTTTCTTCTCCTTCTGTTACTTTATGCCATGTATTTAATGTATGTAATGCTGAATAACCTCTAAATTGGTAATCTCTTACTATTCTTCTTATTAAACGTGTATCTGTTGTTGATATTCTATTATATCTGTCCATATTTAAAACTGTAAGTGCACTAATATATATTTTATATTTTTGATCTTTTGAAATTTGACTTGTTAATTTATCATTTAAACAATGTATACCTTCTATTACTAAAATTTCGTCCTCTGCCAATCTCATTTTTTTGCCATTATATCTTTTTGTTCCAACATTAAAATCGAATTCTGGTACTTCTATTTCTTCGCCATTTAAAAGTTTTACTAAATGTTCATTAAATAGTTTTAAATCAATTGCTTCTATACACTCAAAATTATATTCTCCATTTTCGTCTCTTGGTGTATCCTGTCTTTCTACAAAATAATTATCTACTGATATTGTAACTGGTTTTAGTCCATTTAATCTTAATTGAATTCCAAGTCTTTGTGCAAATGTTGTTTTTCCTGATGATGAAGGTCCTGCAATTAATACCATTTTTACATTTTTTCTTTTTGCTATGTCATCTGCTATATTTGCTATTTTCTTTTCATGTAAAGCTTCTGCAAGCATTATTACATCTTTTATTCTGTCTTCTTCTATTGCTTTATTTAATTTATACACTGTTAAAACATCTAAAACAGAATGAATTTTTTCAAATTCTTCTAATGCCCAAGCTAATTTTTTTGTTTCATGAAATTCTGGCATTTTAGTAGGTTCTTTTGAACTTGGATATCTTATTAAAAATCCATCTCCATATTTTATTACATCAAAAATTTTAATAATTCCTGTTCTATTTGCAAGTGTTCCATAACAATAATTATAGTAATTCCCGCAATAATACATGTATATTGTTTTATTTCCTTTTAGATCAAATTGCAATCTTCCTCTTGAAGAATTTTTCTCTTCATAAAATTTTTCCGCTTCTTTTCTTGTCATTTCTACTTTTGTTATTTTTTCATCTTTTTCTATTATTTTTTGCATTTCATTTTTTAGTTTTGTTATAAATTCATCTGTTATTTGTATATTATCACATTTGCAATACATTGCATTTCCAAGTTGATATTCTACCATTATTTTTTCTCTATTGTATAAGTTTTCAAATGCTTTTCCCATTATATATACAATTGTTCTTACATATATTTTCATTCCTTCTTTTGAAGAAATATCTATTAATTCTATTCTTGCTCCTTCTTCTACTTCTGTTTCCAAATTCCTATAGTCATTATTATATAAGCAACCTATAACTTCATATTTATTTTCATTTATTTCTTTTTTTAAAGCTTCTTTTACTGTTAACCCATTTTCTATCTTTTTTGTTCTTCCTTGATATATTATGTTCATATTCTTTCCTCCTCTTTCGTTACGGACATTATTTTATATCAATCCATTAAATAAGTCAAGAAAATATTATACATACAACCTTTAAAAAAATTTATAAAAGCTATAGCAATTCCAGTTTTTAGATATTGTTATAGCTTTTTGTTTTAATTACTCATTGCTTCTAAAGATGTTACTTCATCGTTTAAGTCTACAATACAATTTGATAATCTTTGTAAATCCTCAAAGCCAATGCTTTCCTCGTTTATGTTAAATACTTTTTTGTTTGATTTTTTTCTTTTCAATGTTTCAAAACTTATAATATTATTTTTAGTTTCTTTTTCTTGTAATTTTTCGTTAATTTCATTTAACTTTTCTTCATACTTCATATTATCTATTTTTTCTAACAATTCAGTTCTACTTACATTTTGATTGTCTTTAAGTTCTTTTATTTCACTTCTTAAGGTATTAATTTCTTGTATAAATTGTTCAACTAAAATCTTTACATTTTCTTCTTCTTGCATTTTTACTTCTTTTTGATTTTCTTTTACACTTTGAATTTGTTCTATTAATTTTTGATTATTTTCATTTTGCTTTTCTTCTACATTTTTAATTTGTTCTATTAGATTTTGATTGTTTTCATTTTGATTTTCTTCTACATTTTTAATTTGTTCTATTAGTTTTTGGTTATTTTCATTTTGTCTTTCATCTACACTTTGGATTTGTTCCATCAATTTTCGATTATTTTCACTTTGCTTTTCATCAACATTTTGTATATTTTCCATTAATTCTTGTTTTTTAGTATTTTGTAATTCTTGTATTTTCAAGATTTTTTCTAATATATCATTATTAGTATCTTCTTGTTGTTCTGTTATTTTTTTATACATATCTTGTTGATTTTCAATCAACTTTTTATTATTATTTTCCTGGATTTGTTTTAAATTATTAATACTATTATGTATATTAATAATTTGTTTTTTAGTTTTATCTTTTCTTTTAAACTCTATAAATACATTTTTTATTTTATCAATTTCGCCTAATATTTCTTGTCTTATCTTTTTAATTTCATTATTAGTCTCATCATTGGTATCGTTATTATTTTCAAATCCTAAGTTTCTTTCTTTTTCCTCTAAAATTTCATCTTCTGGTAATTGCATTTGTATTTTTTCTTTTGCTAACTCAATTACTTCATCTAATGAAATTGTATCTTGTTTTTCTTCTATTTTTTGGATTTGTTTTTCAACATCACTACCATAATAATAACCATATTTTTTTCCATAATACTTTCCCTTTTGAGTTTGAGCTTTATTTAATATTACTCCTAAGATGTTTCCATGTACATCCTCTATTAATTTTTTTACTTTTTTCAAATCATTAATTTTTGTTTTCTTATTTTCTGCAATTAATATTGTACTATCAACCATTGAAGATAATGCTATACTATCAGATACCATTATACTTGATGTTCCGTCTATTAAAACCACATCATACATATTTTTTAATAATTTGATTATTTTTTGCATATTTCTTGAAGATACTAATTCCACTGGATTTGGTGGTATTGTACCATTTTGTAATATATGTAAATTAGGTATTTTGGTTTCTTTAATATAATTTCTTGATTTCTGTAAATTATCTAAATTATCTTCTGAAATTTCTTTTATAAAGTCAGATAACCCTTCTCCTTTGTCTATTTCAAATATATCATTTTTATTACTTTCTTCTCTTAAATTTGCATCTACTAAAATTACTCTTTTTCCAGTTTGAGCAAATGTTACAGCTAAATTGTTTATAACCCATGTTTTTCCTTCATCCTGTTTACAACTTGTTACTAAAATTGCATTTTTATTTGTTGAATATAATATATTTGTTCTTATTGTCTTTATACTTTCGACTATTTGTGATTTTGGATTTTTTTTTACTATTAATTCATTTTTTTCTTTATCTACTGGTAATGTTCCTATGGCTTTTAATTTTACATTTTTTTCTATATCTTCTTCACTTTTTATAGTATCATCAAACATGAATATTGCTACTACTGATACCATTGCCAAAAATAGACCTGCAAATGCAAACATTATAATATCTTTCATATGATTTACATTACAAGGAGTTGATTCTACTTCTGCTTCATCTACTATACTTATGTTTTGCAAATTATATATTTCTTTAATTTGTTGTGTAAATACTTGTGCTAATTCATTTGCTATATTTTTAGCTAATTCTGGATTTGCATTTGTTACACTTATTTTTAAAAATTGTGTACTATCTATTTGTTTTGCATCTACCTTTTTTTGTAAACTTGAAGCCGACATATTCAATTCTAGATTTTCTATTGTTTTTTGTACAACATTTGTACTTTTAGCTATACTGCTATAAGTCGAAATTAATCCATTATTTATATTTAAATCTGTTTGTGTTAATTCTTTGTTTGTTTTGTTCTCATCTGCAACTAATAATATTGTTACAGAAGACTTGTATTCTGGCTTTTTATAATAATATGAATAAGCATAACCGAATAGTATGCTAAATAATAATATTAATACAATTAATAATTTTTTAGAAAGTATTATTTCTAAAATTCTTTTAATATCAATATCTTCATAATTTTCCATTTACATCACCTATTACCAATTATACCATATTTTTGTATTTATTGCAACTTTTTATGTTTATCTACTGCTGAAATATAGTTTCTACGCTGTTTTTAGTACTTTTTCATATTCAATTTTAATATTCTACTTACTAAACTTTTATTAAATTTTATATTTATATAGTTATATTTAATTTTTATATGGATATACTTTTAATATATAAAGGAGATGATGTACATGGATTTGCAAAGAGTTCATACTATTTTAAATAATAAAGAAAAGTCTGATGTTTTTTATGATGAGAGACCTGTTTGGATTCAAGGTGTTGATGAAAAACGAGATATTGCCAAAGTTGGATTTGTTGATAATTTTGAGGAACAAGATGTTTATATTGAAGATTTATATGAGAAAGATTTATTTAATTGATGCTTGTATGGCTAGCGAATTATTTTAGAGTTATGAGATCACAGTAAGTATTATTTAATCTAAAATCAGGAAAGTCTTTATAAACTTTCCTGATTTTTAATTTTTTATCTTTTTTATTTTAGCATATATATCATACCAACTATAACATCTATAAATATTTTTTCCTTTACATTCTTGATTATATCTTGCATCAAAACAAATTACGGGTATATGTTTTGAAATTTTGTTAATATTGTCAACTTTATCTTCTATCATTAACTCTATATTGTTTGCCATGCATATATCTAGTTTTTCTTCGGGACTAAATATTATTTTATCATAATAAATGTTATATTTATTTAACCAATTAGTTACTGTCTTTTTCATTCTTTTTCCATTTTCATTGTCTTTATCGGTTAAGAATCTCGCAGTTATTATATAAATTTCATTTCCATCTTCTTTTAATTTGTTTGTTACTTCGTCTGAATGTTTTCTAGCTGGTTCATTTTTTGCATAATCAAGAAGATATTCTCTCCAGAATTCGTTATCCAAATTTTCTTCAATGTTGAATATTTCTTTTAAGTCATATCCTTTTGCATCTACTATTTCTTTGTTGTAGTTTTCAAAGATTTTTTTGCTTCCTATATCTAATTGCCATTGTTCTATATCTGTTAAAACTCCGTCTATATCAATTCCTATTCTCATGTTTTTTCCTTCCTAAATTAAAATTATATATTGTACGTAACTATATAAATTTCCGTTTTTTATCTTTTTTTCTAAAAATTACTTCTGTTATAATTCGTATTCATATATTTTACAATTTTCGTTAATATTTGATGAATTACCATTTTCAGGTATTCCATTAAAATACCAATATATTGCTCTTGATATACCTACATGGGTTACAATTAGTACATTCTTATTTTGTAGTTTTATTTCGTCTATAAAGTTTTTTATTCTTTCATAAACACTTTTCATTGTTTCTAGCTCTGGATATTTTATGTCTGAATTATAATTCCAAAATACGTCCCAATCTAACTCATTAAAAGGAACTTTTTCATATATTCCCATATTTCTTTCTTTTATTCTTTCGTCTATTATTACAGGAATGTTTTTATCCATGTCAAATAATTTTAATGTGTGCTTTGCTCTCTCAATTGGAGAACAATAAATTATGTCTATATCTAATTTTTTTAATTCTTTTCCAACTTTTTGTGCTTGGTTCATTCCAAATTTGTTTAATGGTTCATCTTCTGTGGCTATAATTTCATTTTTTCCCATTTCAGTTTCACCATGTCTTATTACATATAATTTCATTATCTTTTCTCTTTTCTTTTTACTTATGTTTTTATCTAACATATAATTAATATTAAAAATATTTTCTTAGTCATCTACTTTTATATACATATTAAAATTATAATTTTCGTTTCTTCTTTCATTTCTCTAATTGCTGTTTGCTCTGGATATCCACTCCTTCAATAGTTTTATTCTTTTAATATATCCCATATTGTATTCCTTATTTCATGAATTCTTTTTTGCAAAAACTGTGGATGGTCTTTTATCCATTTTTTATTTAATGGTGATGGATGTGGCAGCACAATAGTTTTTTTACCATTCCATACATTGTCTTTAAAAACAAGTTCTTCATATATTTCATTTGGAAAAAAGACTTTTGCAGCTTTTGCTCCAATAACAATATACATTTCATTATCTAATATTTGCAATTCTTCTTCAATCCATTTAGTCCAACAGCATTTAGGTGGTTGTTTATCATTTCCGTTTTTGTCTTTTCCTGGATAACAGTGTGCTAATGCTCCAATAAAAAAATTATCTGTATTATAAAAATCGTTATCTGTTATTTGGTACCATTCATATTTTAAAGTTTTTCCACTCATATCTGTAAATGGTTTTAAGTTTTGATGAACATTCTTAGAAGGTGCTTGACTTATTTGGACGATTTTTGAGTTTTGCTTTCCCCAAAAAATTGGATGTGGTTCAAAACCAAATTTTTCTTTACAACAATCACATTCTTTTATTTTTTCTTTTAATTGTTCAAATTTAAGTTTTTGTTCCATTTTAGCTCCTATTTAAGTAATTTATAATTAATCTTCTTCAATTATTTCCATTAATATTCCATCTGTATCTTTTATAAAGAAATATGGTTTACCTAACCTTCCTTTATTTATAATAATTTCTGAATCACTTAATTTATTTTCTTCTACAAACTTTTTAGCTTCTACTATGTCTTTTACTCCTAATCCAAAATGTTTATTTCCAATAGTTTTTAGGTCAATTGCTAGTTCTTTTGAATGTTCAGGTAACTTTTCTTTTTCTTGATAATGAAATATCTCTAATATCATATCTCCTAATTTTAACATTACAATATCAACATTTTCATCTCTATATTCCTTATATTTTTCAAATCCAAATTTCTTATAAAATTCAAGTGTTTTATCTAAATTATCAACACTTATTGTTACATGATTAAAACTAAACATACTCTTAAATTCCTTTCTTTTTTTATTAATTTTACTTTTTATCTTTGCTTTCAAAAATTTTTTGTAGCTTTTTTCTTATATTTTCATTTGCATTGTATCATGAAAGAACTAAAAAATAAATAGTAAAAAAATATTTTTTTCATTTATTATACAATAAAAAACACATATTAAATTTTTAAATCTAATATGTGTTTTTGTAAAATTTTATCTTACATCTTCTTGTTCTTTACAAGTTTCTTTCATTTCTTGTATTTTTTGATAAACTTCATCCCAATTATTTACTCTTGTTATTCCATCATCATTAATATCCGCATTCATTTTTGTTGTCATTAAAATTGATTTAATACCATTATCAGTTAATTCTATACAAGTTTCATAACTATCTTCAATCAATAATTCAATTCCATTTTCTTTGCAGAACGTCAATTTATCACTGATATGTAGATTCAAGCTATCATATGGAATATTAAAGTTCCTTAAACTATCTTTTGTAATTTCTTCTGTATCACATTCTGCAATATTCATCAATCTTGCTGTTATAAAATGTATTGTATCTCCTTCTTCTTTTAATTTTTGAATTGTTTTGTCTGCATTAGGTAGCATTGTACATTCTTCTAATACATTTTTATAATATTTGTCAAAAAATTCAAATTTAGTTTTATCATCCCATCCATATAAAGCTTTTAAATAATATCTATTTTTAATTAAGCCAAAACTATCTCTGTTAGTTTGTACACCTGATATTTCTTCTTCAAATATATCAGCATATTTTAACATTGATTTTACTGTTAAAAAAGTTGTATCATCTATATCTATTCCTATTTTCATTGTACTTTTAATTCCTTCTCAAAAAATTTATTTTAAAATTCGATTTTTTCTGCAATCCATGCTTCTAAATCATCAATTTTAATTCTAACTTGTTCCATTGTGTCTCTATCTCTAACAGTAACTGATTCATCCTCTAATGTATCAAAATCAACTGTTACACAGTATGGAGTACCGATTTCGTCTTCTCTTCTATAACGTTTACCAATTGAACCTGCTGCGTCATAATCACACATAAATTTCTTAGCAAGTTTTCCATATACTTCTTCTGCTTTATCTGATAATTTTTTAGATAATGGAAGTACTGCAACTTTATAAGGTGCCAATGCTGGATGTAAGTGTAATACAACTCTTGTGTCTCCTTCTGCCATTTCTTCTTCATCATATGCGTTACATAAAAATGCTAGAACAACTCTATCTGCTCCTAATGATGGTTCAATTACATATGGTACATATTTTTCGTTTGTTTCTGGGTCTTGATATGATAAATCTTGTTTTGAATGATTCATATGTTGTGTTAAATCATAATCAGTTCTATCAGCAATTCCCCATAATTCTCCCCATCCAAATGGGAAAGCAAATTCTATATCTGTTGTTGCTTTGCTATAAAATACTAGTTCTTCTGGTGAATGGTCTCTTAATCTAATATTTTCCTTTTTCATTCCTAAATTGATTAAGAAGTTTTCACAATAATCCTTCCAATATTTGTGCCATTCTAAGTCTGTTCCTGGCTTGCAGAAAAATTCAAGTTCCATTTGTTCAAATTCTCTTGTTCTGAATGTAAAGTTTCCTGGTGTTATTTCGTTTCTAAATGCTTTACCAATTTGTGCAATTCCCATTGGCATTTTCTTTCTTGATGTACGTAATACATTTTTGAAATCAACAAATATTCCTTGTGCTGTTTCTGGTCTTAAATATACTGTTGATGTTGTGTCTTCTGTTACTCCTTGGAATGTTTTGAACATTAAGTTAAATTTTCTTATATCTGTAAAATTTGTTTTTCCACATGATGGACATGGTATTTTATTTTCATTTATGAAATTGATTAATTCTTCATCTGTCATTCCATCTGCTATCATATCTTTTCCATTATCATGAGCCCATTCTTCTATTAATTTATCAGCTCTATGTCTTGTTTTACATTCTTTACAATCTATTAATGGGTCTGAGAAACCTCCAACATGTCCTGATGCTACCCATGTTTCTGGGTTCATTAATATTGCTGCGTCAAGACCTACTATATTTGGTTGTTCTTGTATGAATTTTTTTCTCCATGCTGCCTTTACATTATTTTTTAATTCATTTCCTAAAGGACCATAGTCCCAAGTATTTGCTAATCCTCCATAAATTTCTGATCCAGGATAAATAAATCCTCTTCCTTTGCATAAAGCTACTAGTGTGTCCATTGATTTTAACATAATAATTCCTCCTCTTGTCAAAAGGGACGCCCCTTTTTGACAACTTTTTTTGAATGGTTGTCAAAAAAGGGCGTCCCTTTTGACAACTTTTGGAAATGGCTAGACCTCAAAAAAACTTCCGAGCCTAGCTATACATTTAGCTAGGGACGAAAGTTTAGTTCCGCGTTTCCACCCTAATTCTTAAAGTTTTGCTTTTGCATTACTTTAAGCACCTTAATTTTTATTACTCCAAAGCTCCCCATACTTATTTTATTACGAATATTTCAGCTTATTATTCGCTCTCTTTAATAAAATGTCAAGTACTTTTTCTTTTTCATTGTAATTTTCTTATTTAACTATATATTTTTATACTACAATTGTTTTTAAAAGTCAAGTTTTTTGGGCAATTTTCTTGAAATTGATAAATATGAAAAAGAAAGAAAAGCTATAATGTGTGAAAATAGAGAATTGAAAGAAAAGTGCGAAAATATGGAAAATGATTATTTTGTTAAACTAAAAAAGAATTACGAAAAGTTATAAATACATTTGAAAAAACAGTAGATAAATTCATACATTGGGTATGTACCAAATTTTCAGTTCCTTCTGAAAAAGAATTTATTCGAGATTTTCAAATTAAAAATGCTATTTATCTTGATCCAGAAAAACAGATTGAATATGAGGAAGAATTAGAAAACGAATATGAAATGTAAATTTAACAAAAAGATGTCCCTTGTATTACCAAAGGACATCTTTTTGTAAGATTATGCTTTTTTCAGATCATAATGCTGTACATCTTCGGAACACCATACTTCGAAACCAGGACCCGCATCTTCTCTCAACCCTTTACTAATAACAAGGTTGTTAAATTCGAGCAGTTCTCTCTCCAGCTGTGGATTGCTTTTAACCGCTACTCCAAAATTCCAGCCAATGAAATGATCGAGAAAGTCATTTAGAAAATACTTCTTTGCCTCAATGACTTGATCAGGCTTTACCTTATTGTTTCGGATAGCATCATCGGTAAGCACAAAACTTGCTTTGCCAGTATAGTCCGGACATACTTCATCATCAAGTCTGATAGCAAATCCAGCAGAAGCAATGAACATATCATCATCGATGTATTTGGCATACAATCTAACCATCTGCAATATAATATCACTTAAGTTAGTAATGCACTTAAACGATGATTGATTATCCATTATCATTTTGTTTTCTCCATCAAACTTACCGTACCATTCAATAGGACATGTAGGCATTCCATCATTTGCAGGATGTAACAATATATAATTGCCTTTTACAGCATAAACTTGGTTTACATACTTTTCATTTGAATGGAGCTTTTTACCTGTCGCTTTTGAAATATATTCGATACCATTTTCAGTAGCAACCTTCTTCGCTGTATTTTTTTGAAAATTATCATTGAATGTCTTGGTTGTAACTCCTGTTACTTTCCGTTCTTCTGTTCCTTTTGTCTCTTCAGCTTTTACTCCGAAAAGATTTGAAAAAAATTTGCTAAGCATAAAATTCCTCCTTACAATTGTTATATGAGAATTATTTATTATTTGCTATTTATATCGCATAGCTACGAATTATGTTTATATTATACCACAAAAAACTCTAAAGTACAAACGCAACAAGATTTTTAGTAATTTGAAAGGAGTTTTTAATCATGAAAAAAGAAAGAACAAACAAAAATGTAAAAATTAGAGGAAATGGAGAAGGAACAATTTATTTTAGTGAAGCTTTAAATAAATATGTTGCACAATATGTCGAACCTTCTACTGGCAAAAGAAAAACATTAACACAAAGGAAAAACGAAGAAAAAAAAAGAATTTAAAGATAGATTTACTAAAGGCTCTACTTATGCTAGAGATATTGATACTTTAAAACAAATTGAAAAATGCTGCCCTGATTTCATTAATAAGTCCATACAAAATGTTTCCTTATTTGATATTCAAAAATCAAAAGAAAATATGAATAAATATGCAAAATCTGGGATAGATAGAATGTAGCGATTACTACATAAAGCATTTTCTATTGCTTCTTCTTCTATTGGTTTAATTAGAGTATATTAGATAATGAAGAAAAAAATCATAAATATCGT
>OLPN01000741.1_pt1 | contig 32690 bp, 26 predicted proteins | sample 1672601 | NCBI WGS metagenome assembly OLPN01 (sample SAMEA3136704, study PRJEB25190) | human gut metagenome | reverse complement strand
AGCTGTTCAGACGCGGGTTGCCTAGGTTTCTATCGTGCCCGTTTAGCCAGGAACTATCCAGGTGCCCATCGTTAAAGCGAAGTTTCATCTGCAGAAAAATTGTTGACAGGAAGGATATTTCGGGAAAGAATAACCACAGTTTCGTAAGCGAACATGATTCGCTGAGGAAATCACCAAACCGTTGAAGCGGAAGTCAAAGCGAGTAGGCGCGCACAGAGAGTCCGGGATGCTGGGATCCGGATCGAAAAGCCGTTCGCCAAATGGACCGCTGAGGGCGCATGCGAATGCAATTTGCTAGTAGGGTGCGACGTGAGGGCATACGTTAGTTGCCGGGGATATGTTGGTATCCTGCTAAGCGCACGATTCGTTTCGTGAACCAAGGTGGCACCGCGAGCTTTGTATTTTCTAAAGCCCGTCCTTGATCGTAGAAGTATCAGGGATGGGCTTTTTTTATTGCCCTTCCCGCGTAAGGAAAGGGCAATTCGATGGACACTACGCCGTTGCAGCCGACCTTGGAAGAAGTTCGTGCTTTGGCCGCGCAGCCCAGTATTCGCCGCGTTCCTGTGAAACGCGAGCTTTTTGCTGACCGCATTACCACTATCGAAGCAATGCGTGCGCTGCGTGCTGCCAGCAATCATTGCTTCTTGCTGGAAAGCGCCGAGGTCGATCAGCGTTGGGGCCGCTACTCTTTTTTGGGCTTCAACCCCACGCTCGAGATTACCTGCCTGAATGGGCAGCTCAGCATTCGCCGCAATGTTGAAGGTGGCGAACCGTCGCGTGAAACGCGCCAGGTTGAGCACCCCGGCGAGGCTATTCGTCAGATTATTGCAGAGAACAAGAGCGCCAAGGTTGAAGGATTCCCGGCATTTACCGGTGGTCTGGTAGGCTACTTCTCGTACGACTACCTCAAGTACGCCGAACCCACATTGCGTCGTCCCGGTTTAGACCGTGAGGATTTTCTCGATGTTGACCTGATGCTGTTCGATCAGGTTATCTGCTTCGACAATTACCGCCAAAAGATCATCCTCATCGCGGGTGTTCGCACCGACGATGTTGAGGGTTCCTACGCTCAGGCGCAAGCAAAACTCGACGAGATCGAGGGCTTGTTGACGAGGACTGCTCGCTACGAATTTGTTCCCTTGCGGTTGAAGGAACCGCTTACGCCGCAGTTTTCGACCGAAGAGTTCTGCGAGAAGGTGAAAACCGCCAAGCGTCATATTTTCGAGGGCGACATATTCCAGGTGGTGCCCTCCAATCCTCGAACCGCGAAAGCGGAAGGAAGCCTGTTCGACACCTATCGCGTATTGCGCGGCCAGAATCCTTCCCCGTACATGTTCTACTTCACCAGCGAAGATGTGGAAATTGCAGGCGCATCCCCTGAAACGCTGGCGCGCTTGCAGGATGGCAGGCTGTTCACCTACCCCTTGGCGGGCACCCGCCCACGCGGCGCAACCCCGGAAGAGGACCAGGCCTTGGAGGCGGAGCTTCTTGCCGATGAAAAGGAACGAGCTGAGCACGATATGCTCGTTGACCTGGGACGCAACGACTTGGGTCGCGTATCGCAACTGGGTAGCGTAGCGGTGGAGGAATATCGAAACGTACTGCGCTTTTCGCGAATCATGCACATCGGATCAACCGTTACCGGTCAGCTTGCCGAAGGGAAAGACGTGGTGGACGTGATGGATTCCATTCTCCCGGCAGGCACCCTTTCCGGGTCGCCCAAGCTGCGCGCCTGTCAGATCATCCAGGATTTGGAGGGCGCTAAGCGTGGCATCTACGGCGGTGCCATCGGCTACTTGGATTTCACGGGCAATCTTGATACCTGCATCGGGATCCGCCTTGTTTACAAGAAAAATGGCCGCGTATGCGTGCAGACCGGTGCTGGCATCGTGGCTGACAGCGTTCCCGAAAACGAAGACCGCGAATGTTACAACAAGGCGCGCGCTGTAATGGAAGCGCTGAAAACCGCCGAAGGGGGCCTGGCATGATCTACCTTATCGATAACTACGACAGCTTTTCCTATAACGTATTCCAGCTGGTAGGAAGTGTGAACCCGGATATCCGGGTGATCCGCAATGATGAATGCAGTGTGGATCCCGCTATTGAAGTTCTTCGAAACGATGCGCTTACGGTCGAAGAGCTTGAAGAGAAAAACCCCGAAGCAGTGATTCTTTCCCCTGGCCCTGGGCGCCCTGCTGATGCAGGCATTTGCGAAGAAGTGGCGCTGAAGCTGTCTGGCAAAGTCCCTATCTTGGGCGTGTGCTTGGGGCATCAGGCCATATGCGAGGCATTCGGAGGCACGGTGGGGTATGCCAAGGAACTGATGCACGGTAAATCGTCTTTGGTAAAGGTGGATGAGCAATCGCCCCTGTTCAAAGGCTTGCCAGCTAAGGTCCGGGTTGCTCGTTACCATTCGCTTGCGGCTGATGAAGGAAGTCTCCCTGAATGTTTGCAGGTTGTTTCCCGCGCCGATGACGGGGAAGTGATGGCTGTGCAGCATGCCGAGTTTCCCACCTTTGGTGTTCAGTTTCATCCCGAATCGATCCTCACTCCTGATGGCCGGGCGATGATCGAAAACTTCTTGGCCATAGCAACGAAGTAGTACACGGCGGTTACGCCGATTGCCCGAAAGGAACCAACAATGATCAGGGAAGCAATTTTCAAGCTGGTGGATAAGCAAGACCTAACCTACGACGAGGCCTACGATGTGATCAACGAGATCATGTCAGGTGAAACCACGCAGGTGCAGACGGCGGCATTCCTTTCCGCCCTTTCCACGAAGTCGACCAAGAGCGAAACTATCGCGGAAATTGCAGGTTGTGCTGCCGCCATGCGCAGTCACGCTACCAAGGTTGATTACGATAAGCCGCTGCTCGAGATTGTGGGCACAGGCGGGGATAAAGCCGGAAGCTTCAACATCTCCACCACCGCAGCGTTCGTTGTTGCGGCAGGTGGGGCAAAGGTTGCCAAGCATGGAAACCGGGCAGCATCGAGCAAGTCGGGTACGGCAGATTGCCAAGAGGCTTTGGGCGTGAACATCGAGCAGGGTCCCGATCTGTGCAAAAAGCTGCTTGATGAAGTGGGCATGTGCTTCTTCTTCGCCCAGAAATACCACACGGCTATGCGCTATGTGGGCCCTATTCGCAAGGAACTGGGTTTCCGCACCGTGTTCAACATTTTGGGTCCGCTCACCAACCCCGCATCGCCTGAAACGATGATCCTCGGTGTATATGACGAATCCCTGGTACAGCCTTTGGCGCGTGTGCTGACGAGCCTGGGTGTGAAGGATGGCATGGTGGTGTACGGACGGGATTGTCTGGACGAACTTTCTACGGCATGCCCCACCACGGTGTGCGAATTTCACGGGGACGATTATCTGTCTTACGTGCTCACGCCCGAGGAATTGGGCATGAAACGCTGCACGAAAGAAGACCTTCGGGGCGGCTCGCCGGATGAAAACGCGCAGATCACGCGTGATATTCTTTCTGGCAAAGAAACGGGGGCAAAGCGAGATACCGTTTTGGTGAATGCCGCTGCAGGTCTTTATATAGCCGGCCTGGCTCCTTCCCTGAAAGATGGCGTTGCGAAAGCCCAAGAACTTATTAACAACGGTAAAGCAGCTGAAACGCTTGAAGAGTACATCCGCGTATCAAACCAGGAGGTTTAGGTGACCATCCTTGATGAAATAGCGGTCTACACGAGCAAGCGTATGACAGTCGAGGGGGAGCGGGTGTCAACCGCTAGCCTTCGGCGGCAAGCCCTTGCCATGGCATCGGCGGAACGCGAGGCGAATGGAGGAGCGTTCCCCTTTCGGTTCAGCGCCGCGCTGGCAAAGCCGGGCCTTTCGTTTATCTGCGAAGTTAAGAAAGCGTCCCCTTCGAAGGGGGTTATTGCCGAAGAGTTTCCGTATCTTGATATCGCAAAGAGCTACGAGGCGGCAGGGGCGGCGGCAATCTCCTGCTTAACCGAGCCGAAATGGTTCATGGGCGCCGATACTTACTTGACCGAAATTGCGGCAGGAACGTCTGTGCCTGTGCTGCGAAAAGATTTTGTGGTATGCGAGCGCATGATTTATCAGGCCAAAGTGCTCGGCGCTTCTGCAGTACTTCTGATCTGCGCTATTTTGAAAGATGAGCAACTAATTGCTTATCGTGAGCTTGCCGAAAGCTTGGGCCTTTCGGTTTTGGTTGAGGCTCATGACGAAGAGGAAATTGAGCGCGCGGTTGAATCGGGTGCAAAGATCGTTGGCGTGAACAATCGCAATCTGAAGGATTTCAGCGTCGACTTCGATAACGCCCGCCGCCTTCGCTCGTGCATTCCTGAAAGCGTTTTGTACGTGGCGGAATCAGGCGTGGCAAGCGCTGACGACGTTGCGGCTATCGCCCAATTGGGTGCGGATGCTGCATTGATCGGGGAAGCCTTGATGCGTGCCGAAGATAAGCCGGCAATGCTGGCAGAATTCCGTGCTGCAGCGGAGGTGGCGCAATGAGTCCGGCAAGCCGCCAGCATCAGGCAAGAGAATGGTTACTGTCGTCGCAGGGGTTAGGGCGGCCTTATGTGAAGCTGTGCGGGATGTCGCGCGAAGAGGATATACGCGCAGTCGCTCAGGCGCGTCCCGATATGTCTGGCTTCATCGTGAATTTCCCCCAATCTCACCGAAGCATTTCAACGGAGCGTTTGACGGAATTGTGCAAACTGCTGGACGAAGAGGATGCCAAGGTGGCAGCGTGCATGGCAACTAGCGGTAATCCGGTGAGCCTTCATCCGATATGGCGTGTAGGTGTGTTTGTCGATGAGCCACTCGATTCTTTGATCCGCATCGTTTCAGTGGGCGCAGTCGACTTGGTGCAGCTCCATGGAAACGAAAGCAACGCCTATATTTCCGAGTTGAGGCATCGAACCCGAGTAGGAACTATCCAGGCTTTTCGTGTGAGTGGCAGCGAGGATGTTTCCCGCGCCGAAGGAAGCAGCGCCGATATGATCATGCTCGACAGCGGGCAAGGCTCGGGCAGGGTATTTGACTGGGGCATTGTTTCATCTGTTCATCGACCGTTTATTTTGGCTGGTGGGCTTACCCCGGAAACCATTGGCAAGGCGCTAACGGAAGTGAATCCCTGGGGTGTTGATATGAGCTCTGGCATCGAAACCGACAAGGTGAAGGATCCCGCAAAAATTGCAGCAGCTGTTGACGAAGTCCGTCGATGGCGGTTGTGATTTTGCTCGGCAGCGTTAACCGAAAGACGCTTCAGGAGGGGCGAGGGCTAGCAAGAGCTCTCTGAACGCCATTCCTGAATGATTCGCGAAGCGAATCTCTTAATAAAAGCATGAAGCAGTGCAGCGCATGAGGCCTTTGAAGGAACCCTTCAAAGGACGAACAGCGGAACGGGAGGCTTGATAGCCCTCGCCCCTCCTGAAGCGCCGGCAAGGTTTCGGTAAATAGCACCAGGCAAAATGCCTGATTCATGAAAGGAAACATTATGACGAAGGGAAGATTCGGCATCCATGGTGGGCAGTACATGCCTGAAACGTTGATGAATGCCGTTATCGAGCTCGAGGAAGCTTACGACCGCTACAAAGATGACCCAGAATTCAAGGCGGAGCTGAACAAGCTTCTGAACGAATACGCCAATCGTCCTTCGCTTCTGTACTATGCCGAGCGTCTGACCAAGGCGTTGGGTGGCGCAAAGATCTACCTGAAGCGTGAAGACTTGAACCACACCGGTGCGCATAAGATCAATAACGTGCTCGGGCAGGTTTTGCTTGCCAAGAAGATGGGTAAAACGCGCGTTATTGCTGAAACGGGCGCAGGTCAGCACGGTGTTGCCACGGCTACAGCAGCGGCGCTGATGGACATGGAATGCGAAGTGTTCATGGGCAAGGAAGATACCGAACGCCAAGCCCTCAACGTATACAAGATGCGCTTGCTGGGTGCTAAGGTGCATGCCGTGGAAACAGGGACGGCAACGCTGAAAGATGCCGTATCGGAAACCATGCGCGAATGGACCAACCGCATTGCCGACACGCACTATGTGCTTGGCTCCACCATGGGTCCTCATCCTTTCCCCACCATTGTGCGCGATTTTCAGGCGGTAATCTCGCAAGAGATCATCGATCAATGCATGCAAAAGGAAGGGCGTTTGCCCGATTGCGTTCTTGCTTGTGTGGGCGGCGGTTCAAACGCTATGGGCACCTTCTATCATTTCATCGAGCATCCTGAAGTCCAGCTAATTGGATGCGAGGCGGCTGGTCGCGGTATCAACACCTTCGAAACGGCGGCAACCATTAACACGGGCAGCCTTGGCGTATTCCATGGCATGAAATCGTATTTCTGCCAGGACAAGTATGGCCAAATCGCGCCAGTGTACTCCATCAGCGCTGGGCTTGATTACCCCGGAATTGGGCCTGAGCATGCATGGTTGCACGATGCCGGCCGTGCTCAGTATGTGCCTGTCACCGACGACGAAGCGGTGGACGCCTTCGAGTATTTGAGCCGCTTGGAAGGCATTATCCCCGCTATCGAAAGTGCGCATGCGGTGGCTTATGCCTGCAAGATCGCGCCGAAGATGAACAAAGATCAAATCATGGTAGTCACGCTTTCTGGCCGCGGCGACAAGGACTGTGCCGCTATCGCTCGTTACCGAGGAGAAGATATCAATGAGTAGTCCCCGTATCAAAGCCGCTTTTCAGGATGGTAAAGCCTTTATTCCTTTTGTAACCTGCGGCGATCCAAGCCTGGAAACCACCAAGAAGATTGTTGCTGAGCTTGCGCAGGCAGGTGCTGCCGTTATCGAGCTGGGCATTCCGTTTTCGGACCCTACGGCAGAAGGGCCGGTAATCCAATCAGCCAATATGCGTGCGCTTGGGGCAGGAACCACCACCGATAAGGTGTTTGATATGGTTGCCGATCTGCGCAAAACCGTCGATACGCCTTTTGTGTTCATGACCTATGCAAACGTGGTGTTCCATTACGGCATCGAAAAGTTTTGTGTTCGCGCAGCTGAGGCAGGTGTGGATGGCCTTATCCTTCCCGATGTTCCCTTTGAAGAAAAGGAAGAGTTTGCGGGTCCGTGCCGCAAGCATGGTATAGACCTTATCAGCATGATTGCGCCCACGTCTGAGGAACGCATCGATACCATTGCGCGTGAAGCGGAAGGTTTCATTTATTGCGTAAGCTCGTTGGGCGTTACTGGTACCCGTTCGAGCATCACTACCGATCTGGATTCCATCGTGGCGCGCATTCGCGCAGTTACCGATACCCCCATCGCCATCGGGTTCGGCATCTCCAATCCCGAGCAAGCGGCAGCCATGGCAGCAAAGAGCGATGGCGCCATTGTTGGTTCCGCTATCGTGAAGATCATTGCCGCGGAAGGCGAAAATGCCGTTTCTGCGGTTGGTGAATTTGCCCGCAAGATGGTGAAGGCTATTCGCGCATAGTTGCTGACCATTCAACAAATACCACCCCCCCCAATCCGCTCAAACGGACCCGAAGCTCGGCCTTCAGGTCCGTTTTTTGTTGGGAGAGGTCGGGTTATTACGGCGCTCCCATAACCGGGGATTGCCACTGCCAGAACGCTTGACTGCGAAAGCTGGTCCGTTTTCGCTGCATCGACTCGGAGCGCCTTGAAAGAGCAGGCATGGATTTGCCGTGGTTATCGAGCGATGAAACGGTGACGGCTTGGTCAAGAATGAGTGAAGAGCGCGTGGAAGGGGTGGCACTCTGCATTCAGGCTGCTAGGTTGGAAAGCCGAGAGAAAGGAAACGCATCGATGGCGAATTCGGTTGAGCAAAGTGGCGATGGTGCTAAGAAGGGCAAACTGGCGGTACTGTTCGAAGATCTTTCGATTGCTCAGGTGATTGCTGGTGCCCTAGCAGCTGCTACGGTATTTTTGCTGTCTTCCGTTATCGGTGTTGCCGGCTCATTGATTGGTGCGGCGGTTGGCTCGATCGTTTCGGCTGTTTCTTCTCAGGTGTATAAGAAGATGCTGTCCGCTTCTGCCGACAAGATTCGCGATGTTGCGCCAGATGGAGCATCGGCAAATCAGGCAGATCCCAACGAAACGCGTTTGATGGAGCCTGTTTCATCGAGCGAAACCCGCGTTATCGATTCGGACAAGATTGCTGTAAGCGCAACGAAGGTTATGGGCGCCGATGATATCCGTTACCAAGCCCACGCTTCGTCGGATAAGGCGGTAGATCCTGCGCTGCAACGTGCGCATGTGCGTCGTCGTCGCAAGGCTCGCGTTCAGCGGAGCGTGATCATTGTTTCTATCGTTTCCGCGCTGATTGCCATTGTGGTTTCGGCAGGGCTTATCCATGTATTCACCGATGGCCAGGGTATTGGTGAAAAGACGGAGCCTATATTCACGGCAAGTGAAGCATCTCAGGCAAAACAAGGCTCTTCGGCTAGCAACGGCGCTACGAAGGAAACAGCTGCCAATGAATCGACGTCCTCTAAGTCGAACGAAGGCTCGTCTCAGTCGGGGAAATCCTCGAGTGCCGATTCATCTAACTCCTCCACTTCGGCTAGTGGCAGCGGTTCTGGCTCGGGATCTTCGGACTCTTCTGCCTCATCAAATGGCGGATCGTCGTCTTCTGACGGCAGTTCGGAGAATGCTGGATCTTCATCGAACCCAGGTTCTGGTTCGTTGGGCAGTGGCAATTCGGGGTCTTCTTCTGGAAACGGCTCTTCTGGTTCGGGTTCGTCTTCTGGCTCTTCCGGCAGCGGTTCCCCCTCTGCTGGTTCTGGCAATTAATGGACACCAGGCATCACAGGCGTAATTGCTGCTCCGGCTCGCCTATATTGTCTGATTAGGCTTTTGTGGCTTTCATTTCCCTTACGTCGGCGCTTGCGACATGCGGAAAAGGGTATGATGGTAGTTCTAAGGAAAGGAACGCCCCATGGCTCTTGTTGCCCGACTTCTTCAGTCGTTACCGCTTGTCATAGTGCTGGTCATTCTAGCTCTGGTTATCTATTTTGTGGTGTCGTGGGCTCGTTCGCCTGAGCGCGCAAAGGAAGTGCTCATCAAGTTTTTCACCGTGTTCAATTCGATTCTTTCGATTTTCTTCCTTTTGGCAACTGCGTATGCGTTCTTCGAAGGCAATCAGCCAGTATTGGAGCTTACGGTTTCGTTCCTGGTGGTTGCGGTGTTGGCCCTTGTTATCACCCGTGTCTGCCGCTGGCGCTTCGTGAAGAACCACCCCCATTACATGGATAAAAGCCAGAGGGTTACGTTTTTATAGAAAAGGCGACCCTGCCTGAATTGAGCCCCTGATGTTGGACCCAGAATGAAGATTCATTCTGGGTCTATTTTGCGTTAGGGGCAGACCGAGGCAGGCGGTTGGTTGCTGGGACGACTGACCTGTTTGGCGTAGGCAACGCATTGTCCCCGCGATTGATTCTCTTCTTGAACGCCGTTAGACGAATTCAATAAAGTGTTGGGTTTTGGGGGGGTTTGAACAACGGGATGCTTTCATGCGGGTAACCGTACCGTCTGGCTTTGCTGAAGCGCGCTGGGAGAGCGTCATACTGATGGTTATAAGGTGGGTGACCGAATGCGAGCGAGCAAAGCTTGTCCGTCTATCGCCAAGGGAGAATAACTGTGAGCACTGTTGACAAGAAACTCATGGGGCAAATGCTCCGATTTGCCAAAACCGTTGTAATTACCAGCGCGAACGCAAAGGAAGGCGCCTCGGTTTCCGATTGCGAAAAGCCCGGTAAACGCGATGCTCAATACCTACGTGCCATTATGGAGCGAGGGCTTCGCACCCTGCCCCTTGAGCAGCGTGTCCTTTCTGAGGCTGCTTTTGACAAGCGCGCATTCGACTTGGGCAAAGTGTTTGTTATTCGCCAGTTGGGCATTTGGGAAATGATGAGCTACGAAACCTTGCGCCGCGATAGCGAGTACGTGGCTTTTCCCGAATTGCTTGACGGCATGGAAAAAGAGGGCCTGGTAAAACGCGTTGTTGACACTGTCGATGGGAAAGACAACGACGTGGTTGTGCTTACCGAAGCGGGCAAGCAGATGTTCTCCGAGCAAGAAGAGGCCCTGGAAAAGCGTGCCGAAGAATTGTTTGGTGATCTTACTGAAGGCGAGAAAATGCAGCTCTATGTGCTGCTGCGCAAGGTTCAGGGAACTCCTGCATATGAACCGGAATCTCCTTCCGATGTGCGCAAACGAGCAGGAATTGCATAAGTGTCAGAGTAAAGCAGCGATCTTGTTGCTTTAGATAAGCCTGGCCCAATAAACTCGGGGCCAGGAGAAACGAAGGGCCTTAGGGGGGGGTTCCTAAGGCCCTTCGTGGTGTTTGGCAAACGCGTTTTGCTAGTGCTTTTCAGCTTTGAGCTTGCGGCAGGCTTCTGCCATTTCGTCGACCATTTCATCGAATAGCTTCAGGGCGTCTTCGACGGGTTCGGGGCTGAGCATGTCAACTCCGGCACCGCGCAAAAGGTCGATTGGGGGTTTGGAGCTGCCGCCTTTCAGGAAGCCAAAGTAGTCTTCGCGGCCTTGTTCCCCCAGGTCCAAAATACGCTGAGAGAGCGCAATGGCGGCCGCGAAGCCCGTGGCGTATTGGTATACGTAGAAGCGGTAATAGAAGTGCGGGATGCGCGCCCATTCGAGGGCGATGTTCTCGTCGAGCGCAATGCCATCGCCGAAGTACTGTGCGTTCAGTTCCTTATAGATGCCGCAGAGCGCATCGGCGGTGATGCCGGCGCCCTGTGCGGTGAGCTCAGCCACTTTCAGCTCGAATTCAGCGAACATGGTTTGGCGGTACAGCGTTGCGCGGAACTGCTCCAAGAAGTGGTTTAGGAAGTAGGCGCGTTCACGCTCGTTTTTCGCGTGGTCGAGGAGGTAGCGCGTAAGCAGAGCTTCGTTGCAGGTAGACGCTACTTCGGCGACGAATATGACGTAGTCGGAATAGCACACGGGTTGGTTGGCGCAAGAGAGATACGTGTGGATGGAGTGGCCCATCTCATGGATCAGCGTGAACACATCATCGAGTTTGCCCTGGAAGTTGAGCAGGATCACTGGGTGCATGCCGTAGCCGCCGGCAGAGTAGGCGCCACTACGTTTACCCGGCGTTTCGTATACGTCAATCCAATGCTCAGAAAGGCCGCGGCGCACCAAGGCCAGGTAGTTTTCACCCATGGGGCGCAGCGCTTCTAAGATGATGTCGCAGGCTTCTTCGTAAGTGAAGGTGAGCTCCACATCATCGACGATGGGTACGTACAAGTCGGAGAAATGCAGCTCGTCTACGTCTAGAAGTTCCTTGCGCAAGGCCACGTATTTGTACATGGCGTCCATATTGTTGTGCACGGTTTCAATGAGATTCGTGTACACCTGGGTCGGCATTTCGTTGGCAGAAAGCGCTGCTTCCAGGGCCGATTCGTAACGACGAGCTTCTGCAAAGAACTTCAGCTGCTTGTTCTGGGCGCCTAGTGTTGCAGCGAAGGTGTTGCGGAATTGGCGGTAGCTGGAATAGAGCGATTCATAGGCGGATTCACGCAGCGTTCGGTCGGCTGACATCATAAGGGGGATGTAGCTGCCGTGGGTTACCGGATGCGCAGCGCCTTTGGCATCGTGCGCATCGGGGAAGGTGAGGTCGGCGTCGTTGAGCAGGGAAAAGATGTTGTCGGGCTGGTTGGCCATGTCTCCTGCGGCAGCCAAGAGCTTTTCTTCGGCGGGGGAGAGTACGTGCTCGCGCCTGCTGAAGATGACATCCAAGCAGCGGCGGTACAGTTCCAGTTCCGGTTCCTGTGAGTAGAACCCTTCCATTTCCTGCTCGCTTAAGCTAAGCAGCTCGGAGGTAAACCAAGAAGAAGCGCTGGAGAGCGAAACCCAGAGCGTCATAACCTGGCTCGAGTAGTCTTGGTAGCGCGATTCGCGCGTGTCTTCGTCGCTTTTTCGTTCGGCGTAGTTCGCCAGCTTGGTGAGGATCAATCCTGCTTCATCGTCGAGCTTTAGATAAGCAAGCAGATTGGCTGCCGAAGCGCTGATCTTCCCTTGGAATGATGCGAACCGGGGAGGAAGTTTCTTTGCTTCTTCAAGCGCTGCCAAAAAGGCTTCGTCGCTTCCGAAGATGCTGGAAAGATCCCAGCGATACTGCTCGTCTATTTCTTCGCGGGAAGAATACGTTGTCATTGCGTGCTCCTTGTGTATGCTCGGCAGCTTTTCCGTACATTGAACTGTTCGTGCTCGGCTGTGAGGCCGTGGTGCTCGACGGAAGAGACTGCCAAGCGCTTACCTTTTCGCAAGCAATACTACGACATTGGCTGCAGCATGCGTTGCTGATACAGCCCATTGTCATAGAAACCGAGTTTTCGGTAATACCCACGCGTCCCCACGGCGCTGATAACGTTGATGCGTTGGTATCCTGCCCGCGAGGCAAGCTCGCAAGCGCGGTTTACCAGCTGGGTGCCCAGGCCACGATGCTGGGCGTTGTTGATGCCAGCGTGCTGCAGCTTTTCCACGCGGCCATAAACGTGCACCTCGCGGATCATCGCTTCTCCCGCCTGGAGTGGGAAGGGGAGGGTGTGTCTTTGTTCCGCTGTCTTAGATGTTGCCGCTTCGTACTCTTCGTTCAGCTGGGCTATCGCATTGGCGTGAGGCAGCGAAAGACGCAAGAAACCCGCGATCTTCCCCTGCGGCGTTACCCATTGAAGGAAGCGTTCGCTGGTGGCGGTGGTTTCGTACTCAACCACTTCAAGCGAAAGGTCTTTGGCGGCAACGTTGGCAAGGCTTACTTCGCGATGGCGGATTTCAGCCGTGGCAAGGCCCTCAGAATCGATTCGTTGCTCAACCAGCTGGCGCAGGTTCACCTTTTTATTGCCCGCCTTGATGTCGGGTGCCGATATATCTCGAATCATGCGGGAAATGCGTGTAAACGCAGGTGTTGCGCAGGTATCGGAGACCAATACGTCTACTAGGCTGGGTTCAGAGTAAGGCTGCCAGGTGTGATCCTCGAAGCGTTCGCAGAGTCCGGTTCCCTCTACGAGGACACATGGATAGAGCTTCACCTCATCGGGCTGAAAAGCGGCATCGTTGCAAAGGCGCAGGTAGTCGGCTTTATCCGATTCCGGTGTGGCGCCCAGCAAATTCACCATGGCATGCACGTGGGTTTTGAAGCCGAACAAGCGCAGCAACTCGAATGCTCGTTGGATTTGCTGCGTAGAGGTATGGCGGTCGTTGAGCGTGCGCACTTTTTCGTCCAGGCTTTGGATGCCCATTTGGACTTTGGTGCAGCCCATGCGACGCAGTGCGGCCAAGTGAGTGGGCGTTATGCGCTCGGGCCGTGTTTCTATTACCAAGCCTACTACGCGGTGCTGCCCGTCGACATTGGCATCGTGCTCGGTTTCGAGCTCTTCCCACGTTGCCTTTTGCCATTGGGCTACCGATGCCCACGCAGCGTTTTCGCCGTAGAGACGGTCGAATGCCTGGTTGTACGTTGTTTTTCGGTTGTCGATACGACGCTGCTCTTCGGCAACGAATGCCTTAAGGAGTTCCGGGTCGCAAGAGATCCCTGCCGATTCGTAGGCATGCTTGCGCGCAGGGAGGTTCTCGATCGCCTGGGAGCCATCGTTCAATGCGCGGAACAGTTCACGGATGAACCAGATCTGGTAGCATTCCGGGTAGTCGCTCCAGGTGCCGCCCAAAACGATGAGCTCGATTTTGTCGGTGATGTGTCCCATTTCGGTGAGGGCTTTAAGGCGCGCGGCAACCTGCAGGTAGGGATCGAAGAAGGTGCGTTCGGCGCGTTGGCATGCAGGCTCGTCTGCCAAGTAGCTTTTGGGCATGCGCAAGTCGTTTGGGCAGTACAAGCAGTTGCTTGAGCACTTCCACGGCTTGGTGAGCACGGTGATGGTAGCAACGCCTGAAGCGGTGCGGCGGGGTTTCATCTGCAGAGTGCGGACAAGGCGGCGCTGCTGCTCATCGCTCAAGCCCCAACTGCTCCAACGCTCGGGCTGGTTCTTTTGCACATCAAGATAGAAGGCCATGAGTTGGCGCTTCGAGAGAGGGCGTGCCTTCGCCGGTTCCGAAGGTGCGGGTGCATGGTTTTGTGCGTTCCCGCCGCCGTTCGGTTTATCGCAGTTGCCGAAGTGTCTCGTTTCAAGGATGCGTTTGTTGTGGCGGTTGATTATCTTTGTGAGTTCGCGCTCGTCAAGGCGCTCCTTTGCCTTGAGCGCGTCAAGTATGTCGAAAAGAGCTTGTTCCATGCGCCTGATTATAGGCGAAGGCGGAATCCGTCACAGCAGCGTGCGGGTGCGCCTTGGGGCAATGTGCCTCTTGGCGCCCTATGCGAACATCATGAACAGGTGGGCAAGAAGGAAGCCGATAAGGCCGCAGGCGGGGAAAGTAAGCACCCACGCAAGAACCATGTTGCGGGCAATTCCCCAGTTAACGCGTTTGAATGATTTGCTGGCACCGACGCCCATGATTGCCGAGGTGTTGCAGTGGCCGGTGGAAACGGGCATGCCAGTAAGACTGGCGAACAGTAGCGTGAAGGTGGTGGAGAAGTTGGCGGCTACGCCTTGGTACTTCTCGAGCTTGACCATGTCCATGCCAACCGATTTGATGATGCGCTTGCCGCCCACGATGGTACCAAGTGAAATGGCGAGCGAGCAGATGATCATGAGCCACATGGGAAACCCGTTGGAATCGGGGGTCGGGTTGCCGAAGGAAAGGGCAACGCCCAGCATGGCGATCGACATGAACTTCTGGCCGTCCTGAGCGCCATGTAAAAACGAGAGAGCCACAGCGCATACGTCTTGGATGCCGGTAAAAGCATGGTTTGCTGCTTGGCGGTTTACATGCGTGCAGGCCTTTTCAATGACCTTGACGAACAGCCAGCCAAGAAAGAAGCCCGCTACCAGCGAAAATACCATGCCATAAATAACCTTGGCCCATTCTGCGGGAACCACGCCTGCAAGGCCGTTCAGGGCAATAGCGCCGCCCGTTACGCCAGCGATAAGGCTGTGCGATTTCGAGCAGGGAATGCCGAAGAACCAACAGAAGATACCCCATAAAATGGCGCCAATCATGGCCGCCATCAGAGCATAGAGGGCTGCATCGGTATTGCCTGAGAAGTCGACCATCCCGAACATCGTTTTAGCTACGGCGGTTGAAATGTAGGTCATTCCTACAAGGCCCACGAAATTGAATACCGCTGCCAGCCCGATGGCAACGCTGGGCTTTAAGCAACGAGTGGAAACAACGGTGGCAATAGCGTTTGGCGCATCAGTAGCGCCCGATACGGCGGTAACGCCGATTACTAGAATCAAAATGACGAAGAGGCTGGGTTGAGCCATGGCCTGAGAGATGAAATCGACAAAAGAAAGCGCCATTACGTTCCTTATATTTCCTTGTATGATCGCAATTCAACATTGTATTTTTGTAACAGTCGAGGGTCGTATTTGACCAATTGTTAACAATGCTACCCCACGTGCGCCCTTCAAATGATTGCAAACTGGATGCTTTCAATAATTTCCTGCTATTTGGCTTATTTTGCCCATCGTTTCTCTTCAGATGTTGCATTTTTCAGTCGAGCTAGCGCGGGATCTTTGCCAAGGGTGAGGGCATGAGTGCTTGTATGGTCGATGCGCTGTGGTTCCGTGCTGCTGCTCGGCCTGATTGGCATTGAAGGCACACGTGTCTTTCGCAAGAATTGCTCCGTTGCGACGATCCGTTTCGCAGAAACAAAAATTCCGACTTCTGTGCAACTTTTTTGCGATTGCGGACTCCTTTCCGTCCTCCGCGAGGCGGAAATGGGCCGCTGTGCGTCCGATTTGCCGCTTTTCCGGGCGTCAATCCGCGTTTTGACGCCTCGCGGCAATTCGCAATCGCAAAAAAGTTGCAATTTTGGGTGTATTTCTGTTTTTGGGCACCCGGATCGGCCTCATGCTGGTGCCATGGGCGGGGTGGCCTGGGCGCGGCGCCTTTGTTGATGACTTTGGGCAGCGTTGTGGGCGGGGCGGGCTCGGCGGCGCGGTGCGGGGATGCCTCTGGTGGCGCAACGTGGGCGGCTGGATGCCTTGGACAACGCGACGCCGTGAATGGAGTGGGCCTGGCGTGACTCCATTGGTGGCTTTGGAGACCCTGCGAGTCGGCGCCTGGAGCGGCGCTGCGGGACGGCATAAGAAGTGTTTGCGGTTGCTGGCGTCCGTTCGCGAGGGCAAGTCCATTTGCTGGGCGGTATACTGGCGTTTTGCCTCTCCTCGGTCTCGGGCTTTTTCGCTTGCCGCATCCGTGGGCGCTCTTACCCTCATTCCATCGCAGCACCAGCTGTACTGCGGTATCATGATAAGAACTATTTCAAAAGAGCTTTGAAGTGCATTTGCGTTCAAAACAAGCAGGAAAAGGCACCCAGCATACTAAAGAAGGGTAGGATTCATGGTTTCTCGCATTTATGTTGAGAAAAAGCCCGGTTTCGATGTCGAGGCGGGGCAGCTCTTGCACGAGCTGCAGACGATCTTGGGCGTGAAGGCGCTTACGGGTCTGCGCCTTGTTAATCGCTACGATGTCGAGGGCATTTCCGATGAACTGTTCAAGCAGTGCATCCCCGTGGTATTCAGCGAGCCCCAGGTAGATACGTCTTGTGAAAGCTGCCCTGAGGTCGAGGCTGCCCTGAAGGGCGAAAGCCCTGCGGGCCAGACGGTTTTCGCCATCGAGTTCCTTCCCGGTCAGTTTGACCAGCGCGCTGATTCTGCGAGCGAATGCATTCAGCTCATCAGCCAGGGTGAACGCCCTGAAGTTCGCAGCGCCAAAGTGTATGTGCTTGAGGGCGAACTTTCCGAGGCGGATGTTGCCGCCATCAAGCATTACGTTATCAACCCAGTTGAAGCGCGCGAAGCTGCGCTCGAGGCACGCGAAACGCTTGAGATGCAGGTGCCCGAACCCGAGCCGGTAGAGGTTATCGAGGGCTTCACCGAACTCGATAACGCGGGTCTTGCCCAGTTCCGCGAAGAGCGCGGTCTTGCCATGGACCAGGCGGATATCGAATTCTTCCAGGCTCACTTCAAGGAAATCGGGCGCAACCCCACTATCACCGAGGTTCGCGTTGTTGATACGTACTGGTCCGATCATTGCCGTCACACCACGTTCGGCACCGAGCTTACCGACGTCAAGATCGATGACGAAACGGTGCAGCTCGCATTCCAGAAATATCTTGCTATGCGCTCCGAGCTGGGTCGCGAGCATAAGCCGATATGCCTGATGGATATGGGCACCATTGGCGCCAAGTACCTGCGTGCGCATGGCGGCCTTCAGGGGCTCGACGAGTCCGATGAAGTTAATGCCTGCACGGTAAAGTGCAAGGTCGACGTTGACGGTGAAGAGCAGGATTGGCTGTTCCTGTTCAAGAACGAAACCCACAACCACCCCACGGAAATCGAGCCCTTCGGTGGCGCGGCAACGTGTGTAGGTGGCGCTATCCGCGACCCTCTTTCGGGCCGCAGCTATGTTTATCAGGCGATGCGCGTAACCGGTGCAGGCGATCCGACCGCTCCTGTTTCTGAAACGCTCGAAGGCAAGCTCCCCCAGCGTAAGTTGGTCACCACCGCTGCTGCCGGCTATTCTTCTTACGGCAACCAGATTGGTCTTGCTACCGGCCAGGTTCACGAGCTGTACCATCCGGGCTATGTTGCCAAGCGCATGGAAGTGGGCGCGGTAGTGGGCGCAACACCTGCTGACCACGTTCGTCGCGAAGAGCCCGCTCCGGGCGACAAGATTGTTCTGCTGGGCGGTCGCACTGGTCGCGACGGCATCGGTGGCGCAACCGGCTCCTCCAAAACGCAGAACGTTGAAAGCGTGGAAAAGTCCGGTGCAGAAGTGCAGAAGGGCAACGCCCCGGTAGAGCGCAAGATTCAGCGCTTGTTCCGTCGCGGCGAGGCATGCCGTCTTATCAAGCGATGCAACGACTTCGGCGCTGGTGGCGTATCTGTTTCCATCGGCGAGCTGTGCGATGGCCTGCTCATCAACCTGAACGCTGTTCCTAAGAAGTACGAAGGCTTGGATGGCACCGAGCTTGCAATCTCCGAAAGCCAGGAGCGCATGTCGTGCGCTCTTGCCGCAGAAGATGTCGAAGAATTCATCGGCTATGCGCACGAGGAAAACCTTGAGGCAACAGTTGTCGCTACGGTAACCGAAGAAAAGCGCTTGCGCATGGAATGGAACGGCGAGGCTATCGTCGACATCAGCCGTGCTTTCCTCGATACCAACGGTGCTCCGAAGTATCAGGACGTTCACGTTCAGGCGGGTGAGTCGTATGCTCCTGCATGGGAAGGTTCCACGCTTGAAGAGCGCATGACTTCGCTGGTTACCGACCAGAACATCTGCTCGAACAAGGGTTTGGGTGAGCGTTTCGACTCCACCATCGGTGCGGCTACCGTGCTTATGCCCTTCGGCGGCAAGCGTCAACTCACGCCTTCGCAGGCTATGGTTGCCAAGTTCCCCGTCGATGGCGAAACCACCACAGCAAGCGCTATGGCTTGGGGCTTCAATCCGTATCTTTCCGAGAAGAACCAGTTCAAGGGTGCCTATCTTGCCGTTGTGGAAAGCGTGGCGCGTCTGGTTGCTACGGGCTTCACTCGTGAATCGGCCTATCTTTCCTTGCAGGAGTACTTCGAGCGTCTGCGTGACAACCCCGAGCGTTGGGGCAAGCCTACCGCTTCCGTTCTGGGCGCTTTGATGGCTCAGGTTGATTTGGGCATTGGTGCCATCGGCGGCAAAGACTCCATGTCGGGCAGCTTCGAAGAGGGCGATACCGAAATTCACGTTCCTCCTACGCTCATCAGCTTTGCGGTTTCCACTGGCTCTATCGACCGCGTGGTTTCCCCTGAGTTCAAACGTGCTGGATCGCGCATCATCAGCATTGCGCCTGCATTCTACGATATGGATTCCCTGGTCCCCGAAGCGGACGGCATGAATGCCGCATTCAGCTTGGTTGAAACGCTTATCGGTGAAGGCAAGGTTTCCGCTGCGGCAACGTTGGGTTACGGCTGCGCTGCCGAGGCTCTGTTCAAGATGAGCGTTGGCAATGGCACAGGTGTAAAGCTTTCCGATGAAGTTGAGGCAGACGACCTGTTCAGCCTGGCTTATGGCAGCTTCATTGTCGAGCTCGCTGACGATGCTGAGATTCCCGCCAATACCGATCTGGTAACCGTTTCCGAACTTGGCTGCACCACCGAAGCCTACGAGTTTGCGGCATGCGGTGAGGTTATCAACATGGCGAAGCTGCAGGAAGCTTGGGAGGGCGGCATCGAGTCCGTATTCCCGTATCGCGGCAAAGGCGAAAAGGTTGAGCAGGTTAGCTGGTCGGAAAAGCTTCCTTTGGTTTGCGGCGAATCGTTCGCGAAGCCGCGCGTTGTCATCCCGGTATTCCCTGGCACCAACTGCGAATACGATACCGCTCACGCCTTTAAGCGCGCTGGTGCTGAACCTGAGGTCCTGGTGATCAACAACCTTACGCCAGCAGCGGTTGCCGAAAGCACCGATGCGTTGGTGAAGGCTATCAACAACAGCCAAATCGTTATGCTTCCCGGCGGTTTCTCCGGCGGTGACGAGCCCGACGGTTCAGCGAAGTTCATCACGGCCTTCTTCCGTGCGCCCGCCGTTACCGAAGCGGTACGTGAGCTGCTTCAGAAGCGCGATGGTCTGATGCTGGGTATTTGCAATGGCTTCCAGGCGCTTATCAAGTTGGGCTTGGTTCCCTATGGCGACATCGTTCCTGCAACGCCCGAGGCTCCCACGCTTACGTTTAACACCATCGGTCGCCATCAGAGCGGCCTGGTTCGCACGCGCATTGCTTCGAGCCTTTCTCCTTGGCTTTCGCGCTGCAATGTGGGCGATATCCACACGGTTGCCATCAGCCACGGCGAGGGCCGTTTCGTGGCAAGCCCTGAAACGGTTGCTCAGCTTGCTGAGGCAGGCCAGATTGCAACGCAGTACGTTGATGAGGTGGGTAACCCTTCGATGGGTCTTTCGGTTAATCCTAACGGCTCCATCTTGGCAATTGAAGGTATCACCAGCCCCGATGGTCGCGTTCTGGGCAAGATGGGTCATACCGAGCGTTCCGGCAACGGCTTGTACAAGAACGTACCTGGCAATCTGTACCAGCCTTTGTTCGAAGGCGGCGTAGAGTACTTCAAGTAAGGCCGTAAGATAACGGGATTAATCCCCGCTATTTCGAAGAAAGGGCTGGCACCCGATGGATGCCAGCCCTTTCTGTTGCTGCGGTATAAGAGAGCGGCTAGCCCCAAACTTCCTTGGCGATTTCCTGCACCAGGGCGATTTTAGCCCATTGCTCTTCTTCGGTGAGCTTATTGCCGATTTCGCAGCTGGCAAAGCCGCACTGTGGGGAAAGGCAGAGGTGGTCGAGCGGAACGTACTTCGATGCTTCTGCGATGCGGGCCTTTACCGTTTCTTTGTCCTCAAGGCCTGGCTGCTTTGAAGTGACCAGGCCGAGCACAACGTATTTGCCATCGGCGATATGCGCTAAAGATTCGAATCCGCCAGCACGCGGCGTATCGAATTCCAGATAAAATGCACGGGCGTTTTCCTTAGCGAACAGATACGGAGCGATGGGGTCGTAGCTGCCTTCGAAGGCATAGGTAGAATGGTAATTGCCGCGACATACATGGGTGTTAATTGCCAGATCGTCAGGTTGATCTTCGATGGCTGCGTTGTTCAGGCGCACGCCAAGCTCGCAAATCTTCTGGATATCATCGGGCTTCAGGCCGATTTGCGCTGCAAAGGTGGTGTCGCAGTACATGCCCCAGGTGCAGTCGTCGAACTGGATGTTGCGGCATCCCGCTTTGTATAAGTCGGCAATTACCTGGCGATATGCTGCCGCTATAGCATCAGCGAGTGCTTCATCGGTGGGATAGACGGCGCGCAGGATTTCGGTCTGTCCGTCGCACCTATCAAGCGTTACTTCTGCGAAGGTTTGGATGGGGGCGGGTATGGTCTGACGAGCAACGTGGTTTTCGTCGGAAAGGGCATTAACGAATTTGAAATGCTCAACGAAGGGGTGGTTTTCGCCGCTGACAGGGCCAGTTACCACTGCGGTGTCGGCCGTGGTCTCCTCGTCGTGAAATTGATAGCCCTCGCGGCTGGCGCGGCGCTCGATGCCCTGGAGGCCCCACATGAAGTCGAGGTGCCAATAGCTTCGACGGAATTCGCCATCAGTGATTACCTTCAATCCAGCGGCTTTTTGCTTTGCCACCAAATCTCGGATCGCAATGTCTTCGACGGTCTTGAGTTGATTGGCATCGATGGCACCTGCCTCAAAATCAGCACGTGCTTGCTTCAGCACATCGGGCCGCAGGAAGCTGCCAACTATATCGCAGCGAAACGGTGCGTTTTCTCCAAAAGTAATAGCCATGTTGGTTTCCTTGTTCGTTTGATCTGATGTAACGAAACAAAGTATGGCGGGAGAGTTTGCGATTGTGAAATACCAATAATATAGCAATGGCAATAGACGTTTCCTATTGTGGAATATGACGCTTCAGGGCTTCGAGATAGACGGAACCGTAACGGGTTCGTTGCGTTCCCTTGCGGTATATAACTCCAATTTCCATGCGCTCATCGATTTCGAGCGGCACCGATATGATGGAAGGTCCATTCAGCTCGGCGGAGATAACGCCCGAGCAAACGGTGTAACCGTTTAGTCCTATGAGCAGGTTGAACAAGGTGGCGCGGTCGCGGACTCGGATGTTCTTGCTGCGGTCGAGCGTGGAGGTGAGCTCCTCTGAGTAATAAAAAGAGTTGTAGCTTCCCTGTTCGTAAGAGAGAAAGGGGTAATCTGCCATATCTTCAAGCGTTACTGATTTCCGTTCCGCCAGAGGATGGTCCGAGCAGATGAATACATGTGGTTCTGCTTTGAATAGGGATTCGAATATCAGGCTGTTGGCGTTGAGCATCCTGCAGATAACCTCGCGGTTTCGCGCGGAAAGGTACAGGATGCCCAGTTCGCTTTTCATATGGGCGACGTCTTCGATGATCTCGTGCGTTTGTTCTTCGCGAATGGTGAAGTCGTAGCTTGCTGAGTCGAATTTGCGGATAACGTCAACGAATGCGTTTACCGCGAAGGAATAGTGCTGGCATGAGATGCTGAAATGTGGAGCTTGCTGCGACCTGCCCTTGTAGCGTGATTCCAGCAGGTCGGCCTGTTCAAGCACCTGCCGCGCATACCCCAGAAATGTTTCGCCTTCCTCCGATACTGTGACGCCCTTGTTGGTGCGATCGAAGATGCGCACGTCCATTTCCTTCTCCAGATCGCTGATGGCAGCGGTTATGGACGGCTGGGATACGAACAGCTTGCGGGACGCCTCGGTAATGCTTCCGCATTCCGCCACTTTAACGGCATAGATAAGCTGTTGCAGTTTCATTGTTCCCCGTTTCGTTTCGATGCCTGAATCACATGATACCGTGATCCTGATGAGGGCTGTATTGTTTGCGATGCTGCGTTGCAAACGATTATCCGAAAATGGCTCAAACCGTATCGTTGCAATTTTGCAACTGTTGGGCTTCCAATGATCTTGACTGTTGCTTTTGCCGTGCAAGACGCCTCGATCAGCGATGTGCTTTGGTGAAATTAATCGAATATAGGATAATAAAAATAAGTATGCACATTGCTGGCCACCAGCATCCCTCGTGAAAGGAATCTTTGTGGCTGAATTCATTTATCAGATGTATCAAGCGCGCAAAGCTCACGGCGACAAGGTTATCTTGGACGATGTGACGCTTTCGTTTTACCCTGGCGCAAAAATCGGCGTAGTAGGCCCTAATGGCATGGGCAAGTCTACCTTGCTGAAGGTTATGGCTGGTCTTGAAGAGGTTTCCGCGGGCGACGCACGCCTTACTCCCGGCTACACGGTTGGTATTCTTCAGCAGGAGCCCCCGCTCGACGAAGAGGCTACGGTAATCGAGAACATTCGCATGGCGTTTGCCGACGTGCTTGCTAAGGTTGAGCGCTTCAATGCCATCGGTGCGGAAATGGCCGATCCTGATGCCGATTTCGATGCTCTGATGGAAGAAATGGGCGCGCTTCAAAACGATATCGATGCTGCAAACGGATGGGATCTGGACAGTCAGCTTTCCCAGGCAATGGATGCTCTGCAGTGCCCCGACCCCGATGCTCCTGTAAAGGTGCTTTCCGGTGGCGAGCGCCGTCGCGTTGCGCTGTGCAAGCTTCTGCTTGAAGCGCCTGACCTGCTTCTTTTGGACGAGCCTACCAACCACTTGGATGCCGAATCGGTGCTGTGGTTGGAGCAATTCCTTCATCGCTATCCTGGTGCGGTGCTTGCGGTAACGCACGATCGTTACTTCCTCGACAACGTCGCTGAATGGATCTGCGAAGTTGATCGTGGTCATTTGTATCCCTACAAGGGCAATTACTCTACCTACCTGGAAACCAAGGCTGCCCGCCTGGAATCGCAGGGTCAGCAGCAGGCTAAGCTGGCAAAGCGCATGAAGAACGAGTTGGAATGGGTTCGTTCCAGCCCGAAGGCGCGCCAGGCAAAGAACAAGGCCCGCCTTGAGCGCTATGAGCAAATGGAGGCTGAGGCACGCAGCGCCAAGAGCGTCGACTTCACCGAAATCACCATTCCCGTTGGTCCTCGTTTGGGCTCTAAAGTCCTTGAAGTCGAGCATTTGCACAAGCAGTTCGGTGATCGTGTTCTTATCGACGATCTTTCATTCAGTTTGCCGCGCAACGGCATCGTGGGTGTTATCGGCCCCAATGGTGTTGGCAAGTCAACCCTGTTCAAGATGATTGTTGGTAAAGAGCCGGTTTCTGGCGGCACGCTTGAGCTGGGCGAAACCGTACAGATTTCCTACGTTGACCAGAATCGTGAAGGTCTTGACCCGAAAAAGACGCTTTGGGAAGTGGTTTCCGACGGGTTGGATTATATCCGCGTAGGTGAAACCGAGATTCCCAGCCGTGCATATGTGGCGAACTTCGGCTTTAAGGGCTCTGACCAGCAAAAGCCTGCCGGCGTTCTTTCTGGTGGTGAGCGCAATCGTTTGAACCTCGCTCTCACGCTGAAGCAGGGGGGCAACCTGCTCCTGCTCGACGAGCCCACGAACGACCTGGACGTAGAAACGCTCGAAAGTCTCGAAGAAGCGTTGCTGGCGTTCCCCGGCTGCGCAGTAATCACCAGCCATGACCGTATGTTCCTTGACCGCATTGCCACGCATATTCTTGCGTGGGAGGGTACCGATGAAAACCCCGGCAATTGGCATTGGTTCGAAGGCAACTTCGATTCTTATCAGAAGAACAAGATCGAACGCCTGGGCGAAGAAGCCGCAAAGCCCCATCGCCTGCATCGCAAGCTTACGCGCGATTAGTGTTCAGCGGCTAGCTTTTCGAACGCTCGAAAACAGAGGCAGCCTCTTTCGGGGCTGCCTCTTTATGTTGGCTGGGACTCCCGAGGCTGCTTTGGTTTGGTGCTAAGCGAAAACAAAGCCCAGCGGTGCAGTAGCGGCAATCGAAAAGCTTGAAAATGCGAATAAACAAAAAGGCAACCTCGAAAGAGGTTGCCTTTCCATGCACTAGCTTGCCGGGATTGAGGAAAGTGAAACTTACTTGGCCTTGCCCTGGTTTGCTACAGCATTGATTTTGGCGTTGATGGTTTCTTCGTCGCCAACGTATTTCTTGTCAAGAACGTTGAAATCCTGGTCAAAGGTGTAAACCAGCGGCACACCCGTAGGGATGTTTACGCCTACGATTTCATCGTCGGAAAGCTTGTCGAACTGCTTTACCAGAGCACGCAGAGAATTGCCGTGAGCAACGATGAGCACGCGCTTGCCGGCGCGCATCTGGGGTTCGATTTCCTCTTCGAAGTAAGGCCATGCGCGAGCGATGGTGTCCTTCAGGCATTCTGCCAGGGGCATTTCATCAGCGGGAGCGTTGCGGTAAGGAGCCATAAGGCGAGGATTGCGCTCGTCGGCTTCCTCTAATGCGGGAGGACGTACGTCGAAGCTGCGGCGCCAGATTTTAACCTGGTCTTCGCCGTATTTTGCAGCGGTTTCAGCCTTATTCAGACCCTGAAGAGCACCGTAGTGACGCTCGTTCAGACGCCACGTCTTGTTGACGGGCAGCCATTCGCGATCCATTGCCTGAAGAATGTGGTTCAGCGTGTGGATAGCGCGCTTGAGGTACGAGGTGTAGCACACATCGAAGTCAAAGCCAGCTTCAGCAAGGGCGCGGCCGCCATCGGATGCTTCTTTGCGGCCCGTATCGGTAAGGTCGACGTCCATCCAGCCGGTGAAAAGGTTCAACTTGTTCCATTCGCTTTCGCCGTGGCGGACCAAGACGAGTTGCATGGTCGAATCAGTCATGATTCCTTCTCTTTCTCGTAGTAAGCGGGTTGTCCCGAGTTTATTCGTAATGTGCGTTATGCGCTAAGCAAAGAGAGCTGAGAACACAGGCGCAACATATTCAGTATGACGTTTCGACGAACGTGTGGGGCACTGGTCGGGGAGCGTTACCGTGCTTTCGTTGGACGGTGCATTTGAGCTGGATGTGTCACTTCTCTGTCCCCTGTGCTGTACACGCAGCGTGGCGATGGGTTGGTATGATGGAACGAAAAGAATCTGTGCTTTAAGGAGCTTACGCATGAACGAAATAAAATGCCCACACTGCGGAAAGGTGTTCCAGGTCGACGAGCGCGGTTTTGCCGATATTTTACGTCAGGTGCGCACTGCTGAATTCGATAAGGAAATAGCCCAGCGAGAAGGCATGCTGCAAGAGCAGAATGCCCAGGCGGTAAAGCTCGCCGTTGCTAAGGCCCAACAGGACGCTCAGGCGAAAACCGCTCAGCGCGATGCTCGTATCGCTGAGCTGGAAACACGCCTTGCTGCCGAAAAGCGCGAACGCGAACAGGCCGAAAAGTCATCTCAGATTGAACATGCCAACGAACTTGAAGCGGCGCTTGCGAAGAAACAAGCCGAAATTGTCCAGCTGCAGGCGGACGTGAAAAAGCTATCGGCCGACCACGATGCGCAAAATCGCATTGCCAAGGCAGAGCATGAGCGCTTGCTCTCTGACGCAACCGCGCAGCGCGATGCGGAAATTGCGGCATTGCGCCAGCAGCTTTCCTCCCAGGAAAGCGCCTTCAAGCAGCAGCTTGAATCGCAGGTTCAGCAGTACTCCCAGAAGATTGCCGCCGATAAAGCGGAAAGTGCTCGTGTGGCCGCCGAGGAATCTGCAAAGCTCCAGCAAACCATTGTTGCGCAGAAGCAGCGGTTGGAATCGCAAACTCAGCAGTTCAGAGCCGAAAAAGAACTTGCAGTAAGCGAAGCCCGTGCCGCAGCTGAGCGTCAGCGCGACGAGCTGGCTGCCCAGGTTAAGCTCCAGGAAGCCCAAGCGGCTCAGGAGCGGGCTGCCTTGCGTGAGAAAATGACCAACGAGCTTGCTGCAAAAGACGAGCTCATCAAGTACAAGGACGAAGAAATTGCCCGCGTTAAGGAAATGAAGGCGCGCCTTTCCACCAAGATGGTCGGTGAATCGCTCGAACGTCATTGCGAGACCGAATTCAACAAAATCCGTGCTACGGCGTTCCCACATGCGTATTTCGAAAAAGACAACGATGTGGTCGATGGCACCAAAGGCGATTTTGTCTTCCGCGAAACCGATCCCGCAACGGGCGAAGAAGTGGTTTCCATCATGTTCGAGATGAAGAATGAAAACGACGAAACGCGCACTAAGCACAAGAATGAGGATTTCTTCGCCAAGCTCGACTCCGACCGCAAGAAGAAGGGCTGCGAGTATGCGGTTCTATGCACCATGCTTGAACCCGAAAACGAGCTCTATAACGAAGGCATTGTCGACGTGAGCTACCGATATGAAAAGATGTACGTTATCCGTCCGCAATTTTTCATACCCATCATTTCCATCTTGCGCAACGCTGCGCTGTCTGCCCTGCAGTACAAAACCGAGCTTGCCGAAGTGCGCAATCAGAATATCGACATCACGAACTTCGAAAACTCGATGGAAGATTTCAAAACAAAGTTTGCGCGCAATTACGACCTTGCTAGCCGTAAGTTCCAGACGGCTATAGATGAAATCGATAAGACGATTGACCATCTGCAGAAAACAAAAGAGGCACTGCTGGGTAGCGAGAGGAACTTACGCCTGGCAAACGACAAGGCGCAAGACCTTACCATTAAAAAGCTTACGCGTAAGAACCCTACGATGAAGGCGAAGTTTGCTGCGCTGAAGGAAGGGGAAAACGCCCTGCCCGAGGCTGCCGATCAAGAGGATTAGAGAACCAGCACACGCTTCTTCCGTTTTGTAAATCTTTCCCGAATAGCTTGAAAGGGGAAAGCGACAAGGCTCGCTTCGGCTTAGAATGGCTTCGTTTTGTTTAAGAGCGGAATTTCAGGAGCGCTTGGTGACCCACAAAATGACAGGTAAGCAATGGCTCGCCCTCGCAGGCATCGCTGTTGCGGCGTTTGTGTTCAATTCTTCGGAATTCATGCCAGTTGGCTTGCTTACCGATATCGGAAAGACGTTTGGAACCAACGAGGCTACAACGGGCATGTTGGTTTCGGTATATGCGTGGGCGGTAATGCTTCTTTCCGTGCCATTGATGATTATCGCAACGCGTCTGGACTTTCGTAGGCTGCTCTTGGTGGTTATCGTGGTGTTCCTGGTTGGGCAGGTTCTTACGTCGTTGTCGACAAGCTACTGGATGCTCATGGCGGCGCGCATGGTAGTTGCTTGCGCGCATTCGGTATTTTGGGCTATTGCCGCGCCTATTGCGGTGCGTTTGGTGCCGAAAAACAAGCGCGCTCTTGCTTTAAGCGTTGTCGAGACGGGCACTGCTGTTGCGGCTATTGTTGGCTTGCCATTGGGCCGAGCTATTGGCTTGGCGGTTGGATGGCGCCTGACGTTTGCCATTGTTGCGGTAATCTCTGCGCTTTTGCTGGTGTACCTGCTTATCACTTTGCCTTGGGTTCCTGGCGCAGAGCCCTTCAGCATTGGGCAGTTGCCGGGGTTGTTCCAAAACAAGGGCTTGGTGGCGCTGTTTATTCTTACGGCGTTGTATGCATGGGGCTACTACACAGGCTATAGCTACATCGAGCCATTCTTGCTACAGGTGGCGGGGTTGGAAAACGACGTGGTCACCTTAGTCCTTTCCGTGTTTGGTGTTGCAAGCATCATCGGCAGTATATTGTGTTCAAAGCTGTATCCCCGTTTCCGTTTCCCGTTCTTTAGGGCTATCACCATCGGTGTGCCGGTAGCCTTGCTGCTGATGCATGCGGCGGCGGGTTTGGGCCTTGCGGCAATACTTGGCGTTGTTGTCCTGTGGGGCATAAGCGCGGCTTCGGTGAGCGTTGTGTACCAGGCAGAGATCATCAATGTTTCTTCCGATGAAGAGGAAACGGTTGCCATGGCGTTTTTCTCGGGCATCTTCAACTTCGGCATCGGCACTGGTGCGCTTTTGGGCGGTCAGGTGGTTAACACGCTGGGCATCGCGAGCGTGTTTTATGCGGGCGGCATCATCGGTATGGTCTCTATCCTGTTCTGTTTGGTGGTGGCCGTTGGGCGCCTTAAGCGCTATTCCGTGAAATAGCCCAAAGCGCATGGTTTCCGCTTGGCGCTTTGAGGGGGAGCGTGGCGGCGCCCACAGGAGCCGTCGCGCTGTGCAGTACGCGCCGCCCGCTCGGCACCACGCTGCGCAGTGTGCGGTTGCCGCCCACAGGATCCGCCGCGAAGCCGCTCGCGATGCTACGCTGGGTCCGCCCTGACCAAATCGTCATGTTGAAGCTGCTCCGAGAGTCCAGAAACAAAAATCTCGACTTTTTTGCAACTTTTTTGCGATTAGGGATTGTTCCGAGCTTTCCAACCAGGGATTGAGGTGCAAAAGCGCAGGTTAATCGGTTTCATGGCGGCCTGTTTTCGCTTTGTGGGGACGGAGGTGAGCCCCTAATCGTAAAAAAGTTGCAAAGATGCTGCAATTTTTGTTTTCACGATGGGTGGATTGCCCCAACGGATAGATATCGCAATGGGGTCGGGTGCGTAGGTCTTTTCTCATCAGGCTTTATTTCGTCTTTGTTTCGAAAATGTCCAGACTCTGTGACGATGCGAGATTAATTGATGTTGAACAATTGCAACTTTTGCCGAAAGGACGAATATAGAGCCATCGAACGCAAGGGGCGTTCGGAATAAGCGCTTCGGTGCTTGCACGTTAGGACGAACTTTTGAATTACCGCAACCTGCATACAGAAATTATCAGCTCCATTATTTAGGGCTCGGGTTGCTTTGATCAGCTGCCCGAACCCTAATCGGGCAGCTGATGGTTTTGAATCCGGAGGCTGTTTAAAGAAACGGCTTCCGGATTTTTTATTCTCTTGACATCTGCTCCCTCGCGTCGTCTTCTTCAAACAGCCTTTTGATTCCAAACCTTGATTCATCGGTTCACGGATTGAAGGAAAAGAAGGAAACGAAATGTCAAGTACGGCAGCAACAGCAGCGGCAATGGCGCCTGTGGGCGTCGGATCGAAAGGGAAGAATTCAACAGCTGAAATTGTGGCAGCTTCAATGGTGGGAACCGCCATCGAGTTCTACGACAATTACTGCTACAGTATCGCGGCGGCAAGCTATTTTGGGCTGATCTTCTTTACCGATGTTGCGAAGTCCGATCCGGTGTTGGCAACGTTGCTTTCGTTCGTGACTTTCGCCGTTTCATTTTTGGCGCGTCCGTTTGGTTCATTGATATTCGGTCATTTTGGCGACAAGCTCGGCCGCAAGAAAACACTGGTGGTTGCCCTGATGCTTATGGGTATCGCAACCTTTGTGGTGGGTTTGCTTCCCGGGTATGAGGTTCTTGGCCCTACTTCCGTTGTCCTTTTGTGCGTGTGCCGTGCTTGCCAGGGTTTGGGCCTTGGCGGCGAATGGTCCGGTGCTGCCTTAGTGGCGACCGAAAATGCTCCGAAGGGGAAGCGAGCTCTGTATGGTGCGTTTCCCAACATGGGCGCCCCTATCGGCTTTTTCTGCGCATATGGCGTAAACCTGCTGCTTGATTCTTCCTTGTCTGCCGATGCGATGGTTGCGTGGGGTTGGCGCATTCCGTTCCTGCTTTCCGCATTGCTGGTGGTAGTTGGGCTGGTTGTGCGCTTGCGCATGACAGAAACTCCCGTATTCCAGAAAGCACAGCGTGAAAACCGCACGGTAAAGATGCCTCTTGCCATGCTTCTTCGTCACAACTGGAGGCAGGTTGTGCTCGGCACCTGCGCGGTTAGCATTACCTATACGCTCTTCTATGTGTTGGGAACCTGGTCGCTTTCCTACGGTGTGTCAACCTTGGGCTTCACTCAGCAACAGTATCTGGGAATGCAGATGGTATCGGTATTCTTCTTTGCGGGTTTCATCGTTGTTGGTTGCTTGAGCGCTGATCGTTTCGGCAGGAAGCCCGTGGTTGCGCTTGCTACCGTGGCAACCTTGGTGTTTGCGCTCTTTGCTCCCATGCTGCTTTCGGTTCATAGCGCTTTGAACGTAATGCTGTTCCTCTGCATCGGTTTTATGTGCATGGGTGCTGTTTTCGGGCCCACCGGTTCGTACTTGCCTGAGTTGTTCCCCGCCCGCGTTCGTTATTGCGGTTCTGGTCTCTCCTATAACTTGGCTGCAATCGTCGGCGGCGCCTTCGCTCCCACTATTGCTTCGGCGCTTGTTATGAATTTCGGCATCATGTCGTTGGGTTGGTACCTAGGAGGCATGGCGGTTGTTTCTCTTGTTGCACTGTTCTTCTTCCGTGAAAGCAAGGATGTTAACTACGAGGAATAGCGTCAGGCATCGGCTTGCTTAGAAAGCAAAGAATGTCCCAAGATGTAGCGTTGAACTACCCCATGTCTCTCTTTATCCAAGGAATGGGGGGCGGTTCACGGTGCGTCGAGGGGCATTCTTTGCTTGATGGGGCGGGGTTGTTTGCGGTGATGCTATTATGGTGTACATAAAAGTACCCAGTACTGGTTCAGTCGAAAGGTTTGCCGTGGCAACTACAGCTCAGAAACTCAAGCTTATGTATCTGGCAAAGCTCTTAGAGAGTGAAACTGATGACGAACATGGCCTTACCGGTCCGCAGATCATTCAGCGCTTGGCTGAGTTGGGTATCGCGGTTGAGCGGAAGACGCTCTATCGCGATTTGGATTGTCTGCGAGAATTCGGCTACAACATCGTGAAGTACCAGCGTTCACCTATTGAATATGGTCTTGCTTCGCGTGAGTTCCAGGAAAGCGAATTGCTGCTGTTGGCGGATGCGGTGCAATCTTCCCGTTTCCTTACCGAGCGTAAGTCGAATGCGTTAGTGAAGGCCATTGGTAAGCTGGGTAGCAAATACTTGGCGGACGATCTAAGAAGGAACCTTCACGTTGAGGGGCGTGTCAGGTCGCAGAATGAATCGGTGTTCTACAACATCGACGCTATTCAGCGAGCTATTTCCGCTAAGAAAAAAGTACGTTTCCGTTACTTCAAATACGACAATCGGAAGAAACGAGTCCTGCAGCGCGATGGACGTTTCTATGAGGAAACGCCATTGCATCTGGTGTATATGGATGACTGCTATTACCTGGTTGCCTGGAACGATAAGCATGAAAGCACCACTAATTATCGCGTGGACAGAATGCTGAACATCGATGTGTCCGAAGAAGATGCAACGAGTAATGAACGAACGGCCGAATTTGATGCGGCGAAGTATCAGAAGAGGATATTCGGCATGTACAGCGGCGAGGCAGTTGCGGTTACCTTGCTTGTGAAACCAGATGCCATCAGCACAGTAATCGACCGCTTCGGCGATGCTGCTGATGCCGAAGCGGTCGAGGATGGCTCGATGCGCGTGCGCACCAAGGTTATGCAGGCGCCTACATTCTATGGCTGGTTGGCGACTTTGGGAACCAGCGTGATAATCGAGCAGCCGCAATTCTTGAAAGAGGAGTACCGAACGTACCTCCAAGGGATTATCGAGCAGTACTGAGCACGTACGGCATTCATTGCATTTCCTCCCATTTCCAGGAATCAATAAACTCGTTTACGCGAAGTGACATATGGGAAGTGAGGCCCGTCATGCATCTGAGAGCGTTTACGTAAGCGACCTTAAGGGGAAGGTCGTGTTCGGTTCTGAAATCCTCAGGCTCTATGATTTCGTGTTCCAATTCGTCGATGAGGTAGTTTAGGTCGTCTTTGATGCTGATGAGTTCATCAAAATCTCTGCTATCGAGTGTTTTGAGGAACTTGGTTGGTGATTCGAACATGATGCCTACCTTGGTCGAATATCGGTTACGTACAGGCCAACACGAACCTGCTTCCAAGGAGCAGCTTCTTTGTCGACTTGAAGAATGCGGCACTCGAGGATGTTCCTGTGGCCAAAGTGAAATAAGGTCGAGGCTAGGCTGTTCTGGTCGGCGGGGATATAGCCGATCATGACGCCGTTGAAGTACAGGGCGATTGATTCTGGGTCGTAGGGATTGCCCGGCTCGGGGCAAAGCTCGATGCTGTCGCCAATGCTCATCTGATTAATAACGAGTGCGCCATCGTAGTGCTGGAATCCTGCAATGAAAAATGTTGAGAGATGTCGGCTGGGCTGATACATGGCTTCCTCCTTGAAGCGGCTGGGATGGCAAGAGGCAAGGGGTTGGTAAAGTGAACTGCACCCCAAAACTTGGACGGCTTCAATAAAGACTACGCCACTAGGGACT
>OLPN01000726.1_pt1 | contig 32944 bp, 30 predicted proteins | sample 1672601 | NCBI WGS metagenome assembly OLPN01 (sample SAMEA3136704, study PRJEB25190) | human gut metagenome | reverse complement strand
TCTTCCGATCTACATCTGCGGGGAGAAAATTGGTTTATTGGGAAATCGAAAACACTCAGCAGGAAAGGAAAAAACAAAAAAGCAAAAAGGAAAAAAAGGTAAAATAATAAAAATAATTTTAATAGTAATATTAGTAATAATAATAGCATTAGGAATAGTAGCAGGAACATTTATAAATGGGAAACTTTCAAAGATAAATTTTCAAGAATTAGATGAAAACGATTTAGGAACAAATGATGATATTTATAGTGAAATTGAAGGATTAACAAAAAAAGAATATGATCAGGTTGTAAATATAATGCTTCTAGGTTCAGACTCAAAAGACATGAGTGATACATATGGCGGAAACAGTGACGCTATGATGATCATTTCTGTAAACCCTAAATATAAAAGCATAAAATTAATAAGTATCCCAAGAGACACAGCAGCAAATATAGACGGAGTAAAAAATAGATATAAAATAAACTATGCATTTGCAACAGGAAAAGAACAATTAGCATTAAAAACAGTAAATCAAACATTTGACTTAAACTTAAAAGAATATGTAACAATAAATATATCTTCAATGTATGACATAATAAATGAATTAGGCGGAGTTGAGGTAAATGTTACAAAAGATGAGATGAAATGGGTAAATGAATATGCAGATATGTTCTATGGATTTTCAGGAAAAACAACTCAAAAACTTACAAAATACGGAAAAGTTACTCTTACAGGAGAGCAAGCAGCATCTTATGTAAAAGAGAGAATGTCAGGAACAAATTATGCAAGTTCCGAACATGGAGACTATGGAAGAACAAGAAGACAAAGAGATGTATTTATTTCAATGCTAAATAAAATTGCAAGTAAAGAACCAAAAGAAATATCAAGAATTTTAGATTTAATATTAAGCCAAGTAACAACAAACATAAATGTTACAAAATATACAGCTATGCTTCCTGATTTTATAGCTAATAAAGATGAATATTTAAATAATATTACTTCAGTAATGTTACCAGCGTTAGATTATAGTAAAGAAATTTATGAAAAAGATGCATACTTATATGTAACAGATACAGAAAAAGCAAAAAAAGATTTTATAAAATATATGTATCAAATGTAATTTTTTTTAAAAATTACTTGATACTAAAAATACAGTATGGTAAAATATTAATGTTAAATTCGGAAGATAAAAGGAGAAAGAAAAATGGAAGAAATTGATTTAAAAGAATTTGTAATGTTGTTTTGGAATAGAAAAGTAAGTATTATACTTATAACTATTATTTTTATGCTTATAGGGATTATATACTCAGTAGGATTTGTTACACCTAAATACACATCTTCAACAACATTATTGTTAGCAACATCAGAAAGTGCAAATTCTAAGACTAATACAATAACAACAAGTGATATAACATTAAACTCTAAATTAGTATCAACATATAGTGAATTAGTAAAGAGTAAAAATGTAACAAGGCAAGTTATTTCAAACTTGGGAATTGATGAAACAGAAGATGAGTTGAGAGATAGTATAACAGTTAGTTCTGTAAAGGATACAGAATTGATAAAAATATCTGTAACAGATAAAAATGCAACAAATGCATATAACATAGCTAATGAAATAGCAAAAGTTTTTACTCAAAAAGTATCTGAAATTTATAATATAAACAATGTACAAATTTTAGATCAAGCAGAAATAAGTACAATACCATCTAATATAAATCATGCAAAAGATGTTATAATGTTTACATTTGTAGGTTTATTTGTTGCCATAGTATTTGTATTAGTTGCAAATATGTTAGATACAACAATAAAAAGTTCAGAAGAGGTTGAAAAGCTTTGTAATGTGCCTGTAATTGCATCAATACCATTATACAGTTTTGAGATTGCTAAAAACAAAGGAGGAAAAAGAAGAAGATGAAGTCAAACAAAGAATTAATAGTTCAAAAAGATCCAAAATCACCTGTTTCAGAAGTATTTAGAACATTAAGAACAAACATTCAATTTATGAATGCAAATAAAAAATTAAAAACATTATTAATAACATCAACTTTTCCAGGAGAAGGAAAAAGCTGGGTTGCATCTAATTTGGCTGTGACTTTTGCACAAGCTGGAAATAAGGTTATTTTAATAGACGCAGATATGAGAAAAGGTAGACAATACAAAATTTTTGATGCTTTACCACGTCCGGGACTTTCAAATTATTTATCTGGTATGGATTTAGAAGAAGGAGAAGATCCAGATATATCAAAATATTTACAAAGAACAGAGGTTAATAATCTATTAATTATGACAGCAGGTAATATACCACCAAATCCTTCAGAATTATTAGTATCTGATCAAATGAACAAATTATTAAAAGATTTAAAGAGTGTATGTGATATTGTAGTAATAGATGGAACACCATGTGAATTAGTAACAGACTCAGTTATATTATCAAGAATAGTAGATTCTACAGTTATTGTAACAGCACATAAAGAAACTAAAAAAGACAATTTAGAGAAAATAGTTAGAAATATTAAAAATGTAGGTGGAAATTTAGCAGGTGTAGTTATTAATAAAATGCCTGTTTCAATAAAAAAATATAATGAAAATTATTATTATGCTTCAACAACAGCTAGTACAATAGATCCAGAATTTAAAAAGAGAGAAAAAGAAACAAAAGAAATAGTAAATGAAGACAAAAAAAATAATTTGGATGATTTAACAGATGAAATAAAGAAACAATCAGAAAACTTCGAAAGGATTATGAAAAAAGATTCACATAAGAGTAATAACAGAGAAGATAGTAAATATGAAGAAAAATTAGATAAAAAAGTAGAGAGTGAAGAAGACATAGAAAAAGAAAAAAAAATGCAGGATAGAACAAACGATATTTTAAATCAAATAAATACTTATTTAGAAAAAGAAAAAAATAAAGATACAACAAATAACAAAGAAAAATAGTAAAGAGGAGAACAACAATGATAGACTTTCATTCACACATAATACCAAACATAGATGACGGTTCTAGAAGCGTAGAAGAAACATTTAACTTATTAAAAGAAGCACAAGAAGTAGGCTTTGAAGGAATTGTATTAACATCACATTATATAGAAGGGTATTATGAAACAGATGCACCAGAAAGAGATATATGGGTAAAAGCAATAAGTGATAATTTAAAAACAAAAGGAATAAAAACAAATTTATATTTAGGAAATGAAATATATATATCAGATAATATGATGAACCTACTAATAGATGGAAAGGCTTCTACAATTAATAATAGTAGTTATGTTTTATTTGAAATGCCAATGAATGCAGAACCAATGAATTTATATGATGTAATATATTCATTAGAAGAGAATAAACTTATACCAGTATTAGCTCATCCTGAAAGGTATAGTTTTGTACAAAAAGAACCAGAACTTGTTTATGATTTAATACAAAAAGGAGTATTAATGCAATCAAATTATGGTAGTATTTTAGGACAATATGGCGAAAAAGCTAAAATGACAGTTAAAAAATTCTTAGAGGCAAACATGGTTCATTTTCTTGGAAGTGATGTACATAGACAAAATACTATATACAAAAAAATACCACAAGCATTACAAGAAATAGAAAATATAGTAGGAGAACAAAAATTAGAAGAATTAACAACAATAAATCCTAGGTTAGCATTAGAAAATAAAAGAATAGATATAGAAGAACCAGAAGAAGTAACATTAACATTTAAAGAAAAAATAATGATGTATTTAAAAAGAAACTAAAAAATTGGGATTGAGGGATATGTTGCCTTAATCCCAAAAATTTAAAATAGAATCTTTATAAATAAGGGTGATGTTAATAACAGAATTTTGAAAGGAAGTATATTTTATGAGAAGATATTTTGGAACAGATGGTATAAGAAGAATTGCAAATACAGAACTTACGCCTGAATTAGTATATAAGGTTGCAAAAGCAGGAGCATATGTATTGTCAAAACATACTGACCATGCACCAACAATTTTAATAGGAAGAGATACAAGAATATCAGGAACATTAATAGAAAGTGCAATGGTAGCAGGTTTTTTAAGTTATGGAGCAAATGTAAAATTATTAGGAGTTATACCAACACCAGCAGTTGCATATTTAACAAGAAAATTGCAGGCTGATGCTAGTGTTGTAATTTCAGCATCACATAATACATTTGAATTTAATGGAATAAAATATTTTAGCAATAAAGGTATGAAAATACCAGACAGTCTTGAAGAAGAAATAGAAGAAGTAATGGATTCTGGTAAAATTGATGAATTAACAGCAGTAAGTAGTAAAATAGGTGTGTCTGAATATAGACAAGATTTATTAGACGAATATGTATATTTCTTTAGGAAAAATTTTGATGATAATTTTGAAAGATTAAACAGAGAAGATTTTGTAGTTGGTATAGATACAGCAAATGGAGCTACATCAGTTGTTGCAGAAAAAGTTTTTAAAGCATTAGGAATAAAATATAAAATAATACATAACAATCCAGATGGAATAAATATAAATGATAATTGTGGTTCAACACATTTAGAATCTTTGAAAAAATTTGTAGTAGAAAACAAATTAAGTCTTGGAGTTGCATATGATGGTGACGGAGACAGATGTTTAGCTGTTGATGAAAATGGTAATGAAATAGATGGTGATATGATAATGGCTATTGTATCAAATTATTTAAAGAAAAAAGGAAAACTTGCTAAAGATACAGTAGTTGCAACAGTAATGAGTAACTTAGGGTTACATAAATATGCAAGAGACAATGGGTTAGAGCTAATTCAAACAAAAGTTGGAGATAGATATGTATTAGAAGAAATGCTAAAAGATGGATACAATTTAGGTGGAGAACAATCAGGACACGTAATTTTATTAGATTATAATCCAACAGGTGATGGTATTTTAACATCATTAATGCTAATTCAAGCTATATTAGAAGAAAATGAAAAAGCCTCAAAAATGGCTGAAATAATTAAGTTATATCCACAAGTATTAATAAATGCTAAAGTAAATTCAGAAAAAAAATATGATTATGATAAAGATAGTGAAATAAAAGATGCAATAGAAAAATTAGAAAAAGAATTTGCTGGAAATGGAAGAGTTTTAATTAGACCATCGGGAACAGAACCACTAGTAAGAGTCATGATAGAAGGGGAAGACCAAAAATATATAACTCAAAAAGCAAAAGAAATAGCTAAATTGATAGAAGAAAAATTAAAATAAATTTATTATATAGAGTTTATTGAGATAAATAAAAAATGTAATATACATGTAATAAAATTGTAATTAAAAAGTAATAATATATTTTTTAAAAATATATTGAAATAAATAATAAAAAATGATAATATTTATTTATAACAAAAGAGAAAGAGGGAAAAAAATGTTTATTTTTGATTTAACAAATATATTTACATTATTATTAGTAACAATAGCTACAGTATTACTTATATACTTATCACAAGAATTAAAAAAGAGCTTAGTTGCAGCAATTCCGTTGTTTGCATTTGTATTAGATTTAATAATACATACAGTTCAAATGTTAACATTAAAAGCAGAATATTCATATTTATATTCAACATTAACAATTAATATGGCTGTTGATTTTGCATTTTTACTAGTAACATTTTTAGCATATCTATGGGCTGATGATGTTGAAGCAAAAGCACAAAATAAAAAGACAATTAATAGTAAAGGAATTGACTGGTTATTTAAACAAGTTTAATAACATTAAAAATATATAGTGATTATAGTGAAATACTTTATATATAAGGTGTTTCACTTTTTTATATTGTAGGAAATTACTATAATTCTGTTATTATTTCTATTATTACAAGTAACAAGTGTTAATTGCTTCTTACTATTATCATATGAATATATAGGAGATAAATCATCAGGTTTGACTTCATATATTTTTTTTACATAGTAACAAAATACTTTATTTAAATTGTTGGTAAGAAGAATTTCATTATTAACATTTAGAGAAGCGATATTACTAAAGAACTTATTATTATCATAGTTATGACCTGCAATACAGATATTGCCATTTTCACCAAGATTTGGCCCAAAAAATTTACAAGGTGAAATTTTTAAAAGTTCATTATCAAAATTAGAAAAAACAGGATATTGAATATTTAACTTTGGGATACTTATTGTTCCTAAAATGGTTTGTTTGTCTGAGCTTATATTATTTTTAATAATTGAATTATTTGTATCAGTGTTAACAGAAGATAAGTTTGAGTAAATTTTTATAATATTATAATTTTCAAGGATTTGTTTTGAATATTTTTCTTGTTTATAAATTTTTATTGATTTATATATAAAAGTTCCAACAATAAAAACAATTAGCAAAATTGAAAAATATAATTGTATTTTCAGGTTCTTTTTTATTTTAGATTTGTAGGATTTATTCTTTAGATATGTTTGTAAAATCTGATTCATTATTTATAATATAACTCCTTTTTATTAAAAATGTAAAACTATAATTACAAAATGTAGATTTGTAGTTATTATTTGCAATATATTATTAAATTATTAATATATAGTATTTATAAAAAATAATTTTGTATTTTAAATTATAGCAAAGCAACATAATATTTATAAAAAATATTTTAAAAGTATTGAAATTTTAAAAAAATGTGATATAATATTTGAAAATTAGGTAGTAGATTTAATCTAATTTAAGAATATAATAAAAACAAAAGTAAGGACAACACAAGTTATAAAATATCTTTTAGAGAGCCAATGAATGGTGAAAATTGGTAAGTAAAAATAATTTGTTATCACCTAACTGTTTTTGAGCAGAACTGTAAAATTAAAGTATTTAATATATATTTTAATAATGCAAAGTAAGTTTAAACGTAAATCTGCGTTAAAGATTAATAAGAGAATAATGTAAAATGTATAAGTGATTATATAAAACTTAAAATAAATTATAGTGGAACATTATTAAAATAGGTGGTACCGCGGAATAGAAGCTATTTCGTCCTAAATATTAGGACAGAAGTAGCTTTATTTTTTTGAAACATTGAGACGGTCCAAATTTGTCTTGCAATTTGTGTCAAAAAAGTCGAAAAAATGAAAGGAGAGAATAAGATGCAAGAACTAAAAATACATGGTGTTTATAAATATTTTAAAGGTGACTATTATTTAGTAGAAGATATAGCAAAAGATTCTGAAACAAAAGAAGAAATGGTATTATATAGAAGATTATACGAAGATTGCGGATTATGGGTAAGAACAAAAGAAATGTTTTTATCAGAAGTAGACCATAAAAAGTATCCTGATGTAAAACAAAAATATAGATTTGAATTACAAAATATAGAAAGTGTTGCAAAAAATTTTAAAAAATAAAAAGCAAAAAAAAGGAGGAATTTTTTATGTATAAAAAAGTAGAGTTAAAAGACGGCTTTGTAGGAATGGAAAGAGAAGTCGCAGAAAACTGGAAGAAAAAAGACATAATCAAGAAAAATTTTAATATGAATAAAGGAAAAAGATATTTCACATTTTATGATGGGCCACCAACAGCAAATGGAAAACCACACGTTGGACATATCGAAACAAGAGTTATGAAAGATATAATTCCAAGATACAAAGTTATGAAAGGATATCAAGTTATAAGAAAAGCTGGATGGGATACACATGGATTACCAGTTGAACTTGAAATAGAGAAAAAACTTGGAATTTCTGGAAAACAACAAATTGAAGAATATGGTGTAGAAAAATTCGTTAAAGAATGTAAAGAAAGTGTTTTCACATATGTTCATATGTGGGAAGAAATGACAAATAAAGTTGGATATTGGGTAGATATGGAACATCCATATGTAACATACCATAATGACTACATTGAATCAGTTTGGTGGGCATTAAAACAATTATGGAAAAAAGGTCTTTTATATGAAGGACACAAAGTTATGCCATATTGCCCAAGATGTGGAACAGCGTTATCTTCACATGAAGTTGCACAAGGTTACAAAGATGTTAAAGATTTAACATGTGTTGCTAAATTCAAAGTTCTAGATGGTCAAAATATAGAAAATGAAGCAATTGAGCCAAACACATATATTCTTGCTTGGACAACAACTCCTTGGACATTACCATCAAACCTAGCATTATGTGTAAATAAATCATACACATATGCAGAAATAAAAGCAAATATTGGAACAGATGAAGAACCAGTATATGAAAACTATATTTTAGCAAAAGATTTAATTGAATCAGTTTTAAAAGAAACTCCATATGAAATAGTAAAAGAATTCAAAGGTGAAGAATTATTAGGAGTAAAATATGAACAATTAATGCCATTTGCTAAAGTTGATGGAAAAGCATTTGAAGTAATTCATGGTGATTATGTAACATTAACAGACGGTACTGGAATTGTTCACATTGCACCAGCATATGGTGAGGATGATAGTTTAGTTGCAAAACAAAACGGAATTACATTTGTAAATTTAGTAGATAAAACAGGAAAATTTGTACCAGAAGTAGAACCATGGGCAGGTAGATTTGTTAGAGATTGTAACGAAGATATTTGTAAATGGTTAGCAGACGAGAACAAATTATTCAGCAAAGAAAAACATATGCACTCATATCCACATTGTTGGAGATGTGACACACCATTACTATACTATCCAAAAGAAAGTTGGTTTGTTGCAATGAGTAAATTAAGAGACGAATTAGTTGCAAACAACAACAAAGTAAACTGGTATCCAGACACAATTAGGACAGGAAGATTTGGAAAATTCCTAGAAAACGTAATTGACTGGGGAATTTCAAGAGACAGATATTGGGGAACACCACTTCCTATTTGGACTTGTGAAAACGAAAACTGTGGACATCAAGAATGTATTGGAAGTATTGCAGAATTAAAAGAAAAAGCAATAGATTGCCCAGAAGATATAGAATTACACAAACCATATATTGATAATGTACATTTAAAATGTCCAAAATGTGGTAAAGAAATGAAAAGAGCAAAAGAAGTTATAGACTGTTGGTTTGACTCAGGATCAATGCCTTTTGCACAATGGCACTATCCATTTGAAAATAAAGAAATGTTTGACAATAACTTTCCAGCAGGATTTATTTCAGAAGCTATTGACCAAACTAGAGGATGGTTCTATACATTAACAGCTTTAGGAACAGCATTGTTTGGAAGAACACCATTTGAAAACTGTATAGTTTTAGGACATGTTCTAGATGAACACGGACAAAAAATGTCAAAATCAAAGAAAAATGGTGTAGACCCAATGGTATTATTAGATGCAGTAGGAGCAGATGCAACAAGATGGCATTTCTATACAGTATCAGCACCATGGCTACCAACAAGACTTAGCTTAAACAATGTTCAAGAAACACAAAGAGGATTTTTAAGCACATTGTGGAATGTATATTCATTCTATGTTTTATATGCAGAAATAGACCAATTTAATCCATTAAAATATAGTGATTTCAAAATTACAAATATAATGGATAAATGGATAATTTCAAAATTAAATACATTAGTAAAAGAAGTAGACGAAAAACTAGATAAATATGACATAACAAGTGCAGCACTTCAAATTGAAAGCTTTACAGACGAACTTTCAAACTGGTATGTACGTAGAAATAGAGAAAGATTCTGGAGTCAAGAATTAACAGAAGACAAAATCGGAGCATATGTAACACTATATAAAGTTTTAGTAACACTATGTAAAGTAGCAGCACCATTTGTACCATTTATGACAGACGAAATTTATCAAAACTTAGTTGTTGGATTAGATGAAAAAGCACCAGAAAGTATTCATTTATGCTTATGGCCTGAATATGACGAAACAGCAGTTGATAAAAAACTAGAACAAGAAATGGATTTAGCATACACAATAGTAAAACTAGGAAGAAGTGCAAGAAATTCTGTAAATATCAAAAATAGACAACCACTATCAGAAATGCTAATATCTGTTAATACACTTCCTGAATACTATTCAGATATAGTAAAAGAAGAATTAAATGTTAAAAAAGTTGAACTAGGAGCAGAAATGTCAGACTACGTAAACTTTGAAATCAAGCCAAATCTACCAGTTTTAGGAAAAGAATATGGAAGATTAATACCTAGAATAAAACAAGAAATAGCAAAGAAAAATCAAATGGATTTAGCCAACACAGTAAAAAACGGTGGAGTAGAATACATCGAGATAGATGATACACAAATAGCTTTAAATTCAGAAAACTTACTAATTACAATGAATGGTAAAGAAGGATTTGCATTTGCAGGTGAAGGTGAAATAGGTGTTGTATTAGATACACATATCACACAAGAGCTAAAAGAAGAAGGATATGTAAGAGAGGTATTATCAAAAGTTCAAAATATGAGAAAAGACAAAGGTTTTGAAGTTTTAGATAAAATAAATCTTTATGTATCTGGAAATGAAATGCTTGAAAATGTTATCAAACAAAATGCTGAATTAATTAAACATGATACTTTGGCATTGGATATTGTTTATGATGCTGTAAGAGATGATTATACAGAAACTAATATAAATGGCGAGAATTTGAAATTAGATGTTGAAGTTTTATATAAAATATAGTATAATTATGTATAGATACTTTTAGTTACCCAAAAAGGTTATTAAATCTTGGAGGGTAAGGCCTCCAAGTAGTATAAGGAGGATTATATGACATTACTTAAACTATTTAACGAAAAAATTAAAAAACTTCCGGCTATTTCACGGAAATTAGAAGAACCAATAATTATGGGAGAATGGACTGATGAAAAAAAACAACAGGCAATTTCAATAATTGATCAAATTAATAAGGTTGGGTCAATTGAAAGTGTAGGATACCTGCCGTATAATCATATATCAACAGTTCCATTAAAAATCACTCTTTCTCCAAGAGAATGTGGCATAGATAACGATACATTTGAAATGGAAAATATAATGAAAGCTGATGACTACATTAGAGAGTTGTTGGCTGATATAAATAATATATCTGAAGATGTGAAATTTTCTTTTGCAGGCCATGATTGTAAAGGTAAAGAATGTGAATTTTCTATCAGGTGGGAGTTTTAGCAAAAATAAATAGACTCTATATTAATTAATATAGGGTCTATTTATTTTTTTATATTTATATTGATATTTGATAAATATTATGATATACTGTACATCATAGAGAAATATATACATATAAATAAAACTACAAATGCATATAAGAGTGATATAAATTTCAAAACAATATAATTTTATAAAAATGGAAAGGAGGATAAAATTGATAAATAATAGTGAATTAGAAATAAAGAATAATGCGGTTAACCATAAAAACAATTCCTTGAATAGATTAGATTTGTCATTTTTAAAACATATAGAATTAAAAGAATATAAACAAAGTGATTTGTTAGCATATTGGATTAATGATTTTTCAGAATATCATGATGAAGAAAAAAATTTTGATACTACTAAAATAAAAATTTTTAAAAGAGGAGATATTATAAAGGTTAATTTAGGATATAATATTGGAAATGAGTTAGGTGGTCTTCACTATTGTGTAGTTATTAATAAATTTGACAATCCTTTTAATGGTACACTAAATGTTATTCCTTTAACATCAAAAAAAGAAAATAAAAAATATCATAAATCGTGCGTTAGTTTGGGTAGTGAACTTTATAATATATTATCTGCTAATATAGAAAAAGAAAACGATAAACTTAATAACTTATTAAGTGAACTTGATAAATTAGATAATATACCAGAAGATTTTCAAGAAGCTATATCAAAGAAAATGAAATATTTAGAAAAACTAGGAAATGAAATAAATAAATTAAAACTTGATAGTATTGCATTGATTACACAAATAACAACTATTAGCAAACAACGAATATATGATGATATAATTTTAAGAAAAGTTCGTTTATCAACAAATAGTTTGAATGTAATAGATAAAAAAATAAATTATTATTTTACTAATCAAAAAGAACAAATATGAAAAATAGGAGAACCTTATCGGTTCTCCTAAAGTCTTCTGACGCCCGTATTATTGTTTATACAATAATAGGGAAAGTTGTTAAACATATTTTAACATGTATATTTAATGTTGTCAAGTTTGACTTAATTATATTTTATTAAAATTATAAAAAAATATACCTAAAATATTGAATATTTTATTGTATTAATAACGTGTTAAAAATTGTAACATGGTAATTTAAAATCCATATGCAAAATTGCTTGCTAAAGCACAATATATGTGATAAAATCTAATCGATTATATTAAATAATACATATATATGAAGCAAAAAAATTATAGGGGGATATATATGGAAAAAGAAAAATTAGTTGAAACAAATCAATTATCAGAAAAACAAAAATTATTATTATACTTTTTTACATATTCATTTTTGGGATGGATATTAGAAACTATCTTTTGTGTGTTAACATTAGGAGTATTTAATAAAAGAGGTTTTTTATATGGACCAGTTTGCCCAATATATGGATTTGGAGCAATAATTTTAATAGAAAGCTTAAAAAAAATCAAGACAAATACTGCAGGCAAATTTTTTATTTCAATGATAGCATTTACTATATTTGAATATGTTGTATCTGTTGTGCTTGAGAGTTTATTTGGTTTAAGATGGTGGGATTATACAGGTGAACCATTTAATTTTCAAGGAAGAATAAGCCTTGCATATTCAATTGCATGGGGAATAATTGGAACTATTTTTGTAGAAAAAATTCATCCTTTTTTGAAAAAACAGTTAGAAAAGCTTACAATTAAAATTCCACATAAGGTTCAAGTTATTTTATTGAATGTCTTTTTAGTAATTATTTTGATTGATTTTGTGATGTCTATAACGAGATATTCAATTGCTTTATATTAACAAAAAAGGGATTTGGGGCGGTGGCCCCATAATCCTTTTTTACATTTTCATACCCTTTGTACCTTTTAGACCATTTAGTGAAACACCTGATAAAATATTACTGTCAAAAGAAAAAGTTAAATTTTTTTCTTCACGATTTCTTTTCAAACTTAAATCAATAAGTTTATCAAGTAAATCTGTATAATTCAAATTAGCAGCTTTCCATAAATGGAATGATAGGGAACCAGGTATTGTATTTACTTCATTAACATATATTGCGTTAGTATCTTTATCAATCATAAAATCTATACGAATAACACCTGAACAACCTAAAACTTTAAAAGTTTTGATACTAAGTTTTTGAATAGTTTGTTTTACATCTGGGCTGATATCAGCAGGTAGTTTTAATACTCCAGCATTCATTGATTTTGTTCCACCTAATTTTTTATTTCCAGAGATATATTTATCATTAAAACTTAAAATTTCATCAGTTTTTATAGGTTCTTCACATTCTGAAGCTTCTGCAGATTCATAATCTCCAACTACAGAGCAGTTAACTTCTTTTAGATTCTTAATTGCCTTTTCAACAAGTATTTTTCTTGAATATGAAAATGCATCTTCTAGAGAATCAATCAACTCTTCTTTATTTTTCGCAATTTGTATTCCTACACTAGAACCTAAATTAACAGGTTTTACAATAACAGGATAAGCAAATTCTTTTTCAACTGAATCAATAATATTTTCTGCACTTTCATTATAATCTTTTAAAGTAAAACATTTGCAATTTAAGATAGGAATATCATTATCTTTTAATATACATTTGCATACATACTTGTCCATTCCACAAGCAGAAGAAATAACATCACTTCCAACGTAAGGAATATTAAACATTTTTAAATATCCTTGTAAAGTTCCATCTTCAACATTTGTTCCATGAACGATAGGGAAGGCAATATCAATATAATCATAAACACTACTTTCATAGAATTTTTTATTACATTTTAACAAAATAACTTTATTACCTCTTTGGGCTAAAGTAACTTGTGAACTAATATGAAGCAAATTATCAATATTTTTATATTGATTTATATCACCTATAAAATTACCACAATACATTTTATTTTCTTTTGATATGTATATAGGAACAATATCATATTTATTTTTATCAATATTTTCAATAGCTTGAAGTGCTGTTATTATAGACACTTCATGTTCTACGCTTTTTCCTCCAAAAAATACACCAATTTTAGTTTTCATAATTATCAAATCCTTTCTATATATTATAATTATCAGGTAAATCATTTTCTAGCAAAACAGTTACCTTATTATTAATATTTAATTGAGATATATGTTGCATAGCTTCTTGAGGGGTATTTACAATAAAGATTTTATCTTCATTAAAATTCATAGAATTAATACCTTCTAAAATATATTTTGCTGATTTACTATTTACTAAAAATATATAATCACATATATTTACCATGTATTTACCAAGTTCAAAATTATATTTTTCTTCATCTTTACCTAGTTCTATTAATCCAGGGGTAACGATTATTTTTGTTCCTTCAAATTCTGCCAAAGTATCTAATGCTGATTTAGAGCTTATAGGGTTAGAATTATAAGAATCATCAATTATATTTAAGTTTCCATGAGGGATTAATTCTAATCTATGTTCTACGTTTTTAATTTCTCGTACAGAGTTTACAATTTTATTTAATGGAATACCTAAATAATTTGCAACACCTATTGCACCAGTTAGATTTATAACATTGTGTTTTCCGATAAGTTTTGTTTTAAATTCCAATTTTTCTTTTGATTTATTAGATGATAATGTAAATGAAAGTCCTCTAGAAGATGAGGTTAAATTAAAACTGTTATAGTCTAAATTTTCATTATCAACACCATATGTTAAAATATTTTTATTTAAATCTTGTTTTGCAAGATATTCATTATTATAATTCAAAAATGTAATACCGTTATTTTTTGTAACACTATCCATTAACTCAAATTTTGTTTTTATTATATTGTCAATAGATTTAAAACTTTCTAAATGTTGAGGACCTATTGCTGTAATAATTCCAATTTTAGGTTCTACTATATCGCAAATTTCTTTTATATCACCAATATGTGTAGCTCCCATTTCACATATAAAAATTTGATGAAATGGTTTTAAATTTTCTCTTATTGTTTTTACAACACCCATAGTGGTATTATAATTTTTTGGAGTTACCAATACTTCATATTTGGAAGATAAAGTTTTTGCTAAAAAATTTTTAACACTTGTTTTTCCATAACTTCCTGTAACACCGATGACTAATAAATTAGGCATATCTTTTAATATTTTTTTTGCTTGATTGATATAGTATCTTTTTCCTAATAGTTCAATAGGAGAATTTATAAAATTTGCTATAAGAGCTATGATAGGGGATAAGATATTTAAAATGCAAAGTTTTATAAAAATTAGATTTGTACTATTTGCAGTTATAAATATAAGCAAAATCAATAATATTTCTGTTATAAACATTCTTTTAACCCTGTTTGTAAATTTAAAAGGAATTTTTGCTTTCTTTTTAGGTATATTATAAAAAATCGATAAAGCTAAAAATATTATAGCGATTATAGAAGTTGTAACATTATTAAATGTTAATAGCAGTGTTGGAAATGCTATTAATAAAATTTGCAAGACAATCTTTTTATAATTATTTTTTATCCAATGCAATTGCTTTTTAAAGAAATAGGAATTTAGTTGAAACATATGCATATGTAATACTAGCAAAACAACTAAATTTATTATATATTCTGTAATAATAATTTGTTTCATTAGTTACCTCCATTAAGAAATGTATTTATTATTTTATTTACGTATCCAGGTTGTTCTAAAAATACATAATGAGAACAATTTTCTACTCTTATTAGGCCTGCATCTGGTATAAGCTTTTCCATAAGTTTTCCATCAGATATAGGTGTGGCTGTATCATTAGAACCCCATATTAATAGAGTAGGGACATTTATATTTGGTAAAAATTCTCGTAAATCATAATTTATTAACTGTACTAAAGTTTCTTTCATTATTGGACTTGCATTTTTGTAATCTTCTGAACCAAAATTATTTTTTAATTTTGTAATTAAATTTGGAAAAATTTTTTTGATAGGTTTTAACTCTAAAATATTTTTACCAATTTTGGCTAATTTCACTTTTGAATTTTGATATAAAGTTTTTTCATGAACTATTCCAGCACTTCCAATTAAAATTATTTTGTTTACTTTAAAACTTAAATTTTTTTCATTCATAAGTTTTATTATAATTCTTCCACCGTTAGAATGCCCTATTAAAGATAGTTCATTTATATTTTGACTTTTTATAAAATCAATAACAAATGTTACATAATCATCCAAATTCCAGCTAGTATTAGGTTCTTCAGATTCTCCAAAACCAGGCATATCTAAACAATAAACAGTGTTGTAGGTAGAAAGAGAATTAATAATTGGCATGTAAGTATTAATAGTTGTACCCCAACCAGGAAGAATCAAAACAGCTTTTCCATTTCCTTTTTTTATGTAGTTTATAGTTAAGTCATTTATAGTAGTTTTTATAGTAATCACCTTCTTAAAATTTTTTCTATAACATTTTATATTTTTATTACATAAAAAACAACTCACATAAATTCACACAAAAAAACATAATTCACGTCAAATTCACAAATAAAATTGACTGAAAGTTCTTTTGGTAGTATAATTATTAAGGAGTGATTTTTATGTTACAAAGAAAATTTATAAGATTAAATATAAATGATAATTATCTTTCTTTAGGAAATGTATTTAGGATTATAAAGGAAGAAGCAAATAACACTAATATGTTTTTGCAATCTGATTTATTTGCAATAATATTTAATACGTATAATATCGCAGATAGTACTGTTAATAATTATTGTACAGGTTTTAGAGCAATAAACCCTAAATATAGAAGTTATTTTAAAGAAATTGAAAATATATTTGAGCAAGATAAGACTGTTTTTGTTTCAACTGTTGGAAAAATATTAGAATTAATTGAAGGTAAAGAAATTAAGGCTGATAATATTACTATTGATCAGATAAATGAAAATTTTAAATTGAAACATATATGTAATAGACTATATAATATAAGTAAAAATGATTCAGATGTAAGTATAAGATTATCAAACGAATTGTATAAAAATTTAGAAGAAAATAATTTATATGATTTTATGGCTCAAGTGTTATTTTATGTCATACTAGATAAAAAACAACCAATATATATTAATGAGCAGTTAAATGATATTGTTGAAAAAAGTATATATGATACAAATATTTCTTTTAATGATATTCAAGAATTTATTGATATTCAATTAAATTCAGGAATTTTGTCAATAAGAGGTATTAAAGAATTAGCAAAAAAAGATAATCCTTTTGCTTGTTTTGAAATTGCATCAATGGAATTTTATGGAATAATTACAGGTAAAAAAAGATATGAAGAAGCATATAAATATTATAAAATTGCTGCCGAACATAATCATCCTGTAGCTAATTGGGCAATAGGATATTTATATTATGAAGGATATATTGGAAATAAATCAAAAAGAGATTTATATTTAGCTTTCAAGTATTTTAATAAAGCGAGAAAACTTAAATGTTCTAATGCATTTAATAGCTTTGGATTAATTATATTAAATGGTAATATGCCACATATTAAAAAGAATAAGGATAAGGCTATTGAAATGTTTAAAAAGGCTAAATCTTTGGGAAATATTTATGCTTATAATAATTTAGGTAAGATATGTGAAGATGAAAAGGATTATAAAAAGGCATTTGACTATTATCTTGTTTCAGCTGATTCAGGTGAAAGTTGGGCTGCAAATAAAATAGGGGATTTTTATAGGAAGGGTGTTGTAGGTAAAAAGGATTTAAAGAAGGCATTTGAGTATTATACTGTATCAAGTGAAAGTCCTAAATTTATTTTGTGCCCTTGGTCTAAATATAATTTGGCTAAGTATTTTTATGAATGTGGAAATTTGGAAATTGGTGTAAAACAGGATATTAATATGGCTGTTGAATTATTAGAGGATGTTTCTGATGAATTAAATGAAGCTAGGGAAGAGTTAGCAAAATTGAGGGATTTGAAATAGTACTTCACAATTAGTATTAAATATGGTAAAATAAATAATAAAAAGATAGGAGAAAAAAATGAATTTTTGTGAAAAAATAGAAAATATATGTAAAAGATATAAGAAAGTGGCACTTTTTGTGGATATGGATGGAACAATAACGGAATATAAAGTTTATCAGTCAGGCTTTATTACAAATGATACAAAAGAATTATTTTTAAATGCAGAACCGGTAAATATAATAATTGATAATTTAAAAGCGGTTAATAATATTGAAAATTTAGATATATATATTTTATCATTATCAAAATCAAAAATAATTAATGAAGAAAAGAAAGTGTGGTTAAAAAAATATGTACCATTTATAGAAGAAAAAAATTATATAATTTTAGTAAAAGAGAATGGGGATTATAATCAAGAAAATAGAACGATAGTAAAAGCACAAAAGATGAAAAATAAATTGGATGAATATGATTATGTAATGTTACTAGATGATGAGCACAAAATTTTAAGAGAAACACAGAAAGAACTTCAAGATAAAGGAGAAGTATTTCATGTTTCTTCAGCAATTATATAAAAAGGAGAGAAAAATGTCTTTTAATAGTGAAGAAGAAATACAAAAAGAACGAAGTAAATGGAAACTAACAGATGAAGAACTGAGTTCGAATTTTAACGATGTTTATAATGAGATGAATCTTATAGGAAATGCTACAAATTCAGAGAAACCGACATTCGTTATGATTGGTGGTCAAGCTGGGTGTGGAAAAAGCATACTTGTGAGTAAAAAAATATCTGATCTTGAAAAAGGGGCTATTGCAATTGATCAAGATGTTATGAGAACAAAACATCCTAGAAGCCAGCAAATACAAAAAATGTATACAGAAAGAGAAGAGTTTATTATACTAAAAAGCTATGTGGATAAAATTATAGAAAAAACTTTAAAAAGAGCACAATTTGAAGGGAAAAACCTAATATTAGAAACAGCTTTAAGAAGTGTATCAAAGTTTTGTGAATATACTAAACAATTAAAAGAAGCGGGGTATAAAACACAATTGTCTATTTTAGCAGTGCATCCAGATGAGGCTAATTTGTCTATGTTTACTAGAGCTTGTGAATTTCTGAAAATGACTGGTGATTGTAGAAGAAATACAAGAGTAGATAATAATTCTGTTGAAAGGATACCGATAAATATCGAAAGTATCGAGAAAATGGATATTTTTGATGAAATTGAAATTTTTGTAAGAGGAAATAAAAATAATAACTATAGACCAATTCAAGTATATTCAAGTACTAAAAGTCCAGACATTTCGGCGTTTGAAGAATATAAAAAAATTATTGCTAGTTTCCAATTACCATATATAGAATTTCATGAGAGATGTTCTAAAATTAGAGAAGTATTATATGAATATCATCAGGATGAACAAATCAAGAGATTAGATAATTTTGTTAAACAATTTGATGCAAAGTCAAATAAAGGCATAGAATTGTAATGAAAAGGAGAAATTATGGTGGATATAAACTTTATTGATGCGTTTGAAAGTACTAAAGAAATTATAAATAGTAAATTAAATTTTGCAAGAGAAAATTTCAATAAAGAAAAAAATCAAAAAAATAAAATGGTATATTTAGAATTGATTAATGACATGAGAAAATTAAATTTATTCGATATAAATATTATAAATAAATATTTAAAATATTAAGGGGGAGTTATGAAAAAAATTGATTTTTGTATAGGAATATTTGATAATTTATCTGAAAATAGTTTAAATAAATTAAAAAAAGATATAGATAATTGTGAAATATTTGGAATAGGGGTTTATACAGAGAAAGTTATAATTCAAGAGTTTTTTACTAAGCCAGTAAAAAAATTAGAAGAAAGATTAGATGCTGTAAAAAAGATCGATGGAGTTGATTTTGTATTTGTTTTAGATACAAATGATCCAAAAGAAATAAAGAAAATTGTACAAGAGGAAACAATGAGATATATAAATAAAAAATAATTGGAAGGATGTTAGCGGTATATGGAAGAAAAAAGAAAATATACTTACATAAAAGGAATATTTGATGTAATAACAAAAGAGGTAAGAGAAAAAATTAAAATGTCAAAAGAAGAAGGAAAGCCTTTAGGAATTGGGGTATTTTCAGACGAATATTGTGAAGATACTATATTTACAAAACCATCAAAAGAGTTGGAACATAGATTAAGTGTTGCAGAAGGCTTTAGTGGAGTTGATTTTGTATTTCCAATTCAATTAGGAGAATGTATTGACGAAATTGCAGAAAATGCGTACAATGAATATTTGGTAAGAATAAAAGCAGCAACTTCTAAAAAAGAAGAGTTTAAAGCAGGAATTGTAATAGGAAGCTATGATTTATTACATGCGGGACATATAGAAAATATAAAATTAGCTAGTGAATTTTGTGAAAGGTTATATGCTGTTGTAAAAACTGATGAGAGAATTTTGGCAAATAAAAACAAAATTCCTATGCAAAATACAACAGAAAGAGCAAATAATGTAAAACTTTTAAAATCAGTTAGTGGAGTAACATATATGGATTTGGATTCAACTAGGGAAGATATAGTAAAAGATGTAATAGAAATGTACAAAGAGGAAACAGGAAAAGAAATAAGTGAAAGTGAAATAGTAGCTGTTTTTGGAGAAGATTTGAAAGAAAAAGAAGAAATACATAAAAAAGAATGGGGAGATGTAAGTTTAAGATTTACATCTAGACCAGTAGAAAAAATGAAAAAAGTTTCTAGTTCATCATATCAAAAGAAAATAAAAGAGGCTGGTGGAATTGAAGTGTATGAAGCAAGAGAAAATAATTCTGTAGGCTCTTATAAAGATGAACAAGAAGGAAAAGGAGAAATGTAATGGCAGGATATATAATTCATTTAGCAGTGGGAGAAGAATATATAAGAAATTTTCCAGGTAAAATAAGTAATTATGAAAGTTTTATAGAAGGTATAGTAGCTCCAGATGATGTAAAAGATAAATCTTTAACACATTACGGTCCTAAAAGTAGTGAAGTAAATTTGAAAGCTTTTTTTCAGGATAGAGATATAGAAGATGATTTTAATAAGGGATATTTTGTACATTTAGTTACTGATTATTTATTTTATAATAAGTTTTTAGATGTGTTTTCAAAAGATATTTATGAAGATTATGATATTTTAAATAAACTTTTGGAGGAAGAATTTAAAGTTAAAATTCCCAAAAAAGTAAAAGATAAAGTTTTTTACAAAGAAGGAAAAACACATATTTTAGATTTTGAAAAAACAAAGAATTTTATAATAGAGACAGCTAAATATGATTTGGAAGATATAAAAATGGCAGTATTAAATGATGATGAAAATTGGTTAAAAATTAAAAAATTAAAACATATTTAAATTATTATTGGAGCGATTACGGAGCAGGTATGCGAAAAAATATATCTGGGAAGTAATGCTTTTTTTATATAATTCGATTTATTTGATTATACTTTAACATAAATTTCAACATTTATCAATATAAAAAATTTTTTTATAAAAGGGTAGAGCCGTTTTCAAAAGAAAACGGCTCAAATGTCTGTGATTGAACTATTACTTTTCGGGAATTTCTGGAAATCTGACAACGCCAGATGCATCTTTATAAGGCGATTCACTGTCAATTGTTACCTGAGATGTAGCTGTCTCATCAGACAATTCAGGAAGTCTAAAATTTCCAGCAGCATCCTTAATAAGCATTTCCTTACTAACTTCGTTTGTCATAATTATACCCCTTTCTAAATGTTATTAAACTTATGTTCTACTAGTTGCTATACTATTTAGAAATTCAATAGTTAGCATATATATATATTATAATATATCTTTCTATATTTTTCAATATATTATGGTAACTTTTTCTTTTTAAGTAATATGGTTAAACAAATATAATGCCACTTTATTTTGTTCAGTAGTTTCCATTTCCATAAGTTTAGCCATTGCAAACATTACAAGTTTATATTTTGCAAAGTTTATTAAAGTTGTTCTATATTCTTCATCAACTTCTTTTAGCATTGCATGAAATTTTTCATAGTTTTCTTTAGTGTTATAAATAAGTCCAGACCATTTGCTTTGGCTCATACATATTGCTAATCTTAATTTATCTTTTATATCCATATCATTTATCATATTTATTAAATATTCAACCTTTTCATTTTCCATATTCTAATTACCTCCATATTAAAATCTTGTATCGTATTTCTTTCTATTATTTTTATCTCTATTAATCTCATTTTTTGACTTTACTTTTCTAGCTATGTTATTTGCAATTTCATTTTCATCATCAGTAAATATTCCATTTTTATATAGGTCATCACTAACAATTTTATAGTTATTATCTTTGTCATAACAAATTCTTTTGTGAAAATGCCCCATAATACTATGCCAAAATTCTTTGAATTTGTGTAATTGAGCCTTTATACTTTCTTTTTCCTCTTGTAATTTGTTAATAATTTTATCTTTAGCAGATAATTCACCTTTTAAATTATAAATTTCTTTATCTTTTTCTTCTATTTGATATTCAAGTGAACGATTTTCCTTTTCTATTTCAAAAGCACTATGTTCAAAATCTCTAATAGCTATATTTAAGTCATTAACACTTCTAATTGTTTTAGTAGTATCTTTTACATCTTTAGTAAAGTTTTTGATTTTCTCAATATCCTCGTTTGAAATAACCATATTATTTTTATTAAACTTAGCAGGTTTTAGATTATCTAATATTTGATTTATATCTTTTGTTGTATTGTCCAGTTTGTTAGTTTGTTTATTAGCTTTATCAAGTTTTTTCTCTTTTTCAGCAAGTTGTTTTTTTATATTTGTATAATTAATCATATCTTTAACATTTATATCTTGATTTCTACCTTTTTGTTTCTCTTTTAGTTTAATATCCATATCATAAAATTTATTAAAAGACTTTATACAAGCAGTTCTCATTTTATCTTGAATTTTAGTTAATGATTCCTTTGTAAATAGTTGTGATTTTCCAACTTGTTTTTTCATTCCTCTAGTACAATTTTCTATTATCGGTACACCTACAATGTGCATATGAGGAGATGTTTCATCAAAATGTATTGTTGCATTTGCTATTTTAAAAGTTGGCAATATTTTAAGCAAATCATTTACTTGTTCATTATATACATCAATCATTTTTAGTCTGTATTGTTTGTCTTTATCTTTCCAAAAGTCCATATCTCCAAGTTCAACTATAATTTCACAAGCAAGGTCATTTTGAGATTCATTTATTTTCATAAAATAGTTTTCTATTTTTCTATCATTTCTAGTCTGTTTGTTGTTGTACTCAATTCGAGCTTCTTCAAACTCTTCTAAATATAAATCCTTTACATCATTTACAATATCATTTGTACCACGAATGACTCTAATCAAATCTTTTTCATTATCATAATCTCTTAAATTATGCTTATTTACTTTTGATAAAGTATTTGCATTTTGAATAGCATTATTTGATAGAGAGGTAGTGCCAGATACATTTCCTTTAGCAACTTTTTTTGCTGATTTACTTTTGTTTTTATCACTTCCTAAATGAAATGAATAAGCTAATTGTTGTTCCATAAAAGCACCTCCTTTGAAATTTCTTCGTAGCATAGGACTTTGACTTGTCATAAGTCCTAACCCCCTATGAGTTATGACATACTATCATAACTCGGGGGCTCTGCGAGGCATAAATTAACTATCGCCACTTTCATTTTTACTAAAGTAAAAACAAAACGTGCCACGTTAATTTAATTGTTGCATAGAAAAGATAAGTGGTATTCCTGCAACAATTATTTATGCTTTTTCTTTGAAGTAATGTGGGTAACAACACCCAAGCGTAATTTTCCTTCTGGTTTTGCCAAGAAGTTTTTAAATTGTTTTATTGCTACAAATCTTATAATCTTTTGATTTTTCTTAATCTTAAATTCTACAGCTCTATTTCTAATCTTTGCAACTTCTGTTTTAGTATCATAATTTTCGTCAATCTTATCATCGTGGAAGTAATATTCTCCTAAATCCATATAGTTAATATCTAATTCTTTTTTCAATGTTCCTATATAATCCTCTAATTGTTCTTTATTCATATTTACACTAACTTTAGCATCTTCAAGTTTTCCATCTCGCTCTATCATAGTTGGAACATCAACAATTCCTTTGTCATATAGCTTGTCTATCTGTTCAATAAAGCTACTTCTAAAATTCACTTTTTCTATTTCAAAACTTCCGTCTTTATTTTTCTTTAAAGTAGCAGTATCAATAAATTTAGAAATAAAGCTTTGTTTCTCATCTTTATTTTTCATAGTCCATAGTTTTAATAAGACATCTTTATACATTTCATGTTCAGTTAGTTTTTCTCTTTCAATATCTCTTTGAGCCATTAAGTGTTGTGGGTTATAACTTTCTTTATCAAAGTCTAATGCATCAATTCTTTTATTTTCTAGTGTAGAAAGTTTTTCTTCAATTAGTTTATAATCTTCAGAGAAATCTTCCATTTCTAAAATACCATTCATATATGCTTTTTTTAGTCTGTCTTTCTGTTGCAAAAGTTTCTTTATTTCTTCATCAATCTTCTTGCTTTCATCATCTTTCTTTTCAGCAAGTATAGGGTAGAAATATTTTTTAACATGATAATCGTATTCTACTAAGTCTAAAATATAATCAATTAAGCAGTTTTCAATTTCATCTTCGTTGTAGTACAATTTGCAAGTATCACAATAGTAATACATATATTTAGATTTCTTGCCACCAGTTCCTTTGCAAGTCATTATATGACCACAAGTAGGGCATACAAGTTTTTGAAAGAATATATAAACTCTATTTCTGCAATATGCTCTTTGATTTGTTTCTTTTTGATTTTGAACTTCTTCCCACATAGCTCTTGTTATAATAGGTGGTACAACATCCATATAGATTTCAGTTTCTTTGTCATTATCATTTTTATATCTTTCATAATCGCCCATATATATTTTATTATTAATAATTCTATTAACAGAAGAGTCAATCCATTTCTTTACTTGTGGATATAAAACCTTTTCTTGATTTAGAATATTTGCAATAGTTTGATAGCTTTTGCCTTCTAAATACAATTCAAATATTCTTAAAACAATATCTTTAGTTGTATTATCTATTTTTAAAGTTTTATCTGGTGCTCTATAATAACCAAGAGGACATTTACCTGGTATATGACCAGCCTTAATTGCACCATTTAAACCAAATTTTGTTCTCTCACTAACTATTTCAATTTCTAATTGAGATAAAACAGTTAACATTCTAACAAAGAAACGACCATTTGCAGTAGAAGTATTTACATCATCTCTGTCACAAATCAAATAGCACTGATATTTTTCAAGAGTACTAATTAGAACTTCTAAATCACGAACTGAACGAGTAACTCTATCTAATTTATAAGCTACTATATAATTAATTAATCCATTTTTCATATCTTCAATCATTTGCTGGAATTGAGGTCTGTTTTTCATATTTTTTGCAGATATTCCTGCATCTTTATAAACTTTAAATACTTCAAAGCCTTTATATTTGCATAATTGTCTTAATTTTTCTTCTTGTTCTCCTAAACTAAATCCTTCTCGTGCTTGATCTTCGGTACTTACTCTAATATAAATACCTGCAATTTTCTTTTCTTCTGATGATTGACTCCATAATTCTGACATTTGAAACCTCCTTAAAAACATAAAAGTGCTAGAAAGCTTATAGCTAACTAACACTTAAAATTTATCTTATTATTTACTTGTATTACTTGCTGATAAAAAGAAAACCTTTAGTATTAGTTGCCACTGATAAAATCTCTTAATTTTGAGAGTGGTATTTTATTTGCTAGATTACCGATATAGAAATACTCGTGCTGATTAAAGAATAAATATAGCTTTTCTTTAATCATTACACTATGTGGTTCTACATAAGCAATATTAGTTTTTTCAACCATTCTCAAATTACCATTCTTTATCTTTGGTTCACAATTACTAAAAGTGCAAGCCCATTCAATTTTAGAAAGTAATTCTTTTTCTACTGATAATTTTCTTTTAACTATGCGTATCATATCACAAAAACCTCCTTTTTTCAATGATTTGAGGCTGTTTTTATATACTTTTGGTAAAAAAAGTAAAAAAATAAGCCGATTAAATCGACTTATATAAATGTGATTGATACTCACTTTTTATTTTCTTCAAACTTACTTATATCAATATTTTTAAGTGGTTCGACGAAAATGCATTATGGAGCCAATAAGCAGAATCGAACTGCTGACCTACGGGTTACGAATCCGTTGCTCTACCAACTGAGCTATATTGGCATATAAAAAAGTATAACACAAGAAATCATAACAAGCAAGAAAAAAATAAAAAAATATTGACAAAAGTAATACCTAGTGATACTATGTATAAAAATACATAGAATTACTAGGTATTATTCTTGAAATTATATTTAGTAAAACTAGAAAGGTAAGGTATAAAAATGAAAATAAGCAAAGAATTATTAAAAGGAAGCACAAAAATGCTAATATTGGAAATGGTCAAAGACGAGAACATGTATGGATATCAAATGATAAAAAAACTAAAAGAAAAATCAAACAATGTATTTGAATTTAAAGAAGGAACACTATATCCAATATTACATTCATTAGAAGAAGAAGGATTAATATCATCATATTGGGATGATACAACAGGAAAGAAAAGAAAATATTATGCAATAACAACAAAAGGAAAAAAATCATTAAAAGAAAAAAATGAAGAATGGAAAATTTTTAGTGAATCAGTAAATAGAGTAATAGGAGGTGTTTCATTTGCAAATTAATGAATTTCTAAACTCGGTATGTGAACAAATAAAATACAAACCAATAAGAAACATAATAGCTGAAGAACTAAAAGATCATATAGAAGACAAAAAAGAAGAACTAATTGAAATGGGACAAAATGAAGAGGAAGCAGAGAAAAATGCAGTTGAGCAAATGGGAGACGCCGAAATTATTGGCAAGCAATTAAATAAGGTACATAGAACTAGATTAGATTGGAAATTGTTAATAATATTAGTTGTTTTATTGATTTTTGGATTTGTAATTTCGTACATAATTACAGAAAATGAACATACAGAAATGATGCAGTATATGAAAGAAGGAGTAAGCGAATATATTACAACAAACTATATGATAAAATATGCATGCTTTGTAGTTTTAGGTTTTTTAATAGGTGTAATAATATATTTTTGTGATTATAAAAAAATTAAAAATAAACCATCAATTTTATATATAATTGCAACAGTAGTAATAATATTAGCCTTTTTATTTGGAATATCAGTTAACGGCATAAATTTTTTAAGAATAGGAAATTTTAGCATAAGGTCAAATACAATAGCTGTACCATTATATATTCTTGCTTTTATTGGGTTTTTAGAAAATATAAATGAAGAAAATAAATTAACTAAACTATTTAAAGAAAAAAATATTAAAACAAATGCCAATGTTTTAATATTAGTTGTTTTAAGTTTAATATCATTACTAATGTTAAGCTTAATTCCTTCATTATCATCAGTAATAGTGTTAGCAATTACATATTTAATTTTAGTTACAAAAAAGATAGTAAGAGAGAGTGAAAATAAGAGAAAGCATCTATTAATTTTGTGGGGAATACCTATAATAGTTGGAACAGTAGTCGTTTTATTTGAAGTTTTAGCAAATCCACATGTTTTGGATAAATTTATTTCAGTATATAATCCAGAAGAATATAAGGAAACAGAAGGATGGAGAGCATTAAACAGAAAAGAAATAATTGAGTCTGCACAAAAATTTGGCGAAGCAGGAAATATGAGTGATGCTATATATTTATTTGATGGATTTGGAAATAATGAAATTATATCAATATTAGCTCATTTTGGTTGGATACCAACTGTTACTTTGATTATTGCTGTTTTGGCTTTTTCTATAAAGTTAGTAATTAATTCATTTAAGATTAAAGAAAAGTATGGTAGTTTAATAATTTTAGGAATTGGTTGTATGTTTATTTTGCAGAGTGTATTTAATATTTTGATGAATTTTAATTTGATTTTTGATGCTAGTTTTAATCTTCCTTTTGTTACTTATGGCTGTGGTGAATTGGTTGTTAATATGATGTGTTTAGCTTTGATTTTTGCGGTTTATAGAAAGAAAGATGTAAATATATAATAAGGAGAAAAGGAGAGTTTTTTATAAGCTCTCCAAAATTATTTTAAATTTAATGTTAATTTAATAAAAATATGATAAAATAAATTCATTAATAAAATAATTTGGAAGCTTATTTATCATTTGTACGTAAAAAAATAAAAATTATAGTCAAAGAGCTAATGATGTAAAAAGTAAGTTAATGAGAATGGATAATTGAGAATGTGATAAATCATATTGATTTTAATGGTTATAAATTATATGTAAATGGAACTGCAATTAATTAAAAGAGACAAATTAAACAAATGGGACAGTGCAAAATTGTCTCATTTTTGTGTTGTTCCACTTGTCTCAAAAAATGGTTGCTATAATTGGCAAAATATGCTATACTAATAATGTTAACAAAATATTAGCAAATTATAAGAAAACAAACATAAACACATAAAAAATCATAAGAAAAAAGAAAGGCGGATAAATCTATGGGATTTTTCGATAAATTAAAAAACGGATTAAACAAAACCAAAACATCATTTGATGAAAAAATAAACAATGTATTCAAAAGCTTCAGAAAAGTTGACGAAGATTTTCTAGATGAATTAGAAGAAGTACTAATTATGTCAGATATAGGAATGGATACATCAGTTAAGATAATATCAAATTTAAGAGAAAAAATTAAAAAAGAAAAAATACAAGATGAAGAAGATGTAAAACAAGCATTAAGAGAAGAAATGCAAAAAATATTAGATGTAACAGATATTGGTTTACATTTAAATACAAAACCATCAGTAATTTTAGTAGTTGGAGTAAATGGAGTTGGAAAAACAACATCAATTGGGAAAATGGCAAATAGATTAGCAAAAGACGGAAAAAAAGTTGTAGTTGCAGCAGCAGATACATTCAGAGCAGCAGCGGTTGAACAATTAGAAATATGGGCAAAAAGGGCAGGAGCAGACATAGTAAAAAGAGACGAAGGAGTAGACCCAGCGTCAGTAGTATTTGATGCAATCAAGAAAACAAAAGAAAATGGAGCAGATGTACTAATAGTAGATACAGCTGGAAGACTTCATAACAAAAAATACTTAATGGATGAATTAAATAAAATTCAAAAAGTTATAAACAAAGAAATGCCAGATGCAGACAAAGAAGTTTTACTTGTAATTGACGGAACAACAGGACAAAATGCTATTTCACAAGTAAAAGCTTTCAAACAAGAAACAGATATAACAGGAATAGTTTTAACAAAACTAGACGGAACAGCAAAAGGTGGAGTTGTTATAGGAATTGTAGAAGAAAATAAAATTCCAGTTAAGTTTATTGGAGTTGGAGAACAAATTGATGATATGGAAATCTTTAATTCAGAAGATTTTGTAAAAGCAATAATTTAGGGACAGTGGTGCCAGTGGCCAAAGTGTCCAAAAAGAACCGTCCCTTTTGGACACTTGAATAAGGAGGTAAAAATTGGAAAAGAAAAAGAGCAAAACAAGGATGATTATTGTAATATTATTTATAGCAATATTTATAATTGGAAGCTATATAAGTTTAAGAGGAACATATTTACAATATAAAGAATTAGGAGAAAATTATATACAGGCATTTGAAACAAATTTACAATGTAAATATATAATTTTTGGAATTAATTTTGTAATGTTATATATAATAATGTATTTTACGAATAGAGGAATAAAAAAAGGTCTAAAACCTTTTTTTGAAAAAGAAAATAAAGAAATGCCAAAGTTATTGAATAAGTCAATAGCATTTGTAACTTCAGTAATAGTAAGTACACTAGTTTCTAATACATTAATGAAACAATTTTTATTGTGTGCAAGTAATGCGTCATTTGGAATAAATGATCCAGTTTTTGGATTGGATATAGCATTTTATATGTTCCAAAAGCCGTTTGTCCAAACTATATTAGGATACTTTGCAGAAATACTTATAGGATTAACAATATATATGGCAGTTTATTATGTAATTGTATTTAATAGATTTTTTGACGGTGTAGACGGAAAGATGGTAAGAGAAAGCTTATTAGTTAAAAAGATCCTAAGAAATGCGGTAATGGTAGTAATTTTAATTGCTTTAATAAATGCATTGAATATAACAAATATATCATTAAGTAAAATGTTGACAATAAAAAATGATGTTGATTCTACAGAAAATATAGAAATTATAGGTGCAAGTTATACTGATGTAATGGTTCAGAGATGGGGATATTTAATATTTTCATTTGTAATAATTTTTGGAGCAATGAGAGCGATAAAAGCTTTTAAAAAGAATGATACAGTAAAAGTACTTAAAAATTTAGCTATAATACCAGGATATTTAGTAGTAATGTTTTTAGTAATAATTGTATTTAATTTGATTTTTGTAAATTCAAATACACTAGATAAAGAAAAAGATTATATAGCTGATAATATAAAATATACAAAGGCTGCATATAACATAGATATTGAAGAAACAAATTTAGAAAATTCAGGAACAATAACACAAAATGAAGTTAATGAAAATACAGATATAATAAATAATACAAGATTAGTAAATCAAGATGTTGTATTAAAAACATTAGATGATAATCAAACGGGAACAGGATATTATACATATAGAAATGCAAATATTGCAAAATATAAAATATCAGGAAAAGATACACTTGTATATGTTGCACCAAGAGAAGTTACAAATTCAGGCAGAACATATAATAGTAAAACATATGAATATACACATGGAAAAGGCCAAATAGTAATAGATGCAACTTCTACAACTGCAACAGGTAGCTTAAATTATATCCAAAAAGATGTATCTGGAAAAGATGAACAAATAGGAACAAAAACTCAAGATATTTATTTTGGGTTAGAAACAAATAATGCGATTGCAACAAGTGTAAAAAATAAACAAGAATATGATTACACAGATGAATATGGTTTAGAGCATACATCAACATATAATGGTCAAGCAGGCCTACAACTTGGATTTATTGATAGGTTAATACTAGGAATAAAAACAGGGGATTTAAACTTAGCATTTTCAACAGAAATAAATAAAGATAGCAAAATTTTAATAAATAGAAATATTATAAAAAGAGCAAAAGAAGCAATGCCATATTTAATTTATGATGAAAATCCATATACAGTTATAACAGAAGAAGGAAAAACAGTGTGGGTATTAGATGCATATACAGTTTCAAGTGATTATCCATATTCACAATATACATCAATAGAACATGACGGAATAAAAGAAAAAATCAATTACATAAGAAACTCTGTAAAAGTAATAATAGATGCATATGATGGTACAATGAAATTTTATGTAACAGATAAAACTGATCCAATTGCTATGGCATATAGAAATATTTATCCAACAGTATTTGAAGATATAAATTCAGAAATACCAGAAGACATATCAGAACATTTTATTTATCCAGAATATTTATATAATGTTCAAGCAGAACTATTAAAAATATATCATAATGTAAAACCAGATGTATTATATAGAACAGATGATGTATGGAGTTTAGCAAAATACAATGCAACAAATGTTACAAAATCAACAGGAACAGAATTAAAACCATATTATACAATGGTTAAAGAATATAATAAAAATGAAATTGGTTTAGTACAAATTTATACACCAGAATCAAAACAAAATTTAATTTCATATTTAGTTGGAACAACAGATGGAAATTCAAATAAATTGAAATTGTATAAATTCTCACAAGATAGTAATATTTTTGGACCAATGCAATTAGACAATCAAATTGAACAAGACGAAACTATATATTCTGAAATTCAAAACTTAAACACTAGTGGAACAAAAGTAACAAAAGACATGGTAGTTGTACCAGTAAACAACACATTATTATATGTAGAATCAATTTATCAAACAATGTTGAATGAAGAATCAAAAATACCAATGCTTAAAAAGGTTGTTGTAGCATCAGGTAACAAAGTTGCAATTGGTGATAATTTAGATATAGCTTTAAAAAATCTACTTTCAAAAGAAGCATCTAATATTGAAGTTGAAGATACTGATGATATAGATGGTTTAATTGATGCTATTGTTAAGGCTAATAAAAATTTGTCTGAATCTACAAATAATAAGGATTGGGAACTTATGGGTTCTGATATTAAAAAATTACAAAGTTTGATTGATTCTTTGGAAACTGAGAAAGCAAAGGAAGATAAGAAAAAAGCTGAAATAAAAAATGAAGTCGATAATGAAGTAAACAATGTAGTTGAAGAAAATAATATAGTAGAATAACGAAACGGGATTAAGGGATTACCACCTAAAATCCCGTTTTCATTTATATTTTTTATAAGAGATTATTATATATTAATATTAAAGAAAAAGTCCCAATGGAAGACTCGAAGAAGTATTTTTTCTGAAATATTAATATATAATAATCTCTTTTGATAAAACAAAAAAGGATTTTTGGAGTGGCAACCCCTTAATCCCGTTTTGTTAGACTAATTTGTAAAACACTTTTTTACCTTTTTTCAAAATAGCATAACCATCATTAAAATCAACATCTGAAAGAACATAGTTCACATCAGAAATTTTATTATCATTCAAAGAAATACCACCTTGATTAATTAAAGTTCTAGCTTGGCCTTTAGAAGGAGCAATACCAGTTAAAATAATAGCATCTAAAATTGAAATATTTTTATTTTGTAATTCAACAGTAGGCATATTATCTAAATTACCTTTACCAGTAAATAGGGCATTAGCAGCTTCTTCAGCTTTTTTAGCTTCTTCTTCACCATGAACTAATTTTGTGATTTCAAAAGCAGCAATTTTTTTAGCTTCGTTTATTTTTTCATCTTTTAAAGAAGCAAGTTCTTTTATTTTATCCATAGGTAAGAATGTTAATA
>OLPN01000722.1_pt1 | contig 33069 bp, 28 predicted proteins | sample 1672601 | NCBI WGS metagenome assembly OLPN01 (sample SAMEA3136704, study PRJEB25190) | human gut metagenome | reverse complement strand
TGAATCGGTTGAAAGAGCCTTTGAACAGATCGCCGGCAACCTGTGATTTTCGACGCATGAAGCGGAATTGCTTACGCCGAAACTTACGCCAAAACTTACGCCAATCACCCGGTAAGTGGCGTAGATTTGCGTAGAAAAGCGTGGATCGTGCAAAAACGGAGAATCTGGAAAAATCGGCTTGTGGCCTTGATAATTCTACAAAAGTCTACGTTTCCCGATATTCGTGATTCGGCTCCAAAAGTGTTGTTTGGAAGGGCGGCATGTACTAAGCCGCAAAAGCGTTCTTATAAAAGTGCCTTAGGGAGGCAGAACTTCTTCGGAGGTTCTGCCTCCCTTTTTGTATAGCCTGGGTCTCCGTTGCCCACGCTATGCCAAAGGGGGCGTGTCCATGTCCGGGCGGAGGGTGCTGGCGCTGTATGCGGCGTTGTTGTTCGGCTTTGCCGGAGTGCTGTGCAGGCTGTTTTATTTGGCGTCCAGCACGGATTATGCAGCCCGTGCGGCGGCACAGAGTATGGTCACGCTGGAACTGCCAGCCCGGCGCGGCGGCTTTTACGACTGCATGGGCCTGCCACTCACCGGGCTGGAAAAACGCTGGCTGGCTCTCTGCTTCCCGGGGCAGGAAAATTATACCCGCCTGTACGCCTGCACCGACACCGCCGGACAGGAACTGCTGTACCGCAGCCGCAGCCGGGCGGCTCCATTTCTCGTGGAGGTGGACCGGGACATGACGGCGCTGGGCATTCCATGCTATGCGGCGTCCCGGCGGTATGCAGCCGCACCGCTGTGCCCGCAGCTGCTGGGGTATCTGGACGGTGAGGGCCACGGTGCTGCCGGGCTGGAAAAAGCACTGGACGCGCTGCTCACCGGCAGCGGGGCACGGGACACCCTGCTGTGCCCGGTGACTGCGCAGGGCAACCTGCGCACCGGGGAGCAGGTGCAGCATCTGCAGGCGGACAGCGGAGCGGTGGGGGTCCGCCTGACCCTCTCCCGTTCTGTCCAGCGGGCGGCCGAGGCGGTGGCGGCGCAGACCATGACCACCGGCTGCATTCTGGTGCTGGACGTCCGCACGGCAGCCCTGCGGGCCTGCGTCAGTGTGCCGGGTTTTGACCCGGCTGACCCGGCGGCCAGTCTGGAAGCGCCGGACAGCCCCTTTTTAAACCGGGCCTTGCAGGCGTATGCGGTGGGGTCGGTGTTCAAGCCGGTGCTGGCAGCGGCGGCGCTGGAAGCCGGCCTTGCGCCGGAGTACGACTGCAACGGCGCGGTGGTGGTGGACGGGCAGATCTTCCGCTGCGCAGGCGGTGTGCCGCACGGCGAGGTGGACCTTTCGGCCGCATTGGCAAAGAGCTGCAACGGCTATTTTATCCGGTTGGGGCAGCAGCTGGGAGCACAGACTCTTTTGCAACAGGCGCAGGCGCTGGGCTTCGGGCGGAACATCGGGCTGGCGGAGGGCCTTACCGCCCAGAGCGGAGCCCTGCCGGGAGCCGAGGAACTGACCCAGAGCGGGCAGTTGGCCAATTTCAGCTTCGGGCAGGGCAGCCTGCTGGCAACGCCGCTGCAAGTGGCCGCCATGATGAACACCATCGCAAACGGCGGTGTTTACCGTGCGCCGTGCTTGCTGGACTGTGCGCTGGATGAAACATCCGGGGAAGAGCTGTCGGCCTTTGCCCGCCCGCAGGCAGAACGGGTGCTCACGGAGCAGACCGCCGCGGCTCTGCGCACCATGCTGGAGCAGACGGTGGCCGAGGGCACGGCACAGGATGCTTCCGGCCTGCCCGGCGGGGCGGCGGGCAAGACCGGTACCGCCCAGACCGGGCAGTTCACGGCCGAAGGGAAAGAGCGCAAGAACCTGTGGTTCGCGGGGTTTTACCCGGCCGAGGATCCGCAATACACCATCGTGGTCTTGCAGGACGGACAGACGCAGGCGGCGGTCTCCAGCGCGGCGGTGTTTGCACAGCTGTGCACGGCACTGCACTGGTTGGGATAAATGCGGAATTGTGCTTGCTTTTTTGCAGATGGTATGATACTATATAGTCGTATTTTTGCGTGGTTTTCCCATTCAATTTGAATAAAGGAGCGTTTCAATCCATGTCTGTTATCGAAATCGTTGGCGGCGCGATCCTGTTGGTCGCTTCGCTGGTCATCGTGTTCCTCACCCTCATGCAGCACACCCACGGCCAGGGCCTTTCCGGCGCCATCAACGGCAGTGCAGGCGGTGCCAACAACGCACGCCTGACCCCGGCTGACCAGATGTTGGCCAAGGTGACCCGCATTGCCGGTGTCGTCTTTTTCGTGGTGGCAATTCTGGCTTGCCTGTTCACCGGCCGTCTGGCAGGTTGATGCACCCCATGCAGCCCCGTGCTCTGACGGGGCTGTTTTTCTGCGTAAAACCGACATAGTTGAGTAAAAAAAGTGCGGGCAGCTGTCTTTTCGGGCTGCCGCAGCAGGGTGGGCAGCAATGCCCGGAACTGGCAGGGCTGCAGCCCGACGGAGGCCGCAGCCAGGAAGAGCAAGGAGAAAAATATTATGGCAATGCGCGATAAAATTGAGCACGCGATCCAGAATCAGCCGTGCACCGTGAAGGACCTCAAGTCAAAGTTCGGCGGGGACCGTGGCTCGGACCGCAAGGTGATGGAGGCCGTGGACCAGCTGGTGCACGAGGCTGTGATCTGCCAGCGGCAGGGCGTTTTCTTTACGGTGCGTTCCGGCCGCGCCGACAAGGCCCTGCTGTGCAAGGTGGTCAAGCTGGGCAAGAACTTTGCTTTTGTCATGCTGGAGGACGGCACCAGTGATATCTTCATCCCGGGCCGCTTCACCCGCGGCGCCATGCCCGGTGACAAGGTGCTGGTGGAAAAGTTTGAGCATCCCCGTGTGGAGGGCAGCGACGAGGGCGAGATCCTGGCCGTGCTGGAAGAAAAGAACGATCTGGTGGGCACCGTCCGCCGTGTGGAGGGCATGCTGAAGTTCGTGCCCGATGACTGCCCCGCCATCTCCATGCGGATGATGCGCGACTGCGAGGGCGGTGCCAAGGACGGCGACAAAGTGGCTGTGGAGATCCTGCAGCGCGGCAACCGGCAGGAAGATCACCGCGTGGGCGTGGCCATGCGCTTTGGCAGCTCCGACGAGGCCAAGCGCTGCGCCAAGGCTCTGCTCTATGCGCAGGACATCCGCAGCCGTTTCCCGGATAAGGTCCGCGAAGAGGCCAAGAAGCTGGAGAACGCCGAGGTGACCGAGGCCGACTGTGAGGGCCGCATGGATCTGCGCGCTCTGCCCATCTTCACCATCGACAGCGCTGAGACCAAGGACATCGACGACGCCATCAGCCTGACCAAGACGCCGGAGGGCGGCTTTGAGCTGGGCGTGCATATTGCGGATGTGTCTCACTACGTCAAGCCCGGCAGTGAGCTGGACAACGAAGCCTTTCACCGTGCCACCAGCGTGTACTATGCCGACCAGGTGGTGCCCATGCTGCCCAAGCAGCTGTCCAACGGCATCTGCAGCCTGAACGAGGGCGTGCTGCGCCTGGCGTTCTCCTGCCTGATGCGTCTGGACAAGGACGGCAACCTGACCGACTACCGCTTTGTCAAGTCGGTCATCCGCAGCCGTGTCAAGGGCGTGTACTCCGAGATCAACGCCCTGCTGGCCGGCAGTGCTGACGACGAGCTCAAGGGCAAGTACCACGAGGTTCTGGCTCAGCTGCCCGCCATGAAGGAGCTGTACGGCCACCGTGCCCGCCTGCGCAAGGAGCGCGGATGCATGGACATCGAGAGCGGGGATGTCAAGCTGATCCTCGACGAGAATGGCCACTGCATCGACGTGAAGAAGCGCACCTCCGGCGAGAGCGAAGCCATGATCGAGGAGTTCATGTTGCTGGCTAACCAGTGCGCTGCCCACTTTGCCCGGGTCAAGCAGATCCCCTTTGTGTACCGCGTGCACGAGGAGCCCAACGCCGAAAAGCTGGAGCGTCTGCATGCTCTGCTGCAGGCCTGCGGCATCAACGACCACTTTGCCAAGGAGGTGCCCACCCCCAAGGAGCTGAGCGCCATTCTGGAGGGCGTGCGCGGCGGCCCGTATGAGCAGATCATCAACACCGGTATGCTGCGCTGCATGTCCAAGGCTCTGTACGAGGAAAAGCCCAAGGGTCACTACGGTCTGGTGCTGCAGGACTATGCCCACTTTACCAGCCCTATCCGCCGCTATCCGGACCTGGCCATCCACCGCATCATGACCGCGCAGCTCAAGGGCACCGACAAGGACACCATGATCCTGCGCTACACCGATTTTGCGGAGCGGGCCAGCAAGCAGGCCAGCGAGCGCGAAGTCATCGCCATGCAGATCGAGCGCAAGGCCGAGGACTGCTACAAGGCCGAGTATGCCCGCCGCCATCTGGGCGAGAGCTACGAGGGCCGCATTTCCGGCGTGACCCAGCGCGGCCTGTTCATTGAACTGGAGAACGGCGTAGAGGGCTTTGTACCGGCTTCCAGCCTGACCCCCTCCGGCACGATGCTCACCGAGGGCGTGCGCCTGTCCGACCCCGTCTCCGGCAGGAACTGGAGCCTGGGCGATACCATGATGATCACCATCGTGCGTTCCGACGTCAATCTGGGCAAGATTGACTTTGAGGTGGCCCAGCCCACCGCAAAATAAAACAAACGCCTGCAAAAGCGGAATGACAGCGGTCATTCCGCTTTTTTGTCACAATTTGTACGCATTTCCAACAAAACGGGACAGTTGTCTAAATTTTATACAGGGGGCAGAGTTTGTTTGTTGTTCTGCGGGCCAAGGTAGGGTATACTGTTGCCATAGAGAGCAGCATTGAGCTGCTGTAAGGAAGAAAAACAGCGAAGCAAGGAGGCTTTTCCATGTACTATTCCAGTGGCAACTACGAAGCATTTGCGCGTCCCAAAAAGCCGGAGGGCGTTGATCATAAATCCGCATATATCGTCGGTTCCGGCCTGGCAGCTCTGACCGCAGCCTGCTATCTGGTGCGTGACGGCCAGATGAAGGGCGAGCATGTCCATGTGTTCGAGAAGGAGGCCCTGCCCGGCGGTGCCTGCGACGGCTACAAGTACAGCATCGGCTACGTCATGCGCGGCGGCCGTGAGATGGACAACCATTTTGAGGTCATGTGGGACCTGCTGCACTCCATCCCTTCGCTGGAGACCGAGGGTGCCAGCGTGCTGGATGAGTATTACTGGCTGAACAAGGAGGACCCCAACGTCTCCCTTTGCCGTGCTACCGTGGAGCAGGGCAAGGACGCCCACACCGACGGCAAGTTCGGCCTGTCCGACAAGGGCGCTATGGAGATCATGAAGCTGTTCTTCACCCCGGACGAGCAGCTGCAGGACAAGAAGATCACCGACTTCTTTGACGATGAGGTGCTGAATTCCAACTTCTGGCTGTACTGGCGCACCATGTTCGCCTTTGAGAACTGGCACAGTGCACTGGAAATGAAGCTGTATATCAAGCGCTATATCCACCACATCGGCGGCCTGCCGGACTTTACCGCCCTGCGCTTCACCCGCTACAACCAGTATGAGTCCATCATCCTGCCCATGATCGAGTACCTGAAGGGCTTTGGCGTGCAGTTCCACTACGACACCAAGGTCACGGACGTCAGGTTCGACATTCAGGGCAGCCGCAAGATGGCAAGCTCGGTCACCGTGGAGCACGCAGGCGAGGTGTCCAACATCGACCTGACCGAGAACGATCTGCTGTTCATCACCAACGGCGGCTGCGTCGAGAGCTGCACCGTGGGTGCCCAGGACAAGGCAGCCGGTTTCGACCCCACCATCAAGCCGGGCAACGGCTGGGATCTGTGGAAGAAGATCGCCGCACAGGACCCGTCCTTCGGCCACCCCGAAAAGTTCTGCTCGGATCCGGAGCTGTCCAACTGGGAGAGCGCCACCATCACCACCCTGGATGACAAGATCCCGCAGTATATCCAGAAGATCTGCAAGCGCGATCCCTTCAGCGGTCACACTGTCACCGGCGGCATCGTTACGGTCAAGGACTCCAGCTGGCTGCTCAGCTGGACGCTGAACCGTCAGCAGCAGTTCCGCGATCAACCCAAAGATCAGCTGTGTGTCTGGGTCTACGGCCTGTTCAGCGACAAGCCCGGCGATTATGTCAAAAAGCCCATGCGCGACTGCACCGGCAAGGAGATCTGCATGGAGTGGCTGTACCACATCGGCGTGCCCACCGACCAGATCGAAGAGCTGGCAGAGCACAGCGCCAACACCGTGCCGGTGATGATGCCCTATATTGACGCTTTCTTCATGCCCCGTGCCATGGGCGACCGCCCCGACATCGTGCCGGAGGGCGCTGTGAACTTTGCCTTCCTGGGCCAGTTTGCGGAGACCAAGCGCGATACCATTTTCACCACCGAGTACTCCATGCGCACCGGTATGGAGGCCGTGTACACCCTGCTGAACGTGGACCGCGGTGTGCCCGAGGTCTGGGGCAGCACCTACGACGTGCGTGACCTGCTGAATGCAACGGTCAAGCTGCGCGACGGCAAGAAGATCACCGACATGGACCTGCCGCTCATCCCGCGTCTGGCCCTGAAGGAAGCTCTGAAGAAAATCGAGGGCACCGACCTTGAGAAGATCCTCAAGGAATACAACGCCATTTAAGGCCCCCTTTCTCCGGCCTTTTTAAACGGATGGGAACGCCCCTGTATGCTGGGACAGCTGCAGGGGCGTTCTCTTTTTTGTACGGCAATGATGCGCAATGCAAGAAAAACGGCTGATATGTGAAAGAAAATTGAACAAAACGTCATGTTTTGTCTTGCTCTTGGCGCGGTTCTGTGTTATGCTTGAACCAGTCAGGGGCAGGGGAGAGCCTGCCCTCATCAAATGCCAGAAAAAGAGGAGGTCGTTTTCCCGTGAAACATCTTATCTCCCGCCGCAATTTCCTGAAGGCCGCCGGTGTCACCACCGCTGCCGCCGCCATGGCCGTCGGGGCCCCGGCTGCGTCTGCCTGCTGGACCGGTGAAAAATCCGAGGTCACCATCCTGTACACCAACGACGTGCACACTTACATCGACAAGCAGGCCCCGGAGCTGACCTATGCGGCCATTGCCGCCCTGAAGCAGAGCTATCAGAACGCAGGCAAAAAGGTCCTGCTGGTGGACGCCGGTGACCATGTGCAGGGCACCGCTTACGGCTCCATGGACCAGGGCGCTTCCATCATTGAGCTGATGAACGCCGCCGGTTACGATGTTGCCACCCCCGGCAACCATGAGTTCGACTACGGCATGGACCGTGCCAAGGAGCTCATGCGGGATGCCGACTTCCCGTACCTGTCCTGCAACTGGGTGGACCTGCGCACCAATCTGCGGGTGCTGCCGGAAATCAAGGTGTTCGTGCGCGGTGGTGTGCGCATTGCCTTTGTGGGCATCACCACGCCCGAGACTTTTACCAAGTCCACCCCGGCCTACTTCATGAACAAGGCCCAGACCAAGTACATCTACGACATCCTGGGCGGCGAGGACGGCCAGAAGCTCTACAGCGCCGTGCAGAAGGCCGTTGACAAGGCGAAGTGCCTGGCCGATGTGGTCATCGGCTTGGGCCACTTGGGCGTGGATCCCTCGTCCTCTCCCTGGACCAGCGAGGAGGTCATTGCCCACACCACTGGTTTTGATGCCTTCATCGACGGCCACTCCCACACGGTGATGGAGAATAAGCAGGTGGCGGACGCTTCCGGCAGACTGGTCACCCTGACCCAGACCGGCTCCTACTTTGCCAACGTGGGCGAGATGACCATTGCCCCGGACGGCACCATCTCCACCCGGCTGGTGTCCACCTACGACCAGGAGGATCCTGCTGTGGCAGCAGAGCAGGCCGCATGGGTCAGCTCCGTGGACGAGATGCTGGGCGAGAAGATCGCCGTGGCCGATACCAAGTTTTACATCACCGACCCTGCTACCGGCAAACGCCGCATCCGCTCCGGCGAGACCAACCTGGGCGACTTTGTGGCCGACGGCATCTACACCTACTTCAATGAGGTGGAGCAGCTGCACTGTGACATCGCCATCATGAACGGCGGCGGCATCCGCTCGGACGAGGACGCCGGGTACTGGACCTTCAAGACCTGCAAGCAGGTCAGCCCCTTTGGCAACGTGGCCTGCCTGATGTCGGTGACCGGCAAGCAGATCCAGGACGCACTGGAGTTTGCAGCCCGCTTTGCCGGTGCAGAGGGCAAGGAGAACGGCGGCTTCCTGCAGGTGGCCGGTGCGACCTATGAGATCCACACCGACATCCCCAACACCGTGCAGACCGACGACAAGAACGTCTGGATCGGCAGTGCTACCGGCACGCCTCGTGTGCAGAACGTGAAGATCTACGACCGCGCGAACGGTACTTATGTGCCGCTGGACGAGAACAAGACCTACGCTCTGGCTGGCATGAACTACACCCTGCGCAATCTGGGCGACGGCTTTGCCATGTTTGACGGTGCTGAGCTCATCAAGGATTATGTGTCGGAAGATTACCTTGTCATGTCCACCTACGCCATGACCTTTGGCGGTGTGGACGCAGAGGGTCTGCCGCACCTTTCCAGCGCCAACAGTGTGCTGGCAGAGTACCCCGGCTACCTGCTGGACTACGAGAACCCCTACGGTGCAGGCCGCATCAGCATCCTGTAAGATGATTCAGCCCGCTGGCTGACAAACGAAAAAAGCACCCGCACTGCATCTCCCAAGAAAAGGGAATGCGGTGCGGGTGTTTGATTTGCCCAAAGACCTTTGGTACAGTGCGGTGTGTTCACTGCGTGAAATCGGCAGAAAACAAAACAGAAAAGCCACCCGATTGTTCATCGGATGGCTTTGTTCTGGTTGGGGATGAGAGAATCGAACTCCCACAAGTAGAGTCAGAGTCTACCGCACTACCACTATGCAAATCCCCAATATTTTGTTTTGTGTCTTGCGGTGTGAGCCGCTCAACGTGTGCTATTATACGCACATTTGCGCCCTTTGTCAAGCCTGTTTTTGAAAAAAGTTGTACTTTTTTGGAAAGAGACGCAGCAGCGCAAAAGTTTCCTGCGCTCAAACGACAACCCCGCCCACAGAAGGACAGAAGAGTCCGGTCCGTGGGCGGGGGTTGCGTTTATTCGGGCTTACTGCTCCAGAAATCGGCCAGAGCGGTTTCCAGTGCGGCAGGGCCGGGCAGATACTGCAGGTGCTTCCAGTGGGGCGGGAACAGCCGCTGATAGTCCGGCTTTGCAAAGCGGTCATCCAGCAGCAGAACCACGCCCTTGTCCTCCGGGGTGCGGATGACCCGTCCGGCGGCCTGCAGGACCTTGTTCATGCCGGGATAGCGGTAGGCGTAATCGAACCCGGCCCCGTTCTGGGCGTCGTAGTAGCGACGCAGCATCTCCTGCCGGGAGTTCACCTGCGGCAGCCCCACGCCCACGATGGCACAGCCGATGAGCCGGTCGCCGGCAAGGTCTACGCCCTCGCCAAAGATGCCGCCCATGACTGCAAAGCCCAGCAGGGTATGGGCAGGGTCTGGCTCAAATCGTGCCAGAAAAGCGGCGCGGGCGGCGTCATCCAACCCGCTTTCCTGCACAAGGGTGGAAATACCCGGATAGCGGGCGGCAAAATCTTCCTGCACCTGCCGCAGATAGGCGTAACTGGGAAAGAACGCCAGATAGTTGCCCACCCGGCTCTGCGCCAGCCGGGCCAGTGCATCCGACACGCTCTGTACGCTGCGCTCCCGGTCACGGTAGCGGGTGGAGATGCCTGGCAGGCAGAACAGCCCTAGGTTCCCGGCGGGGAACGGGCTTTCCAGCGCCACAGCCCGGGCGTCGGCACAGCCCAGCACGCTGCGGTAGTAGGCGGGCGGGGTGAGGGTGGCGCTGAACAGCGTGGCACTGCGCCCGGTGGAAAGGCTGGCATCCACAAAGGGGGCCGGGTCCAGACAGAGCAGCTGCAATTCCAGCTCGCTGCCGCGGGCGGTGAGCTGGGTCACAAAGTGGCTGTCGTACCGTTCGGCAGCCCGCACCAGATCCTGTACCGCAAAATAAAGCTCCAGCATCTGCGGGTGGGCGTCGGCTTCCGGGTTGTCTTCCAGCCAGGCCTGCAAAGGGGCCTGCACCGCCCGCAGGGGTGTCAGCAGTGCGGCGGGCAGCTCCTGCAAAAATACCGTGCCGTCCTGCGCATACAACGGCTCCGGCAGGGCAAACGCCGGGGCATCCGGTTCCGGCAGAAGGCTCGTCTGGGCCGGTTCGCCGGGGGCGTCCTCCGCGTGCCTGCGGGGTGCCAGACGCACACAGGCCTGCCGCGCCTCCCGCATGGCCTTGTCGGCCTTGGTCAGGGCGGTTTTCAGGGCACTTTTGCCCTTGCCAAGCGTGCGTTTTGCGTCGGTCAGGCTGCTCTTGCAGAAGCGGGCCGAGTACATGGCGCGGGCGCGGTCGGGCAGATTGTGTGCCTCGTCGATCAGGAACAGCCAGTCGCCGGAGGTGTCGAAGAAACGCTTCAGGTGCACCACCGGGTCAAACAAATAGTTGTAGTCCCCGATCACAACATCGCACCATTCGCTCAGGTCCAGCCCCAGCTCAAAGGGGCATACGGTGAACTGTCGGGCGGTGTCGGCCAGCGCGGCACGACTGAATTGGCCGCTGCCGTCCAGCAGTGCGGCCAGCGCATTCTTGATGCGGTCGTAGTAGCCGTTTGCATAGGGGCACACCTCCGGCAGGCAGGCCGGATGGCCCTCGGCGTCCGGGTGCAGGCAGGCTTTTTCCTTGGCGGTCAGAGTCACACTGCGCAGGGCAAGGTCGGGCTGTACAGCCCGCAGGCGGGCAATGGCGTCCTCGGCGGCGGCCTGTGTGGTGCTGCGGGCGGTGAGGTAAAACAGCTTCTCTCCGCAGCCGCTCCCCATGGCTTTCAGGGCAGGGAAGAGCGCACTCATGGTCTTGCCGATGCCGGTGGGGGCTTGACAGAACAGCCGTGTGCCTTTTTTGGAAGGGGCGGCGGTGCAGGCCCGCCAGACCTCGCCCGCCAGTGCCCGCTGCCCGGGGCGGTAGGCTTCAAACGGGAACCGCATAGCGGTCAGGCTGCCGCTGCGGGTTTCCTGCCATGCAAGCTGACGCTGTGCCCAGGGCAGATACCGGTGCAGGAGTTTGTGCAGGAATTGCTCCAGCTCCTGCCGGGAAAAGTGCCGTACAAAGCGGAGGATCCGGTCGGTGTCGATTTGATAATAGGTCAGCCGCACATCCACGGCGGGCAGGCTTTCCTGTGCGCTGTAGATGGCTCCGTACACCATGCCCTGCGCCCAGTGGCAGGGGTTCATGTCCTCGCAGATCTCTTCCTCGGGCACCGCGGTGGTCTTGATCTCGTCAATGGTCGCAACGCCGGTTTCGTTGGTAAAAATGCCGTCGGCCCGGCCCTCCAGCGTAAAGCGGATGCCGTCGACCGTATAATCGGCGCAGAGGGGCACTTCGGCGGCGTAACCCTCCCCGGCGGCCTTCTGCAGCCTGCGGTGGATGCGGGCACCTTCCAGTGCACGGTCAAAACCGGCAAACCGGCTGTCGATGCTGCCGCTGCGCAGCAGAAACTCCACCAGCTGCCGGATGGGCAGACGGATGTCGGACATGATTTCACTTCCCTTATCATAAAGAACTCAGCAGTCGGGTGACGGCGCTTCCAGCCCGAACAGCTCCGCGCACCGGGCGGCAGCTTCGTCCACCTGGGCGAAGTCCACGGTGGTACGGTAATAAGTCTCCAGTTCGTCGTGGCAGCTCTTGGCCTGTGCCATCAGGGCGGTGGCCTGCTCCAGCAGTTCGGCGGCCGCCCGCTCGTTGAACCGCAGCCGGGCGCGGTAGCCCGCCAGATTTTCCCGGTCAAGGAACCGGGTGCACCGCACGGCCTGCATGCCGGGCAGCTGCACCGGGTGCCACCGGTTGTCGGTGAGGAAGGCCAGCCGCAGCTCCGGGATCAGGATGTGGTCGATCTTATCCTCCGGGTGCATGGCACAGGGGCAGGTGATGATGTGATAGCCCCGGGCCAGTGCCTCGGCACGGATTAGCTCCAGCAGCAGGCGCGACACGGCACCGTATTCGTCCCGGAACACAATGAACCGGTCGGCCAGCGCCTGCGCGGTGTGCTGGTAGAACACCTCACCCTTTGGGGTCACAGCCGAGAGCAGCCGCAGCTCTTCGCGGGCGGTGTTCTCGGTGCGGGGCAGCAGCCGGGTGCACAATCGCTTGACGTAGCGGCGCACTTTTTCAAAGTTGGCGCTGCAGGCCTCGGCCCGGCGGCTGTCCAGCAGCAGGCTCCCGGCAGAAGCGACATACCGCGCAGCCCGCGCCCGCAGCGCAGCGTTGCGGGCAAACAGCGCCTTGACCTCTTCAGCATGGGGGCGCAGGGCGTCGGCCTGAATGGTATGGTACAGGCTCAGCACTACCTCGTCGGCACCGGGCGCATCCGGCTCTATGGTGTGGGGCGCGGTGGCATCTACGATGGCCCGGCGCTGCCGAACAAAGATCACGCCGTCAAAGCTGTCAGGGTCGCTGGCGCAGTGGATGCACTCCACCGGTTCACCCTGCTGGATGGCCCGGCGGGCCAGCTGCTTCATCAGGGTGGACTTGCCGCAGCCCGGCCCGCTTTTGATCAGCACCATCTGCATGCCGGGCTCCCGGCGCAGCGGCTCAAAATAGCCCTTGAACCCGGCGGGGGTGGTGGCCCCCAGAAAGAAATCGACCCGGTCAAACGAAACACGCTGCATAAAAAACACCTCGCTTTTGCTTTAGAGTATGCAAAAAAGAGGCGTGGGGTGAATGAAAATGAAACCCTCTCAGTCATCGCTGCGCGATGCCAGCTCTCCCGAAGGGCGAGCTTTTCGCCATCTGGCTGTTACGCTGCCAAAACCTCCCCCCTTCGGGGGAGGTGGATGCAAACGAAGTGAGCAGACGGAGAGGATGATTCATTCATAGGTATGCTCACACACTTCGTGGATCTTGTCCCGCAGCGCCACAAAGTCGGCAAAGGCATTGGGCTTGTTCTGCGGGCCGCGCAGCAGGGCGGCCGGGTGGAAGGTGCCCATGAACAGGATGCCGTTCTTCTCAATGAACTGCCCGTGCTCCTTGGTCACCGAAAAGTCGGACCGGATCATCTGCTGGGCAGCGATGCGGCCCAGGCACACCACGATCTTGGGCCGCAGCAGGCGGAACTGCTCCCGCAGCCAGGGCATGCAGGCCTCGCTCTCGGCGGGCAGAGGGTCACGGTTCTGGGGCGGGCGGCACTTGACGATGTTGGCAATGTAGCAGTTCTTTTCCCGGTCCAGGTCGATGGCAAACAGATATTTGTCCAGCAGCTGACCGCTGCGGCCCACAAAGGGCAGGCCCTGCTCGTCCTCGCTCTGGCCGGGGCCCTCGCCCACAAACAGCACTTCGGCGTCCGGCACGCCCTGCCCGAACACCACATTCGTGCGGGTCTTGCACAGCTCACAGCGGCTGCAGGCAAGGCAGTCGGCTTTCAGCGTTTCCCAATCCATGGCGGTTCGATCTCCTTCTGAAACAGTATGATATTTTATTCACAATTCGAAACCTGTTTTCTCTTAAATATTAGCACAAAAACACGATTTTGTCTTGAACTTTTTGCCCGGTGTGTTAGAATAAAGAAGAAAGGCATTCTTGTGTCCAACAGACACGGGGTGTGAATTTTGGAAAGTAAATTCGGAGGTAATCACAATGGCTGATATGTTTGCACCGCTGGTAGCACAGCTGAAGGCAAATCCCAAGACGATCGTTTTCACCGAGGGCAATGATCCCCGCATTCTGGAGGCCGCTGCAAAGCTGCTGGCCGAGGGCGTGCTGAAGGTCGTCATGGTGGGCAACGAGGCTGAGTGCAAGGCTGCTGCTGCCGCCGGTAACTTTGATATTTCCGCTGCCGAGATCATCGACCCCGAGAACTATGCCGGTTTCGATGAGATGGTCAACACCATGGTGGAGCTGCGCAAGGGCAAGCAGACCGCTGAGGAGTGCACCGCTCTGCTGAAGAAGTCCAACTACTTCGGCACCATGCTGGTGAAGATGGGCAAGGCTGATTGCCTGCTGGGCGGCGCTACTTACTCCACTGCCGACACCATTCGTCCCGCTCTGCAGCTGGTCAAGACCAAGAAGGGCGCACATCTGGTCAGCTCCTGCTTCATTCTGGACCGTGACTGCGGTGAAGAGGGCCTGAAGCGCATTGCCATGGGCGACTGCGCTGTTAACATCGACTATACCGATACCATTGATAAGGCTACCGGCGAGGTCAAGATCGCCGCTTCTGCAAAGCTTGCTGAGGTTGCTATTGAGACCGCTAAGACCGCAAAGTTGTTCGGCATCGATCCGAAGGTTGCTGTGCTGAGCTTCTCCACCAAGGGCTCCGGCAAGGGCGGCACCGTTGCTTTGAGCCATGACGCTGTGATCAAGGCTCAGGAAATGGATCCCGAGTTGGCTGTGGACGGTGAGCTGCAGTTTGACGCTGCCGTTGCTCCCGAAGTTGCACAGGTCAAGTGCAAGGGCAGCAAGGTGGCTGGTCAGGCCAACACCTTCATCTTCCCCTGCATCGAGGCCGGCAACATCGGCTATAAGATCGCTCAGCGTCTGGGTGGTTATGCAGCTTACGGCCCCATCCTGCAGGGTCTGAACGCTCCCATCAACGACCTGTCCCGTGGTTGCAACGCCGACGAGGTCTACAAGATGAGCCTGATCACTGCCTGCCAGTCTTGAGCTGACTGATTGAAAATAGCCGCCGCATTCACCGTACAAAACGGGCAGAATGTTGAGGCCTCAAAGGCAGATTTCAAAAAATGAGTATAGAAAAGCTGAGCATCTGTGAAAAAGCAGGTGCTCAGCTTTTTGCATTTTCAGTTCCGAAAAATTCTTCTCTTTTTGAGGGAAAAAGATGAGATTTTTGCTTTCCGCTTTTCGTTGGCGCTATTTTGCAACAGCCCCTTTACAGGTTTGCTCAGTTCTTTTCGATATACACGCTGGTGGAGGGGAACGCAAAATCCACACCGTCGGCCTGCATGATGTCCATAATGTTCAGGTTCAGGTCGTTCTGCATCTGCAAAAATTCCGCATAGGCGTTAGTCAGCAGGTAGGCGGAGACCAGAATGTTGATGCTGGAATCGCCAAAGTTTGCAAGCCGTACGATGTTGGTACCCTTGTTGGTGTAAGGGCTTGCGTCCAGCATGGTCTGCAAGTCTTTCATCAGCTGTTCCAGCTTCGGGCGGGTGGTGCCATAGGTGACACCCAGATTGAACTTGTAGGGCCGCATGGTGCGCAGGGCGGCGTTCTGCACAGTGGAAGAGCAGATCTTACTGTTCGTCACCACATTGATGGTTTTATCCAGCGAGCGGATGCGGGTGGAACGGAAGTTGATGTCGATCACTTCGCCTTCCACATCGCCCACAGTGATCCAGTCGCCCACCGAGAAGGGCTTGTCCAGCAGAATCACGATGCCGGAAAACAGGTTGCTGGCGCTTTCCTGTGCGGCCAGCGAGATGGTCAGACCAACCAGACCGGCACCGGCGACAATGCTGCCGATGGGAAAGCCCACTTCTTGTGCCAACGCTGCCACGCACAGCACGATCACCAGCACCTTGTAGGCGGTGTCCAGCAAAGAGCAGAGTGTTTTGTTAGAGCGGATCTCCGGGCTGCAGGAAGCAAGCAGCAGGTCGGCCAGATCCGATGCCGCATACAGGCCTTCGCAGACCAGCAGGGTCATGACAAGGCGGAAGCAGACCAACAGCAGCTTGGCAATGCCGGGAATGGCCCAGGGCAGGGAAGCTGCCGCCAGATATACGCCAACCGCAGTGCACATGCGCTGGATGGGTACCGCAAAGCTGCGCAGCAGGATGGGAGTGCCGTTAAAGTGCCACTTGCGGGCCAGCAGTGCCGGAATGCCCTTTTTGCTCAGCCAGCGGCGTACCAGCCATGCGGCAAGCAGAATGAGCAGTGCGCACCCTGCGCGCGCAGCCAGTGCAAACCAGCCCTCCAGCAGCACAGAGCCAAACTCAAACGAAAGATCACGAATAGAAAAGATCATGATAACCTCCTGAATTTTATACGACCCATCTATGATACCATACCGCACCCACCCGGGCAAGAGCTTACAGAGAAGGGAGCTTGAAAGAATTACTTTGACATTTTTTGCACAAATTTTAAGATGCCCTCTTGACAAGCTGGGCCTGCCACGCTATACTTTGTGCCAGAAAGTTCGTTTCAGGGCGGGGTGAGATTCCCCACTGGCGGTAAAGTCCGCGACCACCCGCAAGGGTGCTGACCCGGTGCAACTCCGGGACCAACGGTATAGTCCGGATGCAAGAAACGGCAGGCAAATCGTTGTCTACGCGCCCTGTTGCAGTGTTTTTGTTGCAGCAGGGCGCTTTTCTATTTGTCCTTCCCGTTCCAAAAAACAAGATACGAAAAGAGCTTTCGGAACAATTTTTGTAAGGGGCATCTTACCCCGGGAAGGATCATTACCATGAAAAAAAGCACGACTCACAATCTTACTGTTGCCGCCATGCTCAGTGCGGTGGCCTTTATCCTGATGTTCATTGAGTTTCCCATTCCGATGCTCATCCCGTCCTTCGTCAAGATGGACTTTTCTGACCTGCCGGCTCTGCTGGGTGCCTTTGCTCTCGGCCCGGTGTACGGTGTGGTCATCAGCTTTATGAAGAACCTGCTGCACATCGTTATCAAGGGCACTTCCACTGCATGCGTGGGCGAGCTGTGCAACTTCATGCTGGGTGCGGTTTTCTCCGCTGTGGCAGGCGTTATCTATAAGCACCACAAGAGCCGCAAGACCGCCATCATTGGTGCTATTGCAGGCGCTGCAGCCATGGCTGTGTTCAGCGTACCGTCCAACTACTTCATCACCTATCCGGCCTATGTGCAGTTCTACCACATGCCGCTGGAAGCCATCCTCGGCATGTATCAGGCCATCCTGCCTTCTGCAGACAGCCTCATCAAGTGCCTTGTCATCTTCAATATGCCCTTCACGCTGGTCAAAGGCCTGCTGGATGCAGTGCTGTGCATGCTGATCTACAAGCCGCTGTCTCCCATCCTGCACGGCAGAAAGTAACTTGTTCTCCATTTTTTCTTCTTCTCAAATCATATAACCACAGCAAAACTCCCCGGTCAGGTCCCGCAGTGCGGTTCCCGGCCGGGGAGCTGTTATTTAGAGGAAAATATATCCGCCAGCGGTCGATCAGGCTAATGCCCCTTTGTCCAGCCATCTGCCGCGTACCAGCCGCACAAGGAACAGCACCCCGCGCATGGTCAGCTCAAAGCTCATGGCCATCCATACGCCCACCAGCCCAAAATGCGGAGCCAGCAGGGAAGCCAGCGTGAGCCGGATGCCCCACATGCTGACAAGGTTCAGCACAAAGCATCCCGTGCTGTCTCCGGCACCCTGCATGGCACCGCTGGCAACGATACTGGCACCGAACATCGGTTCGGCCAGTGCTTCAATGCGCAGCACCTGTGCGCCCAGCGCAATAACTGCCGCATCTGCGGTGAAAATACCCATCAGGTTTGGCGCAAAAATGTACATGCCAACACCGGTCAGCGCCATGATGCCTATGCCCATGCCGGTGCACAGCCAGGCAAAGTTTTTTGCCATATCCCGACGGTTTGCGCCCACGGCCTGCCCCACCAGTGCAAGGGATGCATCCTGAATGCCATAGCCTGCCATGTAGCACAGGCTTTCGGCGCTCACACCCAGACTGTTGGCAGCAATGGCGGTGGTGCCAAGGCCGGATACGATGCGGATGAGCAGCACCTGCGCCGAGGAAAGAACTGCACGCTCTGCGGCCAGCGGTGCGCCTACCTTCCACAGGTTCTGCAGGCAGGCTTTGGTAATGTGCCAGGAGCCGGGCTTGCGGATGCACAGCGGGCCGTCCCGCAGCAGCAGGATGGCAAGGGTCAGCACACCGCTGATAGCGGTAGCAAGGGCGGTGCCCAGTGCTGCGCCCGGTACCCCCCAGCCAAGGCCCCAGACGGTCATTGTGCGGCCAAACACCACCATCTCACGGGTGGGATTGATAAGGCAGAAGTTAAAGATCACATCCAGCACGCAGGTCAGCACGCTGATAAGGCCCGGTGTCAGGGCATCGCCGGAGGAACGCAGCATGGAAGAGTAGGTTCCCATGATCATCAAAAAGGGCAGGGAAGCCGACCAGATGGCAAAGTAGGCCGAAGCATCCGCCTGCAGGGAAGGGTCGGCACCCAGCCATCCGGGCAGAAAGCGGCTGATGCCAATGCCGAAGGCCGCAGCTGCAAGGCCCACCACAAGGTTGAAGATCATAGATTGGCGCAATACACCGCGTGCATCGTCCTGCCGGTCTGCACCCAGATACTGTGCCACCTGAATGGCAAAGGACATATATAGACCGGCCAGCATTCCATGCATGAGCCACGTGCTGGAACTGACGATGCCAATGGATGCCGTAGCAGATGCACCGATATGCCCCACCATGGCTGCGTCGATGTACTCCACCGCAGTTACCACGATCTGCTGCAGGATGGATGGGATGCTCAGTGTGAGCACCACCTGCATGGTGTGCCGCAGCGGCACCTGTTCGCCCCGGCGCATCTGCGCCGAAAGCTGCTCAAGAGAGATGGACATGAGTTCTCCTTTTATAGAAACAATAACTTTTTCGACAGACTGATATACTATTATAAGTGCGGTGCTGCAGAAAGTCAATCAAACGTGGATTTTTCTCCGGGAATGATTGATTTTTTATGGATAGCGTGATACACTTCTCTCACAAACATAAAAGAAAGAGGAACTTTGAATATGATCGAATCACTGCTTTCGGTCGTAGGACAGCGCGGTGTCGATGCTCTGGCATTCCTGCTGGCGTTTGCCCTTACGGCTTTGATGGACTCCGTTTTTCACGATAAGCTTCCGCACGACCATGGCCGCGAGTTTGCGGTGAACGGTGCGCTTTCCAAGGGTAAGGCCCGTGGTTCCGGCCTGATCTTCGTGCTGTGCATCGCACTGGTATCGCTGGCATTCCTGCCGTTCAAGGTGGAATACGTCATCTACACCATCCTGCTCATTGCATCCATGCTGTCCGGCTACTTTGACGATGCTGCTGAAACTGCATGGAACGAGTATAAAAAGGGTATCATTGATTTTGCCATTGCCATTGTTGCAGGTGTGACCTACCTCAACTTCAACGGCTGCGGTGTGAATTTCCTGCAGTGGAGTTTCACTCTGCCGTATGCTGTGTACCTGCTGCTGATCGTTATTCTGATCTGGACCAGCATCAATGTGGTCAACTGCACCGACGGCGTGGACGGCCTTTCGGCAAGTGTTGCAGTGGTGACCATCGGCACCTACCTGCTGGCCTATAAAACAGAGCTGGCCGAGTACGGCACCGCAGGCGTTGTGTTCATGGGTGCGCTGCTGGCCTATCTGTGGTCCAACGCAAAGCCGTCCAGCCTGCTGATGGGCGATGCCGGCAGCCGCGCAATGGGCTTCTTTATCGCAATGCTGTCCCTCAAATGCGGCCATCCGTTTGCCTTCCTGCTGGCAGCCATCGTGTTCATCGTGGATGGCAGTCTGGGCATCCTGAAGATCAGCCTGAAGCGCTTTTTGCACATTTCCATCCTCAAGAACACCCGCACCCCTTTGCACGACCACGCCCGCAAGAATAAGGGCTGGAGCGACGAGCAGGTGGTGGCCCGCTGGCTGATCATGCAGTGTGTGGCTTCGGCTTTGCTGCTGCTCATTGTCCGCGGCTAAAATATAGCAATCAAAAAAGACGCTTGGTCTTGTCTGAATATGTTTTCCCGGCAGGGAAGCATACAGCAGTGTATCAAGCGTCTTTTATTTTATAGTTCTATCATTCGTTACAGCCCGGCCTTTTTTGCTGCAGCCTGCACGACATGGCCCACCAGCACCGAGGTGGTCACAGTGCCCACACCGCCGGGTACCGGCGTGATGGCATCCACTACCGGCTCTGCTTCGCTGAACTTTACGTCACCGCACAGCTTGCCCTTTTCGTTCACATGGATGCCCACGTCTACCACGGTCTGGCCCTCACGCAGGCAGTCGGCACCCACGGCACCCATCTTGCCCATGGCCACTACTACCACATCTGCTTCCTTGCAGATGGCGGGCAGGTTCTGCGTGCGGGAATTGCAGATGGTCACGGTGGCGTTCTCGCGGTCCAGCATCATGGCTGCGGGCTTGCCTACCACAAGGCTGCGGCCCACTACGACAGCGCGCCTGCCGGAAAGCGGAATGTTGTAATACTTCAGGATCTCAAGGCAGGCCTGCGCGGTGCAGGGAGCATAGCCGAGATCGGTATTAGTGAACACACCGGCCAGAGAATCGTCCGTGATGCCGTCAATGTCCTTTTCCGGAGCCAGCGCCGCACGCACAGTGCGGTCATTGAACTGCTTGGGCAGCGGACGGAACAGCAGGCATCCGTGGATGGTATCCTCTGCGTTCACCTCGGCGATCACCTTCAGCAGATCGTCCTGCGAAGCATCGGCGGGCAGAAGAAACTGCTTTACCTCCACACCCACCTTGCCGCAGCGGGCGATCACGCCGCGCTCGTAGGAGAGGTCGTCCTCCCGCTCACCCACACGCACCACGGCCAGCGTGGGAGTGATGCCTTTTGCCTTGAGCTGCTCACACAGCGCCGCATTGCGTTCGTTCATAGCGGCTACAACGGGTGCGCCCTTCAAAATCGTTGCCATAATACTTTTCCTCACTTATTCCGCAATTTGTTCGTCACGGATGCAAAAACAGCGTCTGCCCGCGACACAAATTCATCCAGCAGTTTGTCTGTTTTTGCGTCCAACGCAGCAGCGCGCTCACGGTCTGCCATCAGCTTTGTGTTGATGAACACATTCAGGCTTGCGGCCTGCAAGGCTGCCTTGCACAGAGCGGCTGCACAGCCTGCGTCCGAGACGGCCATCACGCTGCCCTTGGCGGCGTATTCTTCCACCAGAGCAATGCCCTCGGCGCACTTTTCCATGACCTCAAGTGGCACGGCACAGGCGGCATCCAGCGCCTTTTCCAGCACGGCGGCTTTGTGTGCAGCCTGCTCTGGTGTGTCCTTGGGCAGGCCGTAGGCCGCAGCCAGCGGCGCAAAGGCATCGGCATCGGCCTGCACCAGCGCTTCCAGCTCTTTGCGCAGGGCATCGGCCTTTGTGTTCAGGGCCTGAATGTCTGCTTCCACGGCGGCATATTTCTTTTTGCCGGTGGTCAGGTTGCCCACCATATTGCCCAGCGCTACACCGGCAGCACCCACCAGCGCCGCCGTTCCGCCGCCGCCCGGCGTGGGGGCTTTGCTGGCCAGCTCTGCGAGAAATTTCTCACAGCTCAGCTTAGTCATTTCCATTTGTAAATACCCCTCTCTGTTACATAGGCATCCAGCCGCTGGTCGTGCTCGTCTACGGCAGCATGTTCCACCCGCTGTGCCTCAAATGCAATGCCGATCTTCACCGCGTTTTTGCAGCGGGGAAGATACCGGTCGTAATAGCCCTTGCCCATGCCGACCCGGAAGCAGTCTGCATCAAAAGCCGTGCAGGGTACAAGGACCAGATCCAGCGCTTCCGGCAGCAGAATCTCCGACCGGCTCAGGATGGGGGTGCGGATGCCGTACTGTCCCATCTCCCAGCCGTCCGGGCCGGGCACAGCGGCTGTAAGGGAATACGCCTCGCCGCACACCGGATAGGCCAGCGTTTTGCCTTGCGCCTGCGCCTTTTCCGCAAGGGCAGAAAGGTCGGCTTCGGAACCAAACGCTGCGTACAGCAGGATGGTCTGCGCATTCTGCACGGCAGCCAGCTGCCAGAGGAATGCGCACAAAGCGGCATTTGCAGCCTTGCGTTCTTCCGGGCCGAGAGCCTTGCGTGCGGCACGGCCCGCTTTGCGCTGGGTCTGCTTTGCTTCACTGACCGTCACCAGAGAACACCTCGCTTCATCTGAAGGTTGACTGACTTGAAAAATATACAAAAACGACACTGCATTTTTATACAAGTATAATAAACACTTCAGACGAAAAAAGCAAGCCTTTTGGCAAAATGGAAGTTGAAGATTCTGCAGCTTTCTGCTATGATAAAAGAAAGCAATTCGGTTCGTGCGCGGAGCAGGGTGGCTTGAAGAGATCCAGAGATCCGGGGCTTTCTCCGGAAATTGAGAGGGGTAGAATATTATGTACAATGAAATGATGGACACCATCGGTCTGGTCAATACCGTTGATCCGGAGTTGGCCGCAGCCATGGATCGCGAGCTGAACCGTCAGCGCCAGAACATTGAACTGATCGCCAGTGAGAACATCGTCTCTCCCGCCGTCATGGCCGCAATGGGCAGCATCCTGACCAACAAGTACGCCGAGGGCCTGCCCGGCAAGCGCTACTATGGCGGCTGTGTCTATGTGGACGAGGTGGAGAACATTGCCATCGAGCGTGCCTGCAAGCTGTTCGGCGCAAAATATGCCAATGTTCAGCCCCACTCCGGTGCACAGGCCAATCTGGCAGTTTATTTTGCTCTGCTGGATCTGGGCGATACTGTCATGGGCATGGACCTGTCTCAGGGCGGCCATCTGACCCACGGTTCTCCGGTGAACATGTCCGGCAAGAACTATAACTTTGTCTCTTACGGTGTCAATGCCGACGGCGTGATCGACTATGCTGAGCTGGAAAAGCAGGTTAAAAAGGTGCGCCCCAAGCTGATCGTGGCCGGTGCATCTGCATATCCCCGTGCCATCGATTTTGAGAAGATCGCTGAGATCGCCCACGGCTATGGTGCATATCTGATGGTGGATATGGCCCACATTGCCGGTCTGGTGGCAGGCGGCTATCACCAGAGTCCTGTGCCGTATGCTGATGTTGTTACCACCACCACCCACAAGACCCTGCGCGGCCCCCGCGGCGGTCTGATCCTGACCAACAATCCCATTCTTGCAAAGCGCATCAATTCTGCCGTGTTCCCCGGCACCCAGGGCGGCCCGCTGGAGCATGTGATCGCCGCAAAAGCTGTCTGCTTTGGTGAAGCACTGAAGCCGGAGTTCAAGGAATATGCCCGCAAGATCGTGGAGAATGCACAGGCTCTGGCAGCAGAGCTGCAGGCACGCGGTGTCAAGCTGGTGTCCGGCGGTACGGATAACCACCTCATGCTGATCGACCTGCGTGACGAGGAGTGCACCGGCAAGGAGCTGGAAGCACGTCTGGACAGCGTGCACATCACCGCCAATAAGAACACTGTCCCCGGCGAGACCCGCAGCCCGTTCGTGACTTCTGGCGTGCGTCTGGGCACCCCGGCTGTTACCACCCGCGGCATGGGCGTGGCCGAGATGAAGGTGATCGCCGACTGCATCGCCGATTGCATCTGGCACTACGACGAGAAGAAGGACGAGATCAGTGACCGTGTGCTGAAGCTGACCCACGATTTTCCGCTGTACCAGTAATTTTTGAAAAAGCGAAGAGGAGCAGTTCGGTTTTGAACTGCTCCTCTTTTTGCTGGCTGCGGTTATTCGCTCATTGCCTCGGCCATGGCTTCGTCGGCTTCCTGCTGGGTAACGGTCTGAACCTTGAAGCCGAAATACACGATGTGGCCCACCCACACCACGGCCATGATGATGCGGCCTACAGGAACATTCTTCATCAGGATGAAGCTGGGAGCATGATGGATGTCACGGTGCCGATGAGCACGACCTTGGCTTTCAGCGTCATGCCGCGGCGCTTGAAATAAGAGCCGATATACTTTTATAAACGGTGGTGGCAATAAACCAGTCATGCAGGCGCTGGGAGCTGTTGGCAAAGCAAAAGGCTGTGAGCAGATAGAAGGGGACGGTGGGCAGAATGGGCAGTACGATGCCTGCTGTGCCCAGCGCAAGACTGATGCAGCCGACGACGATCAAAAAGAGGCGTTTCATCTGGTTCATGGAAGGATCCTTTCTGGTCTGTAAACAAGTGTTTGAATATACTAACTTCTGCGGCAAAAAGAAAACGCCGCTCCGAACGGAACGGTGCGTTTGTCTATGCAAACTTATGGGAGTATAACATACCGGGCGGAAATCTGTCAAGCACAAAATACGCCTGCCTGCGCGTTGAAAAATGCTGCGGGATATGATACCATAAAGCCAGAAACAAAAGGAGTGCAGGCTATGGAACACACGGGGCTTTTACATCTCTATTACGGCGACGGAAAGGGCAAGACCACCGCTGCCATGGGCCTTGCTTTGCGGGCCATGGGCAGCGGAAAGCGGGTGGTGATCCTGCAGTTCCTCAAAGGCGGCAAAAGCGGCGAGGTGCCGCTGCTGGAACAGCTGGGTGCAAAGGTGTACCGCGGCAAGGCGGGGCAGAAATTCGTGTTCCAGATGAACGAAGCGGAAAAGGAAGCCACCCGCCAGCTGCAGAATGCGAACCTCACAGCTGCCATGGCCGACCCTGCCGACCTGCTGATTTTGGACGAAGCAGGCAGCGCATGGGAACTGGATATGGTGGATAAAGCCCTGTTGCAAAAGGCTGTGCTGGAACGCCCGGCAGAGCAGGAATGCGTGCTTACTGCCCATGCTGCGCCGCAGTGGATGCTGGATGCCGCCGACTATGCCACGGAGATGAAGTGCCACCGCCACCCTTACCAGAGGGGAATTTCCGCCCGGCAGGGCATTGAATACTGACCACGGCAGCAGGATACCGGGTGCATGAGTGAAAAGCGCAAAAACCGGGATGGGGTATTTTTCATCTTGCATTTAGCCCACTGGTGTGATATGATGAAGACAAGAAATCATGCGTGCATTTTCTGAGCAGACCCACCACAGAACAGGGAACCGCTCCGCACCGCTGCCGGGCAGTTCCCGACGGCGTTTTGTTTGAAACTACGGTTAGCGCTTCCTAACAGATTCTGCGTCAACGGGCCGATGCGCGCAGAAGATCTGGAGGGGAATAAAATGATTGAAACGATCGTAAAAGTAGATGGTATGATGTGCGGCATGTGCGAGAGCCATGTCAACGAAGCCGTGCGCAAGGCCTTCCCGGAGGTAAAAAGGGTGTCGTCCTCGCAGGCAAAAGCCCAGACGGTGATCCACTCGGAACAGCCGCTGGACGAGCAGAAGCTGCGGGATGCCATCAATGCAACCGGCTATGAGGTCAAGGGCGTAAGCAGTGCACCTTACGAGAAAAAAGGCTTTTTCTCGTTTTTGAAAAAGTAAGCAAACCTTAACACACATAAGGGAGGCGTATCTGGATGAGGATTCTGGTTTACGGTGCGGGCGTTTTGGGCTGCGAGCTGGCCCATGTGCTGATGCAGAACAAAAAGAACGTTGTCACGCTGCTTGCACGCGGAGAGTGGAAGGAAATGATCGACCAGAAGGGTTTGGTCATCCGCCACTGGGTGCAGCGCAAGACCACAACGGAACGGATCAAAACCGTGGACACTCTTGCCCCGGATGATTATTATGATCTCGTCTTTGTGGTCGTGCAGGCGGGCCAGCTGCCGGATGTGCTTCCTGTGCTCAAGGCCAACAAGAGCCAGTATTTTGTGTTTGTGGGCAACAACCCGCAGGCAAAGCAGGTGCTGGAATTCATGCAGCGCCCGGCGGATAAGATCGCATTCGGCTTTCAGGGCACGGCAGGCCGCCGTGAACACGACCATGTGGTCAGTGTGTACGCCAGTGCTGGCATGACGGTGGGCGGTGCCACAACTCCGCTTTCTGGCACCTTCCGAACCCGGCTCAAGACCGCCTTTGACGGTGCAAAATACAAGCTGACCTTCTATGGCGATATGGATGAATGGCTCAAGTGCCACATTGCATTCGTTCTGCCGGCGTGCTATGTGTGCTATGCCTGCAACGGCGATCTGCACCGGGCCACCAAGCAGCAGCGCGGCGCCATTCTGGATGCCGCCTATGAAGCCTGCCTGATGCTCAAGGATGCGGGCATCCCGGTGAACGATGCCAACAACACCGATAATTTCCAGCCCGGCACATCGGCCCGCCGTAAGATGGAAGCGATGGTGTTTACCATGACAAAAACACCGCTGGGCAGATTGTGCGTTTCGGATCACGCCATGCACGCAGTGTCCGAAATGAAGTATCTGGACGAAGCGTTCGATGCTCTGCGCAGGCAGACCGGCACGGCAATGCCCATGTGGGAAAAGCTGCGCAATGAAATGCCCTCGTGGGATAGCCTGCAGCAGAACCGGAAAGCAGCAAAATAAAACAAAAAAGAAGCAAAGGCACTGCCGCTCCTGTTTTGGGTGCGGCAGTGCCTTTTTGTTTGGGTCTCATTTATTCCAGAAGTCCTGCAGGGCAGCGGCCAGTTCTTCGCAGCTGCGCAGATAGCGGATATGCCGCCAGTGAGGAGGGAACAGCCGGATGTATTCCTGCTGGGCAAACCGGTCGTCCAGCAAAAGCACCGCACCTCTGTCTTCCGGCGTGCGGATCACGCGCCCTGCGGCCTGCAGTACCTTGTTCATGCCGGGATAGCGGTAGGCATAATCAAATCCGGAGCCGTTCTGTGCGTCATAATAACGGCGCAGCATTTCCTGCTGCGGATTTACCTGCGGCAGGCCCACACCCACAATGGCGCACCCGATCAGGCGGCTGCCTGCAAGATCAACTCCCTCACCAAAGATGCCGCCCATCACGCCAAAACCCAGAAGTGTTTCGGCCGGGTCCGGCACAAACTGAGCCAGAAATTCAGCCCGAGCGGCATCATCCAGACGGCTTTCCTGCACAAGGGTGCGAATGCCCGGGTAACGTGCTGCAAAATCTTCGTGTACCTGCCGCAGATATGCGTAGCTTGGGAAAAAGGCAAAGTAGTTTCCCGTTCGGGCCTGCACCAGCCGGGCCAGTGCATCCGAAACTGCCTGCACGCTGGCTTCGCGGTCGCGGTAGCGGGTAGAGATATTCGGCAGGCAATACAGCCCCAGATTTTCAGCCGGGAAGGGACTGTCCAGTGCGACGGCACGTGCATCGCTGCAGCCCAGAACACTGCGGTAGAACGAGGGCGGAGCCAGTGTTGCACTGAACAGCGCTGCGCTGCGCCCTGCGGCAAGGCTGGCATCCACAAAAGGTGCCGGGTCCAGACACAGCAGCTGCAATTCAAGCTCTCTGCCGCGCGCGGTAAGCTGAGTGACAAAGTGGCTGTCGTATCGTTCGGCGGCACGGGTGATGTCCTGTACAGCAAAATAAAGCTCCAGCAACTGTGCATGTGCTTCGGCATCCGGGTTCGCTTCCAGCCAGTCCTGCAAAGGTGCCTGTACGGCCCGCAGCGGACTGAGCAGGGCAGAGGGCGGCTCCTGCAAAAATACAGTACTGTCCTGTGCATACAGCGGTTCGGGCAGTTCCAGTGCGGGGGCAGTGTTTTCAGGCAAAAGACTGGTCTGTGCCGGGTCTGCGGCATCGGTCTGGCTGCTGTGCCGGGGTGCAAGCTGTATGCAGGCTTTCCGGGCTTCCAGCAGGGCTTTGTCTGCTTTGGTAAGAGCGGTCTTTAAAGCACTTTTGCCCTTGCCCAATGCGCGTTTTGCCTCGGTCAGGCTGCTTTTACAAAAGCGTGCAGAATACATTGCTCTGGCTCTGTCGGGCAGATTATGTGCTTCATCGACCAAAAACAACCAGTCGCCGGAAGAATCAAAGAACCGTTTCAGGTGCACCACCGGATCGAACAGGTAATTGTAATCCCCAATGACCACATCGCACCACTCGCTCAGGTCTAGCCCCAGTTCAAAGGGACACACCGAAAAACGCTTTGCCGCCCCGGCCAGCGCTGCGCGGTCAAAGCTGCCGGTACCGTCCAGCAGAGCTGTCAGTGCATCCTTGATGCGGTCGTAGTAGCCGTTGGCGTAGGGACAAAGCTCCGGCAGGCAGGCGGGATGTCCCTCTGCGTCCGGATGCAGGCAGACCTTTTCCTTGGCGGTCAGCGTCACACTGCGCAGGGCAAGCTCTGGCTGGGCCGTATGCAGCCGGGTCAAGGCATCCTCGGCGGCAGTCTGGGTCGTGTTGCGGGCCGTGAGATAGAACAGCTTTTCTCCGTTGCCTTCGCCCATGGCTTTCAGCGCGGGGAAAAGCGCGCTCATGGTCTTGCCAATGCCGGTAGGAGCCTGACAGAACAGCCGCGTACCGCCCTTGCAGTCGGCGGTCTTGCCAGCGCGGCAGGCGCGGTAGATCTCGCCCGCCATAGCCCGCTGTCCGGGCCGGTACTGCGCAAACGGGAACTGCAGTGCCGCAAGGCTCTGAGTACGCTTTACATCCCACTCTATCCGGCGCTGCGCCCACGGAGCATACTGGCACAATAATTTGTCAAGAAATTCATCCAGCTCCTGCTGCGTAAAGCGGCGGATAAAGCGGATGATCTGATCGGTGTCTATCTGATAATAAGTCAGCCGGACGTTCAGTTCCGGCAGGCTTTGCTGTGCGGCATAAATGGCACCGTACACCATGCCCTGTGCCCAGTGGCAGGGGTTCATATCCTCAGTGATCTCTTCCGGCGGCACAGCGGTGGTCTTGATCTCGTCAATGACTACCGTGCCAGTCTCATCGGTAAAAATGCCGTCAGCCCGGCCCTCAAGGGTAAAAGTGATGCCCTCTGCCTGCCGCTCTACGGAGAGAAATACCTCAGCCTGATAGCCGTCTCCGGCAGCTTTTTGCAATTTGCGGTGGATGTGGGCACCTTCCAGTGCACGGTCAAACCCCGTAAACCGGCTGTCAATGCTGCCGGTCCGCAGCAGAAATTCCACCAGCTGCCGGATGGGCAGATGAACCGTTGCCAAAGCATTTCACCTCCGCTTTTGGGATACACTGACGAACCGGTAATTTCTCTTCAGACACGATTCGGGCCATTCCATCGCCCGCCCGATTGCCTCACGGCAACAGGGTCCCACCCCAGCGGACGGTCTTTAAAGAAACTCCCGGTTCGTCGACGTAAACTGATTATTTCAGGCCGAACATCTCCATGCATTCTGCTGCCGCTTCATCCACTTTGCCAAAATCCACCGCTGCACGGTAATAGGTCTCCAACTCATCGTGGCAGCTCTTGGCCTGTGCCATCAGGGCACTGGCCTGTTCCAGCAGTTCGGCGGCAGCACGCTCGTTAAAGCGCAGCCGTGCCCGGTACGCTGCCAGATTTTCCCTGTCAAGGAAGCGGGTGCACCGCACAGCCTGCACACTGGGCAGATGCACCGGATGCCAGCGATTATCCGTCAGGAAGGCAAGCTTCAGCTCCGGGATCAGGATATGGTCGATCTTATCCTCCGGGTGCATGGCGCATGGACAGGTAATAATGTGGTAGCCCCGCGTCAGGGCTTCGACGCGAATCAGCTCCAGCAGCAGGCGGGACACCGCGCCGTAATCATCCCGGAACACGATGAACTTATCCGCCAATGCCTGTGCAGTGCCCTGATAAAACATTTCACCCTTGGGGGTGACGGCGGAAAGCAGGCGCAGCTCTTCGCTGCCAATGCCTTCCGTGCGCGGCATCACCCGGGTGCACAGCCGTTTGACATAACGGCGCACCTTGTCGAAATTGGCGCTGCAGGCTTCGGCGCGGCGGCTGTCCAGCAAAAGGCTGCCTGCCGATGCAATATATCGTGCAGCGCGGCTGCGCAGCAGGGCGTTGCGGGCAAACAGCGCCTTGACCTCATCGGTGCACTGGTGCAGCTTTTCTGCATCGATGGTGTGGTACAAACTCACCACCACTTCGTCCGCACCGGGAGCATCCGGCTCCACCACATGGGGCGCAGTGGCATCCACGATAGCCCTGTGCTGCCCGGGCAGGATCACGCCGTCCAGACTGTCCGGGTCGCTGGCACAGTGGATGCGCTGCGTCAGTTCGCCGCGCTGTTCGGCAGCACGGGCAAGCCGCTTCATCAGGGTGGATTTGCCGCAGCCCGGCCCGCTTTTGATCAGGTACATCTGCATACCGGGTTCGTGGCGCAGCGGTTCAAAATAGCCCTTGAAACCGGCAGGCGTTGTGGCACCCAGAAAGAAATCAATGGAATCATGTCGTGCAGTTTCCATAATCGAACACCTCTCTTTTTGTTTTAGAGTATGCAAAAGGAAGGTGTTTGGTTCTTGCAGCGGGAATGATTCAGTCTTTAGGATAGGTATGTTTGCACACCGTTTCAATGTTGTCCCGCAGGGCAGTAAAATCAGCAAAGGCTGCAGGCTTGTTCTGCGGGCTGCGCAGCAGAGCGGCAGGGTGGAAGGTACCCATGAACAGGATGCCGCCCTTTTCGTACAGCTGGCCATGCTCCTTGGTCACGGAGAAATCCTTTCGGATCATCCGCTGGGCGGCAATGCGGCCAAGGCAGACCACGATCTTTGGCTTCAGCAGGCGGAACTGCTCCCGCAGCCAGGGCATACAGGCTTCGCTCTCAGCAGGCTGAGGGTCACGGTTCTGCGGCGGGCGGCACTTGACGATGTTTGCAATATAGCAGTTCTTCGTGCGGTCAAGGTCGATGGCAAACAGATATTTGTCCAGCAGCTGGCCGCTGCGCCCCACAAAGGGCAGACCCTGCTCATCCTCATTCTGGCCGGGGCCTTCGCCCACAAACAGAACTTCGGCATCTTCCACACCCTGACCGAACACCACATTGGTGCGGGTCTTGCACAGCTCGCAGCGGGTGCAGGCAAGACAGCTTGATCTTAATGTTTCCCAATCCATGGCAGCTTGATCTCCTCTTGAAACGGTATGATACTTAATTCACAAATCGGAACAGCTTTTCTCCTAAAATAATAGTACAAAATCTAGGATGGTACGATGCATTGCATGAAATGACGAATCCACTCAATGCCTCTTTTAGTATACGACTTTTCGGCAACATCATCAATACAGTGGCCGACAATCTTTTTAATGACATGCTCATCCACACCGGCTTTCTTTGCCGTGGTGACGAACTGAACACGACCATCATGAGGACGATGCCGGGGGGGCAAAGGCCTAAAGCATTCACGACGAATGCGTTGCCCTTTCTGTGTGTGTTTTGGCTGGCGACTTAACGATACCACAGGACGATTTGCTCATCATGAATGTGGAGAAATCACACGATAATACGTTGCTTTATTAAAAGAATAAACAAAGAGTATCTTCACGTGTTGATTTTAAATCAATCTGCAGTGATGACTGAAAACGATTACACATGCAGATTTCAAAGCACTTATACAAATTGTATCCGCTTTCTCTTTGCAGAGCGCGGCTGGATGTGTTATAATCAAAATAGTTTTCTGCGATGCATTTTCAGGCGGTAGTGCCGGACGGCAGCGCGGGAGAAACCGGATAGCGGGAGAGTGGAACTTTTGGAGTTGGAACAGGCAAAAAAGCGCGTGGAAGAATTGCGCGCTGTGATCGAGAAAAACAATCGGCTTTACTATGACCAGGATGCCCCGGAGCTTGAAGATTTTGAGTATGATGCTCTGACCCGGGAACTGAAAGAATTGGAAGCGCAGTTTCCGCAGCTGGTCACGGCATCGTCGCCTACCCAGAAGGTAGGCGGCACGGCCAGCAGCAAGCTGCCCAAGGTGACCCATGCGGTAAAAATGGAAAGCCTGCTGGATGCATTTTCGTATGATGAGCTGCGGGATTTTGACCGCCGCGTGCGGGAAGCCGGCATAGAGCCGGAGTATGTGGTGGAGATCAAGATCGATGGCCTTTCCTGCAGTCTGGAATACGAAAACGGTGAGCTGGTTCGTGCCTCTACCCGCGGCGATGGCGTGGTGGGCGAGGACGTGACCGCCAATGTCCGCGCCATCCGCAGCATTCCCAAAAAGTTGAAGGATGCACCGGAATTTCTGGAAGTGCGCGGTGAGGTATATATGCCGCATGGCGCGTTCCAGAAGCTGTGTGCAGAGCAGGAGCTGCAGGGCGCAGCGCCCTTTAAAAATCCGCGCAATGCGGCTGCCGGTTCGCTGCGCCAGAAGGATGCAAAGATCACCGGAAGCCGGGGCCTTTCTATCTTTGTTTTCAATGTGCAGCAGATCCGCGGCAAAACGCTTACCAAGCATGCTGAAAGTCTGGATTACCTCAAGAGCCTTGGCCTGCCGGTCTCGCCGCGCTATCATATCGTGCATGACATTGAGCAGGCCATTGCCGAGATCGAGCAGATCGGTCAGAACCGTGCCAAACTGGATTTTGATATGGATGGTGCAGTGATCAAGGTGAACGATTTTGCACAGCGCGATTTGATGGGTTCCACCAACAAATTCCCACGCTGGGCAATTGCGTTTAAGTATCCGCCAGAGGTAAAGGAGACAACGCTGCGCAGCATTGAGGTCGCAGTTGGCCGCACCGGTGTTCTTACCCCGACGGCCTGCTTTGACCCTGTCTTTCTGGCGGGTACCACCGTTGCCCGCGCGACCCTGCACAATGAGGATTTTATCCATCAGTTCGGCCTTTGCATCGGCGATACCATTCAGGTGCGCAAGGCGGGTGATATCATCCCGGAAGTGATCGGTGTTACCCATCACGCAGAGGATGCACAGCCCTATGAGATGCCCACGGTCTGCCCCTCCTGCGGTGCACCAGTCGTTCATCTGGAGGATGAAGCAGCTCTGCGCTGTGTTAACCCCGAGTGCCCGGCACAGGCACTGCGCAATATCATCCATTTTGCTTCCCGCGATGCAATGGATATCGAGGGCCTTGGCACAGCAGTTGCCACCCAGCTGGTGGAGAAGGACATGGTGCACTCCGCAGCGGATATCTACACGCTGACGCGGGAACAGCTGCTGACGCTGGATAAGTTCAAGGAAAAGAGCGCCGATAACCTGCTGAACGCCATCGAGGCTTCCAAGCAGAACAATCTGGATAAGCTCCTGTTCGGATTTGGCATCCGCAACATTGGCGATAAAGCTGCAGCCCTGCTGGCAGAGCATTTCGGTACGCTGCAGGCTGTCCGGGAAGCAAGTGCAGAGCAGATCAGCGAGATCGATGGGTTTGGCGGCGTAATGGCGCAGAGCGTCGTGGAATTCTTTGCAAAAGAGGGAACGACCGACCTTGTCCATCGTCTGGCCGATGCCGGATTGAATATGCAGTGGAAGGGCGAACCGAAGGGTGATAAGCTGGCAGGAAAAACGCTGGTGGTCACCGGCACGCTGGAAACTCTTTCCCGCAATGAGGCGGAAG